>Ga0196965_1000536_pt1 | contig 20901 bp, 20 predicted proteins | sample S1_20metaG_FD_148668 | JGI IMG/M metagenome (GOLD analysis project Ga0196965, IMG submission 148668) | Soil microbial communities from Anza Borrego desert, Southern California, United States - S1_20 | ecosystem: Environmental > Terrestrial > Soil > Desert | place: USA: California | collected... | reverse complement strand
TTGAGTTTGGGAATATTTACAACCTAAAGCATCCAGCATTTGACATGCCACTTTTTTCCTTTTATTATATTCTTCATTTATTCCATCGTAAAAGGAAGGCGGATTATTTAAAGCTTCAACGGCGGCGTGTTGCACCGGAAGAAACATTCCACTGTCCACATTGCTTTTAACCTGAATAACGGCATTAATATATTCAGCTTTTCCCATTAACATGCCTACTCTCCATCCAGCCATATTATGCGATTTGCTTAGCGAGTTTAATTCCAGGCAAGCCTCCTTGGCCCCTTCTATGGCCATTATACTCTTCGGCGAATTGTTTAAAATAAGGCTATAAGGATTATCATGGCACAATAGGATATTTTTCTCCAGCGCAAACTTTATCAATTCTTTGAACAAATTTTCGGGTGCAGAAGTGCCGGTGGGCATATGAGGATAATTAATCCACATTATTTTCACCTTACTCAGGTCTTCGGTTCTTAAAAACTCTAAATCAGGAAGCCATCCATTTTCTTCTTTAAGGTCATAATATTTTACTTTAGCACCAATCAAATTTGCCACTGCTGAGTAAGCCGGGTATCCCGGATTGGGAACAAGAACTTCATCTCCGGGATTTAAAAATGCCATAGAGATATACATAATTCCTTCCTTCGAACCCAACAATGGAAGCACTTCCGTTACAGGATCTATGTTTACCCCGTAAGTTTTTCCATACCATTTTGACATGGCTTCCCTTAGCTCAGGAACCGATCTGTAGGATTGATAGCTGTGGTTCTGCTTTTGTTTGGCAGAGGTGATCAGCCTGTCAATGGTTTGATCAGAAGGAGGCATGTCCGGACTGCCTATCCCAAGATTAATAACATCATTACCAGCTTTTTGTAAAGCTGCTACTTCCTGAAGCTTTTTAGAGAAATAATACTCTTTTACTTCATTGAGTCTATTGGCCGTTGCTATGAGCATATATTTTTTCCCCTTGTTTATATTTTCCAAAAATGATGAGACCGGAGACCAGCTCTTTCATCTCAATCATAAGTCTTTCAAAATCTTTGTCATCATCCCAGATCATGTCAACGTGAAATGAATATTCATATGGCTTCCCAATAATAGGCATCGACTGAATCTTGGTAAGGTTAATTTTATTTGCCTGAATACATTGTAGTATATCTGCCAGGCTTCCTGGTTTGTCTGGCAATCTAAAATTAACAGAAGCTTTATCCGATGAATGAGAGGGTTCATTTTGTTGCCTGCTTAAAATCAAAAATCGCGTAAAGTTTCTTTTATTATCTTCTATTCCTTCTTCGAGGATTTGCAACCCATACAACTCAGCAGCCAGTTTCGGGGCTATTGCGCCGACACCATATTGTTTATTTTCCTGAATTTCTTTAGCGCTTTCTGCCGTATCATTGGCCTCTTTTATCTCTATTTGAGGATTTTGGGTTATAAAATTTGTGCACTGCAGTAATGCCATCGGATGAGATTTCACTGTGGTCAGATCTTCAATCCTTTGTCCTGGCAGAGTCAACAGGTTCATGACAATCTTTTGGTAAATCTCCCCGATAATCTTGAATTTATAGGATTCCAAAAGTGCGTAATTTGGTAAAATGCTACCGGCAATGCTATTTTCTATCGCCATTACAGCAAAATCAGAAGTTCCCTTTGATAAGCTATCACACAGCTTTCTGAATGAATTACATTCCACAAGTTCTACTCCGTTATTAAAGTATTCTCTCGCAGCCATGTCATGGAATGAACCTCTTACTCCCTGAATTCCAATTTTTAAATTTTTACTCATAATCATAGACAAAAAAAAAGTCCCAAATTTTTCTTTTGGGACTTTTTCATGAGCAATATATTTTTATTACCTCTTACGTCCCGCAGGGCTTCTAAAAAAGTAAAAAAAATAAAATGCTGCTGTATGTATAACCATATAAATCTTAAAACCTTTGCAAAGGTGCATTCTTTTTTTTTTCGAAGCAAATAAAATTTTAAAAATTTAAGAAAAGAAGAATAAAATTTTCAAAAGAAACACTCTGGCACTATTAGAGTTAGTTAAAATAGGGTTGATTTTATTCGTCAAATATCAGGTGAAGAATTAATGTTGCAACAGTTAAACTTTATATTTGCAAATTATCTCAGAAAAACTATGCTCAAAATAATAGGTTTAACCGCAGGGGTACTCCTTACCTCTTTTTCCTTATTTGCTCAAGATTCACTTTCATTAGCTGATGCAATCCAGATAGGGTTAGATAGAAACTTTTCTATACAAATAGAAAAATTGAATGTTGAAATAGCAAAAAATAATAATAATTGGGGAGAGGCCGGAAGGTATCCTTCAATAAATTTAATAACAGGACAAAATAATTCTGTTTTATTCCGAAAACCCACAAACCCTTTTAGCTTGGGTGGAACAAATACGGTAAACAATTTTGCCAATCAGATTGATCTGGAATGGATACTTTTTAATGGTTTCAGGGTTAACATAAATAAAAGTCGGTTATTTGAATTGGAACGCCTAAGTCAGGGCAATGTCCGGATCTTAGTGGAAAATACCATCCAGAACATCATCCTCGCTTATAATATTGCTGTTTTAGAAAACAAAAGGCTTGAGGTACGGAATAAAGTTTTAAAGCTTTCCAAAGAAAGGTATGAACTGGTCAAACTAAGAAGACAAGTAGGAAGCGCTATTTTGTTTGACGTTCTTCAGGAAGAAAATGCCTATTTAACGGATTCTTCTAACGTGTTGAGTCAAACCCTCAACTACAGAAACTCCATTCGAAACCTGAATGAATTGATGAACCAGGATTTAAATCAGGAATATTTCCTTACGGATAGCCTCACCATGAACTTGACTAGTTATGAACTTGAGGACTTAAACCAGAAAATGCTTAGCTCCAATTCTAACCTTCGTAATCAATTTATTAATCAATCTCTTCTAAAGTACAATACACGACTCGCGCAGGCAGATCAATATCCCGTAGTATCTTTAAACTTAGGGGCAAATAGTTCCAACGACCGTTTACGCGCTCCTGCCAGAGTCCAGGAAGATAGCCTTGGGGTTACGCCCTCTCCAACCTTTTCAACAAACTATGGTTACTCTTATGGTGGATATGCTAACTTATCTTTAAGATTTAACATTTTCAACGGCGGACAAATTAAAAGAAGCATACAAAATGCCAGGGTTCAGGAAAGAATAGGAGATTTAAGTATAAAAGAACTACAATTGTCCCTGACCAATGATTTGATCCAGTTTTATGAATTGTTTAATCTAAGAAAAAACCTGGTTCAATTGGCAAATGCAAATATTAAAGCGGCAGAATTGAATGTTTCCCTTGCAAATGACAGATACAAAAATGGTTACCTCTCTTCCATTGACTATCGCATTATTCAGCTCAACTATCAAAACACAGCTTTAATGTCGTTAGAAGCGATTTATAACGTGATCGAAACTCATACGGACCTATTGAGAATAACAGGTGGAATTATAGAGGAAAGTATTGAATAAATTCTTGTCGTTCTAAAAGCTCCGCCAATCAAAAGCTAACCAGTGCTATTAAAGCAAATGTATTTTGAGGACAATACTTTAGCGTCTGATAGCTACCCGAATAAGTTGTATTCTTCTCCGGATCTCTGCTTTGCTTTTTCTAAGTCCTTATTTAATTATATTCGCTTTAAAGTTTTTTCCCGCCAATTCCCCACTCTATCCATAGCCCTTACAGTAATCCTTACCCCTAAATCACTACTTTCCAAGGCGCTATAAATCCAATCACCCCTGCGATTCTTCCTTTCTGCTTTCCCTGACTCCAATACCTTTCCCTGCGCATCCAGAATTATCACCTCTACCGTCTCCACCTCAAAATCCTTCTTCGCAACTTTAATTTTAATTTCATCTCCTTCATTCCCCTGATAATCTAATAATTCAATCTGCGTAATTTCAGGATTTCTCATATATTCGGTGATTGCCGCAGTGTACGCATTAGGCAGTTTTAGCTGCTTTGCTTTTTCCCAATATTCAGCCTTTTTTAACGGATCGTTCATCATCGACTTTGCAAAAAAGGCTGCCATTTGAAATTTCATTCGGTTTGCCTTTTGTTGAGGGCTTTGCTTTGCAGGTTTTTTAGGTCTTTGATACAAATAAGTATTTCCATTTTTCCATGTTTTGAAAAGCAGGTCTCTGCCGACCTTTCCGCTTATCCCTGAGATGAAACTGTTGTTAATTACCCGCGCCATATTTTACCAGTTTTTATTTTGTCAGTTTATTATTTAGGACAAAAGTAAAATATCACTTCGCAGCCAATCTTCGAAGTGATATTTTTATTTACATTTAAATTAGAAATCTGAACAAAGGTAAGTGGAGGGACCGGTAGCTTGTTTTCGGAGTTGTCCTTTGTATACTTTCCCTCCTCGGGAAGATTATGCTGACTTAAGGGTAAGAGTGGCTTTTTTCTCCACTCTTTTTCCACTCTTTCTGCACTCTAATACCTATTATCTTAAATGAAGATAAGGAAGCCTATCTTAAAGAGGATCTGTTCTGCATTTATGGTTGTGGTTAAGTCGGAATCGGAATTAATGAATTTAAGCATTACTATCTTAGTTGCATCCTTGGAAGAGTAATGACTTTATTCCTAATCTGACTGAATATTAAAAAGACAAAACAACCCTAAGCCGTATACTTATTGATTACAGAAGAAAGCTGGTCGTTAATCTGACTGCAGGAGACAAAAAAACTTTTCTCTGTTACCTGAGTAAAAAGTGTTTCATTTGCCTGATCCCAGGAATATTCAATTGCAATTCCCAATGGACCGTTTATTACACCGGCAGTTCCGGGGATTTCAAAACCTTTACTTTGTAATTCTTGCTTCAGGGATTCAAAAACTTCAGAAGATACTCCTGAGTAATTTACAGGTGAACAGGCTGCCATAGTTTATCGGGTTATAATGGAAAGTTATTTATTATTTTAGATGATAACCAGCTATTGATTCTGATTCAAGATTATTAAACATCTCAATTATAGAAGATTTTTGTAAAAGGGCAGATTCATTTTCATAATTTTTGTTTGGATAGTATAGAAATAAACAGGTGCCATTGGCCAAAAGGCTGATAACTTCATTAGAAATTTCCAAGGGAATTGCCGGGCATCCCAGGCTTCTGCCGAGCCTGCCATTTTTCTTGATCCAACTATCGCTTACATATTTTGCTCCATGCATTACGATGGCTCTATCCAAAGCATTGTCATTATAATCCGGATCCATTCCAAGTAACCTTAAGGATAATTTGTGCTTTCCATAGTAAGTATCGCCTGTTACATAAAAACCTAAGCTGCTCATATAGCTTTCGGGTTTATTCGAAAAAGATTTGGCATAAGCCTGCCCGGAGTTTCTCCCATGTGCTACCAGAGAATTATAAAGTATTTTTTTAGTAGCCAAATTGATGATCCAAAGCCTTTTTTTATTGGCAGACATGGAAAAATCAACAATAGAAAGAATATTCTTATCGGAAATTTTATCCTGATTTTTCAAATTATAATACCCAATTAATCCCTTTTCAAATACTTCATACTTTAATCCTGCTTTACTTCCTGTCAATTCTGAAAAAATGGAGGAAACATAATTATTCCACTTTACCTCTTTGTTGTCGGAATTGCTTCCATTGCTATTAAAAGCCTTAAAAGAAAAACATATTAAAAAAAGTGTTGTAAGAAGAATAGCCTTGGAAAACCTGTTTCTGATCATAGTGTAAAATTTGCTGGTTAAAAGATAAGTCTTATATATAAATGCTGATCAAAGTTGTAAAGTTCCTTAACGGAACAAATTACGAGAGATAGGGTAAAGTATTTTAATTGTGATCATCTAAAAAATCGAATTAAATTTGCGCACTTATGGAAAACCCGGTAATAATATTTGGAGCTAAAGGACTAGGCAAGGTTGCGATGGATATCTTTCAAAGCAACGGAGTGGAGGTTTACGGCTTTTTAGACGACGATAAATCATTACATAATCAAGCTATCGGTGAATATACCATATTAGGTACTACGGATGATGATGGCTTTTTAAAATTCATCGGCAATAAATGTGAAGCATTTGTAGCAATAGATGAAACTAAAGTTCGACAATCATTGGTTAAAATGCTGAATGAACGAAAAGTAATGCCTGTAAATGCTGTCCATCCTAAAGCTGTAATAGCTGATTCTGCTTCTATTGCCCATGGAAACTTAATAAATGCATTTGCTGTCGTGAGTGCTTTTGCCAAAGTTGGCAATCACTGCATCATCCATAGTAAGGCACTGATTGATTACGAATGTGAAATTGGGGATTTTGTGCAGGTAGGAGCAGGAAGCACTATAAACAGCAATGTTATTATAGGAAAAGGCGCTTTTATCGGAACCGGAGTGACAATAGTTTCGGGAGTAAAAATCGGGAAAAACGCTAGGATAGGTGCAGGATCTGTTGTTGTAGGAGATGTTAAAGATAACGCGACTATGTTCGGCTATCCGGCTCAGGAAGTGAAAGTTTAAGAAGTGGAAAGTACTAAGGGTAAGAAAGCCTGCTTACTTACATCTTCCTGCCTCCCGCTTCCAACCATAATAAAATTATACATCCACTTAGCTTGAAACTAAGATTAGGTCTATGAAATACAATATATTACTTTACTATTGCTACACCTCTATTGATGATACTGAACGGTTCAGATACGATCATCATCTTTTTTGCCTTGAAAATGGAATAAAAGGCAGAATTATTATTGCTTCAGAAGGAATAAACGGAACAGTTTCCGGAACAAAAGAAGCTTGTGAAAAGTATATGGAGCGGTTTAAGTCCGATCCGCGTTTCGCTTCTATTGAATTTAAAATTGAAGAACATAACAAACATGCCTTTACCAAACTGCACGTGAGGGTAAAATCTGAGATAGTTTACTCTGGTTTGAACCATATTAATCCGGCAAAAAAGACTGGAAAATATGTAGAGCCAAATGAGTTTAAAGAACTAAAAAACTCAGAAGACGTGGTGATTTTGGACGTCAGATCCAATTATGAGCACAGTGTGGGCAAGTTCAAAAATGCCATTACCCTCGATATCGAGAATTTCAGGGACTTCCCCGACAAAGTCAAAGAACTGGAAAACCTTAAGGACAAGAAAATTATAACCTATTGTACTGGAGGGATAAAGTGCGAGAAGGCCAGCGCTTATCTTCTTGAAAAGGGATTTAAAGATGTTTATCAGTTGCATGGCGGTATCATCAAGTATGGTCTTGAGGCGGGTGGAGAAGATTTTGAAGGAAAATGTTATGTATTCGACAACAGGGTAGTGGTTGATGTCAATAAGGTTAACCCCAAAGTAATTTCCACCTGCCATATCTGCGGGACCGAGTGCGACAGAATGGTAAACTGTGCTAATCAGATTTGCAACCTGCATGTACCCATCTGCGAAAAGTGCGGCTGGGAAATGGAAGGTGCCTGTTCTGCTGACTGTAAAACACATCCTGACAAAAGACCTTATGACGGAACGGGTTTTTATCAAAAAGAACTTAATGGCTATAATCCTTACAAAGGAATTCAGAGACCCAAATCATTGATGTGAGATTTTTCCAATCGGACAGTTATATTTAGCTGTACCCAAAGGAAAAACTATGGATCGTATTCGGGATTCTAAGCTTCTTTTAAACCGAGATGGCAGTGTTTATCATCTTAATTTAAAGCCTGAACATATTTCTGATATCGTAATCACAGTTGGAGATCCGCACCGGGTTTTTAAGGTAAGTCAACATTTTAATGATGTTGATTTTGAGATGAATAAAAGGGAATATATTACGCATATAGGAAAGTATAAGGGAAAGACCGTTACAGTAATCTCAACAGGAATGGGGACGGATAATATAGAAATCCTCCTGATGGAGCTGGATTTACTGGCTAATTTCGATCTGAAAAAGAAGCAGGAAAAGACGCATTCTGAGAAGAAAAGGCTGAAAATAATCCGTTTGGGAACGTCAGTCAGCCTGCAAGATATTCCCATTGGCACAAGTATTTATTCTAAATACAGCATTGGCCTGGACTCCCTAATGTATTTTTATAACTATATGCCCGAAAGCTTTGAAAATGAGATTTCGGAAGAACTTCAAAAGTTTTTAGAGTTTCCTTTTAAACCTTATGTTACCAAGGGCTCTGATTTGCTGGCAGGGCAATTCGCTTCTGACATGCTGGAAGGAAACAGCATTACAGCTCCGGGATTTTATGCCCCTCAGGGAAGACAGTTAAGGCTCCCCTTAAAAGATCCAAAATTCGTCAATCGATTCACACATTTTCACCATAAGAATTTTTGGTTTACAAATTTCGAAACGGAAACTGCTGCCTTTTATGCCTTAGGAAAGTTATTAGGACATGAAATGCTGTCCATTAATACAATCACTGAAAACAGGATATCAAATGCATCCTCTAAAAATCCAGATGAGGAAATGCAGAGCCTGATTATAAAAGTATTGGATAGGCTTTAGTTTTATAGAGTTGGAAGACGTAAGTGGGAAGCACGAGGTGTATAAATCTCATTTATCTTCGCATCTTACAGTTAAACCCTTTCCTGTTATAATTTTATCAAATCACCCAGTTGAGAGCTTTCTTTTCTTCCAACTTCTAGCTTCCAACTTCTCTTATTGTCCCGAGCTTTGAAACAAACTATCCACTTTGCTTTGATAAGCACAATTAATTTTTTGTAAAAAATCTTCGCTTGTTGGCAGTGAAAAATTTCCTTTGCTATACCCTAAGTTTTTATCTGCGTATACTTTTCTCATATACTTTGCCCAAATAGGCATAGCCATCGAAGATCCCGATCCTAAAAGCTGAAGGTGTGCATTATCGGGGCCTACCCAAACACCAGTGGTAAGTTCTTTCGTAAAGCCTATAAACCAGGCATCCAGGTTCCTCGAGGTTGTTCCTGTTTTCCCGGCAATTTCATTTTCTGTTTTCAGATCTAATGGCATATGACGGGCAGTCCCGCCTGTCCATTCTATTGGGGCTTTTAAAAGGTGGATCATTTGAAAAGCAATATCTTCATTAAGCACATCTCTTTTCACAGGTATTTCCTCATATAATATTTGTCCGAATTTATCTTCAACCCTTAACAGAAACTGCGGTTTTACATAAGTACCCTGATTCAAAAAAGTATTGAAGGCAGCAGTCATGTCATAAAGGGAAGCCGTGCAAGAACCTAAAGCAATAGATGGAACTTTGGGAATTGTTTTTTTATCTATTCCCAACCTTCCGGCCATGTCTATTACTTGTTCCACTCCGTAGCTTTTTATAAGCTGGGCAGCAATTAAGTTTTTTGATTCCCCTATTGCTTCATATAATGTCATTTCTTCCCCTGAATATTTGCCATCATCATTTTGTGGAGACCACGGCCTTTGACCATCCACATGAAGTGTAACGGGCAGGTCAGGAATCTTTGAGCAAGGTGTAAGACCATTTTCCAGGGCAACCGCGTAGACAACAGGCTTAAATGTTGATCCGGGCTGACGTTTCTGCTGCATTACATGATCATATTTAAAAAACCGGTGGTTTATCCCCCCAACCCAAGCCTTTATATGCCCCTCCTTATTCATTGACATTAATCCGGTATGTAAAAACTTTTCATAGTATTCAATAGAATCGATTGGACTCATGTAAGCATCTTTTGGTCCGTCCCATGAAAAAACTTTCATTCGAGCTTTTCTGTTCATTATAATTTCCACTGAATCTCCATCTTCCCCGTATTCCTCAACTAGTTCCTTATAAAGAGCAGTTTGCGCCACTTTGCTTTCAATGTAGTTACTGTTTGCCCAAGGATCTTTACCTTTCCAGTATTGAAGAAAACTTCTTTGTACAACTTCCATATGTTCTGCTGCAGCTTCTTCTGCATATTCCTGCATTCGTGAATCTATAGAAGTATATATTTTTAACCCGGAGGTATAAAGATTTATGTCTCTCTCCTGGCACCATTCTTTTAAATATTTTTTTAAAACATCTTTAAAATAGGCTGCTCCGCCATGCGCTTGTTCAGGGTTAAAATTTACTTCCAATGGTTCTCTGATCAATTCTTCATATTTCTCCCTGGAAATATGGCCATATTTTAAAAGTTTATAAATAACAAAGTTCCTTTTTCTAAACGCTCTTTTAGGATGGCTAACGGGATTAAATAAAGCAGGCCCGTTTACTATGCCTACCATCATTGCCGATTCACTAACAGATAATTCCTTTGGTGTTTTATTGAAATAAGTTTTGGCAGCCACTTTTATGCCATGGGCGCCTTTACCAAAAGGAACCGTATTCAGATACATTGTAATTATTTCATTCTTGGTATATCTCTTCTCAAGCTCTATCGCAAGCAGCCATTCTTTAATTTTTATATTTAAAAGATTGAGATACGTGTATTTGCTTAGTTTCCCTTCATAAAGATTTCCCCGGGTATCAAATAAATTTTTCGCTAATTGCTGGGTAATTGTGCTTCCTCCACCTGCCGTGCCAAGAAAGATCAAAACTCTTAGTAAACCTCTCGGATCTATCCCGGAATGTTTATAAAAGCTAACATCCTCCGTAGAAATTAAAGCCTTTATCAGATAAGGGGGAATATCTGAATAGGCAACAGGCTCACGATTTTCAAAATAATACTTGGCTATAAGTACATGATCTGCAGAATACACTTCAGAAGCAAACTGATAGTCGGGGTTTTCCAATTCCCTTAAATCCGGCTTACCGCCGAAAAGGTTAAAAAGGTTAATATTTACAGCAAAAATATAAAGGAAGCCAAATACAAAAAGGATGATAAATGAACACCATAGAAACCGGATAATTTTATAGAAAGAAGTTTTAAATGTTTTCACTCCTTCAGTTTATTAAATAAGGATTTCTTATTGCCCTTCATCTTTATTACCTCTGATTGCGAATATTTACTTTCCGGAATAATTCTATCTAAAAATGAGCTTATCCAGGGCGTAAATCCTATAAAAAGTAAAACACCGATCAGATTGAACAAAAGATGTGCGTTAGCTATCTGATGGCCTAGTCCGCCTTGAAGAGAGGTCAGGGTAACTAAACTGGTAAAGGAAGAAAAAAAGATTAAGCCCAGGATAACGCATATCACATTAAAAAGTAAATGAAAAACACCGACTTTTACCGCATCGCGGGTTCTGCCTATGGTTGCCACTAAAGTATCTGCACAAGTTCCGATTTCCGCTCCCATCATTAAAGCAATTCCTGCCGGCAACGAAATCATACCCTGGCTGGCTAAAGTGATTATGATACCTAAAGTGGCCGAAGATGACTGGATAACAACGGTAAAAGCTGCCCCGACAACCACTCCAATTAAAGGATTTTCCACACTTTTCATCCAAAGAAGAAAGGAAGGGTTGTTTTGTAAAGGACTCATTGCCTCGCCCATTTCTTTCAGACCAAAAAATATCATTCCAATACTAAAAATAACTACACCTATCTTTTTAATTTTCTTTTTGCTGTTAAGTGAAAACAGTAAAAACCCTAAAAACATAGCAATAGGAGCATATTCATAGAGATCAAAAGCGATGATCTGGCTTGATATGGTAGTCCCCAGGTTTGCACCGAGCACCACTCCCAGCGATTGCGAGGAAGTTAACACGCCGGCATTTACAAAAGCAATGGCCATAATTATCGCCACGGAAGAAGAATCAAATATTGTAGTAGCAAACAATCCGGAGCCAACGCCGGCAAAACGATTTGTGGTGAATTTGGATATTATACCTTTTACCCTTTCTTTGGCCAGGTATTTAATTCCTTTTGACAGCAGTGTAATTCCATAAAGAAACAAGATCAGACCCGCCAAAAAATTAATAACGATCTTAAAAGTATTTACATCATAAGAAGAATCGGATTGTGGAAGAATATCCCAGGCAAATGCTATTTCAGGGGATAACAGAAAAAATAAAAGTAAGGAGATAAGAAAAATTATAGTGTGATTATGGGAGGGATTTCTGATCATGCTTAAGTGAAAGGAAAATATAGGAGTGAAAAATATCTTACAAAGCTAAGAACATTTTTCGCAGATCCCCTGGATAAGAAGGTTTGTTTCCAATGAGGTATATCCCTTTGGAAGGTTTATTTGCGGCACTTCTATATCTTCTATACAATTGGTTTGTCCACAATTCACACATTTAAAATGAACATGTTCGTGGTGGTGTTGGTCTGTAGTACAATGGTCATTACATAGTGCATACTTTATTGATCCAGAGTCATCCAGAACTTTGTGTATAATACCTCTTTCGACAAATGTTTTAAGTGTTCGATATACGGTAACCCGATCAAATTCTTCGCTTATTTTTTCTTCCACATCGCCATGGGACAAGGCGAAACCTTTATCTAAAAAAACATCCAGAATCTCATTTCTGCAGTCTGTCTGCCGTAGGTTATAATCTTTTAATATATGAGAAGATCGTTTCATCTGATAGAGAATAATTTTCCTCCTTATTCTTTAATAATTTAAAGTTAAAGGTTTTTATATTATATATAATACAAAAACCGGCGGATAAGTTTATTACGAAAGCACTTTTTTCAATAAGAAAGTTACTTCCTATCTCCTTAAAAGCTTTCCTAAAAAGCTCAAAATCATCCTAAAATTGCTATCACCGATAACGGACGTAATCATTATTCTTAAACTTACTATGGATTCAAGTAACAAAACTATTACAAACCCAAGCCGACTGTATGGATAATTAAAATACATGAGGATTAAAAAGCCGATGCCAAGAATGAGTAATCCCAGTTGGATGTAATGATATTTTGTCCAGAAAAATTTCTGGGTCCTGGACAAACGGATCAGCTTTAATAAAAAATATCCGGCAAAACCTATAGTAAAAACAATTGACCCGTAGGGGTTGTTCATTAACTTTAGAATAACTCCAATAAATACTGTAATTCCTACAGGAATTTTTAACTTTTTCTCAATCATTAACAATATATAAATAGATCATGGCAATGAGCTCACTTGCCTTCTGCAAGAAAATTACGCTTTCCAGTCGTTTCCACAATTAAAGCAATGATATTTCTTATCAGGCAACAGTAACGGAAATCCGACAAGTAACCATGAAAAACCAAAAAAAGATTTTGAATATTTATTTACCCCCAGGTTGGACGAATGACAGTTAGGACAATGCACAACACCCTCCTCCTGGGTTTCATTATCATCCTCCAAAAGGTACATTCTGGCCTGATCTTCCTTTAAAATAGCGAGGGCCTGTTCCACATCCTCTTCTTTTACCTGCATTCTGATTCCTCCTATAGCCTGGGCATACAACCAATAGGTGCTGACCGTATTTTCATCCAGAAGCATCGTAGGAATTCCCTGAGATTCTAACCTGCCTTTAATGATATTGGCCTCGATAGGATCCATGAAAGTTTTTATGGTAATCATTTTTAATGACATAGGGATAAATATAACGGATTATTATTCCGGTTGTTTTTATTTTCTTAATCGATATTTTCGAGTTATTGAATATTCGTCATCAGTTCCATTATTCCTTCCAAAGAATGGGTTAAGGAAGAATAACTTCCCTCGTATCTATTGATAATCAAAGCAAAAGGAAAATAATTTCCTGATTTTGAAAGTGCATATCCGGCATAACTACGAACGCCTTCGATATAACCGCTTTTGGCGAAAATTCTCCCTTCGGCAGGACTGTTTTTACAAAAATTTTTTAACGTTCCGGAAGTTCCAGAAATGGGTAAGGTCATCAAAAAATCATTAAAAGAAGAATCCTGTCTTATGGAAAAGAGCATTTTTGCGAGAATGTCTGCTGAGATTTTATTTAATGGAGAAAGACCGCATCCATCAAAAATATCCGCCTTTTCAATATCAATTCCTTTTGAATCCCAATATTGAAAGGCTGCTTCCAATCCTTGTTCCTGCCCTCCAATACCTCTGAAAACTTTACCCAAGGTAATAATCAGCGTTTCCGCAAAAAGATTATGACTTCGCATATTTACCTGAGTAATAATATCAATTAGCGGAGGCGAAACATGGGTATAAATGGTATTTCTAAAGGGTAAATAATTATTTTGTTCGGAATGATAAATAGAAGTAAAACGACCGTTTACTTTAATCCCCCTGCCTTTGAGGCTTTTTAAAAGTAGCGAGGCAGTCAGACTTGCCGGATCAGGAACAGAACCCTTTATATAAAATGATTTGACTCCTGCAGGAATTGTTCCTACAATTTCTTTTGTCTGATGAAAAGGATCTTCCATAATCACTGCTCTGTCTCCGGAGCCCTGCCGATAAGTCGTGACATTATTTTTAAGAATCAACCCTGGAATCTCTGTTGGATCCGTACCTATGATTTCCGTATTGCTTCCGACCGTCTTGCCAGGTTTAAAAAAAAGTTTATAGCTGTTTTCATTAATTGTTAATCCATTGGGAGCAGCGCCATAATAATTTGCCTGATCATCCAAGGGCCATGATTCAGGTGTAAGACACTCGAAAAAAGCAGAATTGTCCCCTATGATGTTTCCCTTTATTTCAGTTATTCCTAGTTTTTTAATTTCATCACTAAATGTATTTATTAACTCGCCATACGACGGATTATCAAGGAATCTTTCTGAACCTAAAGAAGGGTCTCCTGATCCCTTAATAAAAATATTCCCGTAAAGCACGCCGCAGTTATCAATGTATCCATCGTATTGAATCTGTGTTTCATATTTAAAATTTCGACCTAGAAGATCTATTGCAGCTCCGGTAGTAAAAATTTTAAGAGTAGAAGCAGGAATTAAGTTCTGATTTCCGTTGTAAGAAATAATTAATTCACCCTTTGGCGAAAACAAACAAAAACCTAAATCGAGAGACTTTAACTTAGTTAGTTTATTTATTTCAGCCTGAATTTTTGCCTTATCGATTTTGTAAACATTTTGAGCAACAAGTGAGCTATCGGAAAAAAAGAATACACCAAAAACCGAAATTAAAATTCTTTTAATCATTACGAGATAACTTTCATTCATACATCTATTCTCCTCAGGAATGAATTTCAAGATAAATAAGCATACAACTTACAAAATACGTGATTCTATTCGTATAAAAGATTTTGGACCTCAAAAAAGCGACCCGATATTGATATATAAAGTATAAATTGAACTATATAAATAAAACGATGAATGAAGGATGCAGAGTATTTTTATATTTTTTAAATTTAGTTTAAATATTTAAGCGATGTTTTCCTTAAATATTGACTTGAATTAACAACCTATTTTAAACTTTCGCTACATGAACTGCCATCACTATAAATCCCAGGTGAATATTCAATGTAGCAATTAAAAAAATTATATTATGACCGGTTTTTTTGAATATGAATATTTGAAATTCAAAAAAGATCATTTAAAAAATCTTGTTGCATTAGCAAACTCCGAGGGTAAAATGAGTGAAGAAGAATTTAAATACCTCTATAAAGTTGGCGAAAGATATGAGTTAAAACCAAAACATATCGACTCCATTCTTGCAAAAAAGGAAGAGATTGCCCCAGCCATTCCTACCGCTCATAAAGCTCGTGTTAATCAGCTTTATGATTTTATACAAACAATGTTTCTAAATGGAATTTCCACTGACAAAGACATTGAATATCTTAAAAAGCTAGTAGTCACTTTTGGTTTCAAAGAAGAATTCACCGATAGCTTGATTAAGTTTTATAATGAAAGGCCTCACTTCGATGAAGAGTGGGACGCTTTTCAAAATGATTCGAAAAAGTTTAATTTATAATCTTTTAGTATTATAGTTTAATCTACCACCTTTAATATTTCCCGCTTAATATTGCCATGGAATATCATTCTTTATCATGGAACTGTTTTATAGGGAACAAGGGGAAGGCACTCCTTTAATTATTCTTCATGGATTATTTGGCTCTTCAGACAATTGGTTAACCGTTACCAAGTCACTTGCGCAAAACTTCAAGATATACTTGGTTGATCAAAGAAACCATGGGAGGTCGCCACATAGTGAGGAGTTTAATTATACGGTGATGTCGAAGGACCTTCTGGAATTTGTCGAAAATAAGGGCATTCAGGAAGCTAATATAATTGGGCATTCAATGGGAGGAAAGGTGGCGATGAAATTTGCAGTTGATAATCCTGATAAAGTCAAGAATTTAATAATAGTAGATATCGCACCAAAATACTATCCTCCTCATCACGACAACGAATTAAGAGGTTTAAAATCAATAGACCCACAGAAAATGCCAAACAGACAGGTAGCGGATGAAATTCTATCTAAAACTCTTCCGGATCTTGGCGTTAGACAATTTCTTCTTAAGAATATGATGAGAGAAGGGGATCAATTCAAATGGAGAATGAACCTGCACAGTATTGAAAAAAACATAGAAAACATAGGAGAACCCCTTGACCCGAGAAAACAATTTGATAAACCCACTTTGTTTATCAGAGGTGGAAAGTCAAGATATATAAAGGACGAGGATTTTACATTAATAACAGAAATTTTTCCAAACAGTAAGGTAACGACCATTCCTACATCAGGGCATTGGGTTCAGGCTGAAGCACCAGAGGAGTTTTTAGAGATTGTAAATGATTTTCTAGAAGCCAATCCTTAGATTATTCAAAAAATCGGTCGGTAATTTTCGTCATAATTTCCGGAGGAGAACAAGGTTTTAAAGTTTTAGAATCTACAAAGACAAGGGCCGTAAAGCCAATGTTGAGTAGTATACCCAGTTCATTAAAGATTTCATAATCGAATTTAATTCTTGCAGTCGGCTTTTCCTTTACCGTCACTTTTATTGTTAAGAGGTCATCATACTTTGCCGGCTTAAGGAACTTTGACCAATTTTCCAGTACAGGCATCATCACGCCTGACTCTTCCATTATTTTATAGCTTAATCCTAAAGATCTTATCAGCTCTACTCGCCCTACTTCATAGTAAGTAGCATAATTTCCATAGTAAACATAGGCCATCTGATCTGTTTCAGCATATCGCACCCTCACCTTTGTTTCGTTATATAACATAAAAAGAAATGTATTGAGTATTGAGTATTGAGTATTGAGTATTGAGTTATTCTATTTTTCTCACACGATTACTCTATTTAATATTGGCTTTGTTTAATGCTTTTTGATAAATCCTGGCATTTCTTAAGTGGTCCCTGAAATTGGAAGCGAAGTTATGATAACCGGAAAAATCTTCTTTGGCACACATGTAAATGAAATCGTGATTCTCGTAGTTGAGGACTGCATCGATAGACGACAAATTAGGTAAATTAATTGGGCCTGGCGGCAGGCCTTTATATTTATAAGTATTGTATGGAGAATCCACTTCCATGTGTACTTTTAAAATCCGTCTTAAGTCAAACTTTCCGTTGGCATAAACGATGGTAGGATCTGCCTGAAGGGGCATATTGTTTTTCAGCCTGTTGATGTATAACCCGGCAATTCTGGCCTTTTCATCCGATCTGGAAGTTTCTGCCTGAACTATAGAAGCCAAAATGGAAACCTGTGTTCTTGTAAGGCCTAGTTCCTGAGCTTTTGCAGTCCTTTCTTCATTCCAGAATTTTTTATATTCGTCATGCAAACGATCTATTAACTCATCCGCTGTTATCGTCCAATATACTTCATAAGTATCAGGAAGGAACATGCACATTATAGTTGTAGTATCAAATCCATATTTATTAACATACGCTGGATTTTGGATCAGGCTTAAAAACCTTGCGGAATCTGGTTCAATATTTTTTGTGATTCGACCGGCAAGATCAGGTTTCAACCTAATATTATGGAAAGTCAGCTTCACCGGCTCCTGTCTTCCCGACCTTATATACATAATGGTTGCAAAATTGTTTGCATTTTGGGTAAGTAAATATCTACCCGGTTTTACATTTTTGTCATATTTTAAGATCTTAGATACAAAGCGAAATGAAAGCTCATCATGTAAAAAATCATTCTTTTTTAAGCTATCGACTACCGTTTCAAAATTAGCTCCGGTAGGAATTAGTAAATAATCATCTTTTTCACTGCCAACTAAAATATTATTTCCAAAAAATAACTGATAAAAATAAAAAGTGAAAGTAATGACGACAGTGGCACAAAACACCAATATTCCAATTTTTTTATTGCGGGATATCATTTAATTTTTCTTTCTTTTATTCTTTCTTTTAAAAATAGGGATGTGTCTGCGTTAAATATTCTTCAAAGCTATGTTAAAACTCCCTTTTTTAAATAAAATTTTTTGATTTATGTAATAAACTTAAACTTAATTAGAAAAAAAGGGTACATTTTAAAATCAAATCTTTAAAACAAGAATATGGGAGCCAGATTATTAAAAATACATCCTCAAAATCCTGAGGAGCGAAAAATATTAGAAGTAGTAGAATGCCTTAACAATGGCGGTGTAGTTATTTACCCAACCGATACAGTCTATGGTATAGGTTGTAGTATTTATAATTCTAAAGCCATCGAAAAAATCTGTAGGATTAAAAATGTTAAGCCTAATTCCCTCTCTTTTATCTGCTACGACTTAAGCGACATTTCTGAGTACACAAGTCATTTAAGCACTCCTGTTTTTAAGGTCATGAAAAAAGCCCTACCCGGACCATTTACTTTTATTTTACAATCAAGTTCAAAGGTTCCAAAAATTCTGAATACCAATAAAAAAACGGTAGGGATACGGGTTCCGAATCATAATATCACCCGAATGATGGTAAAAGAATTGGGCAACCCGATTATTACCACGTCAATAAGGGATGAAGATGAAATAATAGAATACTCTACCGACCCCGAACTTATATATGAAAAGTTTGAGAAGCTAGTGGATATAGTAATAGATGCTGGATATGGAGGTAATGTAGCGTCTACAATCGTAGACTGCACACAAAGTGAGTTCGAAGTAATAAGAGAAGGAGCCGGATCTTTATATGAATATCTTTAATAGATAAAATGTTGAATGTTGAATGTTGAATGTTGAATGTTGAATGTTGAATGTTGAATGTTGAATTGTTTCATTTAACATTCAACATTTATAGTTTAACACTTTTTTGATGCTTCCATCTTTTGTGTGACCAAAGCCAGTTTTCAGGGTTTTTTCTTATCTCCTTTTCAACCATTGAAACGTATTTAGAAGTTATGTCTTGATTCTCGGTATAAGGAGGATCAGCTAGCTTTTCAAAAGTCACCTCGTATTGGCCGCGCGATAGTCTTGTCATGGAAACAAATAAAACAGGATACTTCGTCATTTGGGCTATTTTTTCTGCGCCGGTATAAAAAGGTATTTCTCTGCCAAAAAAGGGGTAGTATTTATTGGTTGGGGAAGAAGCAGGTGTTTGATCAGAAACCATAGCAATGATCCTGGGGATATTTCTTCTCTGAGCAATAGTCCTTATTAAATTATTTTTTTCAATCATATTAGCGCCAAACCTTCCCCTCATCTCTTTCATAAACTTTTCAAAAGCCTTGTTGTTAAGCTTTTTATATACGCCGTCCACCTCATAATCCAAAAGAATGCAATTAGAAATCAGTAACCATTCCCAATTGCATAAATGAGATGTCATAACTATTATCGGAACTTGTTTCTTATAATATTCATTTATTAATTCTATGTTAGATATTTTGATTCGCCTGGTGAGGGCAGCGGGCGAAATAGAATAAGCTTTTATAGTTTCAACTATTATGTCACTCAAATTTTTATAAAAATCGCGGGCAACTCTTGAGTGCTCCGCTTCTGAGTGATCAGGAAAAGCTATCTTCAGGTTATTGAATACAACTTTCTTTCTGTATTGAATAACATGGTAGAGAAGAAAATATAAAAAATCGGAAAGAAGGTATAAAATCGAAAGCGGCAGATGAGAAATGAATTTGATAAAGAACATTTAGCTTTAGTACAATTATCTTTTATAGAATGTAAGTTTTTTTTGTTATAGAAATAAATTAATTCATTTTTAATTCTTTTAATTTAAATCATCTTTAAAAAATTGTTTTGGCAAATTCTGATCCGCTTTTAATCGACATTCAATATTTTCCAAGTCTGGAATACTTTATTGCACTTGCGGTGACAGATAAGGTCATTTTGGAAACCTGTGAAAATTATAAAAAACAAAGTTATAGAAATCGTTGTTATATTAAGGGTGCCAATAAAATTCTCTATATAACTGTGCCTGTTTTGAACGGAAACAGTAAGGTAATCGTAAAAGATATCAAAATAGATAATAGTCAAAAATGGCTGAATTTGCACTGGAAAACGATTGCTTCAGCCTATGGAAAGGCGCCATTTTTTATGTTTTATGGTGATCTTATCAAAGAAATTCTTTATAAAAAACATAAATTTTTAATTGACTTAAATACAGAATTGCTATATAAACTATTAGAAATATTAAGATTTAAGATCGAAATAAATTTTACAACCGAATATAAAAAAGAAACTGAAAAAAACATAAACGACTTACGTTCTGCGATTCACCCAAAACGAGATTATAAATTAAACAATTTATATAGTCCTTGTAGATATAATCAGATTTTTGGCAGAGAATTTGTCGGTAACTTAAGTATTTTAGACTTACTTTTTTGCGAAGGGAACAATGCAATGAAAGTCCTTAAAGAGTCGAGAGCAGAAGGAGTTTCTTTAGTGAAAAAGTGAGGTAAGAATAGTGATAAAATATTAGGAAAAAATGTTTTTTATTATTATTGTTTTATTGTTAATAGTATAAATTTACAAATACATATTATATTCCTTAAATATGGAAGCAAAATTTTCAAATAGAGTAAAAGAGGTTATATCTTTAAGCAGAGAGGAGGCCTTGAGATTAGGTCATGACTATATTGGCACTGAACATCTTTTGCTCGGAATGATCCGGGAAGGAGAAGGAGTGGCGGTAGGACTGCTAAAGAAGTTGGGTTTGTCATTGGATGAGTTAAGAATCTCTATTGAGCAAGCTACTAAGGGTACA
>Ga0196965_1000535_pt1 | contig 20944 bp, 21 predicted proteins | sample S1_20metaG_FD_148668 | JGI IMG/M metagenome (GOLD analysis project Ga0196965, IMG submission 148668) | Soil microbial communities from Anza Borrego desert, Southern California, United States - S1_20 | ecosystem: Environmental > Terrestrial > Soil > Desert | place: USA: California | collected... | reverse complement strand
ATCAAGGCCTAAAACAGGTGTTCCTTGAACTTCTGCAACATCCATCAAAGGATTGTCCTGATTCGGAGTTGAAGTAACCTGAAGTTCTCCGCTTTTATTTACAATTAACCAGGCCCATCCTGATCCAAATCTTGTAGCGCCTGCTTTGGCGAATTCTTCTTTGAATTTGTCAAATGAGCCAAATTTTTTATCTATAGCAGAAGCAAGGTTCCCGGAAGGACCAGCGCCATTATTTACTTTTAATAATTTCCAGAATAAGCTGTGGTTGTAATGGCCGCCGCCATTGTTTCTAACTGCAGGAGATTGTTTCCCAACATTTTTAAGAATTTCTTCAATAGATTTTCCTTCCAATTCACTGCCGGCGATAGCTGCATTTAAATTAGTGACGTAAGCGTTATGATGTTTTCCATGGTGAATTTCCATAGTTGCTTTGTCTATGTAAGGCTCCAATGCATCAGATGCATATGGAAGCGAAGGTAGTTCGAATGCCATAATAAGTTGAAAATTTAAAGGTTTAACATTGATTTTTGACTCGGGCAAATATATCAATTTCTCATCCTTTTAAAAAAATCAAGGAGGATGGATTGGCAATCCTTTTCCATTATTCCTCCAACTACCTTTGTTTTAGGATGAAGAATTTTTGCACCATAAGAATTAAAACCTTTCTGAGGATCGGCTGCTCCATAGATCAATTTTCCCATCTGAGTCCATGCAAGCGCTCCGGCACACATTACACAAGGCTCTAAGGTCACATACAATGTACAGTCTACCAGATATTTCGATCCTATATAATTTTGCGCTGCCGTAATTGCAAGCATTTCGGCATGCGCAGTAGCGTCATTAAGACTTTCTACCTGATTGTATCCCCTTCCAATCAATTTATTATTCGCCACCACAACGGCGCCAACTGGAATTTCTTCCTGTTCGTATGCCCTTACTGCTAGCTTAAAGGCTTCCCTCATAAAGTGTTCGTCGGAATATAGCTTCAATTTCTTATAAACAGGAAGGTGGAAGTTTTAAGACTTAGAAAACTTTATGGATTCCATTATTTCTCCTGCCGTTTCCTGCCAGTCTGCTTTCATGCTTTCAGGGCAGGAAAAGTTAAAAATTACAAGAAAATCATTATGCAACGTGTATTGGATATAGGAGTATTTCCTAATGGCACTCATCGGATTAATGGATTTTTCGTCAGGTTTTACAATCGAAGTAAACTCAAAAACGATATACTCTTTTCCATTTATTTTTTTGATCTCCTCGGTTATTATTTTAATATCATTAAAGAGGGTATAAAGATTGGCTTTATAAAAATCTTTAAGTACGTTCAAATCTGATCCCGGAAACTTCTGAGAGGCTATATTCATTCCAAAATCGATCTGCTTATCAGGACTAATAAACATAATTACCGGTTTCCTGGAGGAAGGATATTTGTCTGCCAGCTCATCGTCTGTCATTTGTGTAAAATCTTCAGGAATGGAAGCAGAAACGGTCTTAGTTAATTTAACTTTTACAAGCTTGGGACTTTCCATGAAAGTAAAAGAGGAAATTAATAGAGTGAACAAAAGTTTTGTCATTTCTTTTATTTAAGGAACAAAAATGTATTTAATTAAGGTGAAAAACACTTTCCTATTGTTCGAGAAAATGTGAATAATATTAAAACGATTTAAACGGCAAATTTATAATTAGAAAACAACACTATTAAACGCTTCATTTTTTTTGTTTTAATTAATAAACTTTGACTAGAAATATACTGCAACTTTCAAAAACTAGGCATACCTTTAACCCCAAATTTTAAATCCCTAAAAAATAACTGAGAATATGTTGAGAACTTATACCTGCGGTGAATTAAGACTAGCAGACAACAACAAGGAAGTAATACTGTGCGGATGGGTACAAAGGGTCAGAGACAAGGGTGGAATGATCTGGATAGATTTGAGGGATAGATATGGAATTACTCAATTGATTTTAGAAGAAGGAACTACTGATCCTAAAAATATTGGAATAGCAAGAAAATTAGGAAGAGAATTTGTCTTAAAAGTAGAAGGATCAGTAGCAGAAAGGGTTTCCAAAAACAACAAGATCCCTACCGGAGACATAGAAATTAAAGTAAAAAACATAGAAATACTTAATCCTGCCAAAGTACCTCCTTTTATTATAGAGGATGAAACAGATGGAGGAGATGATCTGAGAATGAGGTACCGCTACCTTGATTTAAGAAGAAGTGTGGTAAGAAAGAGCCTTGAGCTTAGACATAGAATGGCTCAGGAAACCCGACGATATCTTGATCAGCAAAATTTTATTGAGGTAGAAACTCCTGTGCTTATTAAGTCAACTCCCGAAGGTGCAAGGGATTTTGTTGTTCCTTCAAGAATGAATCCGGGAGAATTTTATGCTCTTCCTCAATCACCTCAAACCTTCAAACAGTTGCTGATGGTTTCAGGATTTGACAGGTATTTTCAAATTGTAAAATGCTTCAGGGACGAAGATTTAAGGGCTGACAGGCAGCCAGAATTTACCCAAATAGACTGTGAAATGTCCTTCGTAACACAGGAAGACATCTTAAATACTTTTGAAGGATTGGCCAGGCACCTTTTTAAACAGGTAAAAGGAATCGAATTGAAAGATTTTCCAAGAATGAGCTATGCTGATGCGATGAAGTATTATGGAAGCGACAAACCAGATACCCGTTTTGAAATGAAGTTTGTCGAGTTGACTGATGTAGCCAAAGGAAAAGGCTTTAATGTTTTTGACTCTGCCGAATTTATAGTAGCCATAAATGCCAAAGGATGCAGTGAATATACAAGGAAACAGGTAGATGAATTAACTGAATTTGTTAAAAGACCCCAAATAGGTGCAAAAGGACTTATTTATGTGAGGTATGGAACTGACGGGAGTTTAAAATCGTCGGTGGACAAATTTTACAACGAAGAAGACCTGAAGAAATGGGTAAAAGAGGCGGGAGCTGAACCTGGAGATCTGCTGTTGGTTTTGTCAGGAGAAATAAACCACACAAGAAAAGCAATGAACGAATTGCGTCTTGAGATGGGCACACGATTAGGCTTAAGGGACAAAGATAAATATTCTACACTTTGGGTATTGGATTTTCCTTTATTGGAATGGAGTGAAGAATCAAACAGATGGCATGCAATGCACCATCCTTTTACCTCTCCCAAACCTGAAGACATCAATTTGCTGGAAACAGACCCTGGAAAATTAAGGGCCAACGCCTACGACATGGTAGTCAATGGTGTAGAAATCGGTGGAGGCTCTATTCGTATTCACGACCGAAAACTACAGGAGCTAATGTTTAAAAGACTAGGATTCAGTGATACGGAAGCAAGGGAACAATTTGGTTTCTTAATGGAAGCTTTTGAATTTGGCGCTCCGCCTCATGGTGGTATTGCTCTTGGCTTTGACAGATTGTGTGCGCTTTTTGGCGGCGCCGATTCCATAAGGGATTTTATAGCATTCCCAAAAAACAATTCCGGTAGAGATGTAATGATAAATTCACCTTCTGAAATTTCTCAGGAACAATTAAAAGAACTTAATATCCAGGTGAAAAAATAGCTCTCAATCGAGAGCTATTTTCTTCTGAAAAGGAAGCTGTTTTTTATTTTTTAAAAGCTAAAACTGCTGCAGCGCAATCCTTAGCTGATTGATCAAATGAAAATGCCATATAATAAATTCCGGTAGCTCCACATCTGAATCCAAAGGTTGGAAGGAATTTATTTTCATAAAAATTAGTAGCCACTTCCTTTCTGCTTGAATCAAAAATCTTTACTATAACGTTGGGATCGCCTTTACACATAGCAAGGCTATAAGTCATATCTTTTGAAAATACATATGATTTTTCAATCCTCTTGGTGGAACTGTTTATAGCATTGAGTTCATAACTTTTAACAAAAGTGAACCCGTTAGGAATATTCGCTGGGCAATTATCAAGAAGCTCGTTTGGATTGCATTGTGAAATTGCAAAATCGGTGCTTACAAAACTGAAAGCAGCAATTAGACAAATTATAAATTTCCTTTTCATAGTACCTGAGGTTAAAAGTCAATAATCTTAATCAATTTCTTCCCTTAAATTAATAAATCACAGAGAGACTACCTATTATTTCTTATAAAATTTCTATTAAAAGTATAATATTTAGTATCTGTATCAAAAAAAAATCGAGCAACAAGGCTCGATCTTCGATAAGTACTTTTATAAAAAACAGGAAAAACTAAATATGTATCACCTCTCCATAGGCAGCGGCAGCGGCTTCCATAATGGCTTCCGACATAGTAGGATGAGGATGTACAGCTTTAATAATTTCATGTCCTGTTGTTTCTAATTTTCTGGCCACAACAATTTCTGCTATCATTTCAGTAACATTTGCTCCTATCATATGAGCGCCAAGAAATTCTCCATATTTAGCGTCAAAAATAACCTTAACAAATCCGTCCTTAGCTCCGGCAGCACTGGCCTTTCCTGAAGCAGAGAAAGGGAATTTACCTACTTTTAGTTCATATCCTGCTTCCTTAGCTTGCTTTTCTGTCATTCCAACAGAAGCAATTTCAGGTTGGCAATAAGTACAACCTGGAATATTGCCATAATTCAATGGTTCGGGATGATGTCCTGCAATTTTCTCCACACAAATAATTCCCTCAGCCGATGCCACGTGAGCCAAAGCCGGCCCTTTCACAATATCTCCTATTGCATATACGCCGTCTACATTCGTTTTATAGAAATCATCTACCAATACCTTTCCTTTTTCTGTTTTTATGCCAAGCTCTTCAAGACCAATTCCCTCAAGATTTGTGGCAATTCCAACTGCTGATAACACTACATCACACTCTATAACTTCTTCACCGCTTTGCTTTTTAACTTTTACCTTGCATTTTTTCCCTGAAGTATCTACTGATTCTACGGTAGAATTTGTCATAATATTCATACCGATCTTTTTATAACTTCTTTCCAATTGCTTTGAGACTTCCTCATCTTCAACAGGAACGATGTTCGGCATAAACTCCACGATCGTCACCTTCGTGCCCATGGTATGGTAAAAATAAGCAAACTCCACTCCTATAGCTCCGGAACCAACCACTACCATACTTTCCGGCTTTTTGTCCAGAATCATGGCATCACGGTAACCAATAATTTTTTTGTTGTCAATCTTAAGATTTGGCAATTCTCTTGATCTTGCACCCGTAGCAACGATAATGTGGTCTGCCGAATATTCTGTTTTCTTGCCACTTTCGTCTGTAACTTCCACCTTTTTACCTTGCTTTAATTTTCCAAAACCTGGTATGTGTTCGATTTTATTTTTTCTAAATAAAAATTGCACACCCTTACTCATACCACCTGCTACATCCCGGCTTCTTTTTATTATTGAAGGAAAATCAGCGTTTGCTCCATTTACACTAATTCCATAATCTTTGGCATGGTTAATATATTCAAAAACCTGAGCGCTTTTTAACAAGGCTTTTGTAGGTATACAACCCCAGTTCAAACAAATTCCGCCAAGTTCAGCTTTTTCTACTACAGCAACCTTCATTCCCAGTTGTGATGCCCGGATTGCTGCAACATATCCACCAGGACCGCCCCCAATCACAATAACATTATATTTTTCTGCCATTACTTTAAATATTTATACAGTTTAACTCAGGTTTGGATCTTTAGGGATTTATGCCCCAAAAACGTTTGTTTCTGGCCAGTTACCACTAATCTCCAATGTCTTATTTAATGTTGTAATTGTTATGCTAATTCAATTTACATTATTGAAGGGTTCATTTGAACCGGGGCAAAGTTAAATTGTTTAGGAAAAGAAAAAAATTATAAGAGGAAAACTAAACTATAATTTAAAAAATTTATTAGGCGCTCATCTAATAATAAATATACCAGCCGAACGACGAGAAAGAGGTATTCCCCAAATTATAAACAAATCAATAGGGGCTCCTAATTTTCATCTTGAAATTCTTTGAGCAAATCACTCAGAATACTTCTAACATCTCAGGGTTAGGGTTCAAAGAAGGCAAAGTAAATAGAATATTGTTTGCGCCTATTATCCCAACAAAATGCTCAGGTTGTTCATGACTTTTGTATCAAGCTTAATGGATTTAAAGGCTTTATACACATGATTTATGACCGCCTTTTCACTTAGATTCATTATTGAAGCAATTTCCTCATAATTTAATTCCCTATAATATTTAAGGTACAATGCTTCTTTTCTTCTTTTAGGGAGGGAATTAAGAATTTTTGCCAGATATTCCTTTTTAATTTGAAGCTTTTCTTCCGCTACAATAAACTCTTCGGACGAAAATAGTATATCGGGTTGGGTTTGGATAAAAGCTATCTTCAGAAATCTTTCTTTTTTACTTTTCTTAATGAAATTAATTAAGCTCCTCCTAAATGATTTTATCAGATAAAACTTAATAGAAGCCACATCACCAAGCTTTTCTCGGGTGAACCACAAGTTGGTAAATAACTCCTGCAGACAATCTTTAGCAATATTCTCATCACCTGATATTTTTAAGCCATAATTATACAGCTCATTAAAATATCTATGATAAATAACGGACAAAGAATCTTTGTTTCCAACTTTAAACTCCTGCCAAAGTTCATAATCGTCCTTAACAGAAAGAAGCAGATGATTTAAAGATGAAAGTTTGTATTGAAAGTTTGAAATATCAGAAGATAAATTCATTAATCTTTTTTAAGTAAATAAAGGGTTTTTTAATATAGACTTTTGGGTAACGACAAACTAGTCAGAAAAAATAGGGAGAAAAAAAGGATTTCCAAAGAATAGGTGAATATATTTTCAAAAAAACGCAAATAAATAGGAATGTTGCCGCACATCCCCTTGTTAAATCCTATTCACATTTTAAAAAATACAATTATATTTTTCCTTCTTTTGCAAAAGGACAAAAGTATTTCACTACAAATTTTAAATTATTTCAAGCATTATCTTTCTAAAAAATTCGCCTTCAAATCAAAATAATCTATCTGAAATTAAATAAAAATTGACTTGATAATTACCCCTTCAAAAATCGAAAGGGTATTAAAAAATAGCCACAGATAAAAAATTGACTCTGATTTAAAACTTTAATTCAAGCTCTTTTTAGATTAACCTCTTCTTTAGAAAAATCATTAAAGTTCTTCAAAGACTCCTCCCACCCTTTCAAATAAATTTTAAAACGGGGAATAATCATAGGCTTTAATAAACTGTTTTCAATCTTAATACTTAATTTTTGCATTTTATTTTGAGTTTTCAACCAATTACTTTCTTAATACAACAATGTTTGCATTTCCCCCTATTTAAAACCCAAAAACCTATAACTATTTGTGACGTTTTTTTCGAACCTGCTCAATTGCAACAAAAAAAAAGGAATCTTTTGAAGATTCCTTTAAGCAATGCGACAGCTTATTCTTAGGCCACCTTTTTCGGGTTTTTTGAAAGCTGCTCTTCAATGTATTGAACCGCTTGTTTCATTGTTTGAAGTTTCTCTGCATCACTGTCAGGAATACGGATATTAAAAGTTTGCTCAAATTCCATTACTATTTCAGCATAATCCAGGGAGTCGATTCCCAGATCTTTAATAAAATTAGCGTCTGGTGTTACCTCAGATTCTGCTATTCCTAATTTATCAACCAATATTTCAGTAACTTTTTGAGCTATGTTATTCATTATGTGTTAATTTATAATGTATATAAAACATTTAGATTTATACAAATCTAAGAAAACTAAAAAATTATCAAAGGTTTAATCCCAAATTAACATTGGAAGGTTATTCAGAAAAGAATAAAACTAAAAATTTATAGTAAAAAATAGAACAAAAGGAAATGGAGCAACTATTACATCAGACTAAATTTAATCTTCATAGTTATACACATCAGAAATATTTATTTTTGATAAATAAGGCGTTAATGAAGACGTACTGTAAAATGACTTTATCTCATCCACTTTTCCAACCTTAAGGTTAAAGTGAACTTCTACATAGAAATTTTCAAGATTAAACAAGTATTTTTTGTGTTTTACACCTGTTAAAGATAATAGAAATCTACCCTTCTCCTTGGTAACTTTTATCTTATCGTCAAGCCAAAGGCTATTAAATTTGTCTAAGTCAATCATACTTGAAAATTAGTGGGAAATCCCATTACGGGAAACCTACATCTTCACCAGATAATACTATTGTAAGGAAAGCTTCAACTTGGGAGAAAAAAACCGCAATAAATGTAATTGCTAAAAAATATCTAAAAAGTAACCTATTAAAGATCAGTATTTTTATGCTTAAAAACGGGAAACTTAGAAAATATGTGTCCGTATTAAAAAGAGTATTGTTTTAAAATATTTAAATACAGAATTGATAAAAAAAATAAAATTATGGAACCAAATAAAGTAATATATACAGATGGGCATGGTGTAACCGTAACAGATGAGAATTTACGGGTAAAAGAAAAAGTATATTCCTTGAGAGGGATTATCCATCATGGGTTATGGACTATACACGCCTCAAAATTTCCAGCCATTCTTTTAATATTTATAGGATTAATTGCTCTTATTTTGGGAATTCTTGAATTTGTCGCCCCATTTTTCCCTGATATGATGATGAACGGAAATAGCATAAGCCCTAATATGGTGGCCATATGGGCCGGTGCAATTTTAATGACTATCGGAATTTTATGGCTCATATTATCCCGCGATAAATATGCAGTGAGAATTTCGACGGCTGAAGGAGATAAAAATGCAATTGTGAGTAGTAAAAAGGAATACATCAATCAAATAGTTACCGCAATCAACGACGCTTTTAGATCCAAAAGAGACATTTCGATAGAATAATTTTTTGCCTTTGGAAAAAGGTAGGATGTCCCAAAAGATATTTCCGTCTTTATTAGATTCAAAAATAAATTCGGAAAGACTGTTGGGACATTCCATTTTTACTAAGTAAAAACTACTTCCCATTACCTTCTTTTTTTATTATTTTTAAAATATTTATATATATGAATAATATATATAAATATTTTTTTATACATTACATCATGTATTCGTCAGAACTAATTAAAGGTACATTAAAGACCATCATTCTTAAGCTATTATCGGAACATAAGAAGATGTATGGGTATGAAATTATACAATCTATTAAAGAGCTTTCGGGCGGCAAAATAGATATGGCAGTGGCGGCAATATATCCTGTTCTTCATAAACTTAAAGACGATGGAGAATTGACTGTAGAAAAAACTGTAGTTGGAGACAGGGTAAGGATATATTATTCCCTTTCAACTAAAGGCAGCTCCACCGCCCGTGAAAAGATTATTGAATTCACCGACTATCTGAGTACCATGAAAAAGCTTATGGACTTCAAACCGGGACTGCAAAGTATTGCTTTAAGCTGATATGCCTTATTTAAGCCAAAAACAAACGGAATTCATTCTAATGGATATCCGTCAGCGAGGCATAACGATGCCTGAATTGGAAGTTGATCTGTTGGATTTTCTATGCTCGTCTGTAGAGCAAGAAATGGAAAATCAGCCAGATTTTGAAAGCGCTTATCTAATAGTATTGAAGACTTTAAAACCCAACGAACTAAAAATGACACAACAAAACATCAGAGACCTGCTAGAAAACAGAGTATCTCTTTTAGAAAAAGTGACTTATCTCACATTATTTGCCCTACTGTCAGGCATTGCAGGCTATTTGTTATTTATACCATTTGCAGGAGCGCTTATAAGTATATCAGAACTATGCTTAATTGGACTATATATTTACTCCAATGTCCGTTGGTACTTCAATCCTGATGGAAAAAGTAAAAGCCAGAAAGCCTTCATATTAGCTGCTGTTTTTATAATATTCTTATTTATAATTAGCATAATTTTCAAGTTATATCATTGGCCCGGCGCGGGATATTTAATGGTTATTTCTTTGAGCATTCTTATCTTTCTTCCAATTATAATAAGCCTTATGTTCTTTATCAAAGCTGACAAAGCAGCAGCTCATGTCTTGATAGATATTATCAAAAAAAATCACAAAAAGGCCGAACTTATACTTTTTATCTTTCTATTTATGGGCTTTTGTGCGAGGATGCTACTTATAAATTTTCTCGGTAACATATTCATTATAACCACGCTCTTCTGTTTCGCTATTCTTTTTATCAGTTATACCTGGCCTGTGTTTACCACGCCAAATCATAAAGGACGACGTATTTTACTTTGGATTGTTAGTTCTGTAGCCTACAGTTTAGCGTTAATTACTGGCTTATTCAAAATAATGCAGTGGCCTTTTCCATTAATAAATTTTTCAGTAAATCTTCCTTATATATTATTGGGGCTAATGGCATGTATATGGTATGGAGTAGAGGCTTCAAGAAAAAGGAATAGTCAAAGCATTATTCTGCTATTGCTCAGTTTGATTTTGTTCGTCTATAGTTTATTGCTTTATAGGCAAATTTCCACTTTCCCTTTCTTGGAATCCTCGGTATACAATCTGCCTATTCTGATACTTTTTGTAGTAGTTCTTGTTGCCTTTTACAAACATCAGCTTTTCAGGGTAGTTGCAATAAGTCTTTTGGGATATTATCTCCTTGCTTTTCCCTATTCACAAATGCCTAATAAAAGCCTTGTAAATTCAGTCTATGCCAATGATAAGGTCTTTTTGGAACTTTATGAAAAGAGCTACCAAAATCCACAGAATGAGGCGTACATGAAACAGCTACTGGAATACAATGAAAACAAAATGGTTCCTCAAAACTAGTAGAAGAGAAAGGAAATACCCTGATAATCATTCCTTTTCACTTCTGTAAGCGAGATTGAATTCTTAAAATCCGAATTGCTTTTTTAGAAATTCTTTAACTATTTTCACACTGTTTAAAATATTTTAATCCGCATCACCGTCCATAGGCTAAATGGACGCCTTAACTTCATCAATGACCAAAGCCCAACTGGAATTAATTGAAGATACCGTCAAAAAAGAGCGGAGACGGTTATTCAATTTTATCAGACAAAGGGTACCTGACAAAGAAGACGCTGAAGATATTCTGCAGGATGTTTTCTATCAATTCATTTCAGGATACAAACAAATCGAATCACTGGAAAAAATCACCTCCTGGTTATTCAGAGTGGCCAGAAATAAAATAACTGACCGGTATCGGAAAAAGAAACCAGAATCTTTCAGCAGTTATACAAGTGCTACAAACCAAAAAGCTGAAGATGGGCCCATCATGCTGGAAGAAATTCTTCCTGACCTGAGTAATGGTCCTGATGAAGTTTATGCGCGAACCATTATTTGGGAACAGATAGAGGAGGCTTTGGATGAACTTCCCGAAGAACAAAAAAAGGTCTTTGTTCTGCATGAGTTTGAAGAAATGAGCTTTAAAGAAATTTCTGAATTAACCAATCAATCCGTCAACACGCTTTTATCAAGAAAACGATATGCGGTGTTGTATTTGAGGAAGCGACTCCAGGATTTATATAATGAACTGGGATTATAATCGAAATAACTTTTGGTTGTAAAACCCTATACTATAAATTGAAATTATCAACAATATGAAATAGCCATGGTTGAAAATCATCCAAACGAGGATGAATATCCAATGGCGTATTCCATGTGGCAATTAAAAAATAAATTATATTCACATGAAATGAGCATGCGCAAAGCTCACCCGAACGAGGATGATTATCATGCGTATTCCATGTGGCAATTAAAAAATAAATTATATTCACATGAATAATACATTTTTAAAAATTCTTAAAATCATAGTTTGCGTAGCGTCAGCAATCTTTGTTTTTGCTGTTGCAGTAATGTTTTTATGGAACTGGTTAATTCCAGATATTTTCAATGGCCCGACCATCAACTTCATTCAGGCCCTTGGAATATTAGTGCTTTCGAAAATCTTGTTTACTGGCTTTGGTGGAAGAGGGGGCTGTAACCATCAAGGAAACAGGGTGATGTGGCGGCAAAAATTTTATGAGAAAATGCAACGAATGACTCCTGAAGATAAAGAGAAGTTTAAAAGTAAATTTGGAAAATGCTTTGGTGATTACTCATCCGGAGAAAAACCAACACAACCCATGGATTAAAAAATTAATCCATGGGTTGTGTTAAAAAATGTTTCATTCTAACTATTTTTATTTATTAATTTATTTGCTTTAGTCAACAGTGTATCTTGCAAAGAAAGGCTTAATTCAAAGTTTTTCTCCACCTCTTCCCTCCTTTTCTCGATTAATTCTTTCTTTTCCAACGCCTCATTATATTCCATTCTTTGATTCAGGATTTCATCCTCTAAAACCGCTTGTTCATATAGGACATCTTTGTGAGAAATGGCTTTTTCTTCGAGAATGGTCAGGAATTTCTTCAGATCCTCATTAAACATTTGATATTCAATAGAAAAAGGACCCAATTCACTTTGAAGACTATCCCTTACACTTAAAAGATCTTCTTCTGTTTGCTTTAAGCTGGTATCTATCCGATTTTGAGCTTCCTGATAATATGCATGATTTTTCTTTAATTCAACATAAAGCTCTTCCTGCTTTTCATTCGGTTTGTTGCAGGCAAATAATAAGCCCAGCGAAAGAATAATTAATTGTGTTTTATACATAGCTAATTGATTTGTTTACTTATCCTTTGACCCAACAAAGGCTCAAAGGGTTTCTTTTATTTCTGGCTTTTTTTATTCAACCTAAAAACGATCTGTTATTCAAAAGGTTACTTTCACAACTTTTTTTCAGAAGTTCCATTTCAAACCAATTCTCCTTAGAAATCGTGTTTAGAACAAAAAACAGATATGTTGTATAATGAAATAATGCTTAATGATATTAAAGACCACCTCCTGGCATTTAAAGAAACATTGGCTGTAGCAGAAAGCGTGACGTCGGGCCATTTGCAGGCAGCATTTTCAGTTGCAAAAGAAGCGATGAATTTTTTCCAGGGTGGAATAACGACCTATAATCTAGGGCAGAAATGCCGGCATCTAAGTATAGAACCTATTCGCGCTGAAAAATGCGACTGCATCTCTGAGGAAGTAGCCAGGCAAATGGCTTTAAAATCAACTGAGCTTTTTTTAAGCAATTTTGGAATAGGAATTACCGGATATGCTACAAAAGTCCCTGAAAAAGAAGTAGATGTGTTATTTGCTTATTTTGCCATTGCTTATAATAAAGAAATCATTCACTCAGGAAAAATCATTTCAAAAAAAGAAAACAGCGTTGAAGTTCAGGTGGACTATTCTAATCAGGTAATCGAAATACTGTTCCAGCTTTTGCATAAAAGATCTTTAGAAATGATGATTTCAGATGATTAATTGGTTAATATGCTTATGTGCTGATTAAGAGGAAGACCTATAAGAATCTCCAAAAATAACTGTAGAAGGCATAGACAATTCCATTCTTTGTGATCTTCGTGTATTCTCTGTGTTCCCCGTGGCTAAAAAATCTATCTGAATTCCTCAAACCACGGAACAAAAGATTTCAACATGGGAAGAAAACTGCTTCCATGTCCTCCGCCTGGTATAAGGGTTAAAGTGACGTCAGCGCTTCCCTGACTTTTAAAATTTTCCAGTGTAATTTCTGAATTTCGATAAGGGATAATTTCATCATTTGTCCCATGATACAATCGGATCGGGATTTGTGTTTTCCATCCCGCTACACCGTTTTTTACTATGGCTTCCTTCAACTGCAATTCTCCTTGGGGCTCCTTTAAATTTTCATAGAATTCTGTATTAAAAAGGTCAGGAATAGTTGTAGTAAGTCTGGAATTAATAAATCCGCCATCATACTCTCCGGTCAATAAGGTATCTAACGCTGTCGCATAATTATCCCTAAAAAAATAGGTCAACGGTTTATTCCAATTATAGGTATTGTTATAAGACATCAGAACAAACGCCAGGTAACTCGGATATGAATACTCAATATCCGTAGTTACTCCCTTTAGCATTTCTGAAAGATCGTAACCTCCTGCGCCGGCCGCCACTGCGGTGACAGTAAGATTATGGGCCTTGTTCGTCTCGATCTCCTGAGCTGCTGCCAGCGTAACATATCCTCCTTCAGAATATCCTGCTAGAAATAACTGATCATTAAATTCAATCTTTTCCTTTGTCAGAAACTCCTTGACAGATTTTACCATATCTATTACTGCCAAAGCAGAATGGGTTTTATCATAGTATGGATGAAAAACCTGAGAAGATGCGCCATAACCAATAAAATCGGGCATAAAAGAAATATAGCCGGCAGATGCAAAAAGCTCTACCCCATAAAACTCTCCCGTAACCGACGGGGCATCATTTTTCTTAAATGTAGTTCCATGCTGAAGGCTTAATAAGGGAGCTTTTCCTTGTAATCCTTTTGGAATATAAATTAATCCCGACGCTTCTATGGGTTGACCATTATAGGTTGTCTTATAAACCAATTTATAAGTAGAGACATCATATTTGATTTTTTCTAACAAATCATTTTGCCCCAAACCCTTTGCTAATGTTTTAAGAGTTTCTGCAGTAAGTTCATTACTAATTGTTGCTGAAACAAAATAGGATTTTGAAGGAGAGACAATAGGTCCGGTTGAATCCTCCGTCTTTGCAGCGTCACCGCAGTTAAGCAGTAACCCTGCAAAAAACAGGATCAAGTATTTATATTTCCACATTCTATTTTCTTATTTAAGGAATAAGGAATTTAAGGCATTCAAAAGTTCCTGATTCTGGGTTTAATTATTTATGATTAGAAGGAAAATGGAAAATCTAAGCGGGATGATGGCAATGGTGCTGGAAACAAAAAAGTAAGTTAAAAGGTGAGAAAGTCAGGAAGCAGGAAGCTAATATCAACTTAGCGTATGATGGCTTACTGCTTCTTCCAATTTAGATTGAATTGCCTGTTTCAAACATATTAACACATAATCAAATTACCGCATTATCTCTATTATAATTATTCAGATAGTCAGGCACCTTTACTCCTTCTAATAGCCTTTCATCCGGGATAGGCGAACCCGCTTCTATTTTCAAAGGAAGCACGCCCGCCCAGGTTTTGAAATTGTAGTCTTCTTCTTCATCATTCGGTCCTCCTGACCGGATTTTAGCAGAGGCTTCTTCCAAGGGAATGGATAAAATCATTGTTTTCGTCATCTCACTTTTATTAGGCAAACGCACTTCTTTCCATCTTCCGGGGATGATGTGTTCTGTGAGAACCTGTAAGGCTTCCATTCGTTCTTCTTCGTCAGTTACCATGGTAGCCTTTCCAAAAACAACTACCGACCGATAATTAACCGAATGATGAAAAGCAGATCGCGCAAGCACCAGTCCGTCGATCAGAGTGACGGAAAAGCATAAGTCTATTTCAGTTTTTAAGCTTCGGAGCATAAAACTTCCTACAGAACCATGGATATAAATTTTATCATTTTTCACTCCGTACAAATTAGGTAAAAGATAAACTTGTCCATTATCCGTAAATGAAATGTGGCAAACGAGGCCCTCTTTTAAAATCTCTAAAATTGAAGCTTTATCATAGCTCCCTCTCTTGGGCGACCTTGTTAGTGTAGTTCTTTCTGTTTTTTGTAATTGATCCATAAAATATTTTTTTATCTGGTCAAAAGTAGTATATAGCAGGACTATTTAAATAGTCCATTTTTAACAAATAAGATAGTCCGGTCATGATACCTTACTCCACTCTTATTCCTATCAAAAAAGGAATATCAACGCCAGTGTACTTACAGATTTGTAATTCATTCATTACGCTAATAAAAGACGGTATATTAAAAAAGGGAACCAGATTGCCGGGCACCAGGCTTTTGTCTTCCCTGCTGAATGTTCACAGAAAAACTGTAATTGCAGCTTTTGAGGAATTACAGGCACAGGGCTGGATCAATATCAATCCTTCATCAGGCACATTTGTATCAGAAGCCTTACCAGAAGTAAAGCTCAAAGTTTTAAAACAGCAACTTTCGTCGCTAAACCCTGAAAAACATACCGGATTTTATATCAGAAAGAACGAGGTGTTAAATACCAATGTGTATGTAAGAACGAGTTTATTGGAGATTAACGATGGTCTGCCTGATGAGAGGCTAGCTCCCATGGATAGCCTTTCAAGGGCAATTCGCAGTGTATTAAAAGGCCAGCGGGGGAAGCGTCATCTTTCCTATGATGAAATAGCAGGAAACAGGAACCTTCGTAGAGAACTGGCAAAACACCTAAATGAAACCCGCGCTTTTAATATAGAAACAGAAAATATTTTTATAACCCGGGGAACAATAAATGCCCTCTATCTGTGCTGTAATGCTTTGCTGGAAAAAGGCGACAATGTAGTAGTGGGAGATCCGGGATATAGATCTGTAAACTTAATCATTGAAAATTTCGGTGGTAACCTGATAAAAGTTCCGGTGGACAATCAGGGGCTTTGTATAGAAACCATAGAAAAAATATGCGGAAAGAAAAAAATAAGAGCCATTTACGTTACCCCGCATCATCATTATCCTACTACAGTTACAATGCCTCCTGAAAGAAGAATTGCCCTTCTTCAGCTAGCTGAAAAGTATAAAATAGCAATTATAGAAGATGATTATGACTATGATTACCATTACCGTCACAGTCCATTTTTGCCTTTAGCCAGCGCTGATCCATATGGTCTGGTGATTTACATCGGTTCATTTTCGAAGACATTTTCGCCTGCATTTCGGGTAGGTTATCTGGTTGCACCGCAAAATCTGATAACGGAAGTGAGCAAACTCAGAAGAATAATAGACCGTCAGGGGGATACCGTATTAGAACAAGCGCTCGCCGAGCTTTTTAAACAAGGGGAAATAAAAGCGCATTTAAGAAGGACACAAAAAGAGTATCATCAAAGACGTGACGATTTCTGCAAAAGTCTGGTAGAAAAATTTGCTGAAAAAATCCGATTTGACATTCCGGAAGGTGGCATGGCTGTCTGGGCTACTTTCGACCCAAAGTATCCATTGCAAGCTGTTTCTGGAAAGGCAGCATCTTTAGGTCTTTATATTAGTAGTGGTCAGCATTTTAACCCAAAAGAAATAACTTATAACGCTACCAGGATGGGATTTGCGGGATTGGACACCAATGAAATAGAAAAAGCTTTATCCTTGTTAGAAAAAAGCTTATCTGGGTAAAAAATACTTCTCGATTAAATAACGATTGCATGGAAGGATGCTTAAAGTCCATGTGATCTTTACTTTTTGAGATCAATGTAATTTCCGGTCAAAATCCCTCAGATTTTTATTCTTAAAGAATGGTACATTGCCATATTGTATTATACTTATGAAGAGGGAGAAGCTTTTTGTATTCTTTTTACTTTTTTTCTATTCGTTATTCAGTTGGTCACAGCGACCTGAACTAAAATTTAAACACATCACTCCCATTGAAGGCCTTTCTCACAGCTTTGTCCGAAACATTGTTCAGGACCACAAAGGTTTTATCTGGATAGCAACAGCAAATGGGTTGAACCGATTTGATGGTTATGATATCACCATTTACAAAAACAATCCCCAAGACTCTAATTCCATCATTTCAAATGATGTGCTTAGGATATTTAAAGATCATAAGGACAATTTATGGGTGGGTACCAATAAAGGAGTACAACTTTACAATAAAGAACAAGACAATTTTTACTTTTTCAAAGAAACGGAAAATGGATATATCAATTCTATTTTCCAGGACAGCAACAAAGATATCTGGGTAAGCGGAAGAGAATTCATTTATAAATATGACAGGAAAAACAACAAATTCATTCCTCTTGATATACCAGTTCAATGGACTGTAATATCCACCATCCATGAGGATGCCAAAAATAGGTTGTGGATAGGATCCGCAGAGGGTCTATGGATTCTGGACAAGCAAAATTTAAAGGCACATCTTCAAAAACATATTCCTTTTAAAAATGTAACAAATGTATTTCTTGATGAGGGCAAGAACTTTTGGTTCACGTCCAGGTCCGACGGCTTACTAAATTACAATATTCATGACAGCACCTTTGTAAGCTACAATAATGAAATAGGCAACCCGAACAGCTTACCCGGAAATCATATACTCTCTATTTTCGAAGATTCTTTAAACAGGATTTGGTTGGGCACCGACAATCATGGATTGGCTATTTTTGACCGAAAAGAGAATAAGTTTTACAACTATTTGAATAGTGAAGCAGATAATGAAAGCCTGATTTTCAATTCAGTTTATTCCATATTTTCGGACGGAAGTAACAATATCTGGTTGGGAAGTTATGGAGGCGTTGAACTGGTTAAAAACAATAAGTTTACCCATATACGCCGGGATATTTTAAACAAAAACAGCTTAAGCCACAGCAATATAATTTCTTTTTACCAGGATCGGGCAGAAAACATCTGGATAGGCACCGATGGCGGGGGACTAAATAAATGGGACAAGGAAAAGGACGTTTATATACATTATACCTTTGATCCGAACAATCCTAAAAGCATCGGAGGCAACGCGGTAACGGATTTGGTTGAGGACAAAAATGGCAACCTATGGATTTCAACCTGGGGAGGTGGGCTGAACTTTTTTGACAAGACGAAGGGAGAATTTATACGCTACCAGCACCAATCGGGCGATCCTAAATCTTTAGTAAATAATAATTTATTTGCAATTGATATAGACAAAAGAGGAGTCCTATGGATATCTACAGCCATCGGTCTCGATTCTTTTGATCCCAAAACACAAACCTTTGCACACTACAATATTCCCAATACGGGTCTTGCGGATCTGATTGGGGACGTAGTCGAAGATAGCGAAGGAAACTTATGGGTTGGAAGCTTCAGAGGGCTATATATCTTAAACAGGGAAACAAAAGAGATAACACCTTTCATCCATAATCCAAAAGATACCAACACAATAAGCAACGACCTGATCTACAATATTCTTGAAACACGTAAAGGGAATCTATGGATCACCACTTCTGGAGGTTTGAACTTTTATAACAAAAAGACAAAAAAATTTACTGCTTATAGAAAAAAGGATGGTTTACCAAGTGATGGTATTTATGGGATAATTGAAGATGATAAAGGAACATTATGGCTAAGTACTGCCAACGGAATCTCACATTTCAATCCTATAACAAAAGAGATCAAAAACTTTGACATAAGCGATGGACTTCAAGGTAATGAGTTCAAAATAAAAGCTTTTTTAAAACTCCAAACAGGAGAAATGCTATTTGGAGGAGCCAATGGGTTTAACATATTTAAACCTAACGAGATCAAAGAGAATCTTCAGGTTCCGCCGGTGGTTATTACCAACTTCACCATTTTTAACGAACCTGTAACTCCGGGAGAAAAAGATTCTCCCCTTGCTAAGCAAATTTCAGAGACTTCGGAAATCAAACTGTCTTATAAACAATCGGTAATTTCCTTTGACTTTGCGGCTTTAAATTATTCATCCTCTGAGAAGAACTATTACGCCTATATGCTGGAAGGGCTGGAAACAAAATGGAATTATGTAGGCAACAAAAGAACAGCTACCTATACAAACCTTGATCCGGGGAAATATATATTAAGAGTTAAAGCCAGTAATAATGACGGGGTTTGGAACGAAACAGGAACTTCTATTAAAATTACAGTGACTCCACCGTTTTGGGCAACCTGGTGGTTTAGAGCTTTAACTATATTGATTATTGCAGGGAGTATTTTATTATGGATTAAAGTCAGAATTAACGTAATAGCCAAACAAAAGAAAATACTGGAAGAACAAGTAAAACTAAGGACAGCAGAAATTTCAATACAAAAAGAGGAGTTGGCCGAACAGACTAAAAAACTATTTGAAATCAACCAGGAACTAACCGAACAAAAAGAACAAATCCTCTTTCAAAGTGAGCATATTGAAGAACTTTATACAGAGCTAAAAGACAGCATCCGGGCAGCTCAAATCATTCAGAATTCTATACTTCCCCCTGAAAATTTTATTAAAAAGCATCTTCCTGAATCTTTCATATTAAATAAACCCAAAGATGTGGTTGGCGGTGATTTTTATTGGTTTGATGTAAAATCAGGAAAAATCGTTATTGCAGCAGTGGATTGTACAGGACATGGCGTAAGTGGCGCGTTTATGTCAATAAATGGCCATCATCTCCTGAACCAATGTATTTATCCTCATGAGGAGCTGACTGCCGCTGAAATTCTTAACCGTCTTAATGAAGCCGTTATAAAAGAATTAAACAGACAAGGTCAAGGCGAACAAACCCTGGATGGTATGGATATTTGCCTGTGTGTAATAGACAAAGCCAGCAATAAATTACAATATGCCGGCGCCAATAACCCCCTTTATATCATTAGAGAAAATGAAGTAATTCAGGTTAAAGCAGATAAATTTTCTGTAGGTCTTTCTATAACGGGAGAAATTTTTAAATTCTCCAATAATGAAATATCAATTCAGGAGGGTGATACTATTTATATGTTCTCTGATGGCTACGCTGACCAGTTGGGCGGAAAAAGCGGCTATGAAAAATTCATGTACAATCGTTTCAGGGACCTTCTTATAAAAATCAACAAAGAAGAAATGGATCATCAACTCAAAATCCTTGATGAAAATCTTCTAAAGTGGCGAAAAGAAGTTGAGCAACTGGACGATATTCTGGTTATAGGTTTTAAAGTACAAAAATTTTAAAAAGTCAATTTCGCAGATGTTCTCGGCTATCATGATTTGTGATAAGTTGATGTGCTAGTCCGGAAAAGAGTCTGGGACATGCAGCCCTAATTTAAAAAACATCATTAAAACCATTGTAGCTACTCAAATCCCTTAGGCCGCTTTTTCGTGAAGGGATGTCGTACGATGGGGTTTAAAATGAAATGTCTTAAGTAGTCACAAGCCATTTGAATTATAAGAATTAAGAAAAGAGGTTCCAAGTGAATTTCCTCGCACCCCGAACCTCTTACCTCAAACCCCTATTCTCCAGCCCGTTCTTGTTCGGCCCGTCTCAATGCTTCTTGGGTAGCCAGCATTTCTTCCATATTTTGCTTTAGTTCTTCCTCCTGATCTCTGA
>Ga0196965_1000534_pt1 | contig 20949 bp, 14 predicted proteins | sample S1_20metaG_FD_148668 | JGI IMG/M metagenome (GOLD analysis project Ga0196965, IMG submission 148668) | Soil microbial communities from Anza Borrego desert, Southern California, United States - S1_20 | ecosystem: Environmental > Terrestrial > Soil > Desert | place: USA: California | collected... | reverse complement strand
ATCTCGCCGTCGGTCCAGTCGCCGAGGCCGGTCCCGGCGTCGGAGGTGATGTTGGAGGTGCAGACGGTGCCCGGCATGCCGTCCTTCTCGGTGAGGCAGACGCCGCCGGCGCCGGTGGGGCCGGAGACGGGCGCGCCGAAGCGGGTCCAGTCGCGCTGGGTGTGGCAGCCGTAGCAGTCGAGGACGTTCTCCACCAGGTACCGGCCCCGGGCGACGCGCTCGTGAGTGCGGGCGATGATCTCGGACGAGGCCGGCCGCTGGGCCGGCTCGTGCGTGACGATATAGGCGGCGACCCCGCCGCCCGTGACGAGCAGCAGAACCGCGATAGTGATCAAAAACCTCTTCATGACGTTCTCCCGGAGCGGGCCCGCCTCGATCAGCGGGCCCGCGCGTTACCGGGGGGAAGAACGTCAGGGAGGGAGAGAGCCCCTCAGAAGGGGCGGGAAGGACGGCTAGTCCGCGGCGGTGCCGGGCCCGGCCTGGCTCTCGAGGCCGGCGCGGCCCTGGCGGGCGAGGTACTCCTCGACGAAGAGGAGACGGTCCGGACCGGCGCGGCGGATAACGGCGAGGAGGTCGTTCATCGTCGTCACCTCCTCGAGCTGCTCCTCCACGAACCAGTCGAGGAAGCGGACGCCGACGTAGTTCTTGGCCTCCTTGGCCACCTCCACCAGGTCGTAGATCTGGTGCGTGACCTCCTCCTCCCAGGCGAGCGCCCGGCCCACCGCCTCCTCCGCCGAGGAGAACTCGCTCGTCGGGGCGGGCAGCGCCGGGATCTGCACCCGGCCGCCGACGTCGTTGATGAACTTGACGAAGCGCATCGCGTGCGCCCGCTCCTCCTCCGACTGCTGGTAGAAGAACCGCGCCAACTGGGGCAGCGTCTCGGAGTCGAAATAGCTGGCGATGGCGATGTACTGCAACGAGGCGTGCATCTCGTTGCCGATCTGCTGGTTGAACGCCTGGATCAGCTTCTCGCTGGCAAGCATGGATATCCTCCTGGAAGAGAAACCATCTGAAACGTACCCCGCTCCGGCCTCAGCACTCGATCACGTTGATCGCGAGACCACCGCGCGAGGTCTCCTTGTACTTGGTCTTCATGTCGGCGCCGGTCTCGCGCATGGTCTTGATCACCCGGTCCAGCGACACCTTGTGCGAGCCGTCGCCGCGCAACGCCATACGGGAGGCGTTGATCGCCTTGACCGACCCCATGGCGTTGCGCTCGATGCAGGGGATCTGCACCAGCCCGCCGACGGGATCGCAGGTCAGGCCCAGGTTGTGCTCCATGCCGATCTCGGCCGCGTTCTCCACCTGCTCGGGTGTGCCGCCCAGGGCGGCCACCAGCCCGCCGGCGGCCATCGAGCAGGCCACCCCCACCTCTCCCTGGCAGCCCACCTCGGCGCCGGAGATCGAAGCGTTCTCCTTGTACAGGATGCCGATGGCGCCCGCGGTCAGGAGGAAGCGTATCACCCCTTCGTCGTCCGCTCCGGGGGTGAGGAGACGGTAGTAGTGAATCACCGCCGGGATGATCCCCGCCGCGCCGTTGGTCGGCGCCGTCACCACCCGGCCGCCCGCGGCGTTCTCCTCGTTGACCGCCAGGGCATAGAGGTTGACCCAGTCGAGCACGGTCAGGGGATCGTGAAGGCCGGACTCCGGCCGCGCGGTCAGCTCCTGGTAGAGGGCGGGGGCGCGCCGCGGCACCTTGAGGCCGCCGGGCAGCACGCCGGTCATCCGGCAGCCGCGTTCGACGCAGGCCTTCATCGCCGCCCAGATGCGCAGCAGCCCCTCCCGGATCTCGGCCTCGCTGCGCCAGACCTTCTCGTTCTCGAGCATCAGCTCCCAGATCGCCTTGCCGTTCTCGCGGCAGAGGACCAGCAGGTCCTCGCCGCTGTGGAACGGATAGGGCAGCGGCGTCGTGTCCGCGACGATCCGGTCCACTCCGGTCGCCCACTCGTTGACCACGAAGCCGCCGCCCACGGAGTAGTAGATCCGCTCCTGCAAGGGGGCTCCGTCCTCTCCTTTGCCGTCGAAGGCCTTGAAGCGCATGCCGTTGGAGTGGAGGGGGAGGAGCTCCTTGCGGTTGAACACCAGGTCGCGCTTCTCGTCGAAGGCGATGTCGTGGCTGGCGAGGAGGCGTAGCCGGCCGCTCCCCCGGATCTCCTCCAGCCGCTGCGGGATCCAGCCCGGATCGACCCCTTCGGGCGTCTCGCCCTCGAGGCCGATGAGGACCGCCTTGTCGGTGCCGTGCCCCTTGCCGGTCAGGGCCAGGGAGCCGAACAGCTCGACGCGGACCCTCTCGGTGCGCTCGAGGAGACCCTTCTCCTCCAGCAGCCGCGCGAAGCGCTGAGCGGCCCGCATCGGGCCCACTGTATGAGAGCTCGACGGACCGATGCCGATGGTGAAGAGGTCGAAGACGCTGATGGCCATGAAAAATCTCCCGGGCGCGGATTGTACGGCCCTCCCGCCCCTCCTCTGCAAGGGGGGAGCCAGAAGAGGCCGGCCGCACCTCCCCAACGTAGCCGCAACATGCGACGGCGGTCGGGGATTCCCCCCATGGGCCGGATGCCTCGGTTTCGCCCACCCGGGGCTCGGGAGGCATGGGCACGTTGTCACCGTGCCCATGCGGTCTACTGGAGTGGAAGCCGGCGGCTAGAAGGGGCAGTACGGCCCGTAGGCAGTGCCAAAGGAGAAGCTGCAGGTGAAGAAAGTGCTGCGCAGGCAGCTACCCGTGGTGTCCCAGGTGTAGAGCAGCGTGTCTGTGTGCGAGCCGTCGCAGTATTCGGTGCGCTGCCAACGGTAGTTGCGGATGACGTAGGAATAGGAGTCGTACCAGTAGCGCGAATGGGGGTAGAACCATTCCTCCAGGCAGCTCGAGCCATAGAAGGTGGCGCTGTAGAGCGAGCTGGTGGTGTACTGGCTGGTGCTCTTGGGGTCCGTGCAGATCCAGCAGTTATTGTGGCACGACGCCCATTCGTCCTCGCAGATCTCACAGTAATCGACACCTTCGCACGAGGGCTCGTTCTGGTAACACCAATCGCGGTTCGTGTCGCAGTTGGCGACGCACTGCGGATCGTACCCCTTGGACAGCAGATCCCGAAGGTCGGCGGGCCTGGGCGCTCGCCCGATTCCAGGGGCGAAGGTGCGCACCTCTCCACTCGGCGTGAGGACAGCGGGCGGCGCATGCTGGAAGCGCTCGTTGTAGGCCCGGAACTCGGCCGGCGTAAAGGTCTTGAGAGTCCTGCCGTCCAGGCTCACCGAGAGTCGGCCCTTCCCTGCTCGCTCCGCGCGGGCAAGCACGTCGGCGAGCCCTGCCGGATCACCTGCGAGGAGCTCCACGATACCGCCGGAGGAATCAAAGGGAAGTTGAATCACGTCGGAGACGGCCGTCCGCCCTTCAATGCTGACCTCGAACTTCAGCTCGTGCGGTCCGGGAGCGATCAACTCGCCGTCCAGGGCGAAGAAAGCTCTCCGGCTCAGAGGGACCGAAGGGATCGCGGCGTTCTGTTGCAGCTTGGCGGCCAACCGAGGCTCGGATCCCATCGGCCTCTCCTGACCAACGAGGGGGGCGGCCAGAAAAGCAGAAGCGAGCAAAATCCAGACGTTCTTTCTCATGAGCATGCCTCCTTTCAACAACGAGGAACAGATCCGGCTCCAGGAAGCCGGGCATCGGCCGAATGGATACGCAGAGCGTCCGCTCTTTCGCCAACACGAGCATCCCTGCTTTCCCACAAGGCTCTTCTCAGAAAATGGTGCACCGGCCGGGCGGAGGCGAGCCGGGGTGGTGCCGAGAGCTCCCGCGAAACACGCTGACACATATTATTGCTGCTGCTGGACCTGGCGCGAAGCACCTAGTTCCGCCTGAGCGAAACGGGCGATCTCCCGGCACACCGATTCCAGCCGCAATAGGTTAATGGGCATCCGCTTCAAGGGTCGCGGTACCGGGCGGGCCAAGGCAGTGGTGGCCGTGGCGCCTCGTCCAGGATGAGAGGAGAGCGCTGTTTTCCCATACCTGATCCTCTCACACGGGCGGCTTCAATGAAGCCCGGGTTGGGCGATCTCCGCTTTCACCTCAAAGAGGTGCCAATCCGTGACTTGTCAGCAGTCCAGTAGACGAACAACGGACGCCCTCGAATCAACGAGAGAGGAACCGCACCGAAGAAACGGCTGTCATTGCTGTTGTCGCGGTTGTCGCCGAGCACGAACACGGTACCTGCCGGGATTTTCACCGGGCCGAGCCTATCTCGACCGGGAATAATGAACAATCCACGGGAAAACATGACAGGATCGCTATACTGGCCCCCACGGGTCTGCGAGAGGTCGAGAATCGACGTAGACTTTCTTGTCCCGGATTTCAAAGTCCTCCCCCTCCAAACCGATGACGCGCCCTAGGTCACCTCGGGCTGGACTGGTGAAGCGATACCGGACCATGTCAGCGAAGAAGTGGTCCCCTGGCAGGATCACGGTTTGAGCACTCGGGCTGGTGAAGCCTCGGAGGCCGAGGATCTGCGGAGCGAGATAGATCGAGAGCAGTTGTACCCAGTCCAGTTGATTGGCTTCGCCTTTGCCTCGAACCATGGGGCCGGAAACCGGCCGGTTGTTTGAACACCGGTCTCCCCGAGTAGGGAGAGGTGTATTCACCCGGGCGTTTGCCGCCTCAAAACTGCCCCGCCGCAGCCTTCTCAGAGCCTTCTCGGCCCCTCCTGAGGGCCCCTCCGTCGCCTGTCCGACTCTCCCGAGACTGCGATTGGCGGCCTCCTTACGCCGGATCAGCGGTTCCGGGAGATTAATTCATGCTTGTCTTCACTACGAGTGGATGGCACCTCATCTCCCTGCTGGTGTCGTTCCCGGAAGGGAGCTTCCCGCCGGCTCTGCCGTTCGTCCGGTCGGCCTTCGCCGGCTGAGCGACAGCTTCGTAGCGCCGTGAATCGGCCGGTGGATTGAGCCCCGCCGGCCTGAGTAGGGGAAAGGTGTACCCTCTCGAACCGTTACCGCCTCAGAGATGCCTCTCCGAGACCTCCTCAGAGCCCTGCCGGACCTCCTGACACCCTCCCGAAGCTCCCTCTCAGTCCTCCAAGACCGCCCTCCGGCGCCGTCCTACGCCTGAGGAGCGCCCGTTGATGGGTATCATACTTCTCTTCACTACGATTGGGTGGCATCTCATCCGGCATCTCATCCGTAGCTCTGCTCGAGTCGATTGCCACCAACCTTCCACTATTGGCGAGAGTACCTGGCGTGCAGGTAAGGTGAACCGATTCCATGGCTTGACTCAGTCTGCCTGAATCAGGCATCTTCATCCCAGGACTGACCCGAAAGATATCGATCGAGCCGGAGCGAGAAACCCTTGATCAGTGTATCCTCACTTTCGTACTCAGACCTGGTATAGGCTTCGAACAACTGATCCCCGGAAGTCATGCTCACATCATTAACATAGATTTCGACTTGATGAAAATTTCCCCGAAAGCGGAAGGAGCCGACGAGCCTTTTGAGTCCATCGGTAACCGATTCGAATTGAACAGAGTAGCCGTGCTTCTCGAGTACTCTGAGCAGCGCGGCAACGCATCGACTTTGAAAGTCAGCTTGCGGCCTCTTCGCAAACATAACCTACCGTCCTCCGATCACCCACAGATCGATGTGGGCGTTCTTGGTTCCCTTGAGTCGATCTACCCATTGGCCCCTAAGACTGAAGTGCTTGTACTTGCCATGTGTACTATGCCCGATTCTGAGATACCTTCCCCTGTTCAGCCATGCACCTTTTCTGAAAAGGAACTGAGAGCCGCTGGTGGCAAGAGTGATCTCGATATCACGAGTGACCTCTCCTACCAACTTACTCTCTTCCACTCCCGGCTCTTCAGTATTTAACATGCCGGCGTTCTCGAAAGGATCCCAGAAAGGAACTACTCCGTCAACAAACGCCGCGCCCCCTTGCCCCAACAGGTACACACTACGTGCCACAGAGAAGTCGCTGAGCTTCAGCCTTGACTCTCTTCCGATTTCCGAGTTTAGAGCCGCCCCAATCTGTACCCGGCTCAACAGGAGGCTCGTCGAAGCATCAACGAACACGGTGCTCGCCTGCCGGCTCGAAACTGTTATCCCTTCACCAACATAGTAGTTCTCTAGGGGCATCCCCGCTGCCGGAGGCTGACGTAGCAGCCCGTGAGGATCAATATACTTCAGGGGATTTCCCTGCACATATCCATACCGGTTCCAGCTCTGCGGAGCCTGCGGGTTCCCTCCCACCGGATCGAAGCTCAGGAACCGCCCCACCACCGGCCCATAGTGCCGGGCGTGCATGTAGTCCAGGTCGTCCCCCGGGCCGGCGAGGCTCGCGAGGTCGCGCTCGTGGCCGGTGAACTTCATCCTCTCGATGTCCTGGTTGAAGGCGGTCAGCTCCTGGCCGTAGGGGAAATAGAGATGGTAGGTCTGGCGCTGGCCGGATGCGTTGGTGATCGCCCGGACGGTGCCCAGGTGGTCGAGATGGAAGTAGGAACGGACGCCCTGCGCGGTCTCCGCGGTCAGGAGTTGGCTGTCCCGGTAGAGGTAGTCCTTGAAGTGGCTCCAGCCCAGGTGTGCCTGGTACTCCCGCAGCCACCCTTCCCTCCAGGTCCCGGAGGGTCCAGACCGAACCTCCCCCACCCTTCCGATAGGACCAGATCCGCTCGTCGTCCGCGGTGTAGACGTAGACCCAGTCCTCCCCGCCCGAGACGTAGCCCGACATCATGCTCAGGCTGTCATATTTATAGGTATTGCCGCTCCAGTTGGTCAGGTTTCCCGCGCTGTCGTAGGTGCCCGCGGTCAGACGGTTCGTTGCCACCGACGCCGGCAGGTTCAGGAGCGATCCGTCCGTGGTCATGCTCGTCAGATTGCCGTAGACGTCGTAGCCGTAGGTCTGGGTGCGGGCAGTCCCCGTGGCGGACGGGCCGTCGTAGAGGGTCGCTCCGGTCAGCCGGCTCAGGCGATCGTAGGTGAAGGCGTGGTTGCCCTGCTTCCAGACGTTGCCCGCGCCGTCGTACTGGAACGGTGCCCCGGCGTTCCAGATCTCTACCCCTGCCCGGGACGACGAGATCGACGACGGACGCGCCATGCCGTCCGGGTCCGCGCCATAGGTGTCGACCACGCCGTTGACGTGGCTCACCTGCGAGATCATCCCCGTCGCGTTGTAGGCGATCGATCCATATCCCGCCACCGAGGTCAGCCGGCCCTGGCCATAGCCATAGGTCACCGTGCGGACCGGCACCCCCTCTGAACAGTAGGCGACGCAGCGCGGATACCTCTGCGATTCCAGATCCCCGAGCTCGTTCCAGGTGAAGTTCTGGCCGAACTTCTCGTTCGTCGAATTGTTCGCCGTGATCGCGGTCTCCCGGTAGGAGACCCTCCCTCCCCGGCCCCCGTACGTGTAGCTCTCGTCCACCCGCACCGTGTACGGTGTCGTCCCCAGCGTCAGGTAGTTGTATCGCTGCGCCAGGGCGAGCTTGCCGCGGCTCCGGTCGGTCGCCAGGGTCGAATCACCGTAGGTGAAGGACTTGAGACAGCGCCGGCCGCCGTTGTTCGTGCAGTTGACGAAGCCGGCCCCCGTCTCACGTACCAGGGTCAGCCGCTCCGCCGCGTCGTAGACGAAGGTCAGGTCGTTGAGCCCGTCCACCCGCCGCCGTGCATGACCACGGGCGTCGAGATCGAAATAGCTCACCACGCCGTTGCCCGATGCGCCCTTCTCCGGATGCTGCTCCGACAGCAGGAAGCCCCGGTTGTCGTAGTTGAACAGACGCGTCTGGCCGCAGGTCGTGCCGCTCGCGTTCTGGCAGACCTTCTTCAAGCGGTTTCCCACGTCATATTCATAGCGGGTCAGCACGCCGTTGGGCTCCGTCACCTCCGCCAGCCGCCCCTGCCGGTCGTAGACCTCCGTCGTGGCGGCCGCGACCTCGCCGGCGGCCGACGTCGCCACCTTGACCGTCCGCGTCACCGAGCGCACGCCGGCATACGTGAACGTCACGTCATGGGAGCCTGACACGCTGTCGGCGGGGCGGACGCGGCGCGGCCTGCCGAACGGGTCGTACTCCTGGAAGCTCGTTCCCTCCCCCAGCGTGCCCTGCTCCGAGACATAGCTCTTCTGACCCAGACCGTCATAGAGCGTCTCCCGTGTGGACCAGCCGCCGGGCAGCCGCTGCTCCTCCTTCCACACCCGCCCCAGGGCGTCGAAGAGGATCCGGCTCTCCGCCAGCGTCGCCGTCCCCGCGTTGTTCTGATGGTGGATGTCCACCTTGGCCAGGACCGACGAGGAGGTCGCCCGCGTATAGAAGTAGCGTGTCCGGCCGTCGTGCCCGGCGGCGGGAAGGACCGCCGTCAGGCGCCCCAGAGTGTCATATTCATAGGTGGTGGCGAGCCCGGCGCTGTCGCGGCTGGTCTGCACCAGGCCGGGACCTCCTCGCGGCGCACCACCGTGGTCGAGTAGCGCTCGATCTCCCGGGCGACGCTCAAGAGGACGCCCTTCCCCTTGGGGGTGAGCCCCGAGACCGTCACGGTGGACGGCCCGAAGGTGACGGCCGGCGCGGCTCCGGCGGGCAGGGAACCGAGCAGGGCCACGGCCAGGGCGCAGCTCATACGCACGAGTGGGGACATCAGGACCTCTCCTCCCTAGGGACCGAGACGGCAGCGGACGCCTCTATCTCTTATATACGGAGGAGAGCGCTGGAGTGTTCAGGCTCTCTCAGGAAGACGCCAACTGCGGGCAGTCATCGACATCGCCGACTTCAATGGTGCCGAGCGTAAACTGCCTTGCCCGCCTACCCTACCACGCCCCCTCCCCCCTCCCCATAGACACTCGCAGATGAATTAAAATTGAGCGATTTTTCCGGCGTTTTCCGTCTTTTACGGGCATGCCGAGAAAACTACGTCATATCCCAGAAGGCGGGGCCCTCGTCGAGGTGACCTGCCGCACCGTCCAAAGCCGTTTGCTTCTCACACCTCGTGCCCACGTCCGGGAGATCGTCATCGGTGTCCTGGCGCGGGCGAAACGGCTGTACCCTGTGCAGTTGATTGGCTTCGCTTTTGCCTCGAACCATTTCCATTGCCTCCTGTCCGTCGAGGACGCCGGCCGGATGTCCGAGTTCATGGGATATCTGAATGGCAACCTCGCCCGCGAGCTCGGCCGTCTGGCGGACTGGAAGGAGAAGTTCTGGGGCCGGCGCTACCAGTCCATTGTGGTCAGCGACGAGGAAGAGGCACAGATCGCCCGCCTCAAGTACATCCTCTCTCATGGGGCCAAGGAAGGCCTGGTGGCCGATCCTCGGGAGTGGCCCGGCGCCCACGCGGTCAACGCCCTGTTGACCGGTGACCCTCTGGAGGGCTTCTGGCACGACCGGACCCAAGAGTACCGGTACCGACTGCGAGGCAAGGAGCCCGCGCCTGGCCAGTTCGCCATGATCGAGACACTGACTCTCGATCCGCTGCCGTGCTGGAAGCACCTGCCGCCGGAGGAGTACCGAGCGCGGATGGCAGACATCGTCGCCGAGGTCGTAGCCGAGGTCCAGGCGGCGCGGGAGGCAAAAGGTGTGGTTCCTCTGGGAGCGGACACCGTCCGGAGGCAGCAGCCGCACACCCGACCGAACCGGACCAAGAAGTCACCGGCGCCGCTGTTCCACACAGCGAGCCGGCGGGCTTACCTGGAGCTGCGCGAGGCGTATAGCCGCTTCGTGGCGGCGTTCCAAGATGCGGCCGGGAAGCTGAGGGCTGGAGACCGGCTGGTCGCGTTCCCGGAAGGGAGCTTCCCGCCGGCCCTGCCGTTCGTGCGGCTGGCCTTCGCCGGCTGAGCGACAGCTTCGTGGCGCCATGAATCGGCCGGTGGATTGAGCCCCGCCGGCCTGAGTAAGGGAAAGGTGTACCCTCTCGAACCGTTACCGCCTCAAGGATGCCTCTCCGAGACCTCCTCCGAGCCTTGCTGGACTTCCTGACACCCTCCCGAAGCTCCCTCTCAATCCTCCAAGACCGCCCTTCGGTGCCATCCTACGCCTGAGAAGCGCCGTGGAACCGATAATTCATACTTCTCTTCACTACGATTGGGTGGCACCTCATCCTCATCCTCATCTCATCCTCATCCGCCGGTTGGCTGAATGCCGATCATCCTGAACAGGGGAGAAGTGTATCCTCTCGGGCTGTTATCGCTTCAAGGCTGCCGCCTCAAGACCTCTCCAGAGCCTCTGCAGCCCCCTTCTGACACCCCTCGAAACATGGCCGACCGGTCGAGACCGGCTTTAGACTGCCTTTTGTGCCTCAGCAGCACCCGCCCGAGGTAATTTTAGGTTCTCTTCACTACAAGTGGGTGGAACCTCAAGGAGGGGGGTAATTTCAGGTTCTCTTCACTACAAATGGGTGGCGCCTCAAGAGCGGTTCTCTTCACTACGACTCACTACCATTGGGTGGCACCTCAAGAGCTCAAGAGCGAGCTCAAGAGCGAGCTCAAGAGCCACCTCAAGACCAGCTCAAGACCAGCTGAACCCAGCCAGCTGGCACTCCAAGACAAGGCACCAAGGCACCCCAAGACGACGGCGCCAAGACGGCGCCGCGAAGGCGCCGCCCCCTCACTGGATCACAGCGACCTGTTGATCCACGATTTGCAAGACAAGAGGCAGCTCGGTGCCGTCCTTGAACTTCACCGAGAGCGCGACCTTGCCCGGCCGCGCGGTGAGCGCGTCCTCGAGCTGGACGACGACGCGGTTCTTGGCGGGATCGAGGAGGGTCTGAGCCTGGGTGCTATGAGTGACGGCCTCGATTTCCCCGCCGTTCTTCCACGTGATGGGTACCTTGACGCCGGTTCCGATCTTAACCGGATCGGGAGCGTTCAATTCCGGCTTGGCTGGCGGTGGAGAAGACTTGGAAACGTCCACCAGCACTAGGTTGCCCGCTTTCCCTTGGAGGACCAACTGCTTGAGGTCGGCCCTGACGGCCGACGGGACGAAGATTTGAGCATACCCCGTGCTCTGGGCAACGATTTTCGCGCCATCCGGAAAGACGATCGCCGCCTTGTCGAGGCCCTGGCCTTCGAGCAGCAGGGTCAGGCCGCCCGACTCGGAGAGAACCGTGCTCTTGGCGACCACGAGGTTTGGGACACGGTTCAAACTGTACGAGGCGTGGTAGCCGGGCCCCCAGAGCAGCCGGACCACTTCGACAGCATCGGCCTTTTCGAGAGTTGCGTTGTCGACGGTGAACTCGATGATTCCCTCCTTCTCATGGTAGGCGTCGTAGGGAGCGTCTCCTAGACCGAAGACTCTGTTCCCCAAGATCGTCAGGAACGGCAAGCCCTTGACGCCCGGGGGGGCGAGCTTGTCCAGCTTCAATCTCAGGCGGGTGGTGGACTGCCCCAAAGATTCTTCCTCGACGTCCTCGATCTTGAACCCATGAAACAGGTCATCGCAGGGTCCATGACCTCGAGCATTCGCATTACCGACCATGTCCGCGATGCGCTTGACCGCCCGCACGACGGAGGGGGTCTTCTTACATCCGTTCGGCACCGGCAATGGTTCTCCGAGATCGTTGCAGGCGTTCACCAGGGCGCGTTCTTTTTCCCCTCGGACTCCGAGGAAGATCCCTTGCCGCACGATGTCGAGGGGCGCCACGTCCAGCTCAAGATGATCGGTCTGTCTCGGAACCTCCCCGGGGCTTCCGCCGCCGAGCCGGAAGGTCGTGCCTTCGAAGAAGGTCACCTCCGGCTTCAGCGAGACGCGGACCTTGCCGTTGCCGAGATCGAGGAACTCAATCAAGACTGGCCCGGGCTTCAGATCGATCCGCTCGAGATCGAACTCTTGCGTTGTGCTCGGCGTTCCGGGGATCACGTCTCCAAGCGCGCCCGTCTTGCGCTCGTAATCGCGCCAGCGAGTGACGACCCGGGCCTTGCCGAGGGCCCGGGCGCCGGAAGGCGCGGGAAAGGTGAGTTGCGCGAACACCTGCTGCAGATTGGGCTGCACTTTCCGCTGGCCGAGGACCGGTTTGAATCTCCAGCCGAGGACGATCTGCTGGCTGTTCTCCCCCGATTCCTGAAAGGCGAGCGTATCTTGGTCCTGGACCAGGAAGTGCTGGCTCTGCCCCCGCAGCCAGTTGCCCCCCACGCTGAAGACGCCCGCAATCACCCCCGTCCCGATGCCGGTGGAAGAGCTCTTCAATTGCGCCACGTTGTAGGTCTTCTCTTGCGGCAAGACCATCTTCAGGCCGGGGCGGCCCCCTGGAGCGCAGTTTTCGTCCACCTCGACCGTTACCACCACCTCGGCGATGGCGTCGCGGTAGCGCCAGTTGGCAGGAGTAGCAATGGAGATGGGGAAGCCAAAGGTGAACCGCGAGAGCGGCTCCACGTCGTCGCCGATGGTGACGACCTGATCAGTCAACGATCCGCGCAACAGCAGTCGCAGGTTGGAGACGCGGAGCTTGAGCTGCAACAGCTCGTCGAGTCGGTCGCTCGCCGACAGATCGAAATCTGAAGGCAAGGTCGGTGCGGTCAGATTCGGGAGGTTGCCGGGGCTGGGAGTGACGGAGGGTGTTTTCGTCACCGTGGAGGGTGTGGCGGATTCCGTTACGTCGATGCTGGGGGTTGGACGTTGCGAGGCGGTCAGGCTGAACTGAGTCTGAGTCGAGCGGGCACCCTGCCGGGAGCCGAGCGCGGACGAGATAGCGTCAGTCTTGTTCAGTTCCAGCTCTCCCAAGCTTTGCTCGGCTTCAAGGAGCATCTGTTCCAGCGTGTAGTCGTCATAAAGCTTGGGCTCGCCGACGAAGATGCCGTTGTCGGCAGCATGGGCCTCGGGTAGGGCCGCCCAGGCGCCGAGGAGGAGAATTGCCGCTGCCGCCCTCATGGCATGATCCCTCCGCCGACCCCTCCTCCCCCACCGCCATGACACCCCACCACGTGGTCGATCTCGATAGAGGCTATGCCGTTCGAGGAGAGAGTCTCCGTGCCGAAGACCTCGATCGGGAGGCCCCCCTGCTTGCCGCAGCTCTGCAACATCTGAGTCGCCGACACGGGGCTGCCGAAGCGCCGTAGCAGGCGGGTACCCACAGTTTTCTGGAGGAGGGATCGCTGTCCAGAATAGATCAAGATGCCCCGATGGCTGGGGGCGTGGGTGGCTCTCGCGACGGCGAAAGTCAGATCTGGCTGGTCGCCGACGAGAACGCCTTCGACGAAGACCTGGTCTCCTTCGCCCAAGCCGAGATCGCGCAGGAAGAGGGCCGCCTCCTCGGAGGTGCCCAGATTCCCCTCCACGAAGTGGATGAGCGGGGTCCGCATCACGTGATTGCTGGTGCTTCGATGCTCCAGGAAGCATCGACCTTCCTCGAATCGCAGTCGGCCGCAGGAAACCGGAATCACCATTTTCGCCCCTCCTTAGGCGGTCCACTTCTCTTGGACGGACGTCGCTGTAAGTTTTCCTTCGCCTTCGCCAGCGGACAGGAGCCTAGGTCCTGAAACCGGGGCGCGGATCGTGGGGCAGGGTGACCTCTCTTGCCGGCTTCCCCCCTTCGCCTCGCGGAAAGTACGCCTTCGCCGCTCCGAAGAATTGAGATCCGTGCCCGCTGGATAGGGCTTTCCGCCTCTTGAGGCCTCTTTGAGGTGCCTGCCTTTGAGGTGCCACCCAATGGTAGTCGAAAGCCTTAGCCCGTCAGCGCTTGTTGGCCACAGGATAACACGCCCAAGAGATCTTCAACACCTTCCACATCGAAGAGACAAGGAGAAATAGGTACATATTCCTAGACGCCACCCCGCCTCCCAGCGCCTTCTGAGCAGTCCACGAGAGAGAAGGCCGCTCAAGAAATTTGCAGGTGGCCCCTCATGCCGGCGGCACCCCATCTCTTCCTTCTCCGCATGCTGGCGCGCGACCTGCGACGCCTCAACAACCCTGTGGGAAAGGTCTGCCTTCGAGCATTGCTAACAGAACAGCTCTCAGCTCAGAGGAGATTTCTGATGGGGAGATCTCCCTAGCTATAGCAGCGGCGCCAAATGAAACCCCAAACTGTGCCTGCGCCCAGGACGACAGAGAGCCAAGCATGTCTTTCCCCGACACTAGTGTGTAGAGGGGCGTCGTGGCCACTAGCTTATTCAGGCGTGCTCTTGCCCTTTGCTTGGCAGTCTTGAAGACAACTCCCCGATTTTCCAGCTGAATACGAGTGGCGATGTTGTCCTCAAGCTCCTCTCGAAGCGCAGCCGCGGCATCGTTGATGGCCGCTCGGACGAGATCTGGCTGGACGGCTACTCCGCCTCTCTTGGAAAGTAGACGCGCAATGGCGGGCGCCACGACGAGATAGTTCTCAAGTTCCCGATATCTCCATATGTGGAGGTGAAGGCCCCGTTCTGTGGCCTCCTTCTGACGAGCGGCTAGAACTTCGTCACCAAAGAAATCACGGTCTAGGAGGCAGTAGACAATGAGATCTTCCCCCGCTGCATTCTTAAGTGTCATTGAAGATCCTACCGCCCAGTTCCACCCTCCCCAACCGCCGATCGCCATATTGGGCACGGCCTCAAGGGACACCTCCGAGTCAGGCGCGAGGGTATCCGCCAAGTGGCGAAGAATCTTCAGATCGTCTCCTTCGACCAGGATGAAGCGCCGAGCAGACCAGAGCCTGGTTAGGTGGATGTTGTGAGCACTACCCACGCTGGCGAGTACTGCCTGGACGGCGGGAAGTGAATCGGCAAACCGTGACTGAGGTCGCTTACGCTCAATAATCGTGATGCTCTCTGGCGGCACCTCTGAAAGGATCTCTACAGAGTGAGTAGTGACGAGCACTTGAGGTGCTTGCTTCCGAATAAACCGGATCAGGCGTCTCTGAAGATCGGGATGCATATAGACATCCGGCTCGTCGAGGATGAGAGTGGCAGCGCCCTGGGAACGTGTGATGAACCAAATAGTTTGTAGCCACATCTGGAGCCCGTGCCCCATTCTGGCCACTTCACCTACAAACTCTTCATTCCGAACGTGAAGGTAGATGGGGTCTCCGTGTTGGCCATCCGCGTCGAGATGCTGGACGCGAAAGCCAGGCCACGAATCCTCTGCAGCCTGGCAGAACTGGGGAAAGAAGTCGCGTAGAAGGCGAAGCTGGTTACGAAAGTGAATCGGCGCCAGGGGAGAGTCGAGAGCTCCAAGTATATAGTCCCGGGTGAGGATGGTCTCTTCCTTGGCTAAAGGCATTGGTTGGGGAAGGATTGCGACACGGTCCAGCTTCAGTTGAGCGGCCTCCGTGCGCGTGCGTACGGGCGTCTTGTCCGAGGCTAAAAGGGTGGCGTGAACTCGCCCCTCTGGTCCGATGAAGATTCGAGTGGCTTCGCCTCCCGAGAACCGAGCCTCAATCACCGCAGGTGGGTCGCCATATTCGTAGAAGACTGCCGACGTGCCGAGATCTAGGCCGCTTACGCCCGGCGAGGCTCCGTACATGTACTTTGGTTCATCAAGCCAGTCCGGGGGAGGGCGATAGTTCAACCCTCGATAGCGAGCGGTGACAATGGCGACCAAACGAAGAGCTTCGACGATGGTCGACTTACCAGCGTTGTTGCGGCCTACAATCACCGTCAGTGACCGAAACTGGACGGTATGACTGGCGAAGCCGCGGAAGTTCCGTAAGGTAAGCGATTCAAGCATGTGGTCGTTCCGAGTCTCGCCTAAACATTGAGCATTCCTCCATCTCCTCGCACCTCATCTCTCCCTCGATGGCACCTCATCTTCCTCATCCCCTCCTCTTCCGAAAACTAAACTACAGGGGCGGCTCGTTCTTCCCAACCGCAATGCTGCGGCGAGCCCTAGAAATTAATCTCGCCGCAGCAGAAAGGGAGCTACGGCTGGCGAGGAGGAGAAGCATCCGGTAAGGCGCGGTAGTGTGATATGGACGAGATGGATAAACAAGCTCATTTACGAGTGACTCCTCCCGAATGAACTCCCACTGGTCGAATTCCTGGTCTTGCCTAAAGCCGACTCGAAGAACTGCGTCGAGCTCATCTCTTGTTAGAGGAATGTAGGCTACACCTGCTATAGCACAGTTGAGAATGTCGGTCTCAACGAATACACTGAGAATTCGCACGTCAACTTCATCAACCTCCTCAGCACTCAATCCCAGTTCCTCCTGCATAAGCCGAGCAACCCAGTTACGCATGACCATCGTCGCCGGGCTTCCGAATTCGCTCTCCGCCATCTGCTCCTCGATCGACATAGACCAGACGCCAGGATTATAGGCCAGGCGAATGGACCTCCTAGTCAACAGCAGGAAGCCATCTGCGGTGACAATGATCAGATGGAGGCAAAACGCATTTGGAAAGCGAATGCCCTCGTTGCGCGCCTGAGTTACGTACGCATCCCGATCCGCTGCGGTAGTGGCAATACATTCCCGGAAGAACTGCACCTCACTATATAAAGTTTCACCCACCGTCAGCGATAGGCTTGGCATATCCGTAAGTGCGAATGGCCGCCCCTTCAAGCCGTATTTTTTGTTGTCGGGCGCAAGCCTCGCCTTCTCACGATCTCTATACTGCAAGTAAGCTTGGCGACGGTCCCTAGGGAAGGGATATCGACCCGCATGTTGCACGCGGACTTCGGAAAGCTTCCAGCCATCGCGCAGAAATGGTGCTAGCTGAATAGTTAAGCATGACCCCCAAGAGACGGTACCCTGAACCAGCGACGCAGTTCCAGGAGGTAGATGAGCAATCTGCTCACTGACGAAACCTTCGACATATTGAGGATCTCTCGCCTGCCTCCGAAGCCATTTGAGAGACAAAGGAAGTCCAGCCAGAAGGAAGAGAGCAATCCATGTAAGGAGATTCCATGCATTAACTCTCAAGTCGAATAGGCCAACAAACTCACTCCCAAAACCATTCGTCGGCACCACTGAGGAAATATTTACCAGCCGGCCCACTATGTAACTGAAAGCCGCCGCCATTGTCGGAGTTATGACACGTGCGAGAACCACGCGAAGGCGACTTAGAAGCTCCTGCTTTTTTAGCCTGTCCATATCATTGCCTCATCAAGCGTCGAAAGTAATGTGGAACCTTAGAGACTTCATTCACGGTGTCCGCCTTCTTGGCCTCACAGATCTTTCGGTCGCCGGGGGGATCGCCTGCGCTGCGGGTAGCCTCCCCCTCCTCTGCCAGGCCCCCTTCCCCGAAGACGGAACTCCTCCTCGTGAATCCTTGCACGAATCTGAGCCTTCTTGACTTCCCGAGCCCGCTTCTCTGTCCGCGCAGTGTAGCCTGGGCGGGCAGCTGCCTTCCCCCGCGGGCGAGGGAACCCTGCCCGGACGGCAGAAGAAGAACAAGCGCAGAAACAGCGCCCCTCCTTGACGCCGCATCTTCACCTGGTCTATACTCTGGACACTCGAAGGCTCCCGGACACACTCCAAGATCCAACGATCGCGGAACCTGGAGCTGTTTGAGGGAATCTAGCTGTAGAAGCGCTGCAAAGGGCGGTCGGCAATCCTGCTGACGGCCCGGGGTGAGTAACGAGCTCACCCCGAGCCTGACCGCCCACAGTCCCTTAGGAGGACTCGTGAACAGCTCCACAGAAGGTACCACTTCGTCCGTTGAATCCCCCCTCCCCAACGCGTTTACCTCCGACTTCCTCGGCCGTCTGGCCGAGCGGGACGAGCCGCCCACGGCCGGCGAGGCCGATGTGGCCGGGCCTTGGCGCATCGAGCCCGTTCCGGGTCATGGCTTCGGCCTGTTCCGGGTGGGCGAGAGCCTGGCCCGCGGCTTCGCTCCGACGGCGGTCTTCCCCTCCCGCTGGCTGGCGCTCCTCATGGCGGGCATCCTCCCCGGTACGGGGAAGGACCCGCTGCTCCTCCTCTCCAAGCAGCCCGACGCCCACGGCGTCTATCCCGTCGCCCTCGCTGGCGGCGGGGATGACGGCGGCGACGGCGGCGATGACGGCCCTCGCGGGCTGGTCGGCTTCTTTCAGCTCTTCGATGAGAAGGCTCTGGACGCACTGAACGTGGTCATTCACCTGATCCAGGCGCCCGAGGCTCTGGCCTATGTGCTGGAGGCGGCGGGGTCGGTGACCCTCGAGCGGTGCGGCGCCATCCTCGACGAGCGGGCGGCGGCGGAGTAGGGACACATCCTTATAGATAGGGGGCGCCATCTCGATGGTGGCGCCCTCTCCTTCCCCCCTCCCCAAAAGAAGAAACCCCCCCTCCTGGACCTCCCCCGCTCCCTCCGCACGCCCGTCCAGGGGGGAGGCACCTCCTCCCGGTGCCATTTCCTCGGCTGTGTCCTCGGCTGCGGCAGACGAGGTACACGTGGAACCAGCCGGGCGAGGCGGAGGGACCGCCCCTCCGCCTCCCGGATGTCCTCCTGTCGGACGGAGGAATCCTCGGGGGCGCGGCCTTGGACACGGCGACGCCCCGTCACGATTCAGTTGTCAATGAACCCGGAGCCGGCGGGGAGCGTTTCAGACCGGATCCTCAGTGTTGAGGCGCCATTCCTCGACGCTCCGCTGCCGTTCCTCAGTGCTCCGCGGCCGTTCCTCAGTACTTCGGGGCCGTTCCTCAACACTTCTCGGCCTTTCCTCAATGCTTCGGCGCGGCCCCTCAACACTTCGCCGCCGTTCCTCAACGCTGAGGGAGGACTCCGGAGCACTTCGCGCCGATTCCTCAGTAGTGAGGCGCCCCTCCTCAGCGCTGAGGCGTCGTTCCTCAGTGCTCCGCCGCGACTCCGCGAGACTGAGGGACGACTCCGGAGTGCTCCGCGCCCGCTCCTCAGTGTCGAGGGTTCATCCCTCAGTACTTCAGGGCGATCCCTCAACGCTTCGGGGCGGCGCCGGCATGGTACGGAGTCGCTCCTCAACGTTGAGGAACACGTCCTCAACAGTGAGGGATGAATTCTCCGCGATCTCTTGGCGTCTCCGTCTTTCCAATCATTGTGCCGACGACTCAGTCGTCATGGACGCTTCCATGGTACGCTAGCTCTGCAGGGACGGTGACCTCGGAAGAGAAGGCGGGACCGGCGGAAGGGGTGTCCGTGTCGGGCAGGACGCCGGCGGCCCACCCTCCCAGAAACATCCGCTCCGCCGCCGCTGTTATCCAGGGGAGCGGGGGATATACTGGCGCGGCGGTGAGCGGGTGTGGCCACGCTGGACCAGCCTTCCCCGTCCTCCCGCGGCAGCGCGGACGATCCCGAAACCCAGACGGAGGAACGCAGCTCGATGGCCAGCGCTGAACACCACCATCACGAGACCCCGTACCACAGGGTCATCATCCTGGGCTCCGGCCCGGCCGGCCTGACCGCGGCCCTCTATGCCGCCCGGGCCGACCTCGCGCCGCTGGTGCTCGAGGGCAACCAGCCCGGCGGGCAGCTCACCATCACCACCGACGTGGAGAACTTCCCCGGCTTCCCCGAGGGGATCCTGGGCGGTGAGCTGGTGGACCGCATGCGCGAGCAGGCCAAGCGCTTCGGCGCCCAGGTGAGGTTCGAGGCCGTGACCGAGGTGGACTTCGAGACGCGTCCGTTCACCGTCCGCACCGACGAGTCGGTCTACCGTTGCGGCGCCCTCATCATCTCCACCGGCGCCACCGCCAAGCTCATGGGCATCCCCGCCGAGAAGGAGCTCATGGGCTACGGCGTGTCGGCCTGCGCCACCTGCGACGGCTTCTTCTTCCGCGACAAGGAGGTGGTGGTGGTCGGCGGCGGCGACTCCGCCATGGAGGAGGCGACCTTCCTCACCAAGTTCGCCAGCAAGGTGACCGTCATCCACCGCCGCGACCATCTGCGCGCTTCCAAGATCATGCAGGACCGCGCCTTCGCCAACCCCAAGATCGCCTGGGTCTGGAACACCGTGATCACCGACATCGTGGGCAGCCAGCAGGACGGGGTGAAGGCGGTCAAGCTTCATAACAAGCGGACCGGGCTCGACAGCGAGTACCCCACCCAGGGGGTGTTCTATGCCATCGGGCACCAGCCCAATACGGAGATCTTCAAAGGCAAGATCGAGATGAACGATATCGGTTATATCCGGGTCCAGGACCCGACCACCAGGACCAGCGTCCCCGGCGTCTTCGCCTGCGGCGACGCGGCCGACCCCCTCTATCGCCAGGCCATCACCGCCGCGGGCACCGGCTGCCGGGCCGCCATGGACGCCGAGCACTGGCTCGCGGAGCTGCAGGACTGATGGCCGCGAAACCCACGACTCTGGGCGCCCTCAGGAAGACCGGCTATCGCCCCCGGTCCGTCAAGCAGGAGATCCGCGACAACCTGCGGGAGCGGCTCAAGGCCGGCGGCCCGCTGTTCCCCGGCATCCTGGGCTACGACCGCACGGTCATCCCGGCGGTGGTCAACGCCCTGCTCGCCGGTCACGACTTCATCCTCCTCGGCCTGCGCGGCCAGGCGAAGACCCGCATCCTGCGCTCCCTGACCACGCTGCTCGACCCCGAGGTCCCGGTGCTCGCCGGCACCGAGCTCAACGACGACCCGCTCGCCCCGATCTCGACGCGCGGCCAGCGCATGGTCGAGGAGGGCGGCGACGACGCGCCGGTCGCCTGGCTCACCCGCGAGGAGCGCTACAACGAAAAGCTGGCCACCCCCGACGTCTCGATCGCCGACCTGCTCGGCGACATCGACCCGATCAAGGCGGCGACCCGCAAGCTCACCTTCGCCGACCCGGAAGTGATCCACTTCGGCATCGTGCCGCGCACCAACCGGGGCATCTTCGCCATCAACGAGCTGCCCGATCTCTCGCCGCGCATCCAGGTGGGCCTGTTCAACATCCTGGAGGAGCGGGACTTGCAGATCCGCGGCTTCCCCGTCCGCATCCCGCTCGACCTCCTGATGGTCTTCTCGGCCAACCCGGAGGACTACACCAACCGCGGCACCATCATCACGCCGCTCAAGGACCGGATTTCGTCCCAGATCCTCACCCACTACCCGCCCGACACCCGCGTCGCCGCCGACATCACCCGCCAGGAGGCCTGGACGGAGCGCGACCAGCCGAACGTGGTGGTGCCGGACGACATCCGCGT
>Ga0196965_1000533_pt1 | contig 21022 bp, 14 predicted proteins | sample S1_20metaG_FD_148668 | JGI IMG/M metagenome (GOLD analysis project Ga0196965, IMG submission 148668) | Soil microbial communities from Anza Borrego desert, Southern California, United States - S1_20 | ecosystem: Environmental > Terrestrial > Soil > Desert | place: USA: California | collected... | reverse complement strand
TGCTTGTTTTACTTTAAAAACAAGACAGTCATATCATTATTTGAAAAGTAATAATCAAATTGAATATTATCATAAATACTTAAAAGGTGAAATAAACCGTAGCAAACTCTATTCTCATATTCCTAAAGAAGAATTGGATAAAGTAATTAATTTGGCAATAGGTGAAGAAAATAATGATAAAATATTTAATAAGATTTCGATACACCTTGAATCTAGGGAGGTCGATCTGATTATTGGCGGACCTCCATGTCAAGCCTATTCTTTGGTAGGAAGGGCACGATCTGCAAATGGAATGAATGGAGATCCAAGAAATTTTCTATTTATTCAATATGCTAAGTATCTGGAAAAGTATAAACCAAAATTATTTGTATTTGAAAATGTTCTAGGACTTAAATCAGCAAAGAATGAGAACGGCAGGTATATTGACCAGATGAGATCTCTTTTTTTTGAGAAGGGCTATGAAATGAAGTTATATGAAGTTGAATCAAATAATTTTGGTGTTTTACAGAGAAGAAAGAGAATTATCATAATCGGATGGAAAAAGGATTCTAAAATATGCATTCCCGATTTAGAAGCAATTGTTATACAAACTAATTTTAAAGTAAAAAATATATTTGAAGATTTGCCCAAAATAAATGCAGGCGAAGGTAAGGATAAATTCATGTTATATGAGATCCCTGCTAATAATTACTTATTGCAAAATTCTATACGGAATGGAATAGATATAGTAACTCAGCATATCGCAAGACCTCATACAGATCAGGACAAAGAAATATATTCAATTGCTGTTAAAAAATGGAATGATAACCAAGAGCGATTAAATTATAATGATCTTCCGGAAGTATTAAAGACTCATAAAAACAGAAAATCCTTTTTTGATCGATTTAAAATTGTAGCCGAGGATTTAAATCACTCTCAAACGGTTGTTGCTCATATTGCCAAAGATGGTCATTATTATATTCATCCCGATATTGAGCAGAATAGGTCCATTTCGATAAGGGAGGCAGCCAGACTTCAATCTTTTCCAGACAATTATTATTTCGAAGGAGTTAAAGAAGGGGCAAACAGAACGGCTGCATTTAAGCAAATTGGGAATGCAGTTCCTCCTTTGATGGCTTTCGAAATTGCTATGAAAATTAAAGAGATCCTATGAACAGCAAAGGTTGATTTATTTTTACAATTCAAATAGATAGTTCTTTATGTCAGATACAAAGATAAAAGATGGATATTTTAAGATAAGACCTGCTGGTCGTCATATTGTCACAATTGGTAGAGACTTAATAAAAGATAAGTATGCCGCAATCGTGGAACTAGTAAAAAATGCTTATGATGCAGATTCTCCAAGTTGTAAGGTATCTCTTCTTCCATTTATAAAAAATGATACTAAAGGAATAAAAGTTATAATAAAAGACGAAGGACACGGAATGTCTTATGAGACAGTCGTTGATAAATGGATGGTTCCTTCAACTGACGATAAGCTAGAAAGGGGAAAAAGCCCTGGGCAAAGAACTATGCAAGGGAAGAAAGGTATTGGTCGATATTCCGCTTCCATTATTGGTGATGATTTAGTTCTTGAAACTGTGGATGAAAAGGGTGACTTAACAACATTATACTTAATTTGGGAACAATTTCAAAGGGCGAAATATCTCCAAGACGTAGACATATTAATAGAAAATTTTTCTACAAACCGACCTTCTGGGACAGAAATAATAATTGTTGGCAGCGAAGTTCATTTGAACGAATGGAATGTTAAACAGTTGCAACAATTAAAATTTGAACTAAAAAAACTTATCCCTCCTGTAGACCCCAAAGAATTTGCTATCGAAGCTGATATTGAAAATTTTAAAATTCACCTTGAATTAGGAAATTTTCCTTTTGAAGGTTATTCAAACATTACTGAAATTGTTGAACCATATCCTTTATTTGAACTTTATGACTACAGAATAAGTGGTACTGTTTCAACAGAAGGAAAAACTAGGCTAAAATTTCAAAATAATAGAGTTAAACAATCGCCCATTGAAGAAATTAAAGAATTTAAAATATTACTGAACCAAAATAAGAATGGAAAAGGTAATGAGTCATACTGCGGTGAAGTAAAGATTGATTTCAGAGTGTTTGATAGGGACGCCAATTCAATTGACGGACTAATAGAGAGAGGATTAAAGGATCCAACAACTGGAGAATATGTTGGAAGAAGAGAAGCCAGAATTATATTAGATACTTTCAATGGTGTAGGCGTATATAGAAATGGATTTAGGCTTAGGCCTCTTGGGGATCCTGGGTATGATTGGCTAGAACTTGATAAGGAAAGGGTTCAAAACCCTTCTGTAAAAATAGGAAGTGATCAAATAATTGGGTTCATTCATATCCAATCTGAAGAAGATTCAGGTCTTGAAGAAAAAAGCGCAAGGGATGGCATAAAAGAAACTTCTGAATATTTGGGTTTGCAAGAAATATCAAAACAAATACTTCTCAAGCTCGAAGAAAGAAGATTTATCTATAGAAAAAATGTTGGTCTTGGACGAAATAATCGAGACCTCAATGAAAAAATTAATGCTCTTTATAATTTTCAGGATTTAAAAGAGAAAATTAACAAAGAGCTGGATAATGCTGGGGTTGAGGAAAAAAAGAAAGAATTAATAAATAAATTAATTTTAGAGAAAGAAGAAAAGAACAATAAAATTGCTGATGAACTAAAACAAGCTATTGCACTTTATCAGGGTCAGGCAACTATTGGTAAAATAGTAAATGTAATTCTACACGAAGGGAGAAAACCTCTTGGATATTTTAAAAATCAAATTCCTTTAATCTCTGAATGGAAAAATGAACTTATAGAAAAACATAGCCATGAAACACTAGAAAAAATTGTTAATAGACTTTCTGTTATTGACGAGCAATCAAATATTTTTATAAAACTTTTTGGAAAACTAGACCCTTTATCATCAAAAAGAAGAGATCGTAAAAAGGATTTTAATATCAGGAAAATTATTGATAATGTCAAAGATGTTTTTCTGTCTGAATTGAATTTTCAGAACATTTACTACAAGATAGAATGTGACGACAAAATAGCTTGCTACGGATGGCCAGAAGATTTTTACATAGCTTTTACTAACCTAGTTGATAATAGCATCTATTGGCTACAATCTATAGAAGACAGACAAAAACAAATAAGCTTTAAGGTATACGAAGATGATAAACTTTTAATCATTGAATATCGCGACAATGGGCCTGGAATAGAAAAACATCTTATTGAAAGTGCAGTTATTTTTGAACCTGAATTTAGCAACAAGACTGGAGGCGGAACTGGTTTAGGGCTGGCAATTGCCGGAGAGGCTATCGATAGAAACAGCGGTGAGTTAAAAGCTATTTATTCAGAAATGGGAGCATTTTTTAAAATTGAAATAAAAGTACGATAAGCTATGTCACCAATAAACCTACTTATTATTGAAGATGAACACACACAAATTCAAGCATATGAAGATGTAATTGAACAACATAATAAAAAGAACGAGTATACCTTTGTTTATACTATTTGTAAAAGCTTTAAGGAAGGAGAACAGGCATTAAAAACTCCTAATTATGATGCTGCCATTATTGATCTTAAACTATCCAATTCCAACGAATTAGAAGGGAAAAAATTAGTAGAAGCAGTTTATCAAAAAATAAGGATACCAATAATCATATATTCAGGGAGTATAGCACAGATCGATGATATTCAAGAAAATGCTCTATTAAAAAAGAAGTTACGAACCGAACAATTATCAGATATACTTATTGAAATAATCTCGATATATAAAACAGGCATTACAGGGTTTCTTAGACCATCTGGAAGTCTTGACAGTAAATTAACTCATATTTTCTGGAACCACCTTGCTACTGATCTAGATATATGGATAAATCATAACAATCCTGATACTTTACTTAGGTATATAATTTCCCATTTTCAAGAATATTTAGATATAAATCCTGTTGGAGATTTTCAAGATTACCATCCATCAGAAGTTTATATAAAACCGCCCATTAAAAAGAACAACCATACAGGGGATATTATAGAGTTTAATGGAAAATTATTTCTTATCCTAACTCCTGCTTGCGATATGGTGTTTAATTACAAATTTGATGAGAAAGGGACTAAAACCCCATATAGAAAGGCAGAAAGCATTTTATTAGCTCCCGTTATAGATTTTGATTATAAGAAATGCTGTTTGAATAAGAACGGTGAAGTAAATAAGGGAAAAATATCAGATTTTGTAAAAAATATAAATTATCGATTTCATTACCTTCCTCCTTATCTCAATTCCAATGGATATATCATAGATTTTCAAAAATTAACCTCAATTGATTTTGAAGAGAAAATAACTACCTTAGCTACTATTTCGTCTCCTTTTATTAAGGATATAATATCACGGTTTTCTAACTATTATTCACGACAAGGGCAACCAACCTTTAATCAAGATAAAATTGTAGAAGAATTATACAATAAAAGAAAAAACTAATAAAAAGTAGTTTCCTTGTATCTCCTAAGCCGTGTTATCATTTAAAAACAGATTTTTATCTGTAACTAAAGTCATACTAAGCAGAGCGAGATTTTCTAGTACTGCTCAGCACAAGACGTAATTTTGAATTCTTTCTCCATGTAATTCTTGAATTGACGGCTATGCCTTATAGGGGACTCTGCGGAGACAGTAGATCACAAGGAGAATATTATTGCTATCTGATTGATCAAAAAAGTGATAGCATAAAGAAGTAATGCAATGAACGCTGATTTTCTAGGATATTTTTTTACTACAACACCAACTATGCTTGATAATACGCCAATTATCAATGCGAAAAAGAAAATATAATTCCCTATAATTATCCACCCTTTACGATTATCGTCACTAAACGCCCATAGGGAAAGTCCAATACAAAAATTAATGCTATAGCAAATCAATGCTGTAAATCCCCAAGGTGATCTTTTTATAGTTTCGTCGGATTTTTGAAAGTCTAAAATTTCCATTGCATATAATATTTAATTTTTCCTAATAAATCAAGAGTTTAGGACTACTAGGTTTTATATTATCAAAAGCCATAAATATATTCTAAGAAAGTCGCGAGACAAGAACTAGTTAGCTATTACGGAGACAGTAAAGAAGTAATCACGATTTCTGAATTAGATAAAGACTGATCTCTTCACCGATTTTCATTAAAGTGTTTTGTTCTTCATCGGTAAAATCATAGGGAACTGGTTTAGCAATACCCAGGGTACCAAAAAGCTGATTTTCATACAGCAACGGAACAGCAATGGAGCCTTCTACTTTTGTTTCTTTTGCAGCAGGTCGGGCAACTCCCGATTCGTCTGTTTGAAGATTACACATTTCAACGGGTTTTTTTCTTTCGGCTGCAATGCCAGCAATTCCTTTACCAACAGGAATCTCAGCAATCTTCGGGATAAGAAACGGAGGAATACCCTGATGTACGACTACTTTTAAAAGCTTTGATTCCTTATCATAAAAATGCAGGGTACCTGTTACGCAATCAAAGGTAGAAATTACTTTAGCAAGAAACTTTTGCCAGTCTTTTGCAGCTTCATTATTTTTAATGGAGGAAATCAAGGTTTCGGTTGCTTCGGACATGTTTATTATCAGATAAAATGAAAGTTTTAAAGAAGTTATTAAAATTAAAATTAAAGCAACAACTCACCACCCTCTAAGAGAACTTCGTTCGCAAGCTCCCAACTGTCGTTAGGGGTGGTAAAAGACCTGAGTAGTTGCAAATTACAAACTCTCATCTTGCTCATTAAGTATCCTAATCGCTTCTTCCTTGTCCTCCTCTCTTATTTTAAGTTTTATTCCTCCGACCAGCACATTAAATAGGTTTCCCACATTCTCATCAAATAAAACTGCTTTTACTCCGGCATTTTCTAATTTTCCTAAGGCCATTTGGGCGTCAATGACGTTTCCAAACGTAGCAATTGTTACCAGATTATCATTCATATTGGCAAGGTTAAAGAAAGTTATGTTGCGACACAATGTTTTTTATCTCTGCTGAGACTCCACGATGGCAATAACTTCATTAGCTATTCCACCGCAGGGTCGCTTCAGGAGACTCTGCAGAGACACGACTAGCAATGATAAATTTCCTCAGTTTAAATAATCCCATTACCCACATTCTCCCGACTCTTGTTAATTTCGCCTTCTTATGAGTATTCGGAGTGAAGCTGGCAAGACATGGAAACTATCGGGTCCAATTATATTTGGAGAACTGACACAGCTTTCATTGGGGATCATTGATAACATAATGGTAGGGGCGATCGATTATAAGAATCTCGCCGCGGCCTCGCTTGTCAATGCTGTCATCAATATACCTTTTGTGGTAGCCTTTGGAATTACAATGTCAATATCTCAAATGGTGTCTATGGCCAATGGAAGGAAGAACGGGCTGATGGTATCGCATTACCTTTTTAATGGCTTTTGGCTTTGTACTATTGTCGCCATCCTTATCGCTTTACTTTTGGATTTTGGGAAAAACAGCATTTATTATTTCGGACAGGATCCGGAGGTAGCAGAACTTGCGGTTCCTTATCTTCAGATAATGGGATGGTCCATCGTTCCGATGGTGATGTTTATCGCCGTAAAGCAATTTACGGATGGTCTCGAAAAGACTTATACTGCTATGGTTTTGTCTTTATTGGCATTACCTGTAAACGTCGCGCTTAATTGGGTGTTGATATATGGGAATTGGGGCTTTCCTGAGCTGGGCTTGGTGGGCGCAGGATACGGTACGCTTATTACCCGGATAATCATTTGCATAGCCCTGCTTACTGTAGTTTTTATTCATCCTATGTTTAAACGGTACGTAGCAGTTCGAAGAAGCCAGTGGAAACTTAAGATGGGCACCCTTAAATCCCTCCTCCAAATTGGAATTCCAAGCGGAATGCAGGTAGGAATGGAATCTGGCGCATTTGCGGTCTCAGGTATACTAATAGGAACATTAGGCGCTGTAGAACAAGCAGCGCATCAAATAGCACTAAACTGCGCTGCATTTACTTTTATGGTTTCTTTGGGATTGGCACAGGGAGGTTCTATCCGAGTGAGCAATGCCTATGGCAGAAGCAGTTGGATGGATATCACTTCAATTGGCAAGAGCACGCTGATCATGGGTTTAGGCTATGGAATCTTCTGTGCCTTGTTTTTTGTATTGGCAAAGAATATACTTCCCTTGGCTTTTACAGATGAAAGCGCTGTTATATCTCTTGCGTCTACCCTTCTATTATTTGCGGCACTTTTCCAGATTTCAGACGCTACACAGGCGATTGGAGTGGGCTTACTACGAGGGATAAAGGATGTAAGGATATCTACCCTGTATGTAGCGATTGCCTACTGGGTGCTGGGAATTCCGGTAGGCTGTCTGATGGCTTTTGTCTTTGATCTTGGAGCTATAGGCATGTGGATAGGTTTTGTAAGCGGATTGACCTTTTCTTCCATTTTACTTAACAGGCGATTTTTTCATCTGATTAAAAAGATAAGGGCAGGGTTCATTTCTAAACCTTTAAATAAATCCTGAAGGTTGTTCCCTTGCCTGCCTCACTTTCAAGCTCGATCTTGCCCCCATTATTGTCTACTATTTTCTTAACGATTGCTAAGCCGATGCCTGTACCTTCCACATGGGTGTGCACTCTTTTAAACATTTGAAAAACCTTATGGTGGTCCTTTTCCCTTATTCCCATTCCGTTATCTTCTACACGAAGCAGGATATAGTTATTGGCTTCTTTAGTCGTCGTGACTTTAACTTTAATAGGACGATCAGGAGATCTGTATTTTATAGCATTGGAAACCAGGTTATAAATTATACTCCTCATATTTTTTGGGGAGAAATTAATTTTTGGTGCCTGAGAAAAGTCGTCTGTTATCTGAGCGTTTGACTCCTCAATCAGGCTTTGATTATGTAGTTTTATTTCGTCAAGTATTTCCGAAAAAGACAGTTCGCAGATCTCCTCCTGCGTACCACTCACTTTGGCAACCTCTGTCAGGTCCTTAATGATTTGCTTAAAACGTTCTATTGAGAACAGGACCAGGGAATTTATTTTTCTTGCTTCCTGGTTGGATTCAAGGTCAATGGTTGTAGATAAAAGCCTCATTAATCCCTCAATATTTGCAATGGGAGATCTTAAATCATGAGATGCGGTATAAATGAAATTGTCCAAATCGTTATTTATCCGGGTGAGCTGCTCATTATTTATTCTTAGGTTTTCCTCCCACTGTTTTTGTTCGGTAATGTCAGTAATTGTACCCGACAGCATGGTCACGTTGCCTGCTGCGTCTAATACACCTTTTCCTTTGCTAAGCAGATGCCGGATTTCTCCGTTGGGTCTTATAATCCGGTAAACTACTTCTAACTTGCCACGTCCTTTTAAAAACATGTCTACTGCCATAGGCAAAATGTTCTTGTCCTCCTCCGGAATAAATGGCAGCACACTTCCATAGCTTCTTTCATTTTCGGGGATATCCCTTCCTATGATTTCATTAAACCGATCGTTCCACCAGGCTTTGTCATTTTTAAAATCCCATTCCCAAATGCCATCATTTGACCCGTCAATAATTCTTGAAAGCCGTTCTTCACTTTTGGCGAGAGCTGCCTGGGCAAGTTTAAGTTCATGAATGTCAGTACAAGTGCCGAACCACCTGATAATCTGTCCTGTTTTTTCATCTCTTAAAGGCATGGCTTGTCCTAAAAACCATTTGTAGGACCCATCTTTTGCCCGTAGCCTATATTCAATTTCATAAGGTTCGCCGGTTTCCAATGAGTGCTGGTATCTTTTCCTGGCTCTGTCCTGGTCATCGGGGTGGAATTGCGCGCTCCAGTTTTGCCCTTTGGTTTCAGAAAAACTTTTGCCTACAAAGTCATACCATTGAGGATTGTAGTAATCGTGGTATCCATCCGGTTTTGTAGTCCAGATGATTTGAGGGATGCAATCTACAATGGCTCTGTATTGATCCTCACTTTCCTTTAGCGTCGCTTCCAGTCTCTTTCGACGTTGTACAGATAACACCTTTTCTGATTGATCAACAAAAACCATTAAGACCCCTGCAGAAACCTTTCTTTTATCTGTAATTGGACTACAATGAACGTTGATCCATAGATTTTCATTTCTATTATTTCGGGAGACTTTAAATGGTTGATGTTCGAATGTCTTTGATTCTCCATTGTAGAAGCAGGTATTGATTACTTCATTTGAGAAATTTTCCATTTCAGGCCATATTTCCTGAAAGGGTTTACCAAAGAGATCAGGGTGTTTACTTCCTACAAGATCAGCATAGGCATCATTATAAATGGAAATCGATTCCTCACCCCAGAGAATTATCATAGGTAAAGGGGAAGCGCTGATTATGTTTGTTGAAAATTCCAATTCCTCCGGCCACTCAGAAATAGGGCCTAAACTTGTTGTAGACCAATCGAAAGCGGACAGTGAGACAGTTTTTTCTGATGGAAACATAGATTAAGATTACAACCCCCTTGAAAAGTAACTTAGAAAATTCTTGTTTTGTTACAATAAATATTCCTGGTCAATTGATAATTAAGGTAAACAGAGCGATTAAAGGAGGTTTATGTGGCGTGACTAATCTCAATCCCAGTCATGAACAGAGCTACTTCCATTATTCGCGCGAGGACCAATGGCAACGGGAGTTTGTTCCTGGTGCGATAAAGTCTTGTTCTTTCAGGAAACTCGGCTGAGACAGGAAGGACAGATAATACTAGTCATCCATTGAAAGCTCACTTCAATCCATTACTTTAGCTAAAAAGGATAAGAACGGCGACTTAAACGATAGAATTTTACATCGACTCGATACCTTGACTGGGAAAAAATCAGAAAACGTATTTTGGTTTTTGCTGTTGTGATCCTTTCAATTCCTCTTTCTATTAAAGCATATTCCTTTCTACAAGGATTATACTTCAATAAAGAAATCTCAGGTAGGATTATAAAGGTTGAACCTATAGAAACCATGTCTCAAACCAGAATCTTCGGAAGGGTCCCATTTGTGACTATAAAATTGGATTTCTCTCAATAATTTAAGTTATTGTGCTTTTATTCCTTCAGATAATGAAAAAAAGCTTGTTGTTCCTTTTGATTGCAACTATTGGTTGTAAACCCCGAGTATTTAATATCCCGACACCTTCCATGGAAGCTACATTTCCGGTCGGATCAAAAATCATCGTTGATTATTCCGAGGTACCTCAGACAAATGATATTATAGTATTTAAATTGCCTTCGGATAATAAAACGAATTATGTATTCCGATTAATAGCAAATTCAGGGGATTCCTTAGAAATAGATAATTCAGAAGTTTTAATCAATGGAAGAAAGACTTCTCCAATTGAAACGATACAACATTCATATATTCTCTTTGCTAAAGAAAGCTTAAGTGAAAGGTATTTGAATGATTTTGGAATTAAGGATTATATGACTTCCGGAACAATGGTTCGGTTTTTCGCTACTGACAAAACATACGCAGAAATTAGAAAAAGTCCGTTACTGGATAGTATTGTTAGGGACAGATCAGTTAAGGGGCAAGAAGCGGATTATATTTACCAGGGGTTTAAGGGGCAAGGATGGAATCCGGATTTTTTTGGGCCCTTATATATTCCTAAAGCTGGAACAAAGATTAAGTTAAATAACACCAATCGGGATTTTTATAAAGATATTCTTCTCAGATTCGAAAACGTTGATATTTCTGAAATGAATGAATATCAATTTAAGAAAGACTATGTTTTTGTATTGGGAGATAATAGACACAATGCTTTAGATTCAAGATTTATTGGTTTTATTCCAAGCGAAAATATTGTTGGGAAGGCAGAGATTTTTAATTGGTGGTAATTAATATTTTCCAAGGACCCGATCTTTTGAGTTTTCTAACGAATTCCTTCAAAGATTTAAAGAAAACAGAGGCTACATTAGTCCTGACGAAAGAGGGAAGGTCTCTGTCAAGAACTAATCCCAATCCCAATCATGGTCAGAGCTGCTTCCGTTATTCGCGCGGGGACCAATTGCAAACGGCAGTTTGGCATATATTCCTGGTGCGATAAAGTCCTGCCCTTTCATTATTCTGAACCTGCAATCAACTCCTACAAAATAGTTTATCCAAAAAGAACCTTGCAATCCGGCTTGCACAGGCGACGAATTTTTAAATTCGAGGAATGGTCCGGCACTTACCCCTGTAACTGCTATTCCGGTTTGTGCTTCGCTATATAACCTGAATTTTGATTTTTCATACTCAAACCCTAAGTCAACACTGTATGGGAAATGTTCATAATTCCAGTAAGCGATTTCAAATCCATAACCGGGAGTGACTTTGCCATTACCAAAATTTAAATGAAACATAGGACCGACAGAAAGGGCGTGTTGTCCCACCGCTTTGCCGGTAAAGAAAATGATTAGAAACAGAAGGAAGCTTGTTGAGGAAATTTTCTTAATCATTATGTGAAAAGATTGGTTCCTGCAATATTTAGGTTGGCAATAGAAAATACTTTTCTTAATTAGGGGCAAAATGACATAGGTTGTTTTTTTAAGCGTATATCACTAATGTAGAGGGAATGCATGAGGCTGCTCTTGCTTTGTCTTTTACACATAAATAAGTCAAATTTAAATTATGATGACAAAAGTTAAGTTTGGATCTCTTTTAGTTGCTTTTATTATTGGTATTATTTCTTGCCAACCTAAAGAAGTTGCTCCACCGGAACCGCTGCTTCCCGTGCCAAGTGCGAAACAATTAGCATGGCATGAGATGGAAATGAATGCATTTATTCACTTTACTACCAATACCTTTACCGATCTCGAATGGGGCTATGGAGATGAAAAGCCATCGGTTTTCAATCCTACGGATCTTGATCCGAATCAATGGGCAAGTGTGCTTAAGGAAGCAGGTTTCAAGGGAGTAATCCTTACCGGTAAGCATCACGATGGATTCTGCCTTTGGCCAACAAAATATACGGAGCATTCGGTAAAAAACAGTCCGTATAAAAATGGAAATGGCGATGTGGTGAAAGAAGTGTCGGAGGCTTGCAGGAAGCAAGGGCTGAAGTTTGGCATCTACCTCTCTCCATGGGATAGAAACCGGGCCGATTATGGTAAGCCCGAATACATCACCTACTATAGGAATCAGCTTAAAGAGCTTTTCACCAATTATGGACCCATCTTCGAAATGTGGTTTGACGGAGCCAATGGAGGAGATGGATATTACGGAGGAGCAAGAGAGAAAAGAAAAATAGATGGCTCCACTTATTATGACTGGCCCACTACCCTTGACATGGTAAGGAATATAGAGCCAAATGTTATATTTTTCAGCGATGCGGGTCCTGATGTACGGTGGGTTGGGAATGAAAAAGGGTTTGTTGGAGAAACCAATTGGAACACCATCACCATTGATACGCTATATGCAGGTAAGCCTGGCATTGAAAACTTATTGAATACGGGATCCGAAAATGGAAAACAATGGATTCCTGCAGAAGTGGATGTATCGATAAGGCCGGGATGGTTTTACCACGCAAAGGAAGATACTTTGGTAAAATCATCGGAAAAGCTCTTTGATATTTACCTCACTTCCGTAGGAAGAGGATCTACCCTCCTTCTGAACATACCTCCCGATAAAAGAGGCCTTATTCATGAAAATGATGTAAAGGCATTACAAGGCTTTCGAAAACTGCTTGACCAGGAGTTTAAGACAAATTTGGCGGGAAAGGCAAAAGCTAAAGCAACTGCTTATCGGGGAAACGATGAGACTTTTTCTGCTTCAAAGACCACGGATGAAAACAAGGAAACCTATTGGACAACCAATGATAATGAAACCAACGGCGCAATAGAGATTGACCTTGGCGCTTCCAAAAAAGTAAAATATATCCTTCTTCAGGAATATATTAAGCTTGGCCAAAGAGTGAAATCATTTTCAGTGGAAATTTGGAAAGACGGCCGATGGAAAGAGGTAGCTGATGAGACAACTATTGGCTACAAAAGGATAGTTAAAATCAGCCCTGAAACCACGGATAGGATAAGGGTAAATATCAAGGAGAGCAAAGCCTGTCCGGTGATTTCGAATATTGAAGTTTATTAGGATTGGAAATTAAAAATTTGCTTAAAACTGAAGAAACTGACAAAAGCCTGTCTATTTCAGGGAGTCGGACCAACTCCCTGAAAGCAACTATTCATTGTCTAAAAGTTTTCAACGGCATAAACTTCTTTAATTGAAGGGGTTGATTTACGCTTTTTCTTTTTCTTGCCCCACTTACGATTGTACCAAATAATAAACCCGGTGATCGGAAGAGAAGCACCGATAAGGGAAGCGATACAGGCAAGTATCTTTGTCGGAAGACCACCTATACTTCCGACATGAAGGTCGAAGTTCATTCGAACTATCTTTTCTCCAACTGTAAGTTGGCCAAATTCCAGGTTTCTAATTCCCTTCGCGTCCATTAGCGCTAAAGTTTTTTGATTAAAATGTTGTGTATATCTTTTATAGAATTTACCGGGCAGAGGGTTTCGGGTTACAGAAATAGATGAAATGCTATCGGCAGGAAAAGATATTGTAAAATCACCATTTGATTGTTGGTGATAATGTCTCCGCCACAATTTGTCAACGGGATTAACAACAACCGAGATGGTATCATTCGTGTTGTTCGTGATCGATCCTTTTTCAGTTTTCTCGACATCTACTCCCAACGCGTACGCGTAACTATTTCTGAACCATTGAAAACTATAATAGACGCCCGTGAATGTAAGAAGAAAGATAAAAAGCATTGCATAAAATCCAAGGACATTGTGCAAGTCGATATTGAGTCTTTTCCACTTTGCCTTCCATTTCACAGAAAAGCTTTTTTTCCGTGTCGACTTTGTCCATTTTGACGGGTACCACCATATCAATCCTGTAATTAGTATAATCAGAAAAATCAAACAACTGGTTCCGACCACAGTACTGCCAATCTGTTGAGGCAGCCAAAAAAATCGGTGGCCGGCCCGGATAAAAATGAAAAACTTGAGGGTGTTACTTTCCTTAAACACTTCATCGTACACCATTTCTCCGGTATATGGATTGATGTGAAGGTCACCTAACCACTCTTCTTCAACACCTCCCGAATAGGTTAACGTTGTCGTCTTACCGGGTTCGCGATAGGTGATATCTTCTACGGCAAAAGATTTACCGTTCAATGTGCTATCCAGATATTTTTCTGCCTGGGTTTTTAACATCGAAGGGGAAATGTAAGGCGCTTCCTGTGGTTGAATTCGGTTAAAGGGTTTTGTAAAGTAGGCTATTTCGTCCCTAAGCACCCAAATTGCGGCAGTAAAACAGACCACAAAAACGACGATGCCGGATAAAAGTCCCAACCAGAGGTGTAACCATTCATTAATGCGTCTGAATAGTGATTTTTTCGGAGTAGTTGATTTGCTTTTCACTTGATTTGTTTTTGGACATTGATCAGAAGACAAAATCTGATTTAGCCTTTTGCTTCTGGAATTTTTTCTGGAAGCGCCCTATATTGAGGATATAGGGCGCTTACTTTAGCTAAAATTTAAGTGTCAGATTGGCTGCAAAATTTGCCGGAGCCTGAGGCACTCCCCAGATTGTCCAATATTTTTCATTTGTTAAGTTGTTGAGCTTAAACCCTAATCTCCATTTTGGTTGATTGTAGAAAATAGAAGTATTAACAACTGTATAGGCTGGAATTGTAAATACATTGTCGCTGAACATATAATTCTTACTGACATGATTTACACCAAAACCTAACCCTAGTCCTTTTATTTTATTTTGAAGGGTATAAGACGCCCAAAGGTTAGCAACATGTTCTGGTGAGTTTACGGCTTTATTTCCTTCAATAGACTCATCACTCGCTTTAAGGATGCGGTTATCATTATAAGCATATCCTGATATAAGGTTTAGCCCTGCGAATGGATTTGCGATCAACTCTATGTCAATACCTCTGCTCAATTGCTGGCCATCTTGCACAGTAAAGCCATCGGCGTTTGTTCTAACTGCATTATCAATAGCAATGTTATAATAACTTAACGTGACGCTCAGCTTTTTGTCAAATGCTTCTGCTTTTATCCCAGCTTCAGATTGTATGGCAAATACCGGTTTTAAAACCAGTCGGGAGCCATCTGGTTGCGTAGTTGGCCCTTGGTTCTGGAAGCCACTCATGTAGTTTCCAAAAACTGACACCTGATCTTTTACTACCTGATACACTAAACCCAACTTTGGAGCTAAGGCAGTTTGTTCAAATCCATTATCGGCCCCCACTTTTTCCATTTTGAAATGGTCAACCCGTAAACTTAACATTGCTGATAATCTCCGGGTGAACTGAACTACATCGGTGACGTAGCCGCTCAAGGTATACTGATCAGGATTTGCCCATTGATTTTTACTTGGGAAATTATCATCGATCTTTTCCTTTGTTAAAGCGGCAAAATCCGTTGTTACGTCAACAGTATCAATAAATCCTGAAAAAGAACTTCCTCCATTTGAGTTATAGAATCTGAAACTGGCGCCTATCAGGACTTTGTGATTTATTTTTCCGGTAGAAAACTCTCCATTTATATTTTCCTGGATATTAGTAAAGTTGTTATAAATCGGTCCATAGACAGCAGCTCTTCTTGCTGCAACCGTGGGAGATAACCAGGTAGGGTAGTATTGATAACTATGATCAACGTCTTCTCCTACAAAAGAAAACAAGGTCGTAGATGTCCAGTTTTTAGCAAGCCGATAGGCTGCTTGTGCAAAAAATTTAGTTGAAGATGTTTTTGCATCGGCATCCTCGTTATATAGGGCTTTTTTATAATCCAGCTTTATGTCTTTAGGACTTGTGATCCCCGAGTTTGCGTCGTATCTGGAATATCTGGTCCTGGTGTTATTTGCATTGAAAAGTTCGGCATCTAATGTAAAAGTCAACCTGTCGGAAGCTTTATAAAGTAAGCTCGGAGCAATTAAGAAAAGGTTATTAAAGCCATAATTCAAAAAACTTTTCTCTTTGTGCAAGGCCGTGTTTAATCTGAATAATATCGTTTTGTCTTTATTCAGAGGTGTACTAAAGTCTGCGGTAACACGATGCAGATTAAAACTTCCTGTAGTATAGGAAACTTCAGTTTTTTTGGTGTCCAATGGTTTTTTTGTTACCAAATTGATAAGCCCACCGAAAGAAGAAACGTTACTGCCAAACAATGTCCCGGAAGGTCCCTTTAAAACTTCAATTCGCTCTACATTCGCTATATCAACGCTGGAACGGCCGGTTTCTGTTTCCATTCCATTTCTTGCACTGACACCAATACTAAAACCCCTGAAAGTAGTACCAAATCCACCTGAAGGATAATCTACTGGAATAACGCCGGGTGCGTTTCTTACCGTTTCATTAATGTCAGTAATCACCTGTTCTTGTATCAGCTCCTTATTCACGACACTGTATACCTGTGGATTTTCCAGATTCTTCAAAGGCATACGCGCTACATACTCTGTTTCCTTTTCAGCAAATTTGTTTGTTTTTCCCAATGCGGATACAATAACTTCCTGCAGTTGGGTAGCATCTTCTTTTAATGTAATCTCATCAACACTGGTGGTCTCTCCGGCCTTCACCTCAATTTCTTTTTCTTGTGTGGCAAGTCCGACAAAGGAAGTAACGAGGGTATACGTTCCGGCTTCTACATTGCTTATTTCAAATCGACCTTTACTGTTTGTAACAGTCCCTTTAGAAGTTCCTTTTAGTTCAATGTTTACGAATTCTGCGGGTTCTCCATCTGATGTTTTTACAGATCCCCGAATTGCCCCATTATATGTTTGGCCAAAGGCAGGTACAAGCCCTGCAAAAAAAGTCAATAGGTAAAATAGTTTTTTCATTCGTTCTTTTTGTTAGTTGTTGTTAATTAGACTAATTCTAAATAAGGCGACAAATGTAGATTTTTATAGGGGCAGTTGCAATATATTTTGCGATATATTTAGAAAGATTCTAAATAATGTATTTTATTTAATATTCTGTTTTAGTAAACTTCCTCCACAAGCCACTCACTTAATATCCCTATTCACCCCATCCTAAAAAGATTTTTCTTATTAGAAAAATATAAATTATCAACATTTGATTTGTTTATTATTCAAGTCAACTAAACGTTGCATAGCAAAGACTTTAATCAACTTCTGACATTGAAATTATCATTCCTCTCGCTGGCTTTGTTCCCCGAATAACAAAAAATACCGGAATTAATAAAAAAGGAAAAAATTTAGCAAAAAGAATGAAACCTTTTGTCAAATTCCCGGGACTAGTAAAAGAATTCAAAAACTCATGCAAAACTTGAAAACACTTTTAAAAGCAATGATGCTTCTATTCATCCTTTTGTCTTGTAAAAAGGATGATGATCTAAAACCTGATAACCAGGGAAGCGGGGAAAGCGAAATCACCGAAGAGAAACGATCCGAAGTCCTTACTACAGTCAATCAGTACTTAAACGCACTCGACTGGCAGGACCGGAACAGCGCCAATCAAAATATTCAAAATTATTTAAAATCGATACCGGAATTTGAGGAAGTGGGAATATCAGAAGAAGGCGGAGACGTTTGGGCAAGATTCATAGATGGCGCTATGTTCATAGCCGTAAATAACCGTCCCAATACCCAGGATATTTCTGAACCTGACTGGGATCATCTGGAAAGCGAACAAAGCAATCAAAGAAAAACTAATTCATCTGCCAGGATAGGTCTGCCGTCTACCGATGAGGTAATACTTTTTAATTCCCTTGGCACCTCCTACAGAAGCAGCCGGTATTCAAGGGATTTTATTAAGTTTCTATTCAATAAAAAAGGTTATGAGGTAAACCTGAAGGATGGATCATTGGCCAATCTGAAAGCGGTAAAAACTACAGGAGTATTCTATTTTTCATCCCATGGAGGAATGGTAAAAAACCGAAAAGGTAAATCTATTTATGCCGTCTGGACTTCCGACACCGTAAGTGTTGCTGCTCAAAAAGCCAACGCAGAAGACATACGGAAAGAAAACCTTGTTTTTATTTCGGCACACCATAATATTGGAAGGGACGGGAAAGATCAAATTGAAACACATTTTGGAATTACCACGGGATTCGTTGAAAAATATATGTCCTTTGCGGAGAATGCAATGATGTATATGGATGTCTGCGAAAGCTTTAAAGATGTGGATTTTCAATGGTCATTTCTTAAAAAATCAAACCACACAGGGACCTATCTGGGTTGGACCGATATGGTAGACGACAAAGACGCCTATGCGACTACCTGTTATTACTTTGACAGACTCCTTGCCTCCAATGCGGCTTATGAAGTAACCCGGCCGGAAGATCCCAAACAAAGAGCGTTCGACTTGCCTACCATTTTTAAAGATATCACAAAAAAGGATCTTGGTAAATCAATCCCTTATAAGGAACAGCCCAACCGGTTTTCATACCTTACTTATAAAGATTCTCCCGGCTCCGTGACATTGCTTCGTCCGAGCATTGCCTATTTGAAAGTACTTGAATCCATTGATATGCTTTATATCTATGGCTCATTTGGCGAAGATCCGGGGGAAGGTGAAAGATTTGTTACCGTCGATAAAGTCTCTGTAAACTCAATTGAGGCCTGGACGCCTGATCTTATCATGTGTAAAATTAAAGCTTCAGGCAAAGGGTCGGCCGGAGATGTGATCGTTAAAGTAAGGGAACATGAAAGTCATCCCCGGACATTATCAGAATGGCGGGGAGCAATCCGCTATAACCGACCGTCAGAAGGTTCGATGGTGGAAAAGTTTACTTTCAACATTCATATTCGTGCCGACATCAATAAATACAGGAGTCTGCCGGGAGAAACGCCTATCGAGGTTCCCAAAGATATACTTGCAAACCCACCGGTAAAAGACTCCAATGGATATTATTACATGGGAGGAAGCGGTACCCATACCTATACCTATGGTTGTGTAAATACCAACACTTCCACCTGGAGTGTCATTGATGGTAACATCATGACCTTTTCCCAGGACCTTATTCAAAGCAATCCTAATCCGGAATACTTTAATCCGATAGTAGCTGAATCTACCAATGGATTTACTATTTCAAACCTTCTACCCACCATTCACAAAACCGTTACTCATACCTTTTGGGGTAAAACGGTTTGTCCCGATGGAACCAACGAGTTCGATAAACCTCCTTTAACCAAGTACTTCGGAAATATGCCGGAGAAATTCGAAACCTTTCACCTCCTCTTCGACCAGAACTACAACATTAAAGAGGGAAAATTAACAGATAGGGGAGAAAGCAGATCGGTTATCCCGCATGGTTATCCCATGATTGATGACCCGATACCTTCTTTTGAAATAACACTTGAGTGGGGTCCGATGGAAATCAATTTCCCTCCAAAGCAGAACGCTGCTTTATAATAAACACGTCTTATTGTCACCAAAGAGATCTTGATTAATTGCCTTCGAATCTCTTTGGTAACAAAATAATAAGGGATTAAACATAAAAGATCCCTAAAACAATACCATAGACCAGATGCGCGAGAAGGGTTACCAAAGGTGTTCCTTTGCCATAATTAAGGGCGAGAAAGCCGGGCGGCTCGAGCTGCCGGGTAGGTGTTGGTCCCTGATAGGGACTTGCCATCCGAGGGTGGCAGTAAGTAAGGATGCTTAAACCTACCGTCAATACAAAGGAGCCATGTACGAATCCGATGGCCATGCCAAACCACCAGGTATCAAGGCCGCTGCTTTCGAATGTGGCGCCATAGATAAAAGCGAAAATCCATCCTATGACAAGATGAACTAAAAACCCGATCCAGGGCGCTTTATTTCGATTCGAGGTAAATAATGTGCCGAGCATAAAGGGGAGATCAATCCTTGTAAGGTTCAATGGTTTGGAGATGGCCATTAAGGTAGTAAGAATGAGGGTTGCAGCGAATCCCCATAGAAATAGGTTTCCTATATTCATTTTGTATTTTCTCCTTTCATGTGTATGTAATTTGTTTTTTAGTTGCCACATGGAATTCGCATAATATTCATCCTCGTTGGGTATGCTTCTGTTTATGCTCATTTCATGCACGCTTCATTTATAGAAAGCGCGGCGTTAATTAAACCAATATGCGTAAAACCCTGAGGATAATTCCCTAAAAGCTCATGTGTATCAGGATCCATTTCTTCAGAAAAGAGACCCGAAGGACCGGCACATTTTAATGTAGCCTCAAAGACATCAATGGCTTCTTTTAGCCTCCCTGATTTCGCGAAGTTCTCTGCCAGCCAGAAACTGCATATTCCAAAGCAGCCCTCCCCATTGGCAAGTCCATCGTCTACCTTCAGGTAGCGGTAAATAAAATTGTTTTTTGATAATTTCTTATAGATCGCGTCGCAGGTAGACATCATTCTTGGCGCATCAGGATCACAAAAATTGACCAGCGAAAGGGTAAGCAAGCTTGCATCCAACACATCGCCTTTCAACTCCCTGGTATAGGACTTTAACGCCTCATTGTAACCGAATCGCTCCACTTCAGCACGAATCGCCGAAGCTAACTCCTTGTATTTTTCTACTTTGGCCTCCTTCCAGTTGTATTTCGCGGCGAGTTTAGTGAGGCGGTCAAGGCCCACCCATGCCATCACTTTTGAATGTGTATGATGGGCAAGTGCTGAGCGGATTTCCCAAATACCGTTATCAGGTTTATTCCATAATTCACAAATTGTATCCCCTAGGCCCAGCATAAACTTTCGGGTAGCGTGGTCAAATTCTTTGACGAATGGGGAGTAAGCATAGACCGCGTCAAGGACTTCCCCATAAACATCCAGTTGGAACTGGCTGTCTGCATTATTTCCGATACGTACCGGCCTTGAGTTTTTATACCCTTCCAGCCAGTCAAGGGATTTTTCTTTAAGTGTGGAGTGGCCGAATAGGGAATACACTACCTGTAGTTTTGGCCTTGTGAGCCGGGTAGCATGGAGGATCCAGTTCATATAAGCCTCAGCCTCCTCCTTAAATCCCAGGATAACGAGTACTCTTACCGTGAAAGAAGCGTCTCTGAGCCAGCAGTAG
>Ga0196965_1000532_pt1 | contig 21027 bp, 16 predicted proteins | sample S1_20metaG_FD_148668 | JGI IMG/M metagenome (GOLD analysis project Ga0196965, IMG submission 148668) | Soil microbial communities from Anza Borrego desert, Southern California, United States - S1_20 | ecosystem: Environmental > Terrestrial > Soil > Desert | place: USA: California | collected... | reverse complement strand
AAATGGCCATCTTGTTTGCTGTTGAAAGTAACACGAGTCATACGTATCATATAGATAATGTACAAATAGGAACTGCCGGAACTCTTTGCCCAAGAATACTTGATCAAACTCTTGAGGACTTTCAAACCAATAGAAACATAACCTACAACAGCTCAACCGGAGTTTATACTGCTCAAGTTGCAAACCCAAGTGCAACCGGTGTGAATACTTCTGCTCAGGTAGGCCGTTATGTCAGAAATTCAGGGGAATTGTATGATGTGCTTTTCTATAAAGATGTTGCGATAAATAATGTTGAAAATTTCAGGAACGGAAAATCTGCTTTTAAACTTCAGGTTTATTCCTCCGCACCTGTTGGTACTATGATTTCTTTGCAACTGGAAACAAGCGCTTCTGTGCCGAGTAATTATCCAACCGGAAGACATAGCTTATATCAGGTAGCTACAACAAAACAAAATCAGTGGGAAACTTTGGAATTTAGTTTTGTAAGCAGATTAGACGCTTTAGCCGAAGATGCGGATGTAAACAATATGGTGATTCTTTTTTCACCCAATTCAAATAATGGTTCTACTTATTATATTGATAACCTGATAACAGAAGCGGAAAATTGTTCTGATGTAAGTGACAATCTGGCTCCTTCCATTCCTTCAAATCTTGCTTCTCCATCAAAAACTGCCAATAGTGTGAGCTTAACCTGGTCCGCATCCACGGATAATGTAGAAGTTGCCGGATATGAAGTTTTTGTAGGTTCTGAACCAACTCCAAGAGCAACCGTTACCGGAACCGGAACCTCCGCGACCATTGGGAGTTTATCAGCAAGCACCCCGTATAGTTTTAAAGTAAGAGCAAGAGATGCAGCAAATAATTTCTCTGGTTTTTCAAGTTCAATAAGTGTAACCACAAATGCCGATTCCCCAACCGGTCATCCAATACCTGGAACTATTCAGGGAGAAGATTATTGTGCTATGAATGGCGTGCAGGAAGAAGGAACTCAGGATGGAGGTCCGGGAGAAAATGTAGGCTGGATAGATGCAGGCGACTGGATGGAATATTGTGTGAACGTTGCAGCTTCAGGTTCTTATAATGTCGGCTTCAGAGTAGCCAGTCAATCAGGGGGCGGACAGTTCCAGTTGAGAAATGAAGCAGGTGCAAGCCTTGCAACAGTAAATGTAGCTGCAACTGGTGGATGGCAGGTTTGGACAACATTGAATGCCAATGTTACTTTGGCAGCGGGAGCCCAAAAAATAAGAATTCATGCAATTGCCGGAGGTTTCAACCTTAACTGGATGCAATTCAGCACAAGCGGAGATACTCAGGCGCCAACGGCACCTTCAAACCTTGCTTCACCATCCAAAACTACCAATAGTGTAAATTTAACCTGGTCTGCATCTACAGATAATGTAGAAGTAACGGGCTATGAAGTATATGTAGGAACAGAATCAACCCCAAGAGCAACGGTTACAGGAACATCTGCCACAATAGGAAGTTTATCAGCCGGAGCAACTTATAGCTTTAAAGTAAGAGCAAAAGATTTAGCAAACAACTTCTCGGGCTATTCGGCTTCATTGAGCGTAACGACAAATACAGATACGCCAACAGGACAACCAATTCCCGGAACAATCCAGGCAGAAAGTTATACTGCAATGAGCGGAGTACAAAAGGAAACGACTCAGGATGGCGGTCCCGGAGAAAACGTAGGCTATATTGAATCAGGAGACTGGATGGAATATGATGTAAATGTAGCTTCAGCAGGAAGTTATTCCGTGGGATTCAGGGTAGCAAGTGAGCCTGGAGGAGGCCAGTTCCAGTTAAGAAATGCTGCCGGAACCAGCCTTGCCACAATCAATATAGGAGCAACAGGCGGATGGCAGGTTTGGACAACATTAAATGCCAATGTTTCCTTATCAGCCGGAGCGCAAAAAATAAGAATTCACGCAACAGCGCCAGGCTTCAATGTGAACTGGATGACATTTACTACAGCATGCAATCCGACTGCAATTACTCCACATTTATCTGTAAATGGAGGCGCCTGGCAACAGACTTCAACTGCAACTTTAACCGCAGGAGGATCCGTAATCTTTGGTCCACAGCCTGGAACCGGAGGAAGTTGGAGCTGGACAGGTCCTAACGGATTTACAGCAACGACCAGGGAAGTTACAAGAAGCAATATGCAAACCAATCAGTCAGGTAATTATGTCGCTACTCACACAAATTCCTGCGGCGCAACAAGTACACAAACCTTTACAATTACTGTGAATGCGAATAATTCTTTCACTCAGGTTATTGAGGCTGAAAATTATATTGCGATGAGTGGAGTCATAACGGAGACTTGTAGTGAAGGAGGTTCAAATATAGGTTCTTTTGATGGCGGCGATTGGACAGCTTATAATGTTAATATTCCAACTACAGGAACATACAAAGTGTCCTACAGGGTAGCCAGTATTTATAGTGGAAAGACTTTGAGACTGGAGAAAGACGCAGGAGCAACTCAGTTGGGTTCTGTCACTATCCCAAATACAGGTTCATGGCAAATATGGACTACTGTTTCTCATAATGTGAGCTTACCCGCAGGGCAATATGCTATAGGATTAGCTTCTTCAACAGGGGGATTGAATATCAACAGAATTACTATAACAAACAACCTGGCTGCAAGATTAGGGGCAGATGAGGAATCAGAGGCTGCATCTACAAACCTGGTATTATATCCAAATCCAGTTGAATCTGATTTATTCTTTACGGAAATACCGGAAGGCGCTAAAGTGGTGGTTAGAAATTTAAGAGGTGAGCAAGTGCTTAAAGGAAGCGTTGAAGATAAATCAATCAATCTTTCTGCCTTAAAAAGTGGTCTGTACATCATCTTTATCAATGATGGAAAGACTATTAAAGCAAAGCAGATCATTAAAAAATAATAATCTGTTAAAATAATAAAAAGTTAAAGTCTTAACCGGAGGAGCGATCTTCCGGTTTTTTTTAACTTAAATCCTAAATTCTTTTTTTACAGATATAAGTGAGATAAACTTTCAAAAATCCCTGTGTAACTCACTTATGCTCTGGTGACTCCGTGGTTAAATTTTTGAGCTCGTTGTAGAATTAAGAAGGAATAATGGAAATACTGCCATCTATTTCGAGTACTGCATATTTGATTTGATCCATTCTTTCCAACCCATGTTTTGAGCGTGCGGCTTCAAGAACGTCTTCTTCCTGTATCCTGCACTTTCTCATTCTTTCCTTTAAAGGCTTTCCTTTATCTACTACTACTAAAGGTGCCCCCTCCACTACTTTGTCTATTGCCTTGAATTTATTCTTTAATTGGGAAAGCAATAAATCAACGCCCACCAAAGTGGTAATCACTATCAATGAATTTGTAATGGAAAAATCATCTCCCAGCAAGGCTTGTTGAGTGGCCTCTCCTATAATAAGCAATAAAATAAAATCAAAAGTAGTAGCCTGGGATAAGCTTCTTTTTCCAGTAATCCTGAAAATAATCAGCAGAAATAAATAAATGATTACTCCTCTTAATACAGGGTTCATAACCTAGGGATATATATAATGGGATAACGTGAATGTGCTGTTGTTCACTTTGATATTACTGTTTACACTTCCGATGTTATTGCTTTTTAAAAAAAAGTCAATGCTTAAGATGCCTTTGCTGCTAAAGTAGAAGATTTGATTTCCGTTTTCTACTTCGGTATCATTTGGTTCAGGCGTAATTTTTTCTATTTGAAAATTGTTAAAATACTCCTGGGGAAATTGAACCTTTGCAACACCTTCCGCTTCACCGGCCTCAATCTTTAATTTCATGTGAGATTCATACCGTGTATATTTTTCAAATTCTATAGAATTGGTATCATCTGCTGCCTTTTTTATACTCACTGGCCCATTACCAAAAAAACCTATTGCCGCGGCGGTAAGGAATAAGATAAAAACAATCAATAATATCCGTTGAGCCTTCCAGCCTTTTTCATGAAGGTCCATTCTCTCATCCAGCTCTAATGAATGTTTTATTTTTTCAACTGCCATTTTATAAAAGAAACGTGGAATATAAATACGGCTAAAAAGTATAGAAGTTGAAACAATAAAAACGTTTTTAAGAACTGTGTTAAGGCTTTTTAAACTTTTTAAAAAATACTTTCAAATACGGTATCTTTATTTGAAACTTTTTAAATTACGTCTCATACATATTTTATATTAATTCAGTAGAATGAATTGAAGCTGTAAAAGAAAGGAACAATCGGAGGGAAACAAGTTAGCATGGAGGACCTTACCCGTAATCAAATTAAAGAACTACTTGAGAGCCTGTATGACAGATATGGCTATGACTTCAGGGATTATAATACAGCACATATTAAAAGAAGGTTGACAAACAGAATGACGTTGTCCCAGCTTTCAAGTTCTGAGGAATTTAGAAACAAAGTATTAGAGGAGCCTTCGTTTGCTTCGCTTCTTCTTAAAGATCTTTCAATACAGGTAACAGAAATGTTCCGCGATCCCTCTTTTTATCAGGCTTTAAGAAATACCGTTATCCCTTTACTTAAAACCTATTCCTTTTTGAAAATATGGCATGCCGGTACTGCGTCAGGTGAAGAAGTCTATTCCATTGCCATCATTTTAAAAGAAGAGAATTTATATGATAGATGCCTGATATATGCTACCGATTTTAATCAGCAGGCATTGGACAAAGGCAGGGAAGGAATTTATTCTGATGAAAAGATTCAGGAAAATATAAAGAATTACAGGCTTTCGGGCGGAGAGGGTTCCTTAAGTGATCATTTTGTTTATAAGTACAATAAGATCATTATGAATGCAAGCCTTAGGAAAAATATAGTTTGGGCAAATCATAATCTTGTAACTGACAGTGTATTTGCCGAAGCTAACCTGATTCTTTGCAGAAATGTAATGATCTACTTTAATAAAGATCTTCAAAATAAGGTTCATAACCTTTTCTTGCAAAGCCTTTCAAATGGAGGTATTTTATGTCTGGGAATGAAGGAAAATATGGAGTTTACTGAAGCGAAGGATAAGTATATGATTCTTGATAAAAAAAATAAGATTTATAAGAAAAAGTATCAATTTAGTAATCACTAGTGGATAATATAAAAGCTGTTGTTATAGGTTCATCCAGCGGAGGGATAAATGCTTTAAGTTTTATTCTGGAAAGGCTTCCGGCTGATTTTAAAATTCCGGTATTGGTCGTACAACATCTACATGCTGAATCCGAGGGTTACTGGATTGATCTTATTAACAAGAAATCAAATGTCATTGTGAAGGAAGCCGACAACAAAGAGAATATACAGGAAGGACACGTCTATATTGCCCCTCCTGACTATCATTTGTTGGTGGATTATGATGATACCATAGCGCTTTCAAAAGACGAAAAGGTAAATTTTTCCAGGCCATCTGTTGATGTTTTGTTTGAATCTGCTTCTGATGTATATGGTACACGTTTGGCAGGAATAGTTTTAACCGGAGCCAATGATGATGGCGCTCAAGGCTTGAAAAGAATCAAGGAGAAAGGTGGAATAACGATAGTGCAAGATCCTGCAGAGGCTGCATACAAAGAAATGCCCGAAGCGGCAATAAGGAAGTCGAAAACAGATTTTATTCTTTCATTACATGGAATTGTAGAATTCCTTAAAAAAAGTAATATTAAAATACGATAGATCCATTTTATGAATACTACAATAAAGACAAAGCTTTTCTTTGGAATTACTACCATACTGGTGGTACTCTTTTTTACATTATTTTATACCGTAAGTCAATTGAATTCTGCCAATGAAAGGATGGTGAAAATTGTAGACATAGCAGGAAGCCGCATTGCGTTATCTAATGAATTGATGTATGAGGTAATGGATATTACCCGAAATGAAAAGAACATCATCCTTGAAAAAGATGCAAGGGAAATTTTTAAATATGAACAAGAAATCCACAAGAGGGTTGAGAATATAGATAAAAATATAGGGGAGTTCGAAGAGTCGTCGGATTCAAGGACAAAAAAGTTAACGCCCGAGTTTAAAAGAACCTGGAATGAATATAGAAGCTTTGTAATTGAAATTATAAGACAGGTTAAGAATAATAATCAGGACAGTGCTTATCAAATATCAATTAATGAATCGAGGGAAAGCCGGACTTCTGTAGTTAATCTTTTAAATGAAATCATTGATTTCAGCAAGCAAAGAATGCAGCAGGATAAGATTTCAAGTCAGGAAGCCTATGATGCGAGCGTAAAAATAATTATTGTACTGGTTGTCCTTTCCATTTTGTTGACCGGGTTTCTGACTTACTGGATTATAACAACCATCACTTCCAGAATTAACGGAATTGCTGAAAGGGCTCAAAAAATAGCCTCACGCGAGTTAGTTCAAATTGACATCAAGGAACAGATTAACGATGAGCTAACTCCCATTTCGGCATCTCTTTATGATATCCTTGAAAGTTTTCGGGAAGTGGCAATTAATGCCAATGAAATAGCTAAAGGAGATTATAGTGTTAAAATAAATCCTAAATCGGAAAAGGACTTTCTTGGGAATGCTTTGAACAAGATGAGCCTGATGCTTGAAAAAACAACCGCTGAAAATAAACGGCACAACTGGTTAACCACCGGTCAGAATCTGCTAAATGAAAAATTAAGAGGTGATCAGTCATTGGAGCGATTGGTTGAAAATGCAATTCTTTTTTTATCCGAATACTCAAAAGCCAATATCGGCGCCTTGTATCTGATGCAGGATAACGGATCTTTGTTACTTACAGGTAGGTTTGCCTTTAGTCCTTCTGAAGTGACAAAGGAAGTTTACGCTCCGGGAGAAGGCCTTCCCGGACAGGCAGCAGTGAATAAGAGCTTAATCCATCTCAATAATGTGAAACAGGAAAACCTGAGGGTGACCTCATCAATATTGGATGCAAAACCTGAAAATATAATAGTCATTCCATTTTTTAAAGATGAGAAATTACTTGGCGTAATTGAATTGGGAAAGATTGGAAGCTTTTCCGAAGACAGTGTAGAGTTTATTAAAAATTCAATGCAAACGATAGGAATTGTTGTTGCCTCAGCCATCAATAGAACGCAAATACAAGACCTTCTTGAAGAGACACAAAGACAGGGCGAGGAGCTTCAGGTGCAGCAGGAAGAATTAAAGCAGGCAAATGAAGAGCTTGAGGAGCAAACTCAAAATTTAAAGCGTCAGCAGGAAGAGCTGCAAGTGGTCAATGAAGAACTGGAGGAACAAAGTTTTAATGTTGAATTAAAAAACAAAGCGCTGGAAGAAGCAAAAGGAGAAATTGAGAAAAAGAGCCTGGAGGTAGAAATGAGCAGCAGGTACAAATCTCAGTTTTTGGCAAATATGTCCCACGAACTTAGAACGCCTCTTAACAGCTTGCTGATATTGTCCAAAGATCTTTCGGACAATAAGAAAAAGAATCTTGATGAAACCCAGATTGAAAGTGCGAAGATCATCTATAAAAGCGGCAAGGACCTTCTGCAATTGATAAATGAAGTATTGGACCTGTCCAAAATTGAAGCGGGAAGGATGGACCTCAATACAGACGATCTGGAAATATCGGAGATCGTGAATAATATTAACAGGAACTTTAGTCATATCGCCAGAGAAAAAGGCTTGTCGCTTAATGTCAATGTAGACGATTCGCTACCAGCGCTTATTCACACAGATCCACAAAGGTTGGATCAGATTATTAAAAACCTTTTATCCAATGCCATAAAGTTTACCGAAAGAGGCAGTGTTGCCGTTTCATTCCGGAAGAATTCCCAGAATATGGTTGAGATAGAGGTAAAGGATACAGGTATCGGGATTCCGGCTGAAAAACAAAGGGCGGTTTTTGAAGCATTTCAACAGGCTGACGGAAGTACTTCCAGAAAATATGGCGGAACAGGTCTTGGCTTATCAATTTCAAAACAGCTCGCTAAATTGCTCGGTGGAGAAATCAAGTTGTCCAGCAAAGCCAATGAAGGTTCTGCATTTACCCTGGTCATCCCGTTGTATTTATCTGTGAGTAATAATATTCTTGAATCCCAACCTGAATTAGCGAAACCTCCCGTTACCATAATCAGCAAAAATGAGGGATTCGTCAATTACGATTCTATTCCCGACGACCGTGATTCAATTGCTGAAAAAGATAAAACGATCTTAATTGTGGAAGATGACCTGAAATTTGCAGGAATTGTGATGAAACAAGCCCAAACGAAAGGTTTTAAGGTTTTGGTAGCAGCCACCGGAGAAGACGGACTGATCCTGGCAGAGCGATTTGTACCCAATGCAATAATTCTGGATATGGGCCTACCGGGGATGGAAGGAAGATTGGTTCTCACTGAACTTAAAGCGAATCCTTCCCTGCGCCACATTCCTGTGCATATTATTTCCGCATTTGAGCGTACCATAGATTCAATAAAAGCAGGAGCCGTAGAATACTTAGTGAAACCGGTCGATAAAGATCAGTTAGAAGAAGCTTTTCAAAGAATAGAAAACTTCATCAACAGGAAAATGAGGAACTTGTTAATTATAGAGGATGATGAAAGTTCAAGGAAATCCATAAAAGTTTTAATTGGTAATGGAGATGTAAAGTGCTTTGAGGCAGGAAGCGGAAAAGAGGCTTTGGACATACTGGACAACACTCAGATTGACTGTATTGTGTTGGACCTAGGTTTGCCGGATATTTCAGGATTTGATCTCATTAAAAAAATTCAGAAACAGAAAAATGTGAAAATCCCTCCGATAATAGTTTATACCGGAAAGGAGCTTTCGAAAGAAGAAAATGATGAGCTGCAAAACTTTGCAGAATCCATAATCATTAAAGGTGTGAAGTCCGAAGAACGGCTCCTGGATGAAACAGCCCTGTTCCTGCACAGGACGATCAGTAGTCTTCCTGACAAAAAGAAGGAAATTATCAAAGAAATGTATGATAAGGAGGCAATTTTTCATCATAAAAAAATTCTTATAGCAGACGATGATATGAGAAACGTGTTCGCTTTATCTAAAGTCCTCAAAGAACATGGAATGGAAATTATAAAAGCTGAAAATGGGATCAAAGCTTTGGAAGCAATAAAAAATCATCCGGATATTGATTTGGTTTTGATGGATGTAATGATGCCTGAAATGGACGGGTTAGAAGCCATAAGGAGAATCCGTGAGCAGGAAATTTATAAAGACCTTCCCATTTTAACTTTAACAGCAAAGGCTATGAAGGAAGATAGAAAAAAATGCATAGATGCCGGCGCCAATGATTATATAAGCAAGCCAATTGAGCTTGAGCGCCTTTTATCATTAATGAAAATTTGGATCAGGAAGTAAATTGTACCCTTTAAACGTATTAACCCATGAACAGTAAGCCTAAAATTCTAGTGGTAGATGATAAAAAGGAGAACATTGTTGCCATTGAAACAGTCTTGAGAGACCTGGATGTAGAGTTGATTTCGACGACCAGCGGTAATGAAGCCCTTAGAGAAACATTGCATCATCAGTTTGCGCTTGCTTTAATTGATATCCAGATGCCCGAGATGGACGGATACGAATTGGCAGCCATTCTGAGGGAGGATGAAAAAACCGCTAATCTGCCATTTATATTTATTTCAGGCATTTATACCGATCATATTAATGTGTTTAAAGGGTATGAAAAAGGTGCTTTTAGCTTTATTACAAAGCCATTTCAACCTGAGATTCTGATAAATAAGGTAAAACTTTTTGTAGAAATACATCAGCACGAGTTAATGCTTAAGAAATTAAACAACGACCTGGGACGAAAGAATGAAGAGTTGGTGGTTCTCAATAAAGAACTGGAAGCATTTACCTATTCCGTTTCCCATGATTTACGTGCACCTTTGAGAGCAATTAATGGATACTCGCAAATTTTATTAAAAGAGCATACTGAGTCGGTGGATGAGGAAACAAAAAGGCTTTTAAATATTGTCAGCGTAAATGCTACAAAAATGGGAGAGCTTATTGAAAATTTACTCTCTTTTTCTAAAATGGGTAAGCGGGAGGTGAATAAAGGCAAAGTGGATATGGGCCTTTTGGCGAAGTCGGTGATCACAGAAATCAAAGAGACAGAACAAGGGAAAAAAGTGGTGTGGGATATTAAAGAACTCCATGATTGCTATGGTGATGATCTTTTACTCAAACATGTAGTTTCCAATCTGATTTCAAATGCAGTAAAATATTCAGGTAAAAAGGATAGACCAATGGTCGAAATTGCCTCTCACATAAAAGATAATGAGGTTATTTATTCAATAAAGGATAATGGTGCAGGGTTTGACATGAAATATTATAATAAACTATTTGCCGTTTTTCAAAGACTGCATCGGCCGACGGAATTTGAAGGTACTGGTGTTGGCCTGGCAATAGTACAGCGTATAGTAATGAAACATCATGGAAGGGTGTGGGCTGAGGGTACGTTAGACCAAGGCGCAACTTTTTACTTTTCAATTCCAATGGATATTTGATTTTATGGATGATTTATTAGACGTATTACTAATTGAGGACAACAGTACCGACGCCGATCTTACTATGCGTGCATTGAAAAAAAAGAATAATGGTTTGAAAATTAAACATGTGGAGGATGGAGCAGAGGCTTTGGACTTTATTTTTTCTCAGGGTGTTTATTCCAATAGAAATCCGTCATTTCTTCCCAAACTGATTTTGATGGATCTTCAATTGCCAAGAATTAATGGACATGAGGTGTTGAAGCAAATAAAAAATAATGAGAGAACCAGGAAAACTCCCATAGTAATTTTGACCTCCTCAAGCCATCTTCAAGACGTAATGGAATGTTATAGCAATGGGGCAAATGCCTATATGGTGAAACCTATGGATTTTGAAGAATACATTCTTCAGGTGTCAAGTGCGGTTCATTTTTGGCTTGAAATTAATTACCTGCCAACATATTGATCTTTTTTTGTGCAGGAATTGAAACTGATATTTTAGTGCCTACATTTTCCTCACTTTCAATTCTGATTTCGCCATTTAGCCTTTGGAGAATTGCTTTAGTAATAAACAAACCTAAACCTGCTCCTTTTGAAGCGGTGCTTCCCCGGAAAAACATATCAAATATTTTGTCGTGTATAAATTCAGGAATTCCAACACCATTATCTTCCACAACAAAATGGAACCCATTTTCCAATGATTCCATGAAACAATTTACAGCTCTACTGTCCTTATTTTTATCAGAAAATACGATCGAATTATGAATCAGATTGTAACAGATTGTCATTAAAAGATTGAGTTCACCAAAAGTCATTCCTGACCCCCTGCTTGATAATTTAAAATCAACGTCTTTAAAGTCAGTAATTTCCGAGACTTTACTTACCAGCTTTGATTCAAAATCTTTTAAATTGATGGAATCAACGGTTATTTCATCTGCGTATACATGTTGAAAACTGCTCAGGTTTAAGATTATCCCCTCCATTTTGCCCACCACCTGATCGATGAGATTTACATAATTGTTAAACTCTTCCGGGTTTTGAGCTTCGGAATCTTTGATTAGGTTTAGTATTCCTTTAATAGAACAAATCGGGCTACGGATATCGTGAGAAATACGATAAACCAACGTTTTTAATTCATTGACCTTTATTTCTAACTGTGCTTCTGCCTGTTTTCTTCGCTCTCTTTCTTTTGTTTCGTCTAGCGCCCTTTTTATCGAATGTTCGAGTTTATTTAAATTCTCTTTCAGCACATAGTCGATTGCTCCTTGCTTTAGTGTTTCTACAGCTAACTCTTCCCCTATAGTACCTGAAACAAATATAAAGGGAACATCAGGATGAGATTGCCTTGCAATTTTTAATGCTTCCAAGCCGCTAAAGGCCGGAATGGAGAAATCAGAGAGAATAAGGTCAGGAGCAAATTGCCTTAAACTGGTTCTGAAATCTTCCTCAGTAAAGGCTCTTTTGATTGTAAATGGGAAAGTAAAGCTCTTTAGCCTTCTTTCAACAAGTTCAAAATCAAAATCGTTGTCTTCTACAGCTAGAATTTTTATTGGCTTATCGATCATTAATCTGGTTATTATCTGAATTTATTTCATCGAAGTTTGTCGGAGAAAACACAAACAGGATGCTTCTCTTTCTATAGCAATGAGTTAGATTTCTTACGAATGGTTTTTGTAATTATGATAATTTTAAGAATTTACTAGATAAAATATATAAGCTTCAATTTAATATTCTTTTCATATAGAAACAAGGTTATAGGGGAAAATTTAAGCTCTAATTTTTGAATTTAGAATATTTAGGTAGGATTGCCTTCTATTTAGAGAAAGGGATGGTTAGAAAAAAATAGTACTTTGTGGCTTTAAATGCTGTTTCCTCCACTATTTGTTTTTTTACCATGGAAGGCATAGAGAAATGCGAAGAGGAAACGGAGAAAAACTTTGTGTAATCTCCGTTCCCTCAGTGGTTGTTTTTACTCTTTATTTAAAATATTAATGACTTCCTGGTTGATTTTTCTTACCCTTTCTTCATTCATTTTGATCACCTTCCGGTCATAAGTCATAAAGCCATTTACTTCAATTTCCACATCAGTTGTCTGTGTGTAAACTGCTGCTGAAAATCCTGCTTTTATAAGTTGTTTTAGTTCTTCCGCATACTTTACATACTCATCCGTTACTTCATCCGAGCTTTTAAACTGGACATAGCCCCAATTTCGTTTTGGTTCCCAAAGATGTCCTTCCAACGCCAGTCCTATTCCACCATATTCTCCAAGTACCGTAGGCCTTTGTGCATCATATAAGTATAAAGAAGGGCCAGGGTAATTATGTAAGTCTAGCATATCTCCAACAGGAAAATGATTTCCTCCGCTGGCAGGATTTACGAGACGACTTGGGTCGTATTGTTTGGTCCATTCTACTATTTCTTTTGTCTTAAATTGTCCCCAGGCCTCATTAAAAGGAACCCATGTAACAATGCTTGGGTAAGAGTGCAGGTAATCCATGATCTCCTTCCATTCCTTGCGGAAGTTAGCCTCTGATTCTGCGCTTCTCTGGAGCTCCTGCCCTTCGAAGTATTTCCTCATTTGCCATATAGGCGCTTCATCTCCGCTTGGCATATCTTGCCAAACCAGTATTCCCATTCTGTCGCAATGCGTATACCATCTGGCAGGCTCTACCTTTACATGTTTCCTGATCATGTTAAACCCAAGATCTTTGGTCTTTTTTATATCATATATCAACGCTTCATCTGTGGGTGCGGTATACAGACCGTCGGGCCACCAGCCCTGGTCAAGCGGACCAAATTGAAAGTAATCCTTGTTATTTAGCTGGATTCTTACGATCCCGTTTTCATCTCTTTTGGTGGAGATCTTTCTCATTCCAAAGTAACTCTTTACCCTGTCCACTAATTTTCCATTAGAGTAAATGGAAACTTCTGTATTGTATAAAAAAGGAGATTCAGGGCTCCATATTTTTGGGGAGGACAATTGAAGCTCCAAAGGTTGACCGGCTAAAGATCTGGATGTTGCTACCTGATTCTTCCCGTCAAAAACTTTAACTTCTATTATATTGGGTTTGTTTTGTCCTTCGGTTAATACTTCAATATTTACCCGGCTTTTATCCAAGTCAGGTGTAGTGTTGAGTTTGGAAATATAATTCTCAGGAACAGGCTCCAGCCATACGGTTTGCCATATGCCTGTTACCGGCGTATACCATATCGCCTCTGGTTTTTTAACCTGTTTCCCTCTTGGCTGATATCCCTCATCGGTGGGATCCCACACCCTCACTACTAGTTTTTGTGAACCTGTTTTATTTAAAAGCGGAGTGATGTCAAAAGAAAAAGGAGCATAGCCGCCAGTGTGGGTGCCTGCTTTTATTTCATTTACCCAAACATCCGCCTTCCAGTCTACCGCTCCAAAATGCAGGAGTATGTTTTTACCTTTCCATTTAGCCGGCACATCAAATGTCCTTCTGTAAACCAATTCATTACCTTCACCGACAGTTTTCATTACGCCCGAAAGGGAAGATTCGACCGGAAAAGGGACAAGTATTTTTCCGGAGTAATCGGAAGGCAAAGCTTCTCCCACTGAGGTGATGGTATAATCCCACAATCCATTTAAATTCATCCATTCGCCACGATCCATAATTGGACGTGGATATTCATTAAGAACATTAGAGGGATTTATTTTTCCTGCCCAGTCTGTTTTGATTTTATCTCCTGCCGGTTTCCATTGGGCGTTTGTTGAAAAGGAAGACCATACAAAAAGCAGAATAAGAAATAACTTGGTTTTATGCATGCTTGAGTTGTTTTGATTAGTTTAATGATTGATAATCTATATTATTTTTAGTTTACTTCCAGGTCGTTTTTTGAAGGTAGCTTTGGGAATGGAGCGTGTGGCTCCGCCTGGTACCAATATACTACCGAACTAATATCTGATTGTTGTGGCAAATACCTTTCTTCACTTCTCCACCCTAAGTCCTGGATGGTAACCTTTAGTTCTTTTTCAAAACGAATGGGATCCAGAATATGCCACCGATACATTCCAAATCGTTGTTGTGCCCGGTAAACTCCATCAGGCCTGATTACCTGATGCAGTCCTGCATAGGCAGTGGAATATTCCTCATACTGGTGCGTCTTCTTATTTTCAAAATTATAGGAGCCGCAGAAGTAATCTTCGGTGCCTGTGCCGTTAATGGTGGGATACTTTTTGTCACCATCCATGTAAAATTTAATTTCACCTTCTCCCCACCATCCGTTATTATTCACTCCAAAGGCCATATAAGTTCCGACATAATGCCCTTTTCCTTTGATGCCGTCAACCAGTGTATAAAGAGAGCCTTTGGTAGGATTGCTTCTTCTGAATTGAGCGTGAAAATAACCTGCATCTGCCGGTACTTCCGTTAAGGTGTAATCTATTTGAAAATAAAGGTTCATGGATTCGGAACTGATGTTTTCCATAGTAATTCTACATTTTCTCCTGAACGGCATTTGCCAGTAGGAGTTGAAGGCGCTGCCCGGGTTTACGGTAATCGCCAGGGAATTTAAAGGCGCATATTCGCCCCATCCCATTCCAAAGAAATCTCCCACTGGTACCTCTACCGAAGGCTCTTTTTCATCATCCCAGTAAAACCTCAGAATTGAATACCTCCAGTTTCCAGTCGGTGTCATCCAGATATGCTGGATGGATCCTGGTCCAGTTATGTCGGCTAATGTTATCGTTTTGCCACCTTCGATCCTAATATAGGGATTCACCTTCCAACCTACGCCTAGTTCGCGGGCTTGTTTGCCGCTAACTCCCTGTTCCAGGGTCGCCATTCCTCCTTTGCCAGGTTCTCCAGTAGGATTTTCAGGACTTATGGATCTTGTTTTGCTGTCAGACAACCTATAAAGATTTCCCATATTCATATCCAGTCCGTTGAAGTTTTCGGATTTTTGGGAAAATAGCGGTAAGCTGATCAGAATAAATGACAGTAGCGTTAGTATCTTTTTCATTAGTTCAGGTTTAAGTAAGTTTATATCGCTGTAAATTTTAGAATCCCTGACATATTTTTTTCAACTCCTTATGCACATTAGTTTTTGGATTGCAGGAGCGCTTTCTTCCTACGTTCTCAGACAATCATTTGTGCAGTATAATTAGTAAAGTTAAAGTACGTTAGTCCCACTGTTTTTAACATGAATTGATTCAATCCGTATTAAATAGACCATTTTCGTAGTGGTTTTACTTACAACTCCAACTTATGAAAGGTGAAATCTGACCTGGAAAGAGATTCGTTCAATTACCCTTGAGCCAGTGTTGTCGAAATACTTTTATCAGTATTTTTCTTTGTAAGTCCAAGATTTAACTGTTTATATAACCAATACAATACTGAAGCACAGGGAGGGACTATCGGATTAAAAATTTTCATGGAAATGTTCTTTTTGTTCGAAAGAGTTTTAGAGCGGGCTTTTCCTGGTACACATTTTAAAGGCTGTGTAATATCAACGCCGTAAAAAATAATTCAATAATTAATAAAAAAAAGTATTTAAACGCAAATAGATTGCATTGTACTGCGCTAGCTTCGTATAGTGTTTAAAACAAAACAATAATTTCATCTCAGAACAACGTTGCATCATTCCCGCTTTGTCGCCTGTGGCATGGGCGAATCCTTTTACAAAACCATCTTGCCAGAGAAAAGATAGCAGTATTCATAAAAGGAGCCTTTGACTTACCTTAAAGATCAGTGGAGCTAGTGCGGGTAAGGCACAGATCCTCTATGAGTGGTGAATAATTAATTTGAAGGTATAGACTTTCAGAAAGAAAAAATTCCAAGTACTCAAAACTAACCCGTCGCGGCATCAGCGTCTCCTTTTGGAACAGGACTATCATCGCCGGTATTGGTTATAAGATCTGATGAAGGAGCAGTCTCTTTTTTAGGATCTTTTTCGTCTAGATCACGATTTTTGATGCCCGTATTGTTGCCTGCCTTTTCTTCGGGTGATCGTTTCGGGTTGTTTTCCAAGGTTTTATCGGGAGTGTTTTCTTTATCAATATTTTCCATTATTCAATTTACTTTTTAAGAAAGCTTATCCCACTTCTACGAAATAAAATATAAAAGGAATATGGAAAGGTTTGGATTAGCTAAAATTTTCAGGAATAAAAATAAAAGGCAGCGGTAGTAAAGAATATGCTGCCTTTAATTTAAAAAAGGGGGGGAGGTGTATTTCAACTTGTGAATAAATTTAAAGAAAAGTCCTTTGAACACGTTTTAGATTTATACGGATTTTAGTACCAATAAACACCTATTTTTTCTTTTTCTGGCAATTTCTAAAACGACCGATCTTGTTACCCGTAAAAAAAATGAGATGATAGTATATCTATGACCACAATTGGCAATTAAATATTTACACATGAGAAATAAACTACTACTTTCTTGTTTGATAGTCGCTTTAGGCGTCATTTCGTGTGAGGACAATAAGCATGGAGAAACCCATCATGATAGAGAACGGGATCGAGTAGGCGCCTTGGGTATTCAGGGTACAGAGGTGGAAGAAACAAGTAATTCCAGTGAAACAACTGATCCAGGACGTACTGACCCTAAAAACGATACCATATCTTTTAAAGAAATGAGTGAAAAGGAATAATTTGATTCTCCAATAAAAGTCCAAAAAATATTCTGGTGAATTACTTTTTTACTTAAGAAACGCTTAAAAATAGTCGCAGTGCTCATCTCCGTGCAATATGTGAGTATACTATTTCTTTTTATTTATCTCACAGATTCCGCAGATTCACACAGAAGAAGGAAAAAATCTGTGAAAATCCGTGCAATATGTAAGCAAACTATTTCTTTTTATTTATCTCACAGATTTCACAGATTCACACAGAAAGGGAATAATCCATGAAAATCTGAGTAATCCGTGAGCAAACTTTTTTCTATTTCTCACGATTTCTCAGATTCATACAGAAAGGGAAAATAATCTGTGAAAATCCGTGCAATCTGTGAGCGATCTATTTCTTTTTATTTATCTCACAGATTTCACAGATTCACACAGAAAAAAGGAAAAAATCTGTGAAAATCCGAGCAATCCGTGAGCAAACTTTTTTCTATTTCTCACGATTTCTCAGATTCATACAGAAAGGGAAAATAATCTGTGAAAATCCGTGTAATCTGTGAGCAATCTATTTCTTTTTATTTATCTCACAGATATTACAGATTCACACAGAAAAAAGGAAATAATCTGTGTAAATCCGTGCAATCTGTGAATAAACTTTTTTTCTATTTTTTTCAATAATAATTGAAAGACGAAAAGCTATTGGCGAACTGCTGTTTAAATCTTTCGTTTTGTTTATAAACAAATTGAGATAGAAATGCAGGAGTTATTTGATATCCCTTATTGGGACGAATTGTTTTTGCCGACGGTTCCATTGTTAGAGACTTTGCTTAGAGGAACGATCATCTACCTGGCGCTTTTTGCTTTACTCAGATTTATTTTGAAAAGGGAGTCAGGAACACTAGGGATTACAGACCTGCTTGTTCTTGTCTTGATAACAGAAGCTTCTCAAAACTCAATTGCCGGAGAGTTTAAGTCAATAACGGACGGAATATTCCTCGTAGCAGTAATTGTTTTCTGGAGCCATGCATTAAACTGGCTGGGATTTAAGTTTCCTTTTTTGCAAAAAATAATAAAGCCCAATAAACTTCCCTTAGTGAAAAATGGGAAGATAATAAAAAGGAATATGGCCGAAGAACTGATAACACGGGAGGAGTTGGAAACCGAAATGAGAACAAATGGGGTAGATGATATTAGTAAAGTAAAAGTAGCCTACATGGAGGGTAATGGGCATATAAGTTTTATATGTAAAGAAGAAAGAAAAACTAGTCCCCCGCCGAAATCTGTAGTAAGATAAGCCAGTTTTTACGCTATTCGCGGCCCTTTCAGTACTAAGCCTATAAAGTATTTCCGTATTTTTTGTCAAAAACCTTCTTTACTACGTAGAAATTCCTGAGGTAAAATATATGTTGAAATTACTGATTGCAGAGGACTATAAAATTGTAAGGGAAGGATTAAGGGCTTTATTGACAGACGAGCCTAATTTTGATATTGTCGGTGAAGCCTGCAGCGAAAAAGAATTGATTGAGTTGCTTACGTCTATTCAGTCTGATGTGGTTCTTATGGACTTTAACCTGCCTGAAATTGATGAGGTAGAAATAACCAAAAGGTTGATACAAAGTTATCCTTTCGTTAAAATTTTGGCCCTTTCCATACTGAAGAGTGAAGAACACATCAAAGGGATGATTGATGCAGGGGTAGAGGGATATATTTTAAAAACCGCCGGAAGGGACGAATTGGTAAATGCGATTAACATGGTTTATTCAGGCTATAGATATGTAAGTCCGGAAATAACTCTAAATCTCTTAAATAAAACTATGTCTGACAATGCCAGCCAGAAACAGATAAACCAAAACTCCAAATCTCAAGTCTCTAAAAGAGAACTTGAAGTATTAAATCTAATTGCCGATGGTTTTACCAATGTGGAAATTGCCGATAAACTCTTTACAAGTAAAAGAACCATAGAATCCCATAGAAGAAATCTTATCGAAAAGACCCATACAAAAAATACTGCGGAGCTTGTCAAATATGCACTTTCCAACGGATTGTTAATATGAACAGCCAGTCAGAAGCGGGATGTGAAAATTTAAAGTGAGAAACCTATACGTTCCTGATTTCTCTGTGGGGGAGTTCGATGACAAAAGTAGTTCCTTTGTTTTCTTCACTTTCAAACCAGATTACTCCATTATGATATTCTACAATTGTTTTAATTATAGACATCCCCAGTCCAATAGATTTTTCACCTCTTAGTCCCGGCCTTCGGGCTTTGGTAAATTTGTCAAATAAATAAGGGTGAAATTTTTTAGGTATTCCGACACCATCATCCTTTACCTTAATAATAAATTTATCTTTTTCCTGTTCCAGGATGACCCGGATAATCCCATCATCTTTGGTGAATTTAATGGCATTGGAGATAAGATTGTTTATCACCTGCATAAATTTTAGATCGTCCACCTCCAGCCAGAATTTTTCTTCAGAGCTCTCTAATTCAAAGTTTTTCTGAATGGCTTGTTCGGATACTTTATAATAATCTATAATTGATTTTATTCTTTCCACCAGCTCAATCCTATCCTTTTTTGTTGTTACCATTGTCGACTCTATAAATTCCTGATTTACAAACTCGGTAATAAGATTAATTGACCGTTTACAAGTTTCCTTAATCATTTCTGTATATTTCAGGGCTTCAACAGAAATACGGTCTTTTTCTTTCTTTTCTATTAAAGAGACCAGGCTTTGAATAGTACCTAGTGGCCCTGCAAGATCATGAGAAAGAATTTCCATGGTTGAATTTTTTCTGGAGTTGATCCTCAAAAGCTGATTCAAATATTCTTTTTGAGTAGAAATATCTTCCGCAAATCCTGCAAAAACAAATGAATCAGCGGTATTGATCAGGATATAAGCAGATAAACAAATCCACTTCTCTGAGAGGTCAGGTTGAACAAACCTAAATTCTACCTTTTTTTTGACTTCTCCGTCTTTTAGCTCATTAAATCTTTGGAGCACATATTCTTTGTCCTCTTTATGAACGTAATCCAATATTGAAGAAGGATTTTCCCTGAATTTCTGTTTGGATAACCCTGTTAACTCTTCAAAGTAAGGATTGATTTCAATGAACCGATTGTTTTTTAAATCAAATAGAAAAATTACCTGATCGCTTAGGTTGGCCAGTTTTCGGATTAATTCATTGTATTCAATATTATTTGTTTGCATATCGCGAAAGAGAATATGAGAAGACTATGGTTTAAGTTCTTTTTACGTGGGCAGGAGGAAAAAAGTAAAAAAACAAAACAATACTTTAATTGATGATCCACGAAAAGTTATTTTTTGTTATTTTCTTTTTTTAGGTATTTATACTTACCTGCTTTTCAAATATTTACCTTAATTTTACTAAAGCGCATCACGTTGTGCAATTATTAATTCATGAACGCTAATACTACGGCCATGATAAAGGAAGAATCCAAAACTTTCGATCCTGGAAACGAATTTCCCGGTTTGAACAATGACAGTGTCAAAAAGGAGGGAGGAAAAATGAATATCAGATCCTCTACGATCTCTGAAGTTTATCCTATAAGTAAAGTGGATCGACAAAGAGATAGAGTCTTTAGAAATAGAATTCAGAACAATACCAAGTACCTGAAATTCAAATTGAAAGGCTAAATATTTACTCTGTTTCGAGTGACATTAGCAGAAATCTTAAACTTAATTAATAAAATAGTTCGGCTTTCACCGAACTATTTACTTTAAATTAGAAGCTTTATCATAATTATCTACAAGTCAGAAATCTATTGACCATTAACTGAATCTGATCCTGAACCTATAGTGCCTCCGTTATCGGTAGCTTCAGTGCCGGTTCCTATTGTACTTGTTCCGGTTCCGTTCGTACTGGGCGCATTTCCTGTTGTTTCCGAAGTTCTGTTTTCTCTGCTGTCTAACCCTGTTTCAGCCGCTCCGGATCCGGTCATTCCTGAAGTACCCGCTCCCTCGTTATCAACGGTTTCTTCAGCGTCCATTGTACTGCCGGT
>Ga0196965_1000531_pt1 | contig 21080 bp, 13 predicted proteins | sample S1_20metaG_FD_148668 | JGI IMG/M metagenome (GOLD analysis project Ga0196965, IMG submission 148668) | Soil microbial communities from Anza Borrego desert, Southern California, United States - S1_20 | ecosystem: Environmental > Terrestrial > Soil > Desert | place: USA: California | collected... | reverse complement strand
TTTGCTGCGTACGGAAGATTTGAAACGTGCGTTGGTGCCTGTGGCGCCTCGTGGAAAAGAGAACAAATATTTCGCCCAGGTGTTTCAGGCGTTGCGCATCGAAGTAAATCAGGAGATGAAAGCGCTTGAAGATTTTTTGCACCAATGTGGCGAAGTCATCGGGACGGGTGGTCGATTAGTGGTGATGTCGTACCACTCGCTCGAAGACAGAATGGTGAAGAATTATATCAACAAGGGAAAGGTGTTTGGCGATGTTGAAAAAGACTTTTTTGGAAACGAATTAAAACCCTTCGAGGCGGTAAACCGAAAACCGATTGAAGCTTCGGAAGAAGAAGTAGAACAGAATAGCAGGGCAAGAAGTGCAAAATTGCGTGTAGCGGTAAAGTTGTAATCGACTAACTGCTAATATATTAGACTCGTAGAAAGAGAAAAATGTCAGGAAATAAAATTAAAATTAACCCCACTAAGAAGTCAGGCGATCCCCTGAAGGATGGAGGTATTTTTTCCGGAATTGAAAAGCGGTTAAAGCTGGAACGTTATTTCGAAGAGGGTTTTCCGATACAATATCTTCCGAAAATTCTCTTCGTTATGCTGCTGAGTATTTTGTACATCAGCAATACACACTATGCGGAAAAGACCGTTCGGAAAATAAATGCGATACAGGCTGAAGTAGAAGATTTGCGTGCTGATTATACAACACTGAAAGCTGATTTAATGTTCGCGAGTAAACAATCGGAAGTGGCACGAAAAGTAAAAGGATTTGGATTACAGGAGAGTTTAAAACCTCCTTTTAAAATACAGGTTGAAGAAGGTGAATATTAAAAAATCCATATTATTAAGGGTTCGGGTTGCATTCCTTTTTGTAGCCATTTTTGCAATTGGTGTAATTGTAAAGATTGGTAAAATTCAGTTTGTAGAAGGGGAAAAGTGGGCGCGTATGGGCGAGAAAATTTCCTTTGATTACAAACGCGTAAAGGCTACACGTGGTAATATTTATTCTGACAACGGAAGTTTACTGGCCACTTCGCTTCCCTTTTATAAAATCGCATTTGACGCCACTCTGCCGAAAGACGAAATATGGAATAAAGGAATTGATTCTTTAGCTTATAATCTTTCACGGTTTTTTAAAGATAAATCTCAGCGCGAGTATAAGCACATGTTGAAAGATGCCCGGGCTACAGGTAAACAATACATTATCGTTAACAGAAAAAGAATCGACTACCAGGAAAAAAAGGTTATGATGGAGTGGCCGATTTTCAGGGAGGGTCGTCTGCGTGGGGGAGCCATCTTTGAAAAGGTAGATGTACGTTACAGACCATTTTCAAACCTGAGTAACAGAACCATTGGATATGTAAACGAAAACCATAAGGGTGCAGGATTGGAATATTCATTCAATGAAACACTTGGTGGACAGGATGGCTACGCGTATTATCAAAAAATTGCGGGAGGCATTTGGAAGCCTGTATTTGATGCAAATAATGTTAAAGCAGTAAATGGGTTAGATCTTCAAACTACACTGGATATTAATCTTCAGGATGTTTCCGAAACGGCCTTACACGATGCGATGGTTAAGCACAATGCTGACGACGGACTTGTTGTGGTGATGGAGGTGAAGACGGGTGAAATCAAAGCGATTTCTAATTTAAGTTCAAATGGCTCCGGAGCGTTTTATGAAAAATATAATTACGCTGCGGCCGGACTTTTTGAACCTGGTTCTACTTTTAAGCTTGCAACAATGATTGCCTTATTGGAAGATAGCCCGGTTGAACTTACCGATAGCATTGATACCGGCAACGGTGAATATACTTTTTACAATCGCACAGTTCGTGATCATGAAGAAGGTGGGCTTGGTAAAGTAACTGTTCAGGACGCGTTCGAACATTCTTCCAATGTAGCCATGGCGAAACTTGTGGATAAGCACTTTGGGCTGCGACCTGAAAAATTCGTCCACTACATAGATGAACTTCAGTTTTCAAAACCACTTGGAATTCAGATCGCGGGTGAACCTATTCCAAAAATTAAAAGACCCGGTCAGAAGGGTTGGAGTGGAATTAGTTTGCCATGGATGGCATATGGGTATGGATTTGAAGTAAGCCCGTTACACACGTTGGCCCTTTATAACGCTGTAGCAAATAATGGTGTGATGATCAAACCAGTATTTGTGAAATCCGTGAAGAGAGCCGATGAAGAAGAAGAGACTTTTTCAACCGAAGTAATCAACAGTAAGATTTGTTCTAAAAAGACGCTGGAGAAACTTAAAGTATTACTTGAAGGGGTTGTTGAGCGGGGTACTGCTAAAAATATTAAGGGAACGCATTACCGTATTGCTGGAAAAACCGGTACAGCACAAATTCTTCAGAACGGCAGGTATACACGCAAATACATTACTTCGTTTGTCGGGTACTTCCCGGCTCATGCCCCTAAGTACAGCGCGATCGTTATGATTAAGAATCCACGCGGCTGGTACCAGTATGGATCCAATGTAGCGGCACCAGTTTTTAAAGAAATTGCGGATAATATCTATGCCCGCGACATTAATCTTCACGCTCCCATGGAAGCAAAAAAGTCAGTCGTTTACGATGTATTTCCTGTGATCCGGGGCGGCAATCAACAGGAGATCTCCATGCTGTGTGATGAACTGAAAATTCCGAATGAGTCCAAGTTGGAGGAAGAATGGGTCAGAACAACACTCAACGGTAAGGCTATTGGATTTAAGAAAGCGATAGATGGTCAGGACCTTGTTCCCGATGTTACGGGTATGACGTTTCGCGATGCACTTTTCCTGTTGGAGAAATCTGGTCTTCGCGTTTTTTATGAAGGCAAAGGACGTGTAAAACACCAGTCGTTAAAAGCAGGTGCAAGGATACGCAAAGGCGATGGAATTTATGTTCGATTAGGATAATACTAAAAAATACGTGGCAATATTAAAAGACATCCTGTACAGAGTTTCGCTTACCTCCACCTATGGTGATATGGAAGTAAGTGTAACCGGTATTTGCTTTGACTCGCGCAAAGTACAGGACGGATCTTTATTCATCGCCGTAAAGGGAACGCAATCAGATGGACACGCTTATATCGGCAAAGCCATTGAACTTGGCGCAACGGCGATTGTATGCGAAGTGCTGCCAGAAACGATTCAGGAACAGGTTGTTTTTATTACGGTAAAGAACAGTGCACAGGCATTGGGTATAATTGCAGCGAACTATTTTGGAAATGCTTCTGCACAGGTAAAACTTGTGGGTGTTACTGGTACGAATGGAAAGACCACCACGGCGACTTTACTTTATCAACTTTTTACGGTACTGGGATATAAGGTTGGGTTGATTTCAACAGTAGAAAACCGGGTTGGGAACCAGGTAATACCTTCCACGCATACAACACCGGATCCAATTCAGCTAAATCTGTTATTAAAACAGATGATGGAAGAGGGATGTTCTCATGTATTCATGGAAGTAAGTTCACATGCCATTGACCAGGAACGCATCGCAGGTCTGAAATTCGCAGGGGCAATTTTTACAAACATTACCCACGACCACCTGGATTATCATAAAACATTCGAGAACTACATCAAGGCCAAAAAGAAATATTTTGATGAACTATCAACCGAAGCATTTGCACTTGTAAACGCCGATGATAAGCGCGGAATGGTTATGCTTCAGAACACCAAAGCCCGCAAGCAAACTTTCGGCTTGAAAAAGATGGTTGACTTCAAAGGGAAAATCATTACAAATTCAATTGAGGGATTAGAACTCGAGATCGCAGGGAAGCATGTTTGGTTTAAAATGATTGGTGACTTTAATGCGTATAACCTTCTCGGCGTATACGGTGCGGCAATGTTACTGGGTGAAGAATCTGATGAAGTGCTTACACAACTGTCGGCGTTGCAGGGGGCTCCTGGAAGATTTGAGCTTGTAATTCCGGGTGCTAAGGTGATTGCTATTGTAGATTATGCACATACGCCGGATGCACTTCAAAATGTTTTGGAGACAATCGCTCAATTCAGAACAGGCAATGAACAAGTGATCACTGTTGTTGGATGTGGTGGTAACAGGGATAAGACAAAACGCCCGTTGATGGCATCCATCGCATGTAAGCTGAGTAATAAAGTTGTATTGACCTCTGATAATCCGCGTGATGAAGATCCATTGCAGATTATTCAGGAAATGCAAACTGGTATCATGCCGGCGGAAGCCAGAAAAACGCTGGTAATCGCGGACCGTGAAGAAGCCATAAAAACAGCGTGCATGATGGCGAAAGAAAAAGACATCGTACTGGTGGCAGGAAAAGGACATGAGGACTACCAGGAGATTAGGGGTGTTAAGTATCCTTTTGATGATCGAAAGGTCGTTGAACGGATGTTGAAAATGTTTATGAACGAATAAAAATCTTAGAGAAAGAAAGTTGATCATCGGTTAATCATTAAGTATGCTATACTATCTGTTTGATTATTTGAATTCATTGGACGTACCGGGAGCTGGTCTGTTTCAATATATTTCATTTCGCGCAGGATTGGCAGCTTTCATTTCGCTGATGATAACCATTTTCTTTGGAAAAAATCTGATCAATTTCTTGAGAAGAAAACAGGTCGGCGAAGATATCCGTGACCTTGGGCTCGAAGGACAAATCCAAAAGAAAGGCACACCGACCATGGGTGGATTGATCATCATTGCAGCGATTCTTATCCCGACATTACTGCTGGCAAAGTTGGATAACATTTATATTATCCTTTTAATTGTTTCAACGTGTTGGTTGGGACTCATCGGATTCCTCGATGATTATATTAAAGTGTTCCGTAAGAACAAAGAAGGCCTTGCTGGTAAATTTAAAATTGTCGGTCAGGTTGTGATCGGTTTGCTGGTAGGCTTAACGTTGTATTTCCATGATGATGTGGTGATACGCGAAGTAAGTCCCAATCAGCTTCCACAAATTCAAATGGAAGATTTCGATCGCGGAATTGATGAACGCGTTGAGTATACAGATATTAAGTCCATGCGTACCACGGTTCCTTTTGTGAAGGATAATGAATTGGATTACAGCCATATATTTCCATTTATTCCTGAGGATTATACCTGGATCATATACGTTATGGTGGTGATCATTATTATCACGGCGGTTTCGAATGGAGCAAATATCACCGATGGCATCGATGGACTTGCTGCAGGAACTTCAGGGATAATTGCGATCACCATCGCGGTGTTTGCCTATATATCAGGACGCATTGACTTTAGTAATTATCTCAATATAATGTACATCCCTAACCTTGGCGAGCTTGTGATTTTTTGTACTGCCTTTGTAGGCGCATGCCTTGGGTTTTTATGGTACAATGCCTATCCCGCGCAGGTGTTTATGGGCGATACAGGAAGCCTCACGCTGGGTGGCGTAATCGCTGTACTTGCTTTGGCGGTGCGAAAAGAATTGTTGATTCCTATTCTTTGCGGAATCTTCCTGATCGAAAATCTTTCAGTGATGATTCAGGTATCTTACTTCAAGTATACAAAGAAGAAATACGGTGAAGGGCGTAGAGTGTTTTTAATGTCACCCTTACACCACCATTATCAGAAGAAAAATATTCATGAAGCCAAGATCGTAACCCGGTTTTGGATCGTAGGAATTTTATTGGCCATGGTAACGCTTGCATTTTTGAAATTACGATGAGCAAAAGGATTGTCATATTGGGTGCCGGAGAAAGTGGAACAGGTGCAGCATTGCTGGCTCTACAGGAGGGCTTTGACGTTTTTGTTTCAGATGCAGGTAGAATCAAAGAAAATTATAAGAATGAGCTACATGGTAAACGAATCCCTTTTGAAGAAAACGAACATACTGAAGATCGCATTTTAAATGCTGACCTGATTGTAAAGAGTCCGGGTATTCCTGAAAAAGCAGAACTGGTAAAAAAAGCACGTGCTGCTCAAATTGAAATTATCGACGAAATTGAATTCGCATTCCGTTATATCAAAGGCAAAGTGATCGCCATTACGGGAACCAATGGAAAGACAACAACCACCTTGCTCACCTATCACTTGCTGAAGCATGCGGGATTCCATGTAGCACTTGCCGGTAATGTTGGGTTTAGCCTTGCGCGCCAGGTCAGTGAAGGAATGCATGATTGGTATGTAATTGAGATGAGTAGCTTTCAACTGGATGGAACTAAAACATTTAAACCTGCCATTGCGATTTTACTGAACATAACACCCGATCATCTTGACCGGTACGCATACAGTATGCAAAACTATATTGATTCCAAATTTCGGATAATCAGTAATATAAGTGAAAAGGATTATTTCATCTATTATAAAGATGACGCGGTTATCGCTGCGGAGCTTGAAAAACGTAGCATTACACCGTCGCGTATAGGTATATCGTTAGACCCAAAATCAGAAAGTGTAGTCAAATATGATGGGACTGCGATGGCGTTTACACTTGGCGAGAAGTTTTCTATCAGCCAGGAGGATACAACATTGAATGGGCCGCATAACATGATTAACACGATGGCGGCTGTCTCTGCAGTTTACCTCGCAGGTGCAAATCTGAGTAACATTCGTGAAGGGTTGACGACTTTTAAAAATGCCCCTCACAGGCTGGAGTCTATAGCCGTTATTAATGGTGTTGAGTTTGTCAACGATTCGAAGGCAACCAATGTTGATGCGGTTGTATATGCATTAGGAACTTATTCAAAACCACTGATCTGGATTGCGGGAGGAGTAGATAAAGGAAATGATTATAGCATCATCGGCGAAGAGGTGGAAAAGAAGGTGCGTGCATTAATTTGTTTAGGAAAAGACAACGAAAAATTAAGAAACGCATTCGGTGATGTAGTTCCTGTCATTGAAGAAACACAAAATGTAAAAGATCTGGTGCGGATTGCCTTGCGTGTGGCACAGAAAGGTGATGTCGTGTTGTTGTCACCGGCTTGTGCAAGCTTTGACTTATTTAAAAATTATGAAGACAGAGGCGACCAGTTTAGGGCTGCAGCGTTGGAGTTAAAGGCCGAGATTGAAAAATCGTAGAATAAAAATGGTTACCGCTACATTATTGTAAACGCAGAGGTATGGAAAGAATTAAAACATGGGCTGATAAAAACCTACAGGGTGACAAAGTTATCTGGGCGGTTGTATTTGCGTTGTCGTTGATTAGTATCCTGGTTGTATACAGCTCCATTGGAACACTGGCATACAAGCGATCTGAAAGCCCTGAACATGGTCTGATCAAACATACCTTTCACGTTTTTATCGGTCTTGCCGCGATGTGGTTTGCACATAAGATTGATTACCGCTATTACTCCAGGCTATCAAAGGTTGCGCTCTGGGTTAGTATTCCCCTACTGATCTATACGTTTACAAATGGTGTTACGTTAAACGATGCGGCAAGATGGATTCAGGTTCCGTTAGTGGGATCGTTCCAGCCATCTGATTTTGCCAGTCTTGCGTTGATCGTAAACCTGGCCAGTATGCTTTCAAAACGTCAGCAGAACATTGACGACATTAAAGAATCTTTGATTCCGATTTTATTCTGGTGTGGTATCGTTTGTGGGTTAATTGCATTGACCAACATGTCGACAGCGGTGTTGCTTTTACTCACCTGTATGCTGATCATGTTTATTGGCCGTGTACCAACGAAGTACCTGGCGATGTTGATGTTTGTCGGTGTGCTGTTCGGCGCCCTTGCTTTTGAGTTTGGTGTGCGCGGAGGTACCGTAAGGAATCGTATTACTGATTATATTGGTTTTGTAAAAGGAGAGAAGGAACTCCCATTCCAGGCTAAACATGCACGTATTGCTGTTGCAACGGGTGGAGTAGCCGGAAAAGGACCTGGTAATAGTGACCAGCGGAATATTCTTCCACATCCGTATTCAGATTTTGTTTATGCCATTGTGATTGAAGAGTATGGGATGATCGGTGGTATCACGGTGGTAGTGTTGTATCTGATTCTGCTTCACCGCGGAATGAAAGCCGCGTACAACAGTGAACGTGCTTTTGGTGGCTTACTCTCTGCTGGATTGTGTTTTGATCTCGTCTGTCAGGCTATGGTAAACATGGGTGTTGTTGTAGGGCTTGGGCCGATTACAGGACAACCTTTACCGTTGATCTCGATGGGTGGAACATCCATGGTGTTTACCGGGCTCTCCATAGGAATTGTGTTGAGTGTAAGTCGGGGTGAGCGCGTTGAGACGCGAAAGGAGAAATCAGATTCAGAGATGAAAGTGAAAGAAAATAAGAACATGGCAACGGCCAAGGCAGCATAATCATTTGGCAACAAACGCACCATATCGTTTAATCATTAGCGGAGGAGGCACCGGCGGCCATATCTTTCCTGCGGTGGCAATAGCGAATGCCTTTCGTGAACGTCATCCGGATGCGGATATTCTTTTTGTAGGAGCGGAAGGGAGGATGGAAATGACACGCGTGCCGGAAGCCGGTTATAAGATCATTGGTTTATGGATCAGTGGATTGCAGCGAAAGCTCACGTTGTCGAATCTGATGTTTCCTGTTAAGGTTATTGTCAGTTATTTCCGGGCCCGTTCAATCGTGAAAAAATTCCGACCTGATGCCGTTATTGGAACCGGAGGCTATGCCAGCGGACCAATTATGATGGCAGCCACTAGTGCGCGTATACCAACCGTTATACAGGAACAAAACTCTTTCGCAGGCTTAACCAATAAACAGGTTGCAGATAAAGTATCACGGATTTGCGTGGCATATGAGGGTATGGAAAAATATTTTCCTAATGATAAGATTGTAATTACCGGTAACCCGGTTCGGAAGGATATTCTTTCAGTCGGTTCAAAGCAGGAAGCGGCATTGAATCATTTTGGTTTTGATCACCGTATAAAAACGTTGCTAATCATTGGTGGAAGCCTCGGTGCACGTACAATTAATGAGAGTATTATTCAGGGTATTGATAAACTGGTTGATGCAGGAATACAAATAATCTGGCAAACAGGAAAAGGCTACTATGAAGTTTATAAAGGTAAGCTTAGTCAGTATGATCTTCGTCGGATCCGGGTTCATGATTTCGTAAGAGAGATGGACCTGGCGTATGCTGCCGCCGATGTTGTTATTTCCCGTTCAGGCGCATTGGCGGTTTCTGAATTATGCATTGCACAGAAGCCTTGCATTCTTGTTCCATCACCCAATGTTGCAGAAGATCATCAGACAAAAAATGCCATGGCGTTGGTGACCAAAGAAGCTGCAGTCATGGTACGTGATAAGGAGGCTGTATCGACGCTGGTGGATGCGGCTTTAAAATTAATTTTTGACGAACAACGTGCGGAAAAACTGAAGTTTAATATTGCAAAGTTGGCAAGACCAAATGCCACCGATGATATCGTAAATGAAATTGAAAAATTACTGAAGTGAAGATCGAACAATACGATAATGTTTATTTTTTAGGTATCGGTGGAATCGGTATGAGTGCGCTGGCGCGGTGGTTCATGAAAAAGGGGCTGCAAGTTTCCGGATATGACCGCACGTCCACAAAGCTCACAGACGAATTGCAACAGGAGGGAATGAAAATACATTTTGATGACGCTGTTGAAAGTATCCCGGCCAATGTATTGGAATCAAAAGATACAACACTCGTTGTCTTTACGCCTGCGATTCCAAAAGATCATAAAGAGCATCAGTACCTGGTAGATAAGAAATACACAATCCTGAAACGTTCTGAAGTTTTAGGCCTTATCACGAAAGGATATAAAACCGTCGGCGTTGCTGGTACGCATGGAAAGACCACAACTTCATCCATGGTGGCGCATATCCTTCACGTTGCGAGAAAACCAATGGTAGGATTTTTAGGCGGCATCACAACAAATTATGCCTCGAATCTGGTAATGCAGGGTGCGATAACCCCCGATACACTGGTGGTTGTTGAGGCAGATGAGTTCGACCGCTCTTTCCTTCGTTTGTTTCCTGAGATAGCAATCATTACCTCAGCCGATGCTGATCATTTGGATATTTATGGTGATCACGAAAGCCTGCTAACTTCCTTTAAGGATTATATCAGACAGATCAATTCCGGCGGGCACCTGATCATTCATGAATCGATCGAAGAAAAACTGGCTGCTGATGCAAGCCATGTAACCAAACATATTTACAGCATGAGCCGGGGACAATTTTTTGCCGGCAACATTACCGCGAGTAGCGGATTTTTTGAGTTCGACCTGATTGGATTCGGCAAGGTAGGACGGATTAAACTTGGTGTCCCTGGATTTCATAATATTGAAAATGCCATCGCTGCTTCCGTAGCAGCTTCGTTGTGTGGCGTTCCGGTAAATACAATCCGGAAAGCCCTTGAATCTTTCACTGGTGTGAAACGCCGGTTTGAATTTGTACTCAAGGGTAATAAAGTAATCTATGTTGATGATTATGCACATCATCCTACAGAAATAGAAGCTTTCTTAAAGTCGATGAAATCAATGTATCCAAGGCGGAAACTTACTGTGATTTTTCAGCCACATTTATATTCACGTACACGTGATTTTGCGGAAGGGTTTTCGGAAAGTTTAAGCCTGGCAGATGAATTATTTCTGATGGAAATCTATCCGGCCCGGGAGCTTCCGATTCCCGGTGTTGATGCGGGAATTATATTCGATGATGTGAAAAGTAGTGTAAAAGTGCGTTGCAATAAAGAAGACTTAATGCAAAAACTGGAAGCTACAGAGCTTGACGTGGTTGTAACGGTAGGGGCAGGCGATATAGATACTTTTGTTGAACCGATTAAAAAAATGCTGATAACAAAATATGAAAATTAAGTTCAACGTAAGGCGTGAGCTTAAAATTGGAGCGGCCATTCTCGTGGTGATCTCCGCTATTGCCTTTACGGAACATAAACAAACTGAGGTTGCCATTCACGATGTGTCGGTACGGATCAAGAATAGTGATAATAACCATTTCCTGGAGGAATCAGATATCCTTGATTTGATGCAACTGAATAGACAAAATCTCCTTGGCGCGAAGGTAGAGCAGGTTAAACTTAAAGCGATTGAAAATAAAATCAAGAAAGATCCTTTTATTAAATCCGCAGAGATGTATTCTGACTTAAAAGGAAATCTTATTGTGCGTGTAGAATTGAGGAGGCCTTTGGCCCGTATTGTGCGGAATGACGGGCCCGATGGCTATATCGCCGAAGACGGAACGATCATGCCGGTTTCCGAGAAGTTTACAGCGCGCGTGTTGCTGATCAGTGGGAATTATGTGCGTACGTTACTTCGTCAAACAAATTTGAATCATACCGAAGAAGGACTGAAGTTATTACAGCTTATCAACACCATTCGTGAGGATGAATTCTGGAACGCACAGATTGCCCAACTCGACATGGATAGTAAAGGCAGAATTACCATGGTGCCGCAGGTAGGTGATGAACGTATTGAATTTGGCAAAGCTGAAAATGAAAAAAACAAGTTGAAGAAGCTGATGATTTTTTATAAAGAGATACTCCCCCGCGTGGGTTGGGACAAATATAACAGGGTTAACCTGGAGTATGAGGGTCAACTCGTTGCTGAATGACATAACGTAGCATACGTATAAATAAAACTGAATGAACAACCACTATAATAATTTAAACCATGGAAAATGAAAAAATAATAGTAGGACTCGACATTGGTACAACCAAGATCTGTGTCATTGTAGGCCGTAAAAATGAGTTTGGAAAACTTGAAGTTTTAGGTATGGGCAAAGCCGAATCGGAAGGTGTGGTGAAGGGCATTGTCTTCAATATCGATAAAACCGTTTACGCCATTGAGAAAGCTATTAAAGAGGCCGGTGATCAGTCAGGAATTGATATCGGGGTGGTTAACGTTGGCATTGCTGGCCAGCACATCAGGAGTTTCATTCAACATGGTGGTATTACGCGTTCATCGAAAGAAGATGAAATTACAGTGGCTGACGTAGAACGCCTCACACAGGATATGTATCGTATGGTTGTTCCTCCGGGAAATCAAATCATCCACGTGATGCCACAGGATTATATGGTTGATTATGAAGAAGGAATCAAGGAACCTGTTGGTATGTCGGGCGTTCGTCTTGAGGCAGATTTTCATATTATCACTGCGCAGACCAATGCCATTAATAACGTAAACAAATGTATCCGTCGTGGTGGGTTGGATATTGAAGACCTTATCCTGGAGCCGTTGGCGTCTAGCCTTGCCGTGTTGAATGATGAAGAAAAAGAAGCTGGTGTTTGTTTGATTGATATCGGTGGCGGAACTACAGACATTGCCATTTTTTATGACAACATTATTCGTCACACTGCTGTGATCCCTTTTGGAGGAAACATTGTAACCAATGATATCAAACAAGGCTTAATGGTTTTACCGCAGCAGGCTGAACAATTGAAAACACGTTTTGGAAAAGCAATTTCAGAGGAAGCGAGTGTAAATGATGTGGTATCCATTCCAGGAATTCGCAATCGTTCCGCGAAGGAAATATCCGTCAAGAACCTTTCGAATATTATCCAGGCACGCATGGAAGAGATCATTGAAATGGCGCATGCTGAAATCATCCGGTCTGGTTTTGAAAACAGGTTAGCGGGTGGTATTGTGATCACCGGTGGGGGTGCACAATTGAGTAATCTTAAACAACTAGTTGAATATATGACCGGTATGGATACGCGTATCGGTTACCCGAACGAACATCTTGGCAAGAGCAAGATAGAGCAAGTAAAAAGTCCAATGTATTCAACTGCAGTAGGTCTTGTACTTGCCGGATTCCGCTCGCTGGATGAACGTGAAGATCGCTACAAGGAAGCACGCGAGGTGGTGAAAACCATTAAGGTGAAGAAACCGGTTGCTTCGTCGAAGAACTTCTTCAATGACATCTTAAACAAAACCAAGAGTTTATTGATTGATGATCTTGACGGAAAAAACGAGTACTAAACATTTAATTTTCAGCTGTGAATTCAGAAATGGTATCATTTGAATGAACACTGAACTGAAGTAGATTTTAAACAACCACTAAAAATTAATTATCATGTTCGAAACTGGATCTTACAAATTTGAAGTTCCGAAACACAGCTTGCATAAATCCATCATCAAGGTGATCGGTGTAGGCGGTGGCGGAAGCAATGCTGTGAACCACATGTACAAGCAAGGCATCAAGGATGTTGAGTTTGTGGTATGTAACACCGACAACCAGGCGCTGAATGGCAGTCCTGTGCCGATCAAACTCCAGATTGGCGCAAATCTAACGGAGGGGCTGGGCTGCGGTGCCAATCCTGATGTTGGAAAAAATGCTGCGCTTGAAAGTAAGGAACAAATCCGCGAGATGCTTACCGGCACCAAGATGGTATTTGTTACCGCCGGAATGGGTGGAGGTACAGGTACGGGAGCAGCACCAGTTATTGCTAAAATTGCGAAGGATATGGACATCCTCACCGTAGGCATAGTAACCGCGCCATTCGCTTTTGAAGGAAAGAAAAAGATGGCACAAGCTGAACTGGGTATCGACTCCCTTCGTGAGAATTGTGATACAGTGATCGTGATACTGAATGACAAGCTTCGTGAGATTTACGGAAACTTATCCATTCACCAGGCATTTGGCCAGGCGGATAATATATTAACAACTGCGGCGAAAGGCATAGCTGAAATAATTACGCTTGCCGGATATGTGAACGTCGATTTTCAGGATGTGCGTACCGTTATGTTGAATGCTGGTGCAGCTGTAATGGGATCTGCTGAAACTCGTGGTGAAGAACGTGCACAGAAAGCCGCGGAAGGTGCACTATCCTCTCCGTTGCTTGATAACCGCGACATCATGGGTGCAAAAAAGATATTGCTCTCTATTATTTCTGGCGAAGAAGCAGAATTACAAATGGATGAGCTTACAGAAATCACCGAATACATACAGGGGCAAGCCGGTGAGGAAGCTGAAATGATATTTGGTCATGGTGTTGATCCGGACCTTGGCGATCGTATCCGCGTAACGGTTATCGCTACCGGTTTCCATACTCCGGCAGAAGGCAGGGCTACATTACATAAGATTGAAGAAAAGAAAAAGGTGCATGACCTGGAGCGTTCACAAGGTTGGTTGTTCAATCCTGAAAGCAATGGTGCAGCAGGAAAAGAAATTCAGCTCAAAAAAGATCCTGAATTAAAGCGTACATCTCCGGAAGAAAGTAAACCGAGTCAGCCAAGTACTATGTTCACCGGTCCTTTTAATAGAATTGATCAGACGCCGCCACCTGTTTCTAATGAGGATGAAGATGAGGGTGAAGAAAGCCTCTTTACCAACGATGATTTTGACGATACAACAGCACAGTTCGGTGATCAGGTAATTAACGATGACGGCATGATGGAATTGCGTTCTACAAAGCAGCGCTTACAACAACAAGCAGAAGAACGTAAAGAAAAAATCAAACAGGCCAGAAAGCATGAAATGACTAAAGAAGAATTCAATGAGAAGTGGTCATTGCCTGCATACCTGCGCAGAGGTGTTAAGATGAATGACGTTCCGCATTCTTCAGAATCATTTATCTCCAAGTATAATCTTAACGACGATAATAATATTCTGGGAAATAATAAATTTCTCCACGATAACGTGGACTAGGAAGAAGTGAGTTAAACAGTTTCAGAAACGCGCTGGACTTTGGGTTCTTTCGTTCTGTCTGTGAAGGTATGGTATCTTCGGTGCGACTGGTCATTTACTCCATTCGTAGTGGTTGTTGGTGGTAAATATTTTTTGCCGGTGCCGGAGTACCAATTTTTTAGGTGAGAACGCGCAAATTTTTCATCCCGCTCCGACCGGGAGATGCGCAAGGCAATGCCGGGTGTTGACCACATCCGGCATTTGTTGTTTGATTGACTAACTGATTTTTTGTGTTTACGATAAGCCTTGATGCTGCAAAGCTAAGTTTGAGGTTTGACGTTCTGGTTTTGATCGCAATCTCTGAAGTTACTGCCCAAACACACTCGAAGCTCGCAGCTCGTAGCAATTCCCCTCCTTTGTTCCAGGAGATTCTTGGGCATGCATGTATTGCACCTGCGCTATCAATAGCAACAAAGTTAACGGAACAAATGAACCAATCAGAAAATGGTTTTGATATCCTGTCGATCGCCATTTCCATATTGTGTGCCATGGACGCATTTCTCCCTGATCTACACGCATCTGTGGCACACTCTAATACCGGAATATGAGCCCCGAGCTGTGCTCATGGCTACCCACATTGAGCTCCTCGGAGCACTGATTTGATTAGCGAAGCGGTTCTAATCTGTCCAAAATTCTTCAGCATGGCGAAAAAAACGTGAATGAAAGATTCATCTAATTAATATTTTTTGTTTTTTCCGGCGAGTGGTTTTTGCCTCTGTTTCTTCCGCAAGCATGTGCGTGAAACATGCGCTCCAGGATGGTGCTAAGGAAGGGTCGAAAAAATAGCTGTGAGTTGCGCGCTTCGAGCTACGAGTTTGTTGGGCAATAAATTAAGGGGTTGTGATAAGCTTCAAGTTCTTTTCGCGCACCCAAAAGGTTTTCGAACGCCAACCTCAAACATCAGACTTCAAACCTCAAACAATTTCGAAATCAATCATTATGAAAATCTCTCGAACCTTGAACTTTGAACCATGGATTTTGAACCATGAACTTTGAACTCTCAAAAAGTTGGCCCCTTTCTTGTTTTATGATCTGAAAGTAATGTTATGAAAACCTTCATCACTTTCGTTTTTACCTTAATCATCTTGACTTCCTGTGATGTTTATGTGGTTGAGCCGCGGGTCGATCATCGCGAGGCCATTGTTGGTTATTACGATATGGAAGAATACAGTGAGACTTACCACGAGTATGTTTATTATGATTTCATCATTTCCAAGAGTAGATATTCCAGTCGTGAAATTTATCTCGATAATTTTTACGCATCCGATTTGCGGGTGTATGCCTACGTCGATAACAATTATATCACCATACCATTTCAGATTGTAAGTGGTTATGAAATTGAAGGCCACGGAACCTTCCGTCGCAATGAATTAGAGCTTTACTATACCGTTTCAGATATTTATCACCATACCGCTACTGATATCTGTGATTCGTATGCCGTGCGCATACACCGGTAGTTAACGGGAACTGGATGACGCGATTAATCAAGCCAGCAATCACGCGAAGTTTCAAACCATTTCAAATTCCACCATCGACAGTTGGGCTGAAAATTTGAACGATTAAGCCGGACTTTATATCGGAATGGATATTCGTTCCTTCTGGCGAAAGATTTTGCTTTCCGGATGGAACTGTTCAACGGATCTTTCGTTGTGGTGTTTCCGGAAACATGCGAATTTTTCGAAGGCCAGCTTCTAACGTCAAGCATAAACTTCAACGGCATCGACACGCGCTCAGTTTTTAGGACTGAAATGGCTTTGACTTTGAACATAAACTTGAATGGTGTTGAACTTTGAACTTACACCCGCTTTACCTATAATAGTTGTAATTTTACGAGCGGTTAAGGCTTACGGATGATAAGAAAAACGATTTTTCTGGCGTGTATGGTGTTGTTGGAGTTTCAGGCTGGGTTTTGCCAGTCAGAGCAATATCGCTTTTCAAAACTAGACCCGAATCTGGGTATTTCGCATGACCGCATTAAATGCTTTTTTAAAGACAGTAAAGGATTTCTCTGGATTGGTACCGTTTCAGGACTCAACCGTTATGATGGATACTCCCTTAAGGTTTTTAGAAATGATCCGCGAGATTCTACCTCGGTAATCACCGACGACATCAATAAACTGTTTGAAGATCCTGACGGGCGCATGTGGATTTCCACCTGGAGTGGAATGGATATTTATGACCCTAGAACCGAAACATTTCGCCATAGTCCCGACAGCATGCTTCGCGCATTAGGTATTCCGGATCGTAATCTTCGGGATATTCAAAAAGACAATGACGGCATTTTTTGGTTCACCCACGGTACCCATGGGATTTTTAAATATGATCCCTTATCAAAGAAAATCGATCGGATCAATTATACGGAACATGATTCTTCGTCATTGTATTCCAATATGATTTCCGGAATACAGGAAGGAATTGATAAACATTTCTGGGTACTTTACAGGGATGGTGTTATTGAAAAACTCGATCGCAATAGTTTAAAAGTGGTATACCGTTCAGATGCGTTGTTTAAGTATAATGATGGCAAGTTTCTGGATTATCGTTTTATCGTCGATAGTGATAATGATCTCTGGATTTATATCGCTGATACGAATCGGGGAATTTTCTCTTTTCAGCCTAAAGCGAATAAACTTCAGCACATTCATCGCAATGCAAAACCCATCGCGCTTAACAATGATATTGTACGAGGTGTATTGTCGGACGAAAAAAACAGAATCTGGATTGCAACTGACCACGGAGGCATTAACCTCATTCAAAAAAATGATAATACGATTCAGTACATCCTTCATTCAGAAGACGATGAACAAAGTTTAATTGAAAATAGTATCAATACCTTATATAAAGATGATGAAGGCATCATCTGGGCAGGTTCATTCAAGGAAGGTGTTAGTTATTATCATGAAAGCATTATTCGTTTTCCATTGTATAAAAACAACCCTGATGACCCCGACAGCCTGCCGTTTGATGATGTGAACTGTTTTGCGGAAGATGAAAAGGGAAATATCTGGATAGGTACCAATGGTGGCGGGTTGATTTACTTTAATCGTAGCAATAATACCTTTAGGCAATACCTTAATGAACCGAATAATCCAAATAGCCTTAGTAACAATGTGATTGTGAGTCTATGTTATGATCATGATCATAAACTCTGGATTGGTACTTATTTCGGCGGACTAAATTGTTTCGATGGCAGAAAGTTTATTCGCTATCGGCATGATCCGAATGACTCAACTTCAATATCAGATGATAGCAGTTGGGAAATCTATGAAGATTCTAAAAATCAACTGTGGGTAGGGTCGTTGACAAGCGGTGTTGATGTGTTTGATGAGTATCGTAAAAAAATAGTGAATTACGGAACGAGTAACACCAACACCCTGCATGCGAATTACATTCCAGCCTTTCTTGAAGATTCAGAAGGAAACATGTGGATTGGCACAGGATATGGCATAGAAGTGCTTAATCTGAAGACAGGTGTTTTTACGCACTATTTAAGTGAACCGGATAATGAAAAAAGTTTAACCAATAATAGTATCCTTTCTATTATTGAGGATAGTCGCGGCATGATCTGGGTCGGTACACACGGTGGACTTAATTTGTTTAATAAAAAAAGCAAAACCTTCCGTGCCATAACTGCCAAAGACGGATTACCACATAACTCAATTTTTACAGTGGTAGAGGATGCAAATAAAAACATCTGGCTCGGTACCCCAAACGGACTTTCAAATGTTGTTATTAAGATTAGCGAGAACGATTCGCTCGAATTCACTATTCATAATTACGACGAGTCTGACGGATTGCAAAAAAAGCAATTCAATGAAAATGGTGCGTTACGTACAAGAAAGAATGAGATGGTATTCGGTGGCGCTAGTGGATTTAATATTTTCAATCCAAATAAGATCAGGATTAACGAGAAGAAGCCAAAGATTGTGCTTACTGATTTTCAGATCTTGAATAAAACCGTTGATATCGGTGAGACAGTAAACGGGAGAAAGATTTTGTCTAAGTCAATCTCGTTTACAGATGCCATTACATTAAAACACAAAGATAACGTATTCTCTTTTGAATTTGCTGCGCTCAGCTTTTTTCATCCCGAACGCAGTCAATACAAATACCGGCTGAAGGGCTTTGATAAATCATGGGTACTGGTGAACGCAGACCAGCGAAAAATAACCTACACCAACCTTGATCCTGGTGAATATACATTCCAGGTAAAGGCATCGAATAATGATGGTGTGTGGAACGAAGAAGGACTGGAGGTCGATTTGACCGTTCTGCCTCCGTTCTGGCGCACCCGCATCGCCATGGTGATTTACATCCTGTTAATTCTTGGTGCGTTGCTGGTTACACGCAGTCTCATTCAACAACGGGAACGACTTAAGTTTTCGATCGAACAGGAGCGACAGGAAGTTCAGCGTATGCATGAGCTGGATATGATGAAGATCCGGTTCTTTACAAATGTGAGTCATGAATTCAGAACCCCATTAACACTGATACTTACCCCTATTGAAAGATTGTTGAGTAAAACAACGGACCCGGTACAGGCCACACAGTTTCAACTGATCCAGCGGAATGCCAAGCGTTTGTTGAACCTGGTGAATCAATTACTTGATTTCAGGAAGATTGAGGTACAGGAGGTTAAGTTCAATCCATCAGAGGGTGATATCATCTCTTTTGTCAAAGAAACTGTTTTCTCTTTTTCTGATCTTTCCGAAAAAAAGAATATAAAACTGGAGTTCTCAACGCCGATCCCTCATCTTGAAACAATCTTCGATCAGGACAAGCTTGAAAAAATATTATTCAACCTGTTAAGCAATGCTTTTAAATTTACGCCAGAACAGGGCCTCGTAAAGGTCGGCCTTGAGATGGTTCAAAAAGACAATGAGCAATGGCTTCAGATTAAAGTTGCTGACACCGGCATAGGAATACCAGAAGATAAGCGCGAAAAAGTTTTTGAACGATTCTTCCAGAGTGATCTTCCCAGAAGTATGGTAAATCAGGGTAGTGGCATCGGGCTTTCTATCACGAAAGAGTTTGTGAAGACCCACCGTGGAACAATCACTTTGGAGAGCGAAGTTGGCAAAGGGAGTTGTTTCACTGTAATGCTTCCGGTTAAAGATGTTGGTATCCATCCGGAAGATATTCAACTGGATTTAGTATCATCGAATGCGCACAACGAGCTACATGAGTTAAATGGCGATTCAAAAACGGCAAAGGTGCCTACGTTGTTGCTGGTTGAAGATAATGAAGATTTCCGGTTTTACCTGAAAGATAATTTAAGCTTACAATATCACGTCGTGGAAGCCCGAAACGGTAAAGAAGGCCTAAAAACAGCATTGTCTGTGTTGCCGGATCTAATTGTAAGTGATGTGATGATGCCCGAAATGAACGGTGTTGAGTTTTGCAGGAATGTTAAAACTGATGCGCGTATCTCTCACGTTCCTGTAATTCTGCTTACGGCGCGCTCGGCTGAAGAACAAAAGCTAGAAGGTTTCGAAAGCGGCGCAGATGATTACATTACGAAGCCATTCAATTTTGAGATACTTCAATCGCGTATTAAAAATCTTATCCATCAACGCGAGTTGTTTCATAAGGAGCAGAAACAAAAGATCGACGTTAAAGCAAGTACCCTTGCCATTACGTCCCTGGATGAAAAGCTTATCGAAAACGCAATTAAATGTGTGGAGTTGAATATTGGCGAAGCCGATTTTTCTGTAGAGGACCTCAGTCATGAGTTGGGTATGAGCCGGGTACATTTATATAAGAAGCTACAGGCGTTGACTGGTAAGTCTCCGTTGGAATTTATTCGTAGTATACGCCTTCAGCATGCCGCACAATTGCTGGAGAAAAGCCAGCTTACTGTTTCAGAAGTGGCGTATAAGGTGGGCTTTAATAATCCAAAATATTTTGCCAAATATTTTAAAGAACAGTTCAGTGTATTGCCATCAGCTTATGCCTCAGGGAAAAGGAAGAGTTGAACACCCAGGTTAATATTTGAAAATTACATCTTCTATTTCAGATGCAATTGTATCTTGATACTTGTTATAATAATTACTGAATGGGATACAGAATGGTTATATATTTATCTGATTTTATCATCACGGATTAGCGCATCGGTGGTAATTGGTCATAGCTGGAAGATTCCACATAGATTTGCCCTTCCTTTTGATGTGGTGAATGCTTTTGACGGTATACAGGCCCCGTTTTTACAATAATACTATTTGCATACAGGACAGTACATGAATGTTTGACCATGCCTAATCGTTATCTTCATAATAAAAAAAGATGGGCACTAATAACGGAGTCGACGCGCTGTTAAAGTCATATAAATACCTACACACCAAAAGCCACTTGCTATTTCTTTTTTTGCTCTGTGTTCCCGGTATGATAAACGCGCAGCGTGTTATGGAAAATCTGGGAAGAGGCGGAATAGCACTTCATCATGAAAAGAATAACGTTTTCGTAAGTTGGCGCGTGTTAGCCAATGATCCGGATGGTATTGCATTT
>Ga0196965_1000530_pt1 | contig 21155 bp, 13 predicted proteins | sample S1_20metaG_FD_148668 | JGI IMG/M metagenome (GOLD analysis project Ga0196965, IMG submission 148668) | Soil microbial communities from Anza Borrego desert, Southern California, United States - S1_20 | ecosystem: Environmental > Terrestrial > Soil > Desert | place: USA: California | collected... | reverse complement strand
TTCCAGCGATTGGTGTTGAAATGGTGGCTGTGGGGCCTATGACAATGTCGCTTTCTTCCACAAAAACAGCGGTATAGGTAGCATTGTTTTCAGGTACTGTAATGGTTTGAGTGGCAGCTCCTCCTTGAGACCAATTGGAGAATTGATAAGTTTTTCCGTTGAGTGTTTGTGTACTTATTACGTCAAGCTGTCTTTTTCTGCCTTCCACAGCAGAAAAAGAATAAGGTGTAGTCAGCGATCGTCCATCCAGCATGACTTTAAGTCCTGTTGGATTTGTAGTCAGGGCAATAGAAGACAAATAAGGGGGTATATCCCTGATAATAGTTTTCTTGGTTCCGTTGGGATCTGATAAGGTTAATATCAATCTGTAAAATACGTCAGGAGAAGTTTCTCCTGAAGAAGGAATGGTGAAGGAGCCTGAACTGCTGCCCGTTCTGGTCCATACATAAACAATTTTCGATGGTTTGTGAAACTCAAGCTTCCAGGTAAAATCACCGGCTACAAATGCATTACCCTGGGAATCTATCCCGCTGCCAGAGTATGATATCGTTTCTCCACCTCTATACTTGGTACCTTGAATTGGAGTATCTATCTCGGCAACACTACTGCCTGTTGGGGTTTCTGTTTCAAAAATAGCAGTGTAGGTAATGTCATTTTCAGGAACAACAATAGTCTGTGTTGCGCTTCCTCCTTGTGACCAACCGGAGAATTTATAGGCTTTACCATTATAAGTCTGAGGCGTTATCACACCTAAAGTTCTCCTTCTGCCTTCCACTGCGATGAAAGAATGTGGAGTAATTTTGGTAGTTCCATCCAAAGTAATTTTTAGTCCCGTAGGTTGGGTGGCTAAAATAATCCTGGTTTTATATGGCGGAATATCCCTATAGGTTGTTTTTTTTGTTCCGTCTGTATTTGTAACTGTCAATATCAGTCTGTAGAAAACATCCGGAGAAGTTTCGCCTGAAGAGGGTATTGTAAATGATCCGGTCTTGCTGCCGTTCCTGGTCCATACATAAACTATTTTAGAAGGTTTATGAAACTCCAGTTTCCAGGAAAATGCAGATGCCGCCAGTGCATTGCCTTGCGAATTTGTACCGCTTCCAGAATAAGAGATCGTTTGTCCGCCTTTGTATAATGTTCCTGGTGACGGCGTATCTATCGAAATAGCAAAAGGGGTTTTTAATTTTAATACAAGAGGTTCTGACCATTCTGTCCAAATTGTTCCTCGTTTGAATCTGACAGTATAACTTCCTAAAGAGGTGGCAATTATTTGGTTTGATGAGGCGCCCGAAATAAGCGCTCCGTTTTTCCTCCATTCATAACCTTGAAAGCCCGGTGAGATGCCTAATTTAACATTTACCGTTTCTCCCTGGTTGAACTCTGTTTTTCCAAAATAGGGATGAATGGTTAATTTACTATGCCTTAACATGAAAGGGAAAAAATCAGGTTCAGAAATGGCTTTAATCCATGTGCCATGTCCTGTGTTGGGATAAACTGTATAAACAGGTGTTCCGCCAGCATTCCTTAATGCCTGAATGGTGTGATCGGCAGTGCCTTTAGAAGGACTGGGATCTATTTCTCCCTGAAAATACCAAATGCCTAAATGAGCCACTTTGGTGGTATTATCGGAAGTAGGAGGAGCTATTCCCGAAAAAGGTAATCCAGCGGCAAACATGGTTGGAAATTGAGATAAGCCTGCCCAAACTCCATGAGCGCCGTCTGATAATCCTGCTATGTAAATTCTGTCAGGATCTATTTTTAATGTTTTGGAAAGCGTTTGAACAATTTCTATAGCATCTGCTAAAATCCAGGCGCTGCTTGTCCAGTTGCCGTATATATTTTGAGGAAATAATACAAAACCGGGCCATTTCCCATTGTTCACTGCGGCCATATATTCATATCCCTGATGCAGCAGTTGATGATCATTATTATATCTTCGCGGATCTCCGGCAGGATAAGTACCGAACTTGGCATTTCCTAAAGCTGATTCTCCCGCACCGTGAAGCATAAGTATCAATGGATATTTTGTTGTAGACACCATGGATGAATCATAATTTGTGGGCCAAAGAAGCCTGAAAGTTGTATTATAATTAGGGTTCGCGCTTCCTCCGGTGAGTTTGAATGACTTATACTGGGAAGAGTTCCAGGTTACCATTTCATAGTAAGGAGCGGGCACAATGGATTGGGCAATTACATTATTAATAAAAAGAATACTTATTAATAATAGTGGTATAATTTTTTTCATGGCATATAAGTTTAGGTGATAACTTATTCTTTAATACCCTTTATACGCCATAAAATTTGATAGAGCGGTCTTAATGGAGGTTAATTTTTTGTAAAATAAACAGCTTTGGAAGGCCAGTTTGGCAATGCGGGGACGCGATAAGAAATGAAATGATTCAATGGAAAATAAAGATTCTCAATGACTTCGAACTTTATCCCCTAATCCATTCGCAAATCAAAATCACCAGCAAAACATGAGGGTATTGGGGCAAAACTTTTAAAATGAGACCTCCGATAATTGCTTTTAAAATGGACGTATGGTTCTGATTATGTGAGTTTTAATGATTGGAATAATAATAAAAAACAGCTTTTAGGGATTTATATGACCTGGTGTCGTGTTATAGCTTTGGGTTTTAGAATTAAAGATAATTTTAAAAATCTTTTTCCAAAGACAAATCGTATTAACATCAATTTGTGTTTGGGGCTTTTTTTATTAATGAATATCAGTAAGACTAAATTGGGTGATATGGTGCAGAAAGTAATGGGTAGGATTTTTCAGTTTATCCGGAAAAACTTTATTTCGATTGGCTATTTAAATTCTCTTCCGTTTGCAATTCTAGCCATTTATATTCATATCTATTATCATTATAATCAGGGGGCTAGATTTGGAAAAGAACCACTTCCCTTAAGCCATGTGTATAAATTTGAAGGCGTGGATTTTGAAGAATTTAACTTTAAAACTCCTGATAATGCAATCATTAATGCCGGCCTTTTCAAAAATCCGGATCAACCTTCCAGGGGGGTAATTTATTTTTTTCATGGAAACGCTGGAAATGTTGGTAAAAACATAAATTTAGCACCGCATTTTTTTACTTATGGATACGACGTAATGGTAATTGATTGGCGAGGTTATGGAAAAAGTATAGGCAAACGAAGTGAAAAAGCCTTTTACGACGATTCACAATTGGTTTATGAAGCGCTTTTAAAACGATATCCGGAAGATAAGATTTATTTAATGGGACATTCCTTTGGATGTGCAATGGCGGCTAATATTGGCACCCGTAATAATCCGGCAGCAGTAATTTTGGTTGGTCCATTGTACAGTTTTGCCGATGCTCAGCAAAATTGTCCCTGGTATTATCCAATTATTACTGAATATCCTTTCAGGACGGATTTGTTTGTACCCCAAATTAAAAGCCCGATTTATCTTTTTTCGGGTACAAGCGATATTGTGCACGAAGCAAGTGTTCGCTTAAGCAAGCTATTGAGAGAAAAAGATAAATTCATCGAAATAAAAGGCGCCAATCATACCAATATCTTCTTTGATTTTCCTGATTTTAAATCACACCTGCAGAAAATACTAAACCCTGGTAAAGATGATATCTTGGTATTAAATAGGGAAAATCAGGTGATAAAGGAATCAAAAGAATCACCAAGCATGTAGGTTAAAATTTCGGAAGAACATCTAAAATGTATGGAAATAAACCTTAAATGAGGTACCTTCTTCTTCCTTGCTGTATACATCAATTTTTCCGCCTTTGTTTTCCAAAATTCTCTTAAGTATATATAAGCCTATTCCTGATCCCTCAACATGGTTGTGAATGCGTTTAAACATTTTAAACAATTTATTTTGGTATTCCTGTTTTATTCCTAGTCCATTGTCTTTGATTTCCAATATTGTAAAATTTTCTTCCCGGTAAGTTTTAATGTTTATTTCCAGTTGTCTTTGAGGAGACCGATATTTCAAAGAATTGCTCACAAGGTTATATAGCACACTCCTTAAATCTTTTTTTACATAATGAATATTTTCAACTTCTAAGTCTTCACGAAACACTGGATTTGATTCTATAATAAGAAGGTTTAAGTCTGCTTTAATGTCCTCCAATATTTCTTTAAAACTTATTCTTTCCCTTTCTTTATCAATATCTTTTTGGGCTTTGGTAATTTCTGTGAGATCTGCTATTGTCCTTTTCAGACGGTTTATGGATAGGTTTACCATATCAAAAAGTTTATTTTCATTATCATTGAATTTGGCAATTACGGTTTTATTCAGTCCATTCATTAAACCTTCCAGGTTGGCAATGGGAGCTTTTAAGTCGTGAGAGGCTGTGTAAATAAAGTTATCCAGATCATTATTAATAATTTGTAGTTGATTGGCCGTATCTATAAGTTCCTGCTTTGATTTCTTTTCGACCGAAATATCCCTTACTTCCATTAAAGTTGATATAGGACGTCCATATTGATAAATCGGACTGGCTGAGCACAATACACTCAACATCGAGCCATCTTTTCTAAAAAACACATCCTCATGGTTTCTTATTTCTTTAATATTTACTACGGCTGAATGGATCGGGCACTCTGAAAGAGGAAATTCCTTTCCGCTTGGATAGGAGTGATGTATCAAATCATGGAAAGGCCTTTGTTTTATTTCTTCAAAAGTATAACCGGTCATTATTATTGCGGCAGGATTTAGAAAAGTGCAATATCCCTTGGAATTTAAGGTAAAAAGAGCAGCGGTTGCATTATCCGTAATAAGTTGTTTGACATAATTGGATTGTTGGGAGCTCGAAAATGAAAAAATGGTAAGAAAAATTAATATCGATATGATAACTCCACTCAGCAAGATAAGGTTTGGAAGATTGTAAGTGGAATAGTCAAAACTGGGTAATGAAGAAAAATACACCTTCCATGTCCTTCCTCCAATGAGCAAGTTAATTAGTCTCGAATGTTCGGTTGTTTTATTTGAAAAGTAATGAAGTATTGTGTCTTTATTATAAAGTATTGATTCTTTCGTTATTGAGTCTCCATCGTAAATCTCAATGTCAATATCTGTATACCTTGCCAAGACAGCGGTCATTAAATCCCCGGCCCTGAAAGGGCTATAGGCAAAGCCCATTATATTTTTTCGTCTTTCTTCCTGTGTATCAGGACTATTGTTTTTTTTGTAAATAGGCAGGTATAAGAGAAATCCGGCCTGAACATCTTTATTCGTTTCCTGCACGAGCCTTACTTTTGCCGATATGATCGCCTGATTTTTATCTCTTGCGGTTTCCATAGCTTTTCTTCGGCGGGGTTCGCTGAACATATCATATCCAAAAGCCCTTAAATTTCTTCCTTCAAAAGGCTCTAAAAAAACGATAGGGGTATAAATATCCCTATTTCCCGCGGGGCTTATAGTAAAATTTTTAAAACCTTCTTTTCGGACAGCTTCCACGAATTTATTTTCTTGTCCCCTGGTTAAGTAAGAGGCTAATCCAATTCCCAGCACTCCTGGATAATTTTCCGGGATATTTAATGATTGATAATACCGTTGCCATTCATCCCTTGAAGTACTATCGGAGGCTAAGATAAGTCCCTTCGCGCCCTTAAGGATTTGAAGATAATCCTGCATCCTGTTTTTTATAGCAGTTGAGGCCAGATTAACCCGATATTCAAATCGTCTTGCCTCCCTTTCTTGTATCTCACGTCGCGTTTGAAAGAATATGTAAAGGGTGAATAAAAGCACGAGCAAAGCCAGAAGACCTCCGGTTAAATTATATCTGGTAAGAAAATTCAATTTGGAAAACACCTTTAAAAAATTATAATTCTACAAGTTATACGGAGAATTTTCAAAATATGTATGAATATAAGTGTTTTAAGGGGAAGCGGGAGCGTAAAAACCAAATCAGTTAAGAATAATAAATTTTATGATCTCAATAAAACCCTAAAATTCCCGTTTTTACAAAGATTATAGGTAAGTAAGTTAAATAAAAATTAAAAAACATAATTTAAAAATTATGTTTTCATTAAAATATTTCATGCAAACGTTTGTGCAATGGTTTGCACTTTGAAATTGTTTGGTTATCTTTGTTTCATAATTCAGTAAATGAGAGGTGCAGCAGGGTAGAGGCAAACGTTTCAAGCTGAGTTCATTATAGTGCTTAAGTAAATAAGGGTTAATAATAGCGAAATGCGGTTCTAGGGTCTCACCCATAGAACCGTTTTTCTTTTATAGGGTTCCTTGTTTTTGAAAGGAGATTTTGGAAGCGTTATTTTGGATCAAGCGGAAAAGTTGGGGGATTGCATTTCCCAGTATAAATATTACAAAATCCTTATTTTTGTCGGAGAAAAAATTGAAAGCTCTGGTAGTTCATCAGTTTTGTCGATTATTCCAATTTTACCCCCAGATTTTCCGATTGATCCGTTATTTTTCCAACACGGCTTTTAGATTTTGTAACCCTGTCTCCAAATCTTTTCCCAGCATATTCTCCATATCCATAAAAACCAGCATCAGGTTCAAAGGATAGTCCATTTTTCCGTTAAATCCCCATTTTACTTTTGTTTTTTCCATATCCACGGCTTCTGTAATCATGTATGCATGATCATTGGCTTCAAAAGGTTCAATAAATCGAAGTTCATAATCAATTCTTTCACCCTCTCTGATTTTTATGATTTCCTGCTCTCCTTTGCCTACATTAGCGCTGTCACTGTCCCAGGCAGAAATAAATCCAACTTCACCATCAGTACCCTTAAACTCTTTTTTCATTCCGGATCCATAGTAGCCCAAAGACTATAGTTTTCCTGGTTTTTCAACATTTTTACATAATTAAAAACTTCGGCCTTTGGTTTGTTTATGACAATTTCCCTTTCAACTGCATATTCCTTTTCTAAAAATGCCGCTGAAATCAATGCCAGGGCAATAATGCCCAAAAATAGGAGTAGTGCGATTTTTAAGATTTTCATTTGTTGCAAGTTTTGAATGAATATATATTACTGACTTTAAGTATTTAATCAATATAAAAATAAAAAAAATTGGCAATTCATGTTTTGTTACAAATGCTTGTGAATTACTGCCCTTAAATAATGATCATTTATTCTTCATAAAACTCTCTTAAATCTCCGAAATAGACCGTGTTCCATCCGTCAACAATATCTTCATATTCTCCCTCGGGAATATTGGTGTGCCTGAGTTCTACAGAAGTTCCTTTACTATCTGGATGCAAAACAATAGTAACAATGGATGGCTCTTCCTGCTCACCAAAATACCATTGTTGTACTATTTTCTTTCCTTCAATAAATTCCAGGTTCTTTCCGACAATACTGCCGTCCCAAAGGGAGAATTCCGAACCAGGCTCTGTTGACATTTCTGCCTTATCTCCCGTCCAAAGATAAATGGTAGCCGGGTTGGTTAATGCAAGGTATACTTCTTCAGGCGTGGCGGGAATAATATAATATTTTTTAAAGTTTTTCATCTGAAGGTTTAGCTATTGGCAATTAGGCATAAGCTAATTGGTTAGAAACTTTCTGTTTTTTTTCTTGAATAGTTTATGCGAAGGTATAAATTTCAAATGGAACTCTTATTAATATAAGGTATTGTTTTTATGAAAGAGAATCTGCCTTCAAAATTTTTGCTCCATCCTTTTTTTTCAAAATCAGTTTATACCACAGATATCTAAATCATTACAAATGCAATATTTAAACGCTGCCTTAGCTGGTATTGCAGGCACCGGTCTAATGACTGCTTTTCTCTATATTTTATCTTTTATTAGCGGAAAAAGGCTTAACGTAGTTAAAATATTAGGTACCATGATAACCGGCCAAACTACATCAGAGAAGGGGTTATCTGATAGTAAAAAAGCAATTGTAATGGGGTGGTTACTTCACTATGCCATAGGGATTGGCTTTGCACTTTCTTTTGTTTTTCTTTGGCATAATAATATGGGAAAACCTGATTTAAAGAACGGTCTTATATTAGGCCTTATTTATGGAGCTATTGCTGCCACCGTATGGAGGATGTTTTTTAGGGTTCATCCAAATCCACCATTGATACCTTTAAGGAGCTTTCTGATAAGTATTTTTATAGGTCATATCTTGTTTGCCGGCACCGTTGTACTTGTTTTTAGAGAGCTAAAAAAAGCATTTCTTTAGTTTAGTAGGGCTTTACACGCTGATAAATCGATTATGAAATTGGTTCGTATACAAAGAGAAATCAAGGTATAAATGAACAAATTAATAATATCTGTTATTCTGACTACTGTGACAGGAATGGTTTTTGGGCAAGATAGGAGAGGACAGGTTTATGAATCTGAACTTAAGAATGTAATAAAAATAAACCCTCTAAGCCTTATACTCACCAATATTTCTGTTTCCTATGAGAGAATAATTACTGACAGGATTGGCATTCAATTGCAAGCAGGTTATTGGATTGGAGGAAACATAGGAAATACAAAATGGTCTGGAATAAGTCTGACTCCTGAATTCAGGTATTATCTCACCAACCAGGAAAGACCTAAGGGACTATACCTGGCGGCTTTTGCAAGGTATCAGGAAATTCAGGCAGAAATTCAGGACTCAAATTCCGAATGGGCCGTCTCCCGAATAGGAGGCGGAGTGTCTGTTGGATATCAGATGCTTTTAGGCCAAAGGGTTGCCTGGGATATCTTCTTAGGCCCGCAATACCTAGTAAATTCAGGATCAAAGGACGAAATTTCGACAGCGGATTATGGTCAGTTTATAGGAAGCTTTGGTTTAAGGCTGGGAACTACTTTGGGAGTGGCTTTCTAACGGGTATTTTAAATGCCTTTATGCTATTTGCCTTAGTTTGTTTCTTTCCGTGTAGAGATCATAATCCATTTGAAGTCCAAGCCAAAATTCTGCTGAAATACCCAATTCTTTCTCTAACTTTAAAGCAATACTTGCGGTTACATTACGCTTACCTTTAATAATATCGCTAAAATGAGAAGGATACATTCCTATCTTCATTGCAAAGGCTGATTTAGTTAGTTTTTTAGCCTCCAATTCATCAGAAAGCACTACACCTGGATGTAACTCAATCTCCAAATGTATTTCATTTCCGTGCGCATCTAAAATTTTATCGTGTCCCATAATTTTATTGATAATGATTGCTTAAGTCTTCTATAACAATTACTTCAGAAACTCTAATAACATCTTTTTCAATTGAAAAAATTAATCTATAATTATAATCGATTCTCACAGAATATAAACCCTTTAATTTCCCTTTTAATGCTTCAAAATTTAAGCTATTTAGTTTCCTTAAACTAAGTGTGTCAGGCATTCGTTGCAAAATCTTTAATGTCTTTTTGAACTTCAAAACAATATGCTTATCAAATTTAGGCTTACCTTTTAAAGATTGATCCTTTGCTAAATTTTCCAGATAGCTATTATTGAACTTTATGACCATTAATAAAAAAGAAGTAAAATTAATTTAAATTACACAAAAAGTGTAATAAATAATGTGTAATCTTAAGCTTGTTTCTTATCTTCTTTTAAAAGGCACCTTAACTGCAATTTTCTGTTGAATGGGTGTGCCGTTGAGCATTCCAGGAATCCATCCGGGACCTTCTTTGATTAGCCTTATGGCTTCATCATCCAATCCGTAGCCCATTGGTTTTTTTATGGTGAAGTCTGAAAGTGTACCATCGGTATTGACATTAAATTCGACAACTACTTTCCCTTCAAAGTTTTTTCCACTAGCCGCAGTGGGGTACTTGGTATTTTCTCTAATGTAATTTTTGAAGTTTCTATGCCCGCCTGCCGGTTTTGCTCTTATTATTTTTGAATTGCCGGTTAAACTCGCTCCTTCTGTTGAATAACCTACTACCACTATTTCAGCAAGGGCAGTTGCATTCACGTTCAGTTGCGCGTTGACGCTTGTTTGATTTTTATCCACTTCGATTTCACTGGGATTATATCCAACTGAACTGAAGACCAAAATTGCATTTGAGGAAGGCAACGAGATTTGATAGTTGCCATTTTCATCCGTAATGGTACCGGTAGTAGTTCCTTTTAGAGCGACTGAAACTCCCGGTAAGCCTTGTCCGTCTTCATCAGTTACCTTTCCTTTGATAAATTCAAAATTCATTGAGCGGCTTCTTGACACTTTTGCGTTTGGTTCGGCTGAGGCCGATTGCCTCATTCCTTGTTCCTCAATTTCTCTTTTATACACTTCGGCCAATTGAGAGGAGTCTGATATCCGGGCTTTAATTTCTTGATTTTCAGAAGTCTCATCCGCTACCATTGAAGGTGCTGATTGAATGGTTTCTGCCTCTGCGAGACTTTGCTCTTGCTGGACAGGTATTTTTTGTTTGTTACGATCAATGACTACTTCTCTTTTCTTTACCTTTTCTGTGTTAATAATCGTCTGATCTTCTGTTTCCTTTTGTTCGGGGGTTTTTGAAGATTGAAGGGGGGTAGGAGAATAATTATTTTCAGTTTCTTTTAAAACCGGCGCTTCTTTCCGGGCATATGTCTGATCTCTTTTTTTTGCATTATCCAATAAAAAGAATAGGGATATAAACCCAATTAAAAGGAGAGAAGCTGCTACAGTCATGGGCCAAAAGACAACCCGTTCCCTTTTTTTCTCCATGGAAAGTCTTTCTGCCAATCGTCCTTTTAAATCCTGCAGGTCTGCTAAAGTTACATTGGGTGACTCCGTTTCAAAACCTTCTAGGGCATCATTACAAAGAGTGCACTCAAGTAAATGAAGTTCAGTCTGATACATTTCCGTATCATTCATCTTTCCCATTCGATAATTTAATAATTGGGTTTCAGAAAGATGTTCCTGATTCATGGCTTTCAAGTTACGACTGTGCATTAATTTTTTGCAAATGAATTTTCAGATTCCTTTTTCCATTTTGGATATAACTTTTCACTTTATTTAAATCATATCCAGTCATTTCTGTTATTTCTTTATAACACTTTTGCTCAATGTAAAACAATTTAACACACGCTTTTTGTTCTGAAGGAAGTATTTGAATGGCTTTTTCCAACGCCTGAATATTTTTTTCAAGCCCTTCTTCCCCATTATGATGCAAAATGTAGGAGTTTTCCATAGCTACCTCTTCATTTATTTCAAACGCTTCCTTCGAGCTTTTGTATTTAGCTGTCCTGATAAGCATCAGACACTCGTTTTTTGTCAGAACATGAAGCCAGCTTTTAAAATTTCTTACTTCTTGCTTTTTTAGTTCAATTCCTAGCTTTTCAAAGATCTGCATCGTCATGTCTTTGCTTTCTTCTTTATCCCTGAGGTATTTTAAACAAACCCCAAATACCAGATGCATGTAGCGTTCATACAGATCTCCGAGGTAGGTCAGGTCACCCGACTCCTTATAAAGCGTAATAAGCACTTCATCTTCTTTTATAATCTTTTTGGCTGAACGTCTGAAAAACATCAAAAACAAAATAGGCTGCCAATATAGCAATTTTTTTTTCTGACGATAATGAAAGTTGAAATGACACGGCTTTAAGTGCCTTCAATTGTCAGTTGAAAAAATATTTAAGAGTCGCTTATGGAATTTTTGTACTGCTCGCATCTTTTCATAAACCGGAAAATAATTATAAACCTAAGTGACAGATGAACCGGGCATCTGAAGCTTAATTAAATTTTACGAACATGAACGGTACTATTTCTATGATTATGTTAATGTGGATTTGCACACTGGGTAATTTCAATGGTTACGAAAGAAAGGTAGCAGGTAAAGTAATGGGGGAGGATAGTTTAGGAATTCCAGGGGTATCTGTAATAATAAAAGGTACCACCACAGGGACAACGACCGACGCCAATGGTTTTTATGAAATCACAGTTCCTTCAGAGAAATCCAAGATTGTGTTTTCCTTTATCGGATATCTGACGGAAGAGGTAGACGTCAATAATAGATCCACCATTGATATTCTTTTAAAAATGGATGTTTCTGCGCTGCAAGAAGTTGTGGTGACTGGCTATCATACCCAGTCAAGGAAAAGCATTACCAGAGCTATTTCCCCAGCCTTATCGGGGCGTGCACCTAATGATTTTTACTTTGTACCCGGCAATACGGAAGAATATAAAGGTGTCAAAGACAATGCCTATCAGAAAACCTTAAAAAATCCATTGTCTACCTTTTCTATTGATGTGGATAAAGCCTCCTACAGCAATGTGAGAAGATTTATTCAGGATGGGCAAATGCCACCGAAAGATGCCGTCAGGGTTGAAGAACTGATCAATTACTTTACCTATGATTATCCTCAACCCAAGAAAGGCGACCCTTTTTCCGTAAATACTGAAATCTCAGATTGCCCATGGAACAATAAACACAAGCTTATTCAAATAGGCATTCAGGGTGAAAAAATAGCTACGGAAAATCTACCTTCTTCCAATCTTGTTTTTTTAATAGATGTTTCAGGATCCATGTCGAGCCAGGAAAAGCTTCCTTTGGTGAAGGCAGGGTTTAAGCTGTTGATAGATCAACTAAGACCAAATGACCAGGTAGCGATCGTGGTTTATGCAGGTGCTGCCGGACTGGTTTTACCCTCTACATCAGATAAAAAAGAAATTTTAAGCGCATTGGAAAAATTGGAATCCGGTGGGTCAACAGCCGGAGGAGCAGGAATCCAACTTGCCTATCAGGTGGCAGGGAAACATTTCAAAGAGGGCGGAAACAATAGGGTAATATTGGCAACAGATGGTGACTTTAATGTAGGCATTTCAGACGAAGATGAATTAGAGAAGTTGATCGAAGAAAAGCGCGAATCAGGCATATTCCTTTCTGTATTAGGATTTGGTATGGGGAATTATAAAGATGCTAAAATGGAGATATTAGCCGATAAAGGAAATGGAAATTACGCTTATATCGACAATATACTGGAAGCAAAGAAAGTATTTGTAAATGAATTTGGAGGAACATTGTTTACCATAGCAAAAGATGTCAAACTTCAAATAGAATTTAATCCGGCAAAAGTAAAAGCTTATCGCTTGATTGGTTATGAAAACAGGCTTTTGCAAGACGAGGATTTTAATAATGATAAAAAAGACGCGGGTGAATTAGGATCTGGTCATACCGTTACCGCTTTATATGAAATCATTCCCGAGGATGGTGAAAAATCATCAGAATCAAATGAAATTGATCCTTTGAAATATCAGCAAATTAAAGTGGATCAGGTAGGTGCCAACTCAAAAGAAATAATGATGGTAAAGCTTCGGTATAAAAAGCCTGAAGGTTCGGTAAGTAAATTGATCGAAAAACCTGTTTTTGATTCTCATACTTCAATAGATCAGACTTCTGATAATTTTCGTTTTTCCGCTGCCGTGGCATCTTTCGGAATGTTGTTAAGGGATTCTGAATTTAAGGGAGAGGCTACTTTTACTGATGTGCTAGCGTTGGCGAAGGGAGCAACAGGTAAAGACTCGGAAGGATACAGGGCTGAATTTTTAAATCTTGTCAGATCAATGGATTTATTGGCGGTGAAATAAAATTTTTATTAAGGGTTATAGTTACTAAAAAGAGTTTAAATTTCTTTATGTGACGCGCTGTTAATTGGAAAAGCCATTTGCATTTGTAAATGGCTTTTTTCTTACCAAACCTTCTTTAGAATAGTTTTGCGCAGGTTTTTTTATAACTGCCTTTAATAAAATTATATTTTTTAACCCTTTTCTCGGAAATTATTTTGACCATCCCGCTGATTTATTAGAAATAGTTAAAAATGCAGTAGTAAAGTCGTAATGATATGGTAGGAGAGTGCTAGTTGTTTTTTATTGAATCCAGAGGAAAATCTTCACCTTGGAGCTAAGTTTAATCTAACCCTTAATTTACTTTTATGAAACACGCTTACAAAGAATGCCCAAAGGGCAGTCCAAAGCTATTTTGCCTTTCGGATTGCTTAAATCACATCAAATTATTTAAATACTTTTTACTTTTCTTATTCTCTTTAATAACGGCACTTTCTACTCAAGCCCAATCCTTAATCTGGCGGGATGAATTTAATTCCTCCAAGGTCGATGATGAAAAATGGACACGTGAAGTAGGAGGAGGCGGTAATGGAAATGGAGAGCTTCAATATTATACCTCAGGGGAGCAAAATGTTTTTATCGGATCAAAAACCAATGCTTCGGATACAGGATACCTTGTGATTGAAGCAAGAAGGGAAAATTATGGTATACCTCCTGAAAACAGACAATTCACCTCAGGAAGAATTAATACATCTGGAAAATTTAATGTACAATATGGTACCATAGAAGCCCGTATTAAACTTCCTGATCTTCAAAACGGCTTGTGGCCGGCTTTCTGGATGTTGGGCGCGAATTATCCTGAAGTCGGCTGGCCAAGATCCGGTGAAATTGATATTATGGAAACCGGATTTCAGGGAGACTGGCAATCAGGTGTAGCAAATAAGAAAACACATTCCACTGTTCACTGGCACCAGGACAACTACCTTACTCTTGTACCCGATGCTCATGCTCAGGGATGGTATGGAAATGCTTCCGCTTCAGGAGATACTACAATCAGTGGAAATTTCTATGATGGTTACCATGTATTTAAAATGGAATGGACGCCTTCTGAATTAAAGGGATATGTGGATAATATTCATTTTTATACTTTTACCATTCCAACAAGTGATGAAAATATAACTGAGTTCAGCTCAAATCCATATTATGTTATACTTAATCTTGCAGTAGGCGGAAGTAATTTTGTAGGAATTACTGACCCTGCACAAATCACAGCACCGATGCCTGCTCAAATGATGGTGGATTATGTAAGGGTATACTCAAATACGAGCACCACTTCTTTTATTGCTAAAGACCTTGCAAAGGAAACAGGCACTTTTGGTGTATTTACAGAAACCAAACCAGTTGATGCATCTTTAGGAGCCAATCCTGAAATTGAAGTATGGAATAATCTTGCAGCAGCTACATCTTCCGCTTATGAAGGAAGTCAGGTCTTATCTTTTACTGCGGCAAGCGGTGACTGGTTTGGATTAGGTATCCCATCTCCTGTAAAAAACATGCAGAATTTCACCGATGGCATACTTCATTTCCATATGAAGACATCTTCTACCCATCCATTATCTATTGGAATCATTAGTACAATCAATGGAAATGCACAAGCAGGTACTCAATCCAAAACAGTAAAACTTGATCCTGCCGGAAATCAATATGGACTGGTTAGGGATGGAAACTGGCATGAGGTAAAAATACCTTTAAGCATGTTTGGAAATGTTGAATTCAGATCTGTTAAAAACATGTTTTATTTGGTGGGCGATGCGCCTTCATCTTCTGTAACTTTTGCCATTGACAATATCTATTGGGCAGATGGAACAAAGGTTACTCCTCAAAATGGTGATTTTGTTTTATACAGTGATACCAAAACCGGTGTGGATAAATTTGACCAACCTGCAGACGGAAATTTCAATGTTTGGGAAGCCACTTTAACAGCCCAAGCTACTACTCCTTCTGAAGGAGCGAATGTTTTATCCTTTACAAATAATAATAAAGGATGGTTTGGCGCTGCTTTTACAGCCAACAATATGCACAACCTCACCGCATATAAAAATGCAAATGCCAAACTTGTGTTTTCTATGAAGACTTCAGACACAACTACTCCTTTCCACATCGGAATGAAAAGTGGAACACGTGATGGAGAAGGACAAAAATGGATTGCCTTTGAACCAGGACAAAATCCATATGGATTTGTTAGAAACGGAACATGGCAAACGGTTCAGATCCCAATGAGTCATTTCTATGAAAGTATAGACCTGATGCAGGTAAACCAATTATTTGAAATATTGGGTACTGGAAATATCGCAAATATCGCCATCGATAATATTTATTTTACCGGTGGACTTACCGCCGAACCTGACGATAATGGGGCAACAAATACACCTCCCACTGCCAATGCAGGCACTGATAAAATCATTACGCTACCAACAAATAGTGTAGTTCTTAACGGTTCAGGAACCGATACAGACGGATCAATAGCGGGTTATGCATGGACAAGATTAAGCGGCCCAAATACTCCAACTTTATCGGGAGCGAATTCAGCTAGTTTAACAGCAAACGGGTTAGTAGCCGGAACCTATGTATTCAGATTAACTGTAACGGATAATGGAGGAGCAACAGGGTTCGACGATGTGGCCGTAACAGTAAGTCAATCGAGTTCTAAAGTAATTCCGGGTAAAATTGAAGCCGAAAACTGGGATGGAATGTCAGGTGTCCAAACAGAAGGAACAAGTGATACAGGCGGCGGACAAAATGTAGGATGGATTGAAACCGGGGATTATATGGACTATAATGTAAATGTTCAAACTTCAGGACAATATACGGTTGAATTCAGGGTAGCAAGCACCGGAACTACAGGACAGGTTCAATTAAGAAATGGAGCCACTGTGTTAGGTACAGCTAATGTTCCAAATACCGGTGGATGGCAAGTATGGACTACTGTTTCTGCTAATGTTTCGCTTACTTCAGGAGTGCAGACTTTAAGAGTATATGCATCTTCATCGCCATTTAATATTAACTGGATAAATTTTGTAGCTGCTAACAATGCACCTGAAGTAAATGCAGGATCAGATAAAACAATCACCCTTCCTACAAATTCAGTTATAATAAACGGAAGTGCATCAGACAGTGATGGAAGTATTTCTTCTTATGCCTGGACCAGAGTGAGCGGACCTAATACTCCAACTTTATCCGGAGCAAATTCGGCAAATTTAACTGCAAGTGGATTAGTAGTAGGAAGCTATGTATTCAGATTAACTGCTACGGATAATTTAGGAACAACAGGTTATGATGAAGTAGCTGTAACTGTAAACTCATCCACTTCCAAAGCCATTCCGGGTAAAATCGAAGCAGAAAATTATGATGGAATGCTTGGTATAGAAACCGAAGGTACTTCAGATACAGGTGGAGGACAAAACGTAGGATGGATCGATATGGGAGACTACCTGGATTATAATGTGAATGTTCAAAATTCAGGACTCTATACAGTTGAATTTAGAGTAGCAAGTACAGGAACTACCGGCCAGGTTCAATTAAGAAATGGAGCCACTGTATTAGGTACTGCAAATGTTCCAAATACCGGAGGATGGCAAGTATGGACTACTGTTTCGATTGATGTGTCTCTTACTTCAGGAGCACAAACTTTAAGGGTTTATGCATCAGCGGCTCCATTTAACCTTAACTGGATAAACTTTAAAACTGCAAGTAATGTAAATCTTGCCTTAAATAAACCTACCACGGTTTCTTCTACTGAAAATGCAGGCTCGCCAGGTTCAGCAGCAGTTGATGGAAATGCAGGTACAAGATGGTCAAGCGCTTTTGCTGATCCTCAATGGATCTATGTAGACTTAGAAGCAACTTATAGTGTAAACAGGGTAAAAGTTACGTGGGAAGCTGCATATGGAAGTAATTATCAGGTTCAGATTTCCAGTAATGCCTCTACGTGGACCAATTTAAAAACCATTACAGGGAATTCAAGTTTAGTAAATGACCATACAGGATTATCAGGAACCGGCCGATACATCAGAATTTACGGAACGGCAAGAGGAACAGCTTATGGTTATTCAATATTTGAACTGGAAGTATATGGTTCCGGTGCTGCCAGATTTTCCATAAATGAAGAAAGTTCAGAAGATGGAATTCTATTGTATCCTAATCCCACTGTGGATGAGCTTAAACTTAATGGTATAACTGACGGCTCTTCTATAGTAATTAATAATGCAAGGGGAAGCAAAGTCTTAGAAGGCAAATCTTCTAATGGCTCCATTAACGTATCCCATTTGTCTCAGGGGATATATATAATTTTAATTAAGGACGGAGACAAATTGATTAAAAAGAGTTTTATTAAACAATAAGCGGTTTTATTTTACTATAGGCCTTCTAGCATTTAGAAGGCCTATTTTTATGCATTAAATTAAAAATTAGAATTTAAAATTATCAAGTTTTCAAAAACGAATGCCCGTCCACTACTTTGCAAAGGATCTCTATCTTTTAAATTAAGATCTTTGAAAATAATGGGATAATTCCTATCTTCTCACCCCTGAAATCAAAAACTGTTTACCAATTCTTCAGGATAAGAATTAATATTAAAAACATAAAATACATGATTAATAGGCGTTTGGTCTTATCCTTACCTTATAAATACTTCTTCTTTTCTGTCTCTTTTATATTATTATCATTTCATTTGCGGGGACAGGTACCCAATAAAGGTATTCCCTTTATTAAAAACTATACACAAAAAGAATACAATGCGGGGCCTCAAAACTGGTCAATAATTCAGGATATGAGAGGCGTGATGTTTTTTGGAAATAACTATGGCTTTCTGGAATTTGATGGAAATAAATGGAGGTTATTGGGAATTGCCAATAAAACAATAGTCAGGTCACTTGCAGTAGATAAGAACGGCATAATTTACATCGGAGGTCAAAGTGATTTCGGATATCTTCAGCCCGATGACCAAGGAGAAATGAGTTATGTTTCTTTAAAAGAAAAAATTAAAAAGGAACATCAAAATTTTGATGATGTCTGGAAAATTTATGTAACAGATGTAGGAGTAGTTTTTTGTACTAATAACGGCATTTATTATCTTATAGAAGATAAGATACAAGTCTACAAGCCTGAATCGGGGATTTTTAATTTTGCTTTTTATGTAAACCAACGCCTTTTTGTTACAGTTAAAGGGCAGGGGATTTATGAGTTAAAAAACGAAAAGCTTTATTTAATTCCGAATAGCAATAAATTAAGCAATTATTCAATTGCTTCAATTTTGCCTTTTAGCGGTATCGAGGCACTTATAGTAACTGAAGAAAATGGAATATTTACCTATGACGGATATACGGATTTTGAGCCCTGGAATATTGGTGCGTCCGAATTTTTTGAAAATGGTAAAATTTCAACCGCATGTGTGCTTTCTGATGGCTTTGCTTTAGGGTCTACCCATAATGGCGCATTAATAATAGACAAGAAGGGTAATCCTGTTCAACTTCTTAACAGACACAAGGGGCTTCAAAATAGCAATGTGCTTTCATTGTATCAGGATAGTTCCGGTAATTTGTGGATAGGCCTTAACAATGGAATAGATTATGTGGAAATAAATTCTCCGTTTTCATTCTTTAATGCTCAAACAGGAATACCTGGCTCCGGATATACTTCTCTTATTGAAAATGGTAAATTATATTTAGGTACCAATGACGGGCTGTATTATAAAGACCTTTCCGCTTTAGAAAATCCATTTGCTTCGCACCCATTTCATTTGATAGAAAATTCATTAGGGCATGTGTATAATCTGCAAAAGATAGATAAAAACATATTGCTTTCCAGTCATTTAGGGCCATTTGAAATTAAAGGAAACAGAGCTTATCGAATCTCCGATCATGTTGGCGTATGGAAGTTTATGCCATTAAAAAATCATAAGGATTATATGCTTTGTGGTACGTATACAGGGGTGTTATTGTATAAAAATGTAAATGGCAAACCCATATTTATAAAAAAATTGGATGGTTTTTTTGAGTCATCACGAGTAATGGAAGAAGATGATGAAGGAAATATTTGGATTGCGCATGGATACAAAGGCTTGTATAAAATTTCGTTGTCCGAAAACCTTGACTCCATAAGCAAGATAAAATTTTATGATCAAAGGCATGGTTTTCCTTCGAATCTTTTCATCCATGTATTTAAGCTGGACAACAAGTTAATATTTACAGGTGAAACGGGATATTATAAATACAACAAACAAAAGGACAGATTTGAAGAATACGAAGCGAATGAAACAGCTATTTTAAAAAGGAAAAGAAACGGAGTAATTAACATTGAAAAAAATGTATTTAACAAGATCAGGGGAAAGATTGTAGCAGGATTTGAACACATCGCTTACTATGACCCCTATAATGTGATCATTGGTACCACCGAAGGTTTTGTGCATTATAATCCTTCTTTTTTCATCAATAAAAACACGGAAAACATTTACCATACTTTAATAAGGAAAGTAGAAATTACAGGAAGTGAAAAGGATTCTCTGGTTACAGGAGCTGCTTATTTAAATAATAGCATTCCTGTAATGACGCAGCCGGAGGATGAAGTTCCAATTTTACCCTTTAAGAATAACTCCATCAGATTCAGCTATTCTGCCGCCACTTATGAAGATATCGAGAAAATCCGGTACCAGTATTTTTTAGAAGGCTTTGACAATAAATGGTCAGGGTGGTCCAAATTAACTCACAAAGAATATACTCAGCTTAAAGAAGGAGATTATATTTTTCATGTAAAAGCCAGGGATATTTATAATAACGAAAGTACTGAAGCCATTTATAGATTTACCATAAATCCTCCCTGGTACAGATCGCTTTATGCTTACATCTTCTATATTATCTTAGTAATAATCTTTCTTTATTTCCTCAAAAAAGAAATGGAGAAAAGATTTAATAAAGCAAAACAAAAACTTCAGGAAGAACAGGAAAAGGCTTTCCGGCTAAAAGAATCTCAGCACATCGAAGAAGTATTGAAAGCGGAAAAGGAGATCATAAGGCTAAATAATGAAAAGCTGGAAGCAGAACTTATTCACAAAAACACGGAATTAACATCTTCCGCAATGCACGTGATGCACAGTCGTGAAACCATTCTGAAAATCAGGGAACAATTAGAAACAGCTTTGGATAATGTAAAGGATAGCGACGCTAATTTTTATTTAAGAAAAGTGATAAGATCCATTGAAGCGGATGTGAAATTTGATAATAAGTGGGAACAATTTGAGCTGCATTTCAATCAGATTCACCAGGATTTCTTAATAAGACTCAGGGAAGATTTCCCTGAATTAACCCACAAGGACATCAAGTTGTGTGCTTATTTACGGATGAATTTATCAAGTAAAGAAATGGCTCCTTTACTAAATATCTCCATAAGAGGAATTGAAGCAAGCAGGTACAGGATCAGAAGAAAAATGAACCTGGATCCGGAGGTGAACCTGACGGAGTATATATTGAAGTATTGATTTTAGTATACAATTACCTTCAGCCGATAAACTTTTTTCGCTTACTAAGAAAATCTTGTTTGCTTACTAAAAGTAAAGTTTCCGCTTACGCTGAACGCCTCACTTACTTACTAAGAATAGTTTGACCAGCGAGGCTGGTGGAGTTGTCCGCCTAGGCTGAAGGAGTTACTTAGTGAGGGAAGGAATTTTTTAGCTTTA
>Ga0196965_1000529_pt1 | contig 21314 bp, 18 predicted proteins | sample S1_20metaG_FD_148668 | JGI IMG/M metagenome (GOLD analysis project Ga0196965, IMG submission 148668) | Soil microbial communities from Anza Borrego desert, Southern California, United States - S1_20 | ecosystem: Environmental > Terrestrial > Soil > Desert | place: USA: California | collected... | reverse complement strand
TCGTATCGGCAAAAAATATTCAGCAAATAATTCAACACCATTCGTAAGTACGTTTCCAATATTCGTCCGAAGATAATAGATATCACCATTTTGATCTGTTTCAGATAACATACCAAACCGATTGTTATAACGTAATTGAAAATAGCTCACATCCCATCGGAAAGACTCCGACATGCCTCTGTATCCCATCTCGAAGTTATAACCATCGGCATCTTTCAGGTTATCGTCCACCTTTTCAAATGTGGAAGAAGGTATAATGTCCATTAAGATAACCGGTCTGTATGCCTGCGACCACCCTGTATATATATTCTGAAATTCAGACAAAGTGTACTGCATATTCACACCCGCCAATACAAACTTATGATTAATGTCTGTCGGGACTTCCTCCTCCGGATAGTATTTGATTGTTCCGCTAAGGTCCGATTTGCCAGATTCCGCCCTTATACCAGGCGTAATAGAAAACCTTTCCGTGATTTGAAAATAATTCTCCAGAAATACTGCTATGTTATTCGTTGCAAAATGCAGGTTTCGTCCCCACCCGGGTTGTGTTAATGTTAGATCATAATCAGATCCGGTCGTACCAGCACCCTGTTGTCTCCGGTGCAGGTCGTTGTTCATGAGTTGAACACCAGCAACTAACGAACTGGCGTGCCCGATAAAATTATACTGATGAAGCAATCTTAACTCGGAGGTGTAACTGTTGTACTTGTCTATGTCTATCTGACGTGGAGCATACGTTAATGTTTGCGGATCAATAATATCCTCAACATGCGCCGGAGCATTAAACATGACGCTTTTACGTGTACCCAGAACAGCCGATGTAATCCAGGTGAGTTTTGTCTTATGACTTATTTGCCAATCCAGGTTTACAGAAGGAATATAGATATCCGGGCTATAGTAATTGCGGGCTCTGGTTGCCTGACGGGGATCTACCTTAAATTGACCATCGTTTAATGCGCCAGCCAATTGATGAAGATACTTCGAATGAGATAGTTCAAAATTAATCTTTATCGCATTTGTTGGCCTGAATATAATCAATGCAGATTCGGCATCTGCGCTGGAACTTCCGTTATCCCGGTAACCTTCGGATACCCTTTTGTTGGCATAAACATAGTAATCAACTTTTCCAATGCGCCCACCGATAGCGTTGTATGTACTCAGTAAACCGTAAGATCCCATTGTATTGATGCTTTCAAAACTGATCGCACGCGTTGTGTCTCCACGCTTCGTTATGTAATTCAACAGGCCACCAAACTGGGCTCCATACTGTAACGAACCTGTACCGCGTACCAATTGAATCCGCTCAACTGCTTCCATCGGCATGCTGTAATGACTAGCGGGATAACCATACATATCAGAGTTCGTAATCGCATCATTTCTTCGGATGTTAAATTCCCATCCGCGATGCGGGTCTAAACCACGCGTTGAAATGTTTACCTGATTTCCTGCACCATCCATATCATACACGAAGACACCGGGAACTTTTGCAAAAATCTGACGTGCGGTTTTCTCCGCAATGTTTACATCCATGCTTTGCACATTGATGACCTCATTTTTTTTACCCGACCAGATGCGTGTACCCTGAATACGCGGAAGTCTTTCCAGGCTATGAAGTCTCTCGCTTTTTACAGTAACTTCGTCCAATTGTTTCGTCTTTAAAGAATCGGTCACTTGTTGAGACCACCCAGGTACGGAACATACTGCCACCATCAGCAGTATGATCCATACATTGTGTTTTGTAAAAGTCATTAAATCAGTCAGCCCCATCAACCTTTAGTTTGTCAAGTGTATATTCCGCTACTGCTTTACCTTGTGTAATACCGACTTCAGCATCAAACCTGTAATGTATGCCGCCGTAAATTCTTGATTCGGCAGCTTCATTTGCCCACTTTTGGCATTTCGCTGTTTCTGCAGGAAACAAGTGTGACAAGATTGATGCTGCAGCTGCGGAAAATGCACTATGCCCGGAAGTATAACTTGGAAAATTCGGTGTACCTACGATCGTTTTAAAGCCAGGAATTGTTTGAATTGGCCGTGGATAGTGGTAGTGATATTTTGCATCCCAGCAACTGATACCAGCGTCCATAATGGCCATGTTCAAATAAGCAAATGTGCGCGCAGTGCGTATCGGGTTTTGCTCGTACTGAATAAGAAAATCTTTTGCAAACCTGTTCCAGTGCCCGGGAGGCGTGTAGGTACCTAAACCATCGGCCCACCAATTGGCGATCTTTCTTTTTTCCTCTGTCATATTCTCCTGAATGTCTTTTAATTCTCTTACAGCTTTCTTAAACGCTTCTGAATCAAGGGAAGGCGGCGGGCCAGGCCGTACGGCTTCGAGATTAGGCACGCTCCACATTTTTACATTACAGTAAAGTGGTGCTAATCCAACAGGTCTTACCGGTATCTCCATGTTTTTCCACTGCCATCCAAAACGATTAAATGCGGAAAGTGCGATAGAATCAGAAACAGGTTTCGGACATTGGGCTTTACTCATCCCATCCGTAGATGCTTTCGCCAGTGCAAGTTTTGCAATTTCACTACCAATCAATTCTCCAGCTGTCAAATCACTTTCAACGTTAGCACCGGCCCAAAGTAAACTTGCGAGATGTTCTTCTGCCCTTTTATTGATGTAATCCTTCTCAAGAGGAAACATGGCATTCAAGATATCCCTTGACGCGATGGCAATCACAGCGCCGTCAGAAGGGTAAGACGGCAACGATGAAAGCGGATACGCTGTTTCGATGGCATCATCCTGGTGAGCCGGTGAAAGTCTGTTAAACTGATACTTGTAATGCCATGCGGCAATCAATCCATCAAACTGTGCTACACTTAAATAGGCAAGTACCCTGCTTGTATAAGCCGGATGCGCAAAGGGAAATGGTGATGGCCCATCAGGATTAGCAGGAGTTGGCAGCGTATATGTTCCATCGGGATTCGGACCGGGAATCAGGTTGTATTTGGTAGCTAGTTCTAACGCAATTTCGTTCCACCTGATGGCCGGATTGTTTGTCCAGTACTTTACAGCATCGCGTTGTTTGTCATTCAGGTTAGCAACGATTGATTTTAAAGATACTAAATCTGCCTGGTATTCTACAGAATTAACATCAGCCGGAGCTTCAATTACAATCTCATCAGCGGAAGCGATAAGGATCGGCTGCCATGTACCACCATCTTCATCGAGGTCGGAATATTCATATGCCGAATACTTTGCAAATCTTGGCATTTCATGCTCTTCACAAGAGCTTACCATGAAGAGGCAGGCGCATACGCTTAGTATAAAAAGTAAACTATATTTTTTCATGTGATTTCTTTGTAGGATGAATGATAACTAAAACTTGAACTGGTAAGTTGCGCCTATACCTAGGGTTGTAACCTTGCCAATGTTTCTTCCATTGAGCATTTGATTGTAATACACCAACACGCCCAATCCTTTTACCGGTTTGATAAAATATTGAGCGGAAAGTCCGAATTGATCAAATACAACTTTATTCGTTGGTTGTGCAGCATTGTATTTTCGTATATCATCACCGCTGGTCGAATTCAACGCATAATAACTCGCCTCAATACGAAGGGTATTGTTCAAAAGCCACATCCCGATAACAGCATTTGATTCCCATGCACTGGGTACATCCATCCACGAAGTATAATATGCCCCGTTGTTGTAATAAAAATCACGTTCCGCCTGCGTCTGGCCTCTGAACAAATAACCTCCCATCAACCTGACGTAAAGTCCCATCTTCAGCTTATACTGCGCTATACCACGTAAGCTCCATTCATCAGTGCCGTTACCAAGACTGTAAGGCCTGTAGTCAGATAAGTAATTCGTTATCGGTGTAGCGAAACCACCCGCAGCGAATAAGGCCAACGTACCATTGCCAATATCTTTGTTGAGTGCACGATACTTTACGGCTATGCTCAGATCCTGAAAGCCTTTTACACCTTGAAGTTGTCCACCATTTGGTTTATCTGATTGCGTCTGAACATAAGGAACACCAACATAAAAGTTAAGGTTATCCAGTATGCCGATCGCGATCATGGGCATGATTGTCGTTCTTTTTACTTTAGCAATTGTTTCGTTGGAACGGAGATACGTACCTTCCCAATATTGGTCAAATGATCCTTGATCATAAGTAATCGCAAAACAGGCCTCACGCTTCTTCATCATTGCTGCATCAGAAGGTGTTTGAGACATAACCGATTGATTGCAACAAAAAATTGCAATGCACAGGCAAACTAATCCCGTAGAATTTTTCATCAATAGTTTTTGAAATTTGTGTTGTAAGAATTTTAAGACAGGCGAAATCCCCAGGATACGCCTGTAAAAAACAGGCATGAATAATATGCAATGCGTTTCACCGGTGAGGGTGGAACAACAACGCGATCATAAAATAACAGCCATTGATTTTATGAAAACAAAAAAATTCATGCGTAGGATCAGCCTTTCGGGGGAGGGCTATCAACAACGCCTGATCTCTGATAGAAAAAATCCAACATAACTCCCCTAAGCACGGTATAATTCCATCCTTTGGATGCGGATGATAAATTACAGGAAGAAGGCAAATAATCCTTCATGAAACTCAGGGTAGCTTTACCACTATGTTTGGCCTGAACGGGTTTATCAGTAAAGGTTTTTACGTAGTCAGACAAAGCCTTCTTGATTCGTTTACTGGCGTTGTCTTTAATACAAACAATGTACAGGGTATCTTTCTCGAGTTTTTGTTTTATTAATCTATAGAACTCGCCCTTATGTTCGACCTCACCATCTACCCTTTCATAGGTTTTTGTGTCAATGTGATAGGGAATGGCCAGCGGAACCTTGATCGTTACCGTCTCCTTTTCGTTGTAATTGTCATTATTAAGGCGCTGTACCAAATCGTATTTTACCTTATAGCGCATGCCGATAAATAACCCATAGAAGCCAAGGGTATTAAAGAGAATCAGGATGATCAGGCAAATGGAGAGGACTTTTTTCAAAACGGGTAATTCTATACATAGGTATAAAATTTCAAATAAATGTCAAAATCCTTAATAGGATTTTCAATCCAGTCGGAGGCCTGATCCCTAACATTGCCTTTGTGGGATAATGAAGGGTTATGAATGAATGTTAAAATAACAATCGGGAATTCAGATTAAAGGTCAATGTGAAGTCCTGCTAATATAAGTGTTCCAATTCTATCTGTTCCGTAAGCTTCGCGTGAGTCGTCTCCTAGTATATTCCGCGCATTAACAAAAGCTTTTACCTGATTTGAAAATGCGTATGATATGTTTGCGTTCAGTAATACCTTGCCGCGAATATGATCAATCGCTTGTGGTGCAACTTCGCCACCCTCATGATCGAGACTATTCAATCCATCCAGTTTGTATTTACTGTAGTAATATCCGGACACGTTAATATTCCATTTATTGAAAGGCATATTTAATGCGAATCCCCCAAACGCATCAGGCGCATATTCACTTTTCTTGTCTGTAACCTTAGTAAGATTTCTTTCGGGATAGATTACCGGATGAGGCTCATAATAATACGGCGTATAATCTTCCATCATGGTTTTCTGAAAGGTAACGGATGGCTTCAAAGATGCCTTACCCAATATTACGGTCGCAGCTAAGGTAAAGCCAGTCTGTTTAGAAGCAAGATCAATATTTTGCTGTATGGCCTTCCACGTTCCTTGCTGCTGTTCGGGGAAGAACACAGGTTCTTTAACATTTTTAGTGACCAGGGTGGAAAAGCCAGTATAGACCTGGTGAAAGAGGGATACATCAAAACTCAAATTCTTTCCCATGCGGGTTTTGTAACCGACTTCAACCAAATTATTTTGAAGTAAATCCCGCTCCTTATTTCCGTGAATTGTTAACAACATAAACGGATCATCTACTGTTTTTAAATTCAGATATGTCGGTTCAATAAAGGATCCTTCATAGGCACGCGCAATTAAAAAACGGACGATATGATCGCTATTTAATTTATAATTGACGACGCCCTGAAAAGAAATATAGGTATCATCAGGTGCTTTAAACTTATCTGCCCGAACTGCTGCTATAATCCTTAGTGATTTAGATGGATTGTAGTCGCCCTTCAACGAATAGGCATAGTTATACATCATGGCTTTGTCATTGAATTTTCCACTTTTCCCTACCGCTGTGGTATACGGCTGATCATCGATAATAGCCTGCTGATAACTGAAGGAAGGTCTGAACGAAAGTTTACTGCTAATTTTAAGATTATAATCCACGTAATTATCCCAGGTCATATAATCGAAATTGTATTCCGATAAATTGCCCATTAATCCCATTGTTCCGCGGATCAGCGATGTTTGTACCGTAACATGTCCGATCTCCGCTTTTAGTCTGTTGCTCAAACTACCGTTGAGCATTTTTTGGAAATTTGTGCTAATGGTACTACCAATAAGCGCCATACTTTGGTTATAACCTGAATTGAAACCAATTGTTAAATCCTTTTTTGGTTTAATGTATAAATTCAAGTTTAAGCCGGTACGCCTTGTGCCAATTTCCTGATCCGGAAAATAAGCATTCGGATCAGCAGCTACGACGGGATCAGAATGCTGAAGCAAATCTGTAACAAATGTACTTGTTGCCGGATCATAGTATTCAACGCTCATACGCTTCCTGGACGAGTGGTTAGCCGAGACATTGAATTCAAACTTATCGGAAACTCTTTTGCCTCCCAATGCTGAAAAGACCAGACTCTCCCCTGCTTGTAATGAAGCTGACCCATATAAATCATCGCCTTCGTTCCACCTCCGGGTGATAATATTGATAACACCGTCAACTGCATTAGGTCCGTATAACGGTGCATTTGGCCCGTAAACAATTTCGATTCTCTCCACATCCGCTAAATCGACTGGAAGATTTTGCCAATATGTACCGCCCGAATAATAGTTGTAGATGATTTGATTGTCAATCATCGCAAGAATTGTAGTGTTTGTATTCCAGAACTTATGAGAAGCAAGGTTATCTTTACCTCCGCGAATTGAAACATCGTACGATCCGTTTGCCATCTCACGTACAATCAGGGCAGGTGCCAGCCGTAAGGCCTCGGGTATTGAGGTCGCGCCACTATTAACGATTTCCTTCCGTGTAATAACAAACGAGGTAACGGGAGCATCGAACAACGTTTCATCCTTTTTGGAAGCAGAAACAATGCGTACGTTCATTAGTTCTTCAAAACTCAGGGCTGTAAGTTCAAGCGTGTCTTGTTGGTTTACAGTTTGTGCATGCGCATTGACTAGCCCACCTATTAATAATGCGGTGATGAGTCTACTGATTATCGTCATTTAAAATTATTTTTTATTCAAGAATTGCCAACTTCAATAAGCCGTCCATCGCAACCAAACCTGTTCCATCAAAAACGACCTTTTTTAATTTGAACTTTAAGAGATCATCCGCTACAACAAAGCTGATAGCAGCGCCTTTTTTGATGAGGTCTTCTTCTGTTACTAATAAGATATTTTTACCGCTAACCCCCACAATCAACTCTTTAATATATCTTGATTCTGATTCCGGCAGATAAATGATATTTATACCGGACAGATCATCGGTATTTTCCACCAACCTTATCTCTATCGCTTTGCTTCTTACCGTTTTTCCGGATAAGGCCTTTGTTAAAATCTCAACATTTTCGCTTTCCCTATAAACACCAATTACAAACTTATCTTCCGATTTTGGCCATTTAATATATTTAGCAAAATTATAGATGTACGCCGCCTGAAGTTCTTTGTATGAAAACGTCTGCGCATACGCTGACGTTACCATACAACCAAGCAAGGCAATCGTAAGAAGGGGATATTTAAATTTCAGAAACAATGTATTTCTATTATCGCGAGTTTATGCTTGCGGCATTTCACACAGATGCCAATAGTGGTTGAGAATCGATACTGCACTGGTAAATCCCTCGAAAGAAAGCGGTTTAAGAATATAGCCGGCAACGTTCAGGTCATACGCCGCAATTTTATCACTCTCTTCATTCGAGGTTGTCATTACAAATACACTAATCGATTTCAGGTCGGTGTTTGTTCTCAGTTCCCGAAGAAATTCTATGCCACCCATCCTTGGCATGTTGATGTCGAGCAGAATAACTTTTGGACCAGGTATCTTTGTATCCGGATTTTTTCCATGTAGAATATCCAACGCCTCAATACCGTTTCGGGCAATGTATAAGGGATTATTAATGTTATTTTTTTTGAACGCCCTTTGCACATTCATGATATCAACCTCATCGTCTTCAACGAGCAGAATATTTATTAAATTCGCCATATCAATTATTTTTATTTCCATTTAAATTTTCTTTCGGTTTCGTTACGATGTTTTTGGCCAGGTAAAAATGAACCGCGATCCTTTCTGTTCTTCGGACACCACTGCAATTTCACCTCCCATGTCCTCCACGCATTTTTTAATAATTGCCAGGCCGACACCCGTTCCTTCTACTGCATCACGGGCTTGAAGTGTCTGAAAAATTTCAAATATTTTCTCATGGTACGCTTTCTCAATACCCATACCGTTATCCTCAACACTAAAACGATAGTAGGAACCTAGCTCGTCAGCAGTTATTCTTACAAAACCTTCCGCCTTATCATTGTATTTTATAGCGTTCGAAATAAGATTAATAAATACCTGTTGAAGCAATATTTTCTTTGTGTCAAAAACAGGCATTTTATCTTCGATGTCAATCTTAATATGCTGAGGTGGATTAAGTAAATCGATTGTTTCTTTCAGCATTTGATTTATATCAACCCGTTCTGTAGAAACACGTGTGCGACCGATCTTAGCATATTCTAAAAGTCCATTAATGAGTGATTCAAGACGAAAGACGCGCCCGCGCAGCACTTTCATATTCTTTTTCGTATCCTCAGGAATAGATGTACCAAGATCTTCTTCAATCCACTCCGATAACTTAAATATCGCGCGTAAGGGTGCTTTCAAATCATGCGAAACAACATAGCTGAACTGATTTAACTCTTCGTTTTGCTTTTTCAACTGTTGCGTGTGTCGTATGAGTTCCGTTCTCGATGACTCCAGGCGTTCAAGCATCTGATTGAACGCCTGTGCCAGTTCTCCCATTTCATCATTGGATTTTACGTCCACTTTGATGTTTTCAACACCACTCGAAATGGCCTTAACAGCCTGCTCCAATCTGCGTATGTTTCCGGTAATCATTTTACTGATGAAGAAAGACAGAACTACTCCGGAGGTAAAAAGCGCCAGACAAAAATAAAGTGTGGTTTGCTTCAATGAACTGATGGATGCTTCCATTTGTTTAAGTGAATAGCCAATCACCAATGTTCCAAAAGGAATATCCTGATACACGATGTGACTCTTGTAGTATATTATTCCGTCCCTGGTAACGATCTTATCATAGGTTTTGATTTTTGTGATCTCATCAGGAATCGTTATCCCAGGCAGTTTAAAAGATGCTATTTTTTGACTGTCAACACTGGCTACATCAATATACACCACGGCGCCATCGGCATGGGCCCATTCCAGCGCTTCAGATACAGCCACAAGATCTGTCTCACCCATTCCTATTCCAACACCGATGGAAAACATATCACTAATGCTTCGAATTTTGGATCGAATGGCTTCTATCGCAGCCTTCTCCTGTTGCATCGGATAATACGTGTATATAAAAATGGCCACCACTGCAATCAGAACGATCTGACCGAGTATAATTTTAGTACCGATGGAAAGTTTTAGAAGCATACCTTACTACCCCGTTTTGCGTAAGCTTCGTTTAACCTCTTCACTTACCATCGAAACAAGGGAAACAATAATGGAAACAAGATTGGTTATCTTCACCATTTCATCCTTTCGATTTTCGCTTTGAACAAGTTTGACCACTTCATCAAGCGCATGTTCGAGATCGTTCATCTTGAGCAGTGCAAAACAAACGCGCGCTTCCCGACAAACAGATTCAATTCCTTCAAAATCGCCCACCTTTAAAAAGCCTTTTAGACTTTCGATAAACCGATGCGCATGCTGATCGCACATCATTAGTTTATTTAAAACCGCCTGGTCATTGCTTTTGATTTTATCCAACACCATTGCTTCAACGTTTCCTTCTGCGGGTTTCCCTAATGACAGTGGCCGGCCAACTACCCGCTGCCGATCTTTTTTATTATAGTGTTTTATAATTTTTGTATAAAGATCCTGTGACTTAAAAGGTTTAGAAATATAATCGTTCATACCCACCGCGATGCATTTTGTTACATCCGAACCGAATGCATGCGCTGTCATCGCGATAATTGGAACATGAGATTTTGGTGATTGCAATTTTGTACGGATGTATTCAGTCGTTTCATAGCCATCCATTTCCGGCATTTGAAGATCCATCAGAATGAGATCATAGTCATTTGCTTTCACTAACTCAACGGCCTGAACCCCATTGGTGGCAATGTCAATTCTGCAGCCAGTCTTAGCCAGTACCTTTTTAACCAGCAATTGGTTTACAATATTATCTTCGACTACAAGGATAAATGCATCCTGTATTTGCTCAAATGAATTTCCTGCTGTAACTAAAGGTGAGGAGGCAGCAGGCTTTTTCACAACAACTTTTTCAAATGCAAGATGTACTGTAAAAACAGAACCCTGGCCTGGCTCGCTTTCCAACGTTATTTTTCCTTCCTGAATGGCCACAAGGCTTTTTACGATTGAAAGTCCTAATCCAGTGCCGCCATACTTGCGCGTTGTATCATCTGATGCCTGAACAAAAGAGTCGAATATCAAAGTCTGTTTTTCGTCTGGAATTCCAATTCCTGTGTCGCGGACCTTAAACTCAAAAAACTCATTGTGATTTTGTGAATCACGTGAAGTTACTTCCAGGCTAACGCTTCCTTCTTCCGTAAACTTAATAGCATTGGAAATAAGGTTTGTGAGGATCTGATTCAACCGTACAGCATCTCCTCTGATTACAGACGGAATAAGCGGATCAATTTTACTGATCAGGCGTAATCCTTTCTCTTCAGCTTTGGGACGCAAAACGTTTAATATACCGGTGATGAACTCAACAATATTGAACTCATGTTTTTCAATGGTCATTTTGCCTGACTGAATCTTTGATAAATCAAGCACGTCGTTGATTACCACCAACAGGTTTTCGCCTGAGAAGTGAATAGCATCAACAAATGTTTTTTGTTCCTCAGATAATTCAGTTTCATACAAAAGCCTGGTGAATCCCAAAATCGCGTTCATCGGTGTTCTGATCTCATGGCTCATGTTGGCGAGAAAGATCTCCTTCACCTTCATCGAGTTCTCTGCAAGTTCACGCGCTTTCAGTATCTCCTGTTCCCCCAACTTTCTGTCCGTAATATCCTGTAATGTACCGACCAATTTTTCAGGTCGCCCTGAAGTATTTAGATATCCATATCCCTGGGCGTGAACATACTTAAGACCAACCGGAGTATTGATCCGAAAATCTATATTGAATTCGCCCCTTCGGATGGCTTTCATCCAAATACTTTTTACGAGTCTGAGATCGTCAGGATGAACTGATCTGAATAAAATCGCTAATGATGGCAGGCCGTTGAGCGGAACACCAAAAATGTTGAATATTTCCGAAGACCAATAGACTGTCCCCGTGTCATGCGTATACTCCCAATTACCAACTTTCGCAATTCGTTGTGCTTCAGCCAAACGGGATTCACTGATACGCAGCGCATGCTCAGCTTCCTCCCTTTCCCGGAGCATCTGGGTCATGCGAATCATGTTTCTTAGTACCTGCCCGAGCGAAAGGCCGTTGATGTCGTTCTTTACAATGTAGTCAGACGCACCGGCTTTCATCAACTCTACCGCTATGCTCTCATTTCCCTGTGAGGTGATAATGACAATGGGTGTCTTAATACCGTTGTCACGCATTTTTTTCAAAAGTAACAGGCCGTTTTCTCCCGGAAGAAGATAATCGAGAAAGATACAATCAAAGTTATTGAGCGAGTCGGAGATTTGGTGCGCATCGTCATACTCTGTGAGTGCATAAGAAAATCCGCAAGTTCGTAAAGCCCTTTTCAAATGAAGTCTGTCCGCTTCATCGTCATCGATCACCAGTAATTTTATCTCTTCACTCATGCGACAGACAGGTTAGATTTGTCAGCAATGGATTTCGGCCAGTTAAAGATGAACTTACTTCCCTTTTCTATTTCTGATTCCACGCGAATCTCACCACCATGTTCGTCAACAATCCTTTTCACAATTGTTAAACCGATGCCCGTGCTTTCAAACTTATCCCGGGATTGCAGGGTTTGAAAGATGGCAAATATTTTTTCGAAAAACTCAGTCGGAATTCCCGGGCCGTTATCTTCAACTGTAAATTCATAATAATCGCCATCTTCTATGCAATAGATTTTAACCTCCCCTTCCGCTTTGTCATTATATTTAATTGCGTTGCCGATAAGGTTTGAAAAAATTTGGAACAGCAGGATCTTGGGAGCTTCTAATGCAGGTAGTGATTTATCAATTTGAATACTGAATTTTTTGGAAGGCGATAACATTTCAACAACCTCGTTTACGAGGACACAAACATCAACGCGCTCAGTTGTAATTTGCGTGCGACCAACTTTTGAATATTCAAGAATGCCATTGATCAGCGATTCCAATCTTACAACCCTACCGCGAAGCATCTCAAAATTCTTTTTATTTTCTTCCTCGAGAGATGCCCCTAAATCTTCCTGCAGCCAAAGCGAAAGATTACTGATGGCACGAAGCGGAGCTTTAAGATCGTGAGAAACAATATAGGCGAACTGATCAAGCTCCCTGTTCTTTTCTTCAAGTCTTCTGGTGTATTCAGCCAATTTTTCTTCCGACCGCTTTTTAGCAGACACATCACGAAGTAAAAATAATTTATACCGGACACCGCTAACAGTATCCTCGGCGTACTTCGCAGTGTATGAACACGTCATTACAGTGCCATCGGCACGATAAAATGTCTCCTCTCCGTTGTGTGAATCGTTTAGATTAACAACGGTATGATAAAAACTTTTTTCAGACGCTTTTTCTGAAAGGAAGGGCTGAATGTATTTTCCCTGAATCTGATCTAAAGTCTCAAACCCCAAAAACGTAATTACAGTATCGTTCGCAAATGTAATCCGGTCGGCAGTATCAAGAACCAGTATTCCTTCCTTGATATTTTTTATAATCGTTTCGGCTAAATTGCCGATGTGCAGGGTATTTTTTGAAACTACGTTCATAACGATATTTGCTGGTATTTTACAGCAGATTCTAAACACAAAAGTTGTTGTTATTTACCGTCTTTTTATAGGGGAAATCCTGATTTTATAAAAATCAGATATTGTAACTGGTGTACTGTCTAAAAGCTGGATTCACGTTGTTTTTAGGACTTAAAGGAAAGTAAAACGGTATGGCCTATCAGGTAAACCCTGAGAATTCATCGAACGACTTAAAAACAAGTTTAACTCTCCTCCAGCCACCTGTTAATGAAAAGGACGGTCATAATAACTGCATCTCAAGGCATAATTATCATCAAAACCGCTCTAATAAGAGCCTTAAAGCTTTTAATTCTTCTGTTGGTGAATACTTTTGGAATGATATAGTCTTGTCTGCCTTAGTCTGCAATTAATAGTGTATATTTGATCTATCAATTCTAATCGTCCTGCCGGCTTTATATCTTCTAAGATGATCGCACCTGTTTGATTCTTTCAATTGTAAAGAGATTCTGAATCTCTGCTGTATCGCCTATTAAATATTTTATTTATGACCCTTATGTATCAAACATTAGCAGAACTGCCAAGGTAGACGCCCTTCGGAACTTGTTCCCAGCATTTGGCGGAGTACGTCAGCCAACTATTAGCGAACCTTACACAGGCAACCAAACGGATTTGGCTGTCGAAACGAACGATGGCGAAGAAGACAGAAAAGCCATTTAACAGCTAAGCAATTCAAGTTTTAAGGAAGAAGTTCTTGTCGTTGCCGAGGCGCGCCCTAAACGTGGTAGCCGGAATGGGGAAATGCCGAATCTCGGTTTAACCGAGTCTAACACAGAAAACAACAACGTAGATGAGATCCAAATCTCGTTCGAGTTGTCGCCTCTTTTACAACGGTGGCCATGCTGTAAAAGATTTATTCCAATGTCAAATAATTAAACGAAGGTATTACCCGAAAAACTATTTTATGAAAAATATTCTCATAATCGATGATGACAAAGACTTGCGTTTTTTATTAAAAAGACATTTGAACACCCGTGGATTTCAATGTTACGAAGCAAGTACACAAGAGAGTAGTTTCGAAATACTTGACACAAACGTCATTGATCTCGTATTGTGTGATCTCAACCTTAAAAAAGAAAAGGGTCAGGACATATTAATGTCTATCAAAGAACGCAAGCCTTCTCTTCCGGTAATTATTATTACCGGGTACAGCAACGTAAGAACAGCAGTTGAAGTAATGAAACATGGGGCTGCCGACTATCTGCTGAAGCCATTGATTCCGGAAGACATTGTTTCGATTATCCATAGCAGAATTCAGACATCAACGGAACAAGGCGCTGAACCAGCGCCAACAGTTTCCGAACCGTATACGGAGGAACGCTATGTGTTAAGTCCAAACGACTCATTTCAGGCGATATTAAAACAAATCGATCTGGTAGCACCGACAGATTATTCTGTTATTATTTACGGCGAAAGCGGAAGTGGCAAAGAAGCTTTTGCCCAGGAGATCCACAAACGCAGTAAACGTAAGGCCAAGCCATTTGTGGCTATCGACTGCGGCGCATTATCAAAAGAACTCTCTGCAAGTTTATTATTCGGACATGAAAAAGGTGCTTTTACTGGCGCATTGGACACCAAAAAAGGTGCATTTGAAACTGCAGAAGGTGGAACCATTTTCCTGGATGAGATCAGTAACCTTTCTTATGATATACAGGTATCTTTACTACGCGTTATGCAGGAAAGAAAGACCAGAAGAGTTGGTGGAACAAAGGATATTCCCATTGATATACGCGTTATTGTAGCCAGCAATAAAAAATTATGGGAAGCGTCGAAGCAGGGACTATTCAGAGAAGACTTATACCATCGCTTTAACGAATTTTCGATAGATGTGCTTCCATTAAGGGAAAGAAAAAACGATATCGTGTTTTACGCGGATCATTTTCGCAATCAAAGCAACAGAGAACTTAACAAAAGGGTTTCTGGTTTTACAGACGATGCGATGAAGGCCATTTTAAAATACAATTGGCCCGGCAATCTTCGTCAATTGAAGAACCTTATAAAAAGAAGTGTTTTGATATCAGAATCCGACACGATCGGAATAGAAATTCTTCCCGAAGAATTTATCGTGGAGCTTAAACGTTCTGAACCTGCTTAAGAAACCTCCACCATACGAGAAAAATAAAATTAGAATAAAGTCAGGATAGTATAAAGTATGAAAATAAGAACAATAACAAACAGTTGGATAGATTCCGCCAATTGGGAATCAAAGAAGGATAATTTTAAGGCGCGGTTTCCGCTATTGACTGACGCAGACCTCAATTGCGCACTACATCCCAGCGACAGTATGCTTGAAAACCTGCAGCGCAAGCTTGGCTTAACAAGTGACGAGTTGGCAATTACAATAATTACACTATAGCTACAGGAGGATTTAATAATAGGTTATGTCGAAACGAATCCGACATAATCTATGGTTTTTCTTAACAGAGATCAGCTTGTCCAACGGAATAAAACATCGATAAGCTTGTCGTATCTTTTATTAAATGCTTCAAGCAATTTATGCGGCATCGTTGTCGGTAACAATGGCTTGGCACTTTCTCTGTTCTGTGCTATTGATAGGATAAGACTTCGTTCGTTCATAATATGGATTGTTATTCGATCGTTCATAACGATTATTACTAAAGATAACAATAAAACGAGACGAAGTTTAACATTCTAAGTTATTTAGTTTCCAGGATAAACTCACCAAGAGCGTCAACACACTTTCGGAAAAATTGTATGGGGAGTGGTATGCCTCCTTCAGTGCTGATCAATATTAATTGATGATCTTTCATTCACGTTTTTTCGCCTCCCGGACCGGCTGGGGCCCAGCATACTGGCATTGTCGCTGAACATAATACTGCTATTTTTGAGATCGGCTTACAAAACCCAATAGGCATCGAACGTATACTACACTTGGGGAAATTTCGCCAAGAGAAACGAATCACTTTTTCTCTTGGCGAACTTTTATCGTACGCTAATTGGCCCGCAGCTATTAAACCACTTTAAATAGCACACAAGGCGAAGCTTCCAAAGCATATGATATCCACAATAGTCGAGAATTGAACAATTATCGCCCTGAATTCTTTTATTTTAAAGTTCTTTCTTATACTTTAGAATTGAGAAACGTACAAAATCGCTTGAAAAAGACACTTAGCATAACCTTAATTGCCTTGCTTTTGCTGAATGCAATGGGCTATTATGCTGTGTTCTTTGGGCTGCAATTAAGGAACGATTTTGCTATGACAGAGCGTCTGGATACTGACACTTATGACGATGCAAAAACCGTTACCATTAAAATACCCGTTGCAGTACCCTACATGTTTGATCAGACTGAATTTGTAAGAGTAGATGGTAAATTCACCTATGATGGAGAGTTCTACCGACGCGTAAAACAAAAATATGCAGCAGATACTTTGACTATCATCTGTGTCAAAGATACTGGGACAAAATTTATTCAGGAAGCACTCACCGATTATGTAAAAACGTTTACCGATAATCCATTGGATAAGCATCATAATGGAAAAATTACTGTTTCGTTTATCAAAGATTTCATAGGTCATTCGTTTTCATTAACGAATATTTGCCCCGGTTGGCAAGCTGAAGTTATAAAGAATGGGTTCAATCTCGAACTGATTCCCGATTACACCTCTACCATCATTCATCCCCCCGAACGCGGATAAATCCTTCGTGCTTAAATTCTGCATTCATCATATTTGGTTTGATGAAGTATGTTCGCTGGTATTATTTAAATCATGTTACAAACGTAAGCGTTTGCGGTTTGGGTATCGCTTTACATGAATAGAAACAATACAGTTCCATACACATGTTTAAGCCAGGAAACTTATAAGCAGGTTGCGGGTTCCTATTGGTTTGGGTTTCCTGCGCCTGCTTATTTTATTTGGTTCATGGTTCAAGGTTCAAGGTTCAACGTTGGATTTCGAGAACGAAGTGGTTTCGGAACTGTTTGAGGTTTGAGGTTTGATTTGTTGCAAAAACTGATAAGCTGAGAAAACATACCTTGTACCTTGTACTCAGACCTGTACCTTGTACCTGAACTACCGCCCAACAAACTCGTAGCTCGAAGCTCGCAACTCGTAGCTATTTCTTCCCTCGTTACCGTCTTGGAGCCTGCAGCTTGAAGCTGACCGAAAAACGTGTTAATCACCCCAATCTAATAACCATTCCTTCATCGCCACCAATAGGAATTACATTACCAACGGGTTTACCTTCATCTTCAACGGCTGTAGACAGTTCCACAACGCCCTGGATATCTTCACTTGACATATAATAACATGGGCGATGGCTCAAATTCAAGACAATCAAAAAACGTCTATTTGCAGACTGCCTCAGATACGCAATAATCTTATTATCAGAAAACACGGCAACGAAGTCTCCAATCGTAAATGCGGGTTCTTTTTTTCGCAGATCAATCAATCGCTTGTACAGCATGAGTATTGACGATTTGTTCTGGCGTTGGAGCGCAACATTAATTGTTTGATAATGCTTATCGATCCGCAGCCACGGAGTATGTTCACTAAAACCAGCATTGGTTGATGCATCCCACTGCATAGGTGTACGGGCCGGATCCCTTGTGAGGTTTTTATTCGCACTGTTTAATCCTCTTGGATCCTGGATTTCGTTCACGGGTATAGATGCATCCCGCATACAAATCTCGTCTCCATAGTAGAGCGTAGGCGTGCCACGCAACGTCAGCAATAACACAGCTGCGACAGAAGCCTGGTCTGATCCGGCACGGCTCGCAATACGGGGTTTGTCATGATTACTTAACACCCAATTCGGCCATCCGCCTAAGGGAAGTGCAGCTTCGTATTCAATGAGCGCCGAAGCAATGGCACTTGCATTCCACGGCAATGAGATCAATTGGAAGTTAAAAGGCAGATGTGCCCCCTTCAGATCAAGACCATAATATGTTACAAGTTTTTGAATGGGCAAATATACTTCACCAATCATCATGCGTTCATCAAACTCATCCAGCACCTCGCGCATTTTGCGAACAATGTCATGTACTTCCACCTGATCTGTTGAGTGTACCGGTAAAAGTTTATGATACTCCGCCATCGAAGTTTGATAATCGGGATTTGGTGGATTATCGCGAAACAACTTATCTTTAATCAAATGCCACATTACATCTACTCTGAACCCATCAACACCTTTACAGAGCCAATACCGCATGATGTTAAACATTGCTTGCTGAACTTCTTCGTTTCGCCAGTTAAGATCCGGTTGTGATTTATCAAATGCGTGATAATAATATTGCTGCGTATGTTCATCCCATTGCCATGCACTGCCCCCAAATTCACTCAGCCAGTTATTCGGAACATCCCCATCCGACGTTCCATCATGCCAGATATACCAGTTGCGTTTAGGATTATCTCTCGACAATTTTGATTCCTGAAACCATGGATGAGACGCTGATGTATGGTTTGGCACAAGGTCGAGGATCAGCTTCATCTTACGTGCGTGCACATCTTTTACTAAAGCGTCAAAATCACGCAGGCTTCCGAAGTCAGCATGAATATCCTCATAATTTGAAATGTCGTACCCAAAGTCGATCATGGGCGAAGGGTAAATCGGTGAAATCCAGATCGCTGTAACACCAAGCCATTCCAGGTAATCAAGTCGTTTGATTATGCCTTGTAAATCGCCAATACCATCGCCGTTGCTGTCCTGAAACGATCGGGGATACACCTGGTAAATAATTCCCTCCTGCCACCAAAGAAGATTGATTTTATCTGTACTCATGAGTTATGCTGGTCGCTTATTAAAAGGCTGTCTCTATCCACTATAAATAGGAAGACCGTCTGGCCCGGAATTTTAATTCAGTGATAAAACAAGTGTAATCAAGTATGGCCAAATATTGGTATAAGAACGCGGTAATCTATTCCCTTCATGTAGAAACATTTATGGACTCGGATGGAAACGGAATTGGTGATTTCAGAGGATTAACACGGTCACTCGATTATGTGGCCGGCCTGGGTGTAAATTGCATTTGGCTTCTCCCATTTTTTCCAACGCCAAACAGAGACCATGGATACGATATAACGGATTACTTAAGCGTAGACCCACGCTTTGGTAACCTTGGACATTTCGTTGAGTTCCTCGACGCTGCTGAAGAACGTGGTATACGGGTAATTATTGACCTGGTGTTGAATCATACTTCCATTGATCATCCGTGGTTTCAGGAGGCCAGAAAAAGCAAAGCATCTAAATATCGAAAATATTACATATGGCTTGATGAAAAACCAGAGAACCCGAATGAGGATATCATTTTTGGACATCATCAAGATGGCAACTGGGAATACGACAAAGAAGCGGATCAGTATTTTTACCACACATTTTATAAACATCAGGCTGATCTCAACATTTCAAATCCCGATGTTCAGGAAGAAATACGTTACATTCTTCACTTTTGGTTAAAACTAGGAATTGCCGGATTTAGAATGGATGCTGTTCCGCACATGCTGAGAGAGAAAGGAAATGAAAAATTTAAAGGTGATCCATTTGAGTTTCTGCAAAATATACGAAGATTTACAGAGGAACAACGCCAGGATGCTATTCTGCTTGCTGAGGTAGATACAGAGCCTGAAAAGTACAAGGATTATTTTGGAGAGAGCAACCAGGTCCAGATGCTTTTCAACTTCTATCTGAACAACTACATCTTTCTTGCGCTTGCGCGGAAGGATGCTACTCCCGTGGTTCACGCACTAAAAGAACTTCCACAAACCACCATCAAAGAACAGATGGGCATCTTCATCCGCAATCATGATGAGCTTGATCTTGAACGGTTAAGTGATGAAGAGCGCCAGGAGGTATTTAACGTTTTCGCACCAGATAAAGACATGCAGATATACGGCAGGGGTATACGCAGAAGAGTCGCCCCGATGCTGAAGAATAACCGGCAATGGATGGAATTGGTTTACAGTTTACTATTCAGTCTTCCCGGAACGCCAGTACTGCGATACGGTCAGGAGATCGGCATGGGCGATGACCTTTCTCTCCCGGAGCGAAACGCTGTACGGACCGTAATGCAATGGTCAAATGAAAAACATGGTGGATTTTCTGTTTATGAAGGCAACGAAATAAAAATTAACGTTATCTCGAAGGGTGAGTATAGCTATAAAAAAACCAATGTGCATGACCAGATGCGTGATCCCAATTCGTTTTTAAACTGGATTGAACGCATGATTAGTATACGAAAAGAATGTATTGAATTTGGATATGGTGATTATAAGATATTGAAGACAGATAACCCTGCAGTATTTGCGCATGCTTCATTTTACAAAAATGGTATCGCGCTCGCTATGCATAATTTCTCTGATGAGCCAATTACTTTTCAATTAGACCTTGATGAAAATATTTTTGAACACATGATCGAACACTTCTCCAACGAACAATATGATCCTGTTCAAAAGGAAAGTCAACCCATTAAATTGGGTCCTTTTGGTTATAGATGGTTTCGAAAAAGTCCACTTTTCCTTTAGTTACTGTGAACTGTATGTGTTCGCTATTTAGCTGCAAGCTTCAAGTTGCTTTCGATTATAATGCAGAACCATCGCCTCGTTATTGCTCTTCCCTTCCCCTTTACTATTTTCTGACGGACCTATTCACTAGATTGTCATCAGTCGAAGTCTTCGATAATAGCAGAAAAGCGATTTCGATAACGATAGGTTGCTACTGCTTTACTGGGGGATCATTCATTGTGCGCTTGCCGTGGGCAAGTGCAATTACCAATGACAACAAGGTGACGAATGAATGACGAATAAGTCGATCAGGCATGGTTTTGGATTTCCTGTCGACCGCAGATTTCCATATTGTGTGCCGTGGACGCTTTTCCCTTGATCTACAAGCATCTGTGGCACAATTTAATACCGGAATATCAGGCCCCGAGCTGCGCTCGGGGCTATTCACATTTAGCTCCTCCGGAGCATTTGATTTAGTTAGTGAAGCGGTTCTCAATCTGTTGAAAATTCTTCAGCTTGCCTTACGCGAATGCGTTTTTTGATCTTTTTTTATGGCCTCACTCCTTCCTCTCTCCGGGTCTCTTTAGGAGAGAGAGACTTAGGAATCAAGAAACGCAATGGATTAACG
>Ga0196965_1000528_pt1 | contig 21378 bp, 26 predicted proteins | sample S1_20metaG_FD_148668 | JGI IMG/M metagenome (GOLD analysis project Ga0196965, IMG submission 148668) | Soil microbial communities from Anza Borrego desert, Southern California, United States - S1_20 | ecosystem: Environmental > Terrestrial > Soil > Desert | place: USA: California | collected... | reverse complement strand
TATAAAATATACGTAATTTATCAGAAAGATTCACTTGTATCAGTATTATAATTAAGATAGTTGGATAGTATACTCGCTATATGATAGCGTATAATCGTTCTCATTCTGAAGGTGACTTAAATGATTGAATTGATAGCCCTGACTTTGGGACCAGGTGGAAGAAAACTGAAACTTTCTACTGAGGCATACAATAAACTCTGGATAGATCCGCTAATGTGAATGTAATGCTAACCAGATAAAGCATTGAGGTGTACATGGTAATTATGCTGATGGCTTTATTTTTAAATACCTGGTCAAGTAAAGCACGTGGCATTTACTCCAAATTTCTTATTGGAATATGATTAATTGTTTGCAAGATAGGTTATGGCCGTAATGGAATCAATTTAACTATAATTTCCTTTATTTTACATATCAAAATGTACTCTCATCGGAAAGTTAACTGATTCATGAAAGTGAAGTTTTTTTAAACCTCTTTCGTTTAGTAGGAAGTCTTCTATTTTGCCTGAATACCTAATAATATTTCCTGTCGTTTCTGGATTAATTATCTCTGTGACATTCAGTGCAATTCCATTCTGATAATCAACTTCCCACAATTCATTACCGTTATTGTCTAAAAGAATATATTCCACAGATTTCGAGGAGGCAGAAGGAGTTGGAAAATTGCTTTCTTTATCTGTGTTCAACCACTATATTAATGAACGTTATAGTTATTATATTTATTGTTGAACCTCCTGAGTAAATTTGCAGAATTAACACAAAAAATTCATTTACAAATTTTCACGAGATAGAAGAATCACGAATCAATTTGATATTTCATGGATATTATTATTTTTCTCGGGTAATCTTGATATCAATTGGTCGAGTTTTACAAAAAAACACTAAAGATGTTTTTATAGGGATTTGCAATTACAAAAGTTAATTAGTCAAGGCAAGGTAAGATTAATACTAAAGTTACAAACAGTTTACCAGATGGTTATGCTTATTATCTACCCAACTGAATATTCATTTTTCACAACATGGACAAAATCCAAATTAGACAAAAGAACAATATAAAGAAAATAATAATAATAATTTACTCTTTACCTTCCTTTTTTTTATTTGGAATACTATCCTATATTTTTGTATGATTGGATTAATTTTTCACTCAAACATGTAAAAAGTCTTCATAATAGGTTTGCCGTATAGATACTAAGGAAAGTTATTTCCACCTTTGTGTCGCAAAATACACAGGTCATTCATTTGGTCAAAACAAATTAATTTAGATAATATCGCACATCAAAGATAACCAAAAATCCTACTTATCATCACTGCTAGCAATATATACACAAATTAATCCTTTAACTAATTAATAAAAGATCAATTTAGAAAGGCAGTTATTCTAAGAGTAAGTTAGGCAGCATAACCATTGCTACATTAGTTTCAAGAAAAATAATAATAACATTAGTCACAGCAGACCATTAAATATTAACGTCTAGCAATATTGTAATCATTTTATATCATGATAAGAGTAAAAATAAAGTCCATCAAAAAATTAACATACAAAGATCTAGATGGACAAAATTTCTATGATATATCCACACAAAGTTTGAGATAACAATTCAGAAGACAAACATATACAAAACATAGCGAAAAAATTCTTAGTATTATAGGTGTTGCCATGGTTGCAGATAGGCAGGTAGCAGATACGTAATTGGTTAATTAATTGGTCATGTAATGTTTGTATTTGCCCAAAGATTTGATTATTACAAAAAGCATGGAGTCAAAGCAACCGTACTCTGTTTACAGATAGAAAATGTGAAGATATACATGTTTACTTATCTTGAAATCTATTATCAAAAATATGTTTTGTAGATTACTGCTATAATACTAAAACGATTATAAAAACACGTATGATTTTACGCCCAGATTACATGTAAGGATTATTGATTTATTATTGTCACTTTTATTTGCAACTCACTGGGGATAGATGGATGTATTTAATCATCTTTATCTAAATTCAAAATGCATTATGGTTTATTAATGAATGATGCATCTGTATCTATGCAGAAGTGATTCGCATTATGATTATTGAAGACGAACAGGATCTCTTAAATCTTTATAAAGATTATTTAATGAACAAAGGTTATCACATTTCTGTAACAAACACTACTGCATCTAACATTCTAAATGATTATGAAGAATTCAAACCCGATCTAGTTATTCTTGATTATAAATTACCCGATGGCAAAAATGGATTAGAAGCTGCAAATGAAATATTTTATCATTATCCTTCTGCATCAATCCTAATTATCTCAGCTTATGATTCTGTCAAACAATCGTTTAATAATGAAAAAAGGTTCATTTCGAAAAATATCAAATTGCTTATTAAGCCATTCAAATTAACAAAGCTAAATGAATTAACTATAGAATTGGTTAACAAGCAGACAAATAAATATTCAAAGAATTGATCAATTTACTCATAGTTGTTATTCTATAAGCAATAATTATAAGTACTTGACATAAATTTTATGCCTATCCAAAGACATTGACTCGAATAGATATTATATTATATGACTATTTTCCCTCTTCTCAACGAAAGATAATTGATAGTAGTTACAATTTAGAAACTATTATAATTTGTTATTATGGATACGGTCCTCCATTAATAATAATCTCTGTAATCTAAGGAAATGAGGTCCGATTTTCTTTATCTTTTTTAGACAATATGAGTAGTAAATGTGTCACCACATCGGATTTAAGAAACATTAATAAAAAAAATTACCTTGCTATTTTGGAAGACAAAAATTATCAAAATTGGTTATACTCACAGCATATGGGGGATGATGAAGAACTATCTCATCTATCAATTCTATTTTATGGGGACTATAATTAAGGACCTTCTTTAATCCAACCATGTCAAACTAATCTAAAGAAAATGGTTTATTATTGAGTATGATTATCAAAAAAACCATTTGTTCTTGAAGATTTCAGTCAATGAGAAGTCAAAAAGATCGTTAATTTGCAAATATCGGTATTACTGAAATAGTCCTAGGTGATTCCATTATAAACAAAGAAATGCTAATTAACATTTTGATAGATAAAAAATCTAAAATACATTTGTAGTAATTATTTTACTATTTGGTTCAGCCGCCTCCTCCATCTTTTCCACCTGCTGTATTCTCTACTTCCAATTCCTTCAACTCCTTATCTAATTCCGAATTCGTTTTAGTCACGGGCTTTAGCATCTCTTTCTTCAACTTTTCATTAGTTGCAGACTCTTCATCCGACTTTTCAATATCATTATCCATAGAAGATATTACTTGAGAATATTAGATAAACTTTCAAAGTTGTTCTTATATTTCTGCAGAAAAGTACATTAACAATGACGTTCATTTGCATACATTTACTTCAATAGTTTAAAATAAGAAATAATTAAAATAAATTATTTTTTAATACTCAGAAGAATTAGCTACCCGGGATTCAGTAGTTGACAAAAAGAAAGTCAAACCTATCATGTGTTCTAAATACTATCATTTTTTATAAATTACATAATTATTAAGCTTTGTCACAGTTATCTTAGATATATTATTAATTAGTATAGTAAAAATACTTCAATTCAACTTCTAGAATTGTTCTAACTTTCTCAGCTAGAAATTAATTTATCTAAAAGTCGTCTTTAGGTAATTAGTTATCGAATATTGTACTTAACATATAACTAGATGAATCTACAATCACTTGACCTTTTTGATCGTATTACAGCCAGTTTCAATCTTGGTTCTCATAATAACGAATAAAATATGCTCTAAATCAACTGGTAAGTTTGTAGGTCAACTCTTAGTATTTATATAGGAAAAAATCTAGTTCTTTGCATGGTTAGTTATAAACCAATTATGATAGCTGGCATAGTCATGGTAGTAGTGGGAGTTATTGGAATAGGGGTTACAGCTCCAATCGTAATTAGTGACGCTATTCCTGATACTGAATTTAATATACAATCTCCTCCTAGTGTAACTGAATTTAGAAATCCCGTGGTAGACGCAGAGATTATCTCTATTGTGCTGGTAATTATTGGTTGGATGGTAGCACTGTTTGGTTGGGATATGAAAAAGACTAGGAAAACAACCATTACATCCTAGCCTTTTATATTAAAAAATTAATTATCTTTGATTTTTTGTTGATCTTGTTCAGATAAAATATAGTGATACTTAGAGATATTCTAGTAAAAGTATAATATCGTTTGGGATACCAATAAATAGTAAATGCTTCTCCTAAGTTGCTGAAGCAACTTGTTCTCTACTTACTATTTATTCAAAGACTTGGATCAAAACATCAATACCTACTTAGATACAATCATTAAAAATAAGACAATAGGTGAAAACTAAAAAAAATTATGGTAAAGTATTGGCAGCTGTGTTCGTCGCTGAACCAAGACCTTGTAAGTTCACAATATTCTGAGGCTGGATAATGTCTGCTGAAACCTCATACACAGCAACGAAAGGATCACTTTGCTGTGTAGTTAGATAGAGGTTACTACCTGCAAAAGGAATTGAGGCTGAGAAATATGGAGGAGAAATTCCATAGTCAGGGTTAATGATGGAACTAGCAATCATAAGCCCAACATCTCCCAAATCATCTCTCTTGTCATTATAAGTAACAGTAGTCAAATCGCGTAATTCTTCTGATTGATTTTGGGAAAGAATATCTTTGTCAACAGGTAGCCTATGGCCAATTCCTACACTCACTGGCTCTGTTGCTGTGAATGTCAAAACCCCCTCTGTAAGATGCACCATCATCTCGATGATTCAATTCTTGCAAGGTCAGAAGAAAGTATCAAAGTCATATGAATACAAGCTAAAATCCCTCATAAAGAAAAAAGTAGCCAACCTATTGGATGAAGAATTCCCATTAATTTCAATTATTTTTCCTGATATTGATCTTACTAAACATAGTAAGATATCGGGTCTTAAGCAAGACAGTAACCTTACTAATTGTGGTAAGGAATCTATTACATACGCATTACAAGATAAAATAAAAGCGCCCGGGCCGGGATTCGAACCCGGGTCAAGGGAGTGACAGTCCCCCATACTGGACCGGATTTTACAATGCACTTATGTGCATTTCTATACTACCCGGGCACTATAATTTTCGTATAGATAAAACCAATTAAAACGTTTTGTTTTTGGTTATAGCAATTATTAAAATGAAAAGTCTATATTTATCAAGTTTAAATTCCAGTACTTTGAACGTAATTTATGCTTAGTCAGGCTGGTGATGACTTTCAAACAGTATTCTTTGAACTTGCAGGCGACTTGCGAATCTATATGCTCCTTAAACTGTCTACAAAACCTTATCGATTATCTCAACTGGCCACAGATTTGAATGCCACTATGCAGGAGTCTCACCGAAATATAAATAGATTAATAGATTCCAAATTGGTAAAAAAGACAGGAGAGGGTGAATTATTGCTTACTCCCTATGGTGAAATAATTGTCTCTCTTATTCCAAATTTTAACTTTCCATTCAAGCATAAGGATTACTTTCAAGAACATTCTCTTAGTAACCTTCCACTAAAATTTATTCAAAGAATAGGCTCTCTAAATAATTGTGAGGTAGTAGTTGGTGTGATGGCTGTTCTTCAACGTTGGAAATCCGTCTATCACAATTCCCAAGAATATATTAGGGAAGTGATATCGCAAGTACCGATTGACCTAATAGAAACGATTGCTGAAAGAGTAAATAATAATGTAAAGTTCAGCTACATATTTCCAGCTGATGTGGTAATACCAAGGGGTAGAAATGAATTACTTAAAAAACTTGGTTGGAAGAATTTTGTATCTAAAGGAATAGTCGAACGGCGAATGGTTGATAAAATTAATATAGTAACTATCTTCAATGAAAGGGAGTCATGTATCTCGTTTCCAACGTTAAAGGGAGAGCCTGACCTAAATGTTATGTTTTATAGCAAAGACATATCATTTCATGAGTGGTGCCAAGATTTCTTTGAATATGAGTGGACTAAAGCTACAATTTTCGATGAATCCAAATTAAGTCCCGAAATCTGATGTAAAGGATTATTATGTTAGCGTTTTGACTTGATATCACATTTTTATATTTGTTATATTATTAATTTGGTATATGCCAGAAGCTTTTGTGCTAATGAATGCAGAGTTAGGAAGCGAGGAATCAATTGTTAATGAGTTAAAAAAGATAGATTTGGTTAAACATGTTTACCAAGTTTATGGCGTATATGATATTGTAGCCCTCGTAGAAGGTGAAAGTATGGACAAAGTCAAAGAAACAATTACGTGGAAGCTGAGAAAGCTGAATGGTGTGAAATCTACTTTAACTATGATAGTAATGGAATGATATCTATTATCTTCAATTTTTGTTATATTCGGTGTATCCACGCTTCACCTACCTGATGAATATTCTTGGATAGCAACTTTAATCTACATCTTTATTTTTTAATTACTTGTGAAATTATTTTTTAAAAAGGATAAAAATACAGTTGGAAAAAAAACTTCTACTGAACCTAACCATAAAAAATGCAAACATTGTGATATGGTCTTTGATGATGAGGAGAGACTAAGACGTCACGTTAGAAAGGCCCACAATGACAAGAATGGAGACATGCCAAATTTAAACCCCTTTGGACCAAGTTAAAATAACCATGGTTTAAATCTACAATATTTGTAAAATATTATTATAGTCATGTTTCCAATCCATGATGATACCCCTAGGGTAAATGGTCGTCCATTTATTAACTATAGTTTAATCGGAATTAACATAATAATTTTTATATATGAAATAATAATCACTGGAAACTTTTCAAATAGAATCGCAGTAAACGAGTTGTATATAAATTATGGCTCAGTTCCAGATTTGATCTTATCGGGACAGAATCTAGGATCTCTTTTTAGTTCTATGTTTATGCACGGAAGCATTGCCCATATTTTGGGAAATATGTTTTTTCTGTATGTATTTGGAGATAACTTAGAAGATAGATTCGGACACTTTAGATACCTTCTACTGTATCTGTTTTGGGGAGTTATGGCTGCTCTGGCTCACAGTGTCTATGCTGTATCCACAGGAGAGGGGGGTATACCAGCAATTGGTGCTTCAGGTGCTATTTCTGGAGTTCTGGGGGCGTATTTGATATTCTTTCCCCATGCAAAGATCCATACAATTATTTTTGCTTTTTTTATTACTACTGTGAGAATTCCTGCAGTAGCCTATATTCCATTCTGGTTTATTATGCAACTCATTTTCGCATTAATAGGACAATCTGGAGGAGTCGCCTATCTTGCACATATTGGTGGGTTCATAATCGGATTGGTTTCTGCGTATGGATGGAAATTCTTTTCTAACACACTTTTCAATCGACTACCCTACCAACGTCAATACTATAGACCTACATCAAAAAGACCTCGACCATCATCCCTAAACAATCCCGGTCTTAGTGATAATAATTCTAAACCTCTCTATACGGGCAGTACTGACAAAATACTACATCCTGAGATTATAGCCGGAGAAAGCTTTATTGATGTTATATTCGAAGATAAAAATGCATTATCGGATTCCCATATACAAGCAATTTTCGATAATGGAATTCATGTACTAAAAGTACACAACCTTGTTTCTAATAAGAGTGATATTATATCAATTCCAAATGTGCAAAATACTAATTATGTTGTATCAAATATTTCGGTTGTAAATGGAATTGTGAGGATAAGGCTTTCTTGACTGATCCAAACAAGATCATAATGTATCACGATATATTGTCAATATTTTCAGTAGACTTTTATCGTTATCCGCTCATATTGTAACAGCGAGTAGAAACAAAAAAAGTTTTATTTGACAGGAACTGTGTAAATGAACTGGTGTACCCGTATAGGAAACTTAAATAAAGATTTATAAGATATCTTTTTGCATTTTTTAAGTATAATGTCTCAACGACAACCTCCAAAAGTGGACGGAGGAAAGATTTCACGTAGAGATTTTTTAAAATTGCTTGCGGCTGCAGGTACAGTCATGACTTTTACCCCCTTTGTTGAATGGGGAAAGTTTCTTCCAAATCCTAGAGAATCTGTAGAAGAAAGGGCTAAAGTTGTTCTGCCTGACGGAAGCCAAGCAAATGTAAATACATTTCAAATTAATCATGCTGAAGCGATTGTTTATCCAATGTCAGAAGATCCGGTGCTAAATGAAGAGGCTTTTAGAACATGGCAATTTATAAGGCTGCCAGCTGAACTAGGCGGAGAAAAAAATGACGCATCAGCATTTAGAATGTATAGCATGGTGTGCTTACACTTATGGTGCTTGTGGAAATATTGGCCAGAAGATGGTAGAAAGCGTGGTGAGTGCCCCTGTCATGGAACTATGTATGATCCTTTAACAGGCGAAGCTTTTGCGGGTCCTGCAGCGCTGCAAGCTCCTCCATCGAATGTTTTACCTAGTTTAGATTTAGAGGTGGATGATGAAGGCAACATCTGGATTAAACCACCAAGCTGGACTCCATCAGGTAATGGGGTAGTCGGATATGGGCGCTTCCTTACATAGTCAAGATAATAGCCTTGTAAGGCTATTCAAATGGATCTACGCTGGATTTGATAGAACCATATTCATGGGTCTCAAGTTTACACTTCCTACCAAGTTTGTAAGCCCATTAGGGTTCCTTGGAATGCTCACTTTTGTTGTATTTATCATATTGGGTATTAGTGGGGCGTTTCTGATGTTATGGTACGAACCTATATTGGATAGAGCATGGGACAGTGTGAGCAAAATCAATGATACCATTCCCTATGGTTTTCATATGAGAAATATCCATTATCATGCCTCAAATGCAATGATTATGCTTGCGATATTACACATGTATTATCAGTTCTTTAGTGGACGTTATAAAATTCGAAATGAAATGCTTTGGGTGACCGGAGTATTGTTAGGTGTTTTGACTATTTTGGAAGCTTTTACTGGTTATGATATTATTTTTAGTGAGAGAGCCGAATTGGCTATTTCCATAGCGGCGTCGCTTACCAATTCCATCCCGATACTTGGGCCCGATATGATGAATGCTTTTTTTGGATCGGGATTTCATGATTTCATACTTAGATTTTACGCGTTCCATGTGTTCTTTTTGCCAATTGTACTTTTGGGACTAATGGTGGTTCACTTTCCACGATTTCTGGTATTTGATGTACCGATGGTAATGGCAGTAGCAGGTGCTATTATGCTAACTGGTGGAGTTTTTCCAATTGATATGGGCCTTAAATTTGATCCGAATGTCCCTCCTGGCATCACTGTTCCGGAATGGTACCTCACCGGACTTTACGCCTTTTTAAGGAGTGGATTTGATAAATTTACGACAGGGGTAGCATGGCCCGGGCTGTTTATATTTACATTCTTGATAATTCCGTTCATAGATAAATATAAAAAGTTCTCCTGGAAGGATAGACCCATTATAACAGCGTTAGGAATCACAAGTATAGCACAGATTATTATAACTACATACTGGGGTTTCTATATCGATCCTGACAGGACAAAATCTCTGCTGGAAAGGCTAGTAATCGATCCTATTTTCTTATATACCGTCATGGTCGCACTTGTTCCTCTATCTTTTGGGTTCACTTACTTGATGATAAAGCTGGCGAAAAATGCGGAAGCGAATGCGAAAAAGCAAAAGCCGAAAGAAAAGAATCCAATTCAGCTCCCTTCAAAATGGTTGTATATTCTATTTGTTGTACTAATAGGATTTCAAGTATATCTCAACATTGCAGCTTACTATGCCGTATTAAATGGAATGAAAAACTATTCACTATTTCTGATTGGAATCTTAATGCTGGTGTTTGCAGGCATGTTCCATCTATATAGATATGGGAGAGGATTGTCAAAATCTAATGTCGAAGTCATAACTACTAGAAAACGCAAATTCATTTTTCCCTCTTTGGGATCCACTGAAAGTAAATCCTTTTCTTCAAGCAATGCGAGGGGAGAGCTATCTGATATATCCGCTAAAGAGAATATAAAGGATGATAAAACTTTAACGAAAACCGAACATATCCCCATTCCTGAAATTAAATCCACAAAAGAAATATCTTCCTCAATTAAAACAGAATCTACTACTGATAAAGGCATATCAGCAGCCGGGGGATAGCTATCTAAAATCGCGTAAAAAATATCATTAAAGATTATTCCTTTGTTTATGTGATTTATATGGATTCACAAACAACCTTATAATCCCTTGTGCCTGCTTAACAGATGATAACTATTTTTTATTATTAATATTTCTAATTATCTCTTAATAATTTACCTATTATTAACTGGAAGGGTGAAGACAATACCTGCTAACATGTGTTATCAATAAATAAAATATTTATTATCGTTTAGGAAATAAATCTTAATTGGAAAAAATAAAAAGACAGTCCCAAATAGGTGGGATTAGTATGATTTCTTTTGTAGTAATTGTTACTATTAGTTTAGCTTATTATCAATTTGTCTTTACTCCTGCTATGAATGCCAGACCCGACGTTTCGGAGGCGGTATTAAACCCATCTGGTGTCACATCGATATCAATAGTCGAAGGTTCTTCACTGCCTGCGAATGAAAATTTCTATTCTCCCAATGACGTTCGCGCTACTTTGGAAGTATCAAATAAGGTTGTATGGACTAACGACGACGTAACAGCACATACTGTAACAACTGACAACGATTACGAAGATCCTATAAACGGCCGATTTGATTCCCTAGCGACTATAGGATTGATTCCACCGCAAGGCACATACGAATTTACTTTCACACAACGAGGTGAATATCCATATCATTGTGAACCCCATCCATGGATGACTGGGAAGGTAGATGTTGAGCCTAATTTCGGGTAGATAATACCGTCATTTCTTTATTTGAATAAATTTTACATCCGAAGCTATTTCTTTGTGCTCCTGAATAAGGGTTACCCTAAATTTGACTACCGAAATATCGTTGGTGGGAATATGTCGTGTTATGACTTTAAATTTTATATTATTGGGATCTAATAGCTCTTTTTTCATTAGTGAAAGCCTTGCATAAGGATGGTTTACCTTTTTACCATTTACTTCAATATAAGAAAAAATATCTGATGAGTTTTCGATTAAAGAATTTATGCTAATACTATCGAATCTGCCTTGATATGTGATTGATATTATCCCAGTCAGTTCTTTACCTGTTTGGATTTCCTTATCTTCAAAAGATAGATGGATAAAATTTAACCCTTTGTCGACACTATTTAATTTTCCCATGTTTTGACTTTCTGGTAACTTGGTCTTTTTAATTCTATGGGTATTAGTATATGTTTATGAACTCATTCTAACTAATGATCTCAAAGAGCCTTCCAAATTCTCTTGTCATAATCAAAGACAAACACATATAACTGAATTTTTTCTTCCCATTGTTTGTATTCTTTGAAACTTTTAGTTTGACTAGAATAAGGATTATTATAATTCGATTTTTTAATTTGTTCATTATCCAATGAAGCCCCAAATTTATTAGTCTGGTTAAATATCTCTGTCATATTTTCAATTGTTATTTCAATTCTTTCTACTCCTTTAACAAATTCATTTTGATTTTTATGCCCTAAAAGAAATATTATTCTCCTATAAAATAAAAGTTCAATTTCGACTTCCTCATTGTTTCTGCTCTCTTTAGAATTACTACTATCGACTATATTATGATCGTTACTTCCATCATCCTCAATGTAATCTGTTATAGTCATCTTAAATTTTAATCCTTTATTACCTCTCCTTTTTTTGATGTTTTTTATGACGTCCACAAAAACGTTCCATTTTTCAATCGAGATACAACTAAAAAACTCATACTTCACGTTTTTAATGAATTCTATCTCTAGATTACTGGCATATTCATCATTTTTTCGACCCTCTATTTCGACTACTTCATAATTATGGAAAAGATTATTGATTGTTTCGATTTCGCCAAGGGATAACCCCCAATGATTGATTATAACCTGATACAATTGAGCATGAAATATTTAAAAAAAATTTTTAAAATGAATAAAAAAGAGTTTGATCATTACCAATGATGCTTTTCGTCAGGCATTAATCCTATCTGCTCTTTTTGGAAATATTTCTCTAATTCTTGGGTCCACTTTTCTTTTGAAGATTGACCACCAAGACCTTTCCTTCTCAGCCAGAATGAAATTGCACCTAATAAGAATACTCCAAATAACATGGTTCCAAATATGTATATCATCACATCATAGAACAATGGGTCGTATTGTGGCCCTATCTGCAAGCCAAAGTTTTGGAACATACTACTTGTTTGAGACAGTACGTTTAACAAGCTCATTATATTATGAGCCTGACAACTAGGATATATATATTTTGGTTTCCTATTTTTACAAAACTATATTTTGTTGGTATTAGTGGTATGTTATATCCCATTCAAATTCTTACTACCAATCTCTTCTATATTGCCCAAGTATTTTCTCAAAACTTTGGGAATAACGATAGTTCCATTTGGGGATTGATAATTTTCCATTATGGCAACCAGAGTTCTCTGAACAGCCACTAATGTGCTGTTTAATGTATGCACAAGGGAAGTTTCCTCATTTGGATTATTTCTATATCTTATCTTTAGACTCCTTGCTTGATAATCTGTACAATTAGAACAAGAACAAATTTCTCTATATGCTCCCTGTACGGGGAACCAGGCTTCAATGTCATAAGTTTTTGCAGATACTTTTCCAATATCGCCGGAACACAAAATTATCGTCCTATAAGGAATTTCTAACAATTCATAAAATTTTTCTGTAATTTGTAACAGTCTCTCATGCTCTCTCCAAGAATCTTCAGGTTTGCAGAAAACAAACTGCTCAATTTTTTCAAATTGATGTACCCTAAACAGCCCTTTCATATCTTTACCATGTGCACCTGCCTCTTTTCTAAAACAAGAGCTCACTCCAGCATACCTGATGGGAAGATTTCTGCCCTCAATAATTTCATTCATATGCATAGAGGCCATAGGATGTTCTGATGTGCCTATCAAGTATAGATCCTCATTTTCTATTTTGTAAATAGTGTCCTCAAAATCACTTAAAATGACTGCTCCTTCCATAGCTTCTCTTCTAATCAGAAAAGGAGGTTGAATAGCGGTGTACCCTTCACTTATGAGGTAGTCTAAGGCAAAGTTAGACAATGCCATGCTTAGTCTAACCATTTCATTTTTTAAGATGTAAAACCGTGCCCCTGATATTTTCCCAGCTCTTTCAAAATCGACAAAATTGTATTCGTTGGCAAGATCGATATGACTCTTCCTCTTGACCTGGAGGGGATATTCGTCATTATTATTATTATTATTATTATTGTTTTCGGCCAAGAACCCAGAAGAATGAATATTTGTTTCAAATTTTCTTAATACTACATTTCCACTTTCATCCTTGCCTATGGGCACACTTTCATGGAGAAAATTTGGTAGGCTGTTTATGTATTTGAGATATATTTCTTCGTTATACTTGCTTTCATCTTCTGTCTTCTTAATCTGTATTCCAATTTGTTCCATCTTGCTAATTAAGTTTGAGACATTCTCATTTCTCTTCTTTGCTTGGGCAATTTCTTTAGCCAAAATGTTTTTTTGATGCTTTAAGTTTTGCAATTCTACAATTATACTTCGCCTCCTTTTATCGGCATCAAATAAGTTGTTTAATGGAAAGTCCATATTTCTCTTAATTAACATTTCCTTAACCATTTCTGGCTTATCCTTTATGGTTTTCGAATCAATCAATATTTATCACATTCTTTACTAGTGAAATATGTTCCATAATCTCATCAATTGTGTTTATTAAAGTGTTAATATTATTTTCTCTGTTCTTAGTTTGTGTGAATTTCAATGAAATTGAAAAATCCTTTTGATCTGTTTTTACGTTGAGATTTATACTATCAGGAATTTCAATATTATCTGCATTTAAAGATCTGTAAATTGTATGTGCCTCGTTTTCATTGCCGCATCGTATTACTATATTAGTATCGATAGAAATCTTAGGTGATTCTAGCATACATAACTATTTTTTTTATATTCGATAAAAAGACTTCTAATTTTTCTATTGGAACTATAATTTCAATCCTCGTGACTCCTGAATCATACAAAAGTTTTACGTTGGAACGACCGGTGGTTAATGGATTATGATTTTCCATAAACTCCTCAATTTTGTCTGTTATTCGATTAAGATCAAAAACAAACGGATCTCCACTAATCAAGTTGTATTTATATGATTCTTGATTTTCTGTTCCAGAGGTCCTCAAGCAAATTATTTTATTCACAAATGATATTGATTTTCCTATTAAATTGGCAAATTGATCAATGTCCTCTTCATCTAGTATCCCCTCACCATTTACAAATAATATTTCGTTATCTTCATAGAATCTCCATTTTTCAGTGAATATTCTTAATCCTATTTTTTTTATTGTATTATTGTCTGCTTGGATCTGATTCTGAACTTCTGCAACTAAGCTTGATCTATCTCCAAGTGAAATTGCCAAAGCAGTTCCGAAATTTTTTTTATTGATACAGGATTCTAACACTCTTGAAAATGAATGGGCTCCTTTAAGGATACTATTGGATTCCTCGTGTGTTAACAAGTAGTTATAAGTAAGCAATTTGTCTCTCATCCTTTTCTTAATATCTGTGATGTCCTCTTCCTTCTTTTTATTTGAAAATGAATTTTCTTCGACAAACTTTTCAATTGAGTTTACAATCCTATCATAGTCTTTATCTTCTAACTCTGCTAACGATTTCAGTCTCTTGTTCTCTATAAAGGGTATCTCAGATTGTTTTAATATTTCGGTTACGGCTTGTTTATTCCATGTTAATCCCTTAATAAAATGAATTGTATTGTTTTGGATTGCATCTATTATTGATGACGTTTGTTTATCAACAAATGTTAGTCCTTTTTTTATCTCCAATAAATTTAGATTGATGGCAGTCTGTAATATTTCAGCATTGACATTCTTAGTATCATGCTTATCAGTTACTGCGATTCTTGAGATTTCAGCCACTATTGGTAAATACGACTTTTGAACTACTTTCTTATCAAATTCTTTGACGAGTAAGTATACAAAAGCTGAGGTTGTGGAGATTACCTTGAGGTTGGAGTTATTACGCAATGTATTTAAACTTAAAAAAGTTGCGTTTTCTCTCTGATTTAGAATCTGTTGATCAGTCGCATTCGCATCAGTATTAATAAACAAAAAATATTCCTGAGCAATCAGGCCATTTATATAATTGTGCAAGTCTGAATCAAAATTTAGAAATATGTATGAATAATGACCTTCGTTTAACAAATCTTTTATCTTTTCTTTTACATTTAAATGATTAGTAGAATCAATGCATCTAATAACTGCACTACCGCCTAGACGATAGATTGAATCAAAGAGTAAGGAACTACTTATAATGCCATCTACAGTTGAGTTTGAAATAATAAAAATAACTTGTTTTTGTTCTAACAGATCGTGAAATCGTTTACTAGTTAATGATAGAATGGATTCGACTTCTCTTTCTCCCATTCTCTATTCTAATTTAGCAATTACTGACGCATATTTCCAGTCTTTTGATACTTTACCAATCCTTTTATAATACCTTGATAGTCTATGAATTTTTGATTCTATTAATTCAAGAGACCTGACATTTCTCTTATCGCTGTTATGGATATTCAAATGCTTCTGTAATCCTAAAGCCTTGCGAACTAGTTTTTCAAGATCTTCAGGCATAGTTCTTTTAATGTCATTTTCTTCTAAAATTTGAGTTATGGTCTTTCCTATAATTGGCTTTACTAACGGAACTGCAAATTCATCTCTTAATCGTAATCCGATTTCACTCGCAGACATACCATCCTTTCCAAAATCTACTATTGATTTTGTAATTTCTTGACCTCCAATGGCCCAAGAGGGAGCATTTTTTGAAGTTGGCCTTATCGAATGCGATTTTCCGTGTGTATGGGCATGTGTTCGTGCCATATTTCTCTATAATAATATAAAAATTGACACATCTTAAATGTTATTATTTTGTTTTAGCACAAAAGTTATATAATTCCTATCTGAGTAATTTTTAATATGGACAAGGCACACTTAATGGTAGCGGCTTTTTCATTGGTAATGGGCTCAGTACTTTTATTACCAACATTAAACATTGCATTTGCACAATATGGAACTCAAGGTGAAGTTGGCAGCGCAACATTAGAAGAACAACTTACACTGGCAAGAGAAAAATTAACAAATGCTCAACAGCAAGGTGCATATGGTTCTGGTACTGCAATGTTTGGTACTAATTTGGATAACACAGTTTTGACAATAATAATAATAACTGTAATTATGGGTGGTATTTCAGCTGCATTCTTCGCTGCTGGCGGAAGTAGCAAGAAGAGGACAGTCACAGCAGGTACTGGCGGTAGTTACACAAGTGGAAAATTCTGCACAAACTGTGGAACCCAGCTCGGTGATGGTCAAAAGTTCTGCGGTAACTGTGGAACAAAAGCCTAACTTTTTTATTTTATCCATATAACGGCTTTATATGGAAATTAATGGGTAATGATGGTAAAGTTTATAAGAAGCGTTACCTAAATATCAAGTATGAGTAAAGAAATTAAAGATATAAATACAAATACATCAAACAACATGGAAAAAAATGTATCCTCATACATAAACCTTACAGAACAATCTGTCGAGAAAACATTAGATACAATCAAGGAGAACATGATAAAATCTATTGATGAGTATGTTAAAATTCAACCTAGATTCTTACAATCAGTATCTGATTTTCAGCTGGAAGTTATCCAATCTTCAAAAGATGTTATTAACAAGACCATTGCACACCAAAAGGGACTAATCAAGGAATTTGTTAATGTATCACAAGCACAACCAAATGAAACATATCAACAATTATTCAACAAAACTAATGAGAATGTGGATAATTTTGTAAAGGCCTTTACCGCTGGTAACCAATTTAATTTTGATGCTATAGATACAACTCGAGAAAATGTAAAACTTTACAATAAAGCATTGGATGCATTTACAGATTATAGTACTAACACTTTCAATGCATGGACCGCATTCGCAAGATCTTTTTATAGGAATAAATAATAAAATTTTCTCAAAACATGCTCGAAAACATCGAGCACTCCTCCTTGAATCACTATTTTGTTCCAAATTGTCCATCTAATATCTTAGCTGTACTTTTAGTAAGGTTCATATAATCAATGGAAATCAAAAATTTTAAAAAGGATTTAATGTTCTTGAATTGTTTTAATATTTAAATTGGATAGCATCATGACCCCACTATGTAACAAATGCAATAAAAAACATACCGTCTTTCATCGTCGTTACTCTGGCGAAAATCTTTGCAGATCGTGTTTCATGTATTCTATTGAGAAGAAAACATTACAAACTATTTCAAAGTATTCTATGCTAAAGTTTAATCAAAGGATCGCAGTGGGAGTATCTGGAGGTAAAGACAGTTTAGCTCTGTTGCATATTCTAAAAAAAATATCTAAAAGAAATAATAATGATATTATTGCAATTACAATAGATGAAGGCATAGAAGGTTATCGTAATGAGTCTTTATCTATTGTTAAAAATTTTTGTAAAAATGAAGAAATTTTATTAAGAATTTTTAATTATAAGGATCTTTTTGGCTCAAACATGGATGAAGCTATTACGGAAAGACCGTCAAACAAACTTAGTGCTTGTTCTATCTGTGGTACTTTTAGACGAAGAGCTTTAGATCTGGCTAGTTTATCTGTAGATGCAGACATATTAGCAACTGCTCATAATTTGGATGATTATTTGCAGACATTTATGATAAACCTATTCTCCGGAGACGTAAGTCGCATAGGATGGATGTACCCACGACCAATTGAATATAGCAATGGATTGAAAAAAATAAAACCATTCGTTGAAATTTATGAAAGTGAAATCGTATTCTATGCATTCCATAGTAGAATTGAGTTTCAGACAGATCAATGTCCGTATATGGATGAGAGTATTCGTTCGGAATTTCGATCATTTTTCAATGATTTGGAAAAAATTCATCCCGGTATAAAATACAACTGTTTCAATTCAATGAATAAACTTTCAAAGATCGTAAAATCTGTCGAAAAGAATGAAGAGGTCAAAAATACTTGTCTAAATTGTGGTGAAACATCTTCTAATAACATCTGTTCTGTATGTACAACTATACAATTACTAGACCTACGCAAAAAAAATTTTAGTAATTAAAAGTTGCTTTTCTTTTCCTTCTTTGACGATTGCCACCAATCTAGATAATCTTCACTTTTGTTATTTTGTTCTCTTGCATTTATTTTTTCATGTAGTTCTTCAAACTTCTCTCTAGGTGCAAAGAGCCCACAACCTTTGCATATAAAGTTCTTTGTAACGGAATCAAAACTCAGATTACCTCCACATTCGGGACAAAATTTGACCAATAATTAATTATGTGACGAACTATACAAAAAGGTTTTGAATTTCATAAAAATTCCATTGAAAATGAATCTCGACACATGGATTTTTATCCTCATTCCATCAGAAACGGTCAGTTCGCCCATCGAAAACCATGTGTCGAGATACGTTTAATGCAAATTATGGCCTATAAAGATTTATTCTAGTCGATACTAATGATTTCTCTTTCTGTGTCAAGCAAAATTTCAATCTCGTTACTATCAAACGAAATACGCGTATTCTCGATAAACCTTTTGTAATTTTCGTTATTGATGAAAGCTAATGGAATGTTTGATATTGCACAACCCGAAGCAGTAGTAATATCTACTTTATTTGTACAAATCATTCCTCTTGGATTAACATTGTTAGATCGAAGAGAAAATATTGTGTAGGCGCCGACACTACTTCCAATCGAATTTGGAAATACAAGTATTGTGTTTTTAAGGTGATATATTCTAGTGCCATCGTCGATATTTGTAATTTCACCGGTGTTTGTATTTACCATTCCAAGAAAATTCAGAGGCTTGTTCAATAACAAAATTTTACCTCTAGCCTTACCCATAACTATTCTTTTACATCTGATTTCCAAACTAAAATCAAGCCTCAATTAAAAACTAAGAATCTAACTTGTTGTAAATTTTTTAATAATCGATTTTAAGCTCATAAGTGCCACTGAAATTTTGTTTGATGTTTTCATATAATAAGAAGCCTTAACACTATTTGTGATTATGCTATCATAATTCTTCCTAGTTATAAGAGGAGTAAGACACGTACATGCATCTGATATAAATTCTACCCCTGCTCGTTGTAAAGTTTCAATCAATCCTGCTTTCTTGGCCTTGCAATAAACCATTTTTGGGCAGAAAACCTTGCAAGGTTTAGTAAATTTTCTGCCCTGTAGAAACGACTGGAGTTTGCATAACTCTTCAATCCCCAACTGTGGACTTCCAAATGTGATTACTTGACCATCATCTGAGGTATTCAGCTCGTCCAGAGTTTCTCTCATTTCTCTTTCACCATAGTTTACTTTCTCAATATGTGTATCTAAATTTTGCAATTGAAACATTCCACAGGAGCCAGAAGTACCTATTCCTGCAGCAAGTGATTTAATATTCCAAGCTTCAGTATTACTAATATCACTAGAAACGTTGCAAATTCCTGTACAACTTTTTTGAATTGTTTTGCCCGTAAAATAGCCTAATAAACCATAATCCAATTCATTCTCCAAATTTAGTTCGTTAACTATTTTTATTTGAGGGTTTCTATTTTCTTTGATTCGTAATTCAGAATAGGGGGATTTCCCAGTTATCGCACTGGCTAGGGCGCTTAAGGCGCTTTCTTTATTGGTTATAAGGTTTAAATGTGAGTTTGCTAGAACTGCAGCACTACTTTCCGCCAAACTGACTTGGGTCCCTTCGTTTGGAAGAGCCATTATTTCATAAGGAATACAAGAAAAAGTAGGGGTAACTCCCAATTTATCGTAGGCTTGAGCTATCTCCATTTGTTTTTCAATAAATTCCACTGACAAGTCGGGATGGCTGTCTCTATCAAAACCCATGGGATTTAACGAGGTGGTCACCTTGACCTTTCCATCATTACTGATTTCTTTTAGGAATTCAAGGCCACTATCCCCTATAGTATTGTAATTCACTCCGGATATATGAGCCCATTTAATGGGTACTAACTTCTCTGCGTTAGTTGCTTCACCAATCGCTACTAGAATTCTGTACGCTGCAGCTAATGCATCGCCATTTTCACCTGTTAAGCCTTTTTCTTCTTCGTGTGTAAGAAGCATCTTTCTTAGGATATGTATATTAATCCAATTTATTTTATCCTCTTAATTATCAGTAATATATAATGAAAAGATAATAGTATCAATTAACTGAAACCATATAATTGGCAAATTATAATACCATGACGTTACCGTTACATTCAGGAAATCCTCCAAAATATCTTATTAGAAGAATGACAAAATTGGCTGGGTGTATTTCGAAGGTAATCATAGATGAATACGGTACCTTGGAATTTTTGAAAAAACTTTCTGATCCACTCTGGTTTCAAGCATTTGGTTGTGTTCTAGGTTTCGATTGGCATTCATCTGGACTTACTACTGTGGTCATGGCTGTTTTGAAACAATCAATTAGTGTGGATTCTCACGGGATTGCTATTGCTGGTGGAAAAGGAAGAAATGCTATAAGAACACCACATGAAATTTATGATATTTGTAACCGTGGATTTAACTTATCTGACATTAAGATTCAGGCATTGCTTTATGCTAGCAAAATGAGTGCAAAGGTGGATAATTCTGCTATTCAAGACTATTACCATTTGTATCACCACAATATAACATTTGATAGTTGCGGTAATTGGTCGATTGTTCAACAAGGTATGAATGCGAATAATAATACTTCTAGACGATATCATTGGTTATCAAAATGGTTGAGGGAAAGTTTTGTTATAGAACCGCATACCGGTATGCTAGGAGAGAGTAACTACGGTAACAATGTTCTCGATATGACAAGCAAAACATCTATTGAAAACCAAAAAACATCAATCGATATACTAAACGAACATCAAAACATTAAAGATCTTTACTCATTGTATGCCGCCTATTAACTCGTCGTAAAGATATGACCATTGATAGCTGGATTGAACTACCTATGGTTAAGTCTAACATGTTTACAATGACGGCATCTTATAGTAAAGAGTTTAATTTACAATATTCGATGCCTAGTAAGATTGATTGGAATTTGATAAAAAATATTCACGAAATTCATCCTTCCAATTATGAAGAATTTCTATCTGTCACTGGGGTTGGACCATCTACCGTTCGGGCTATCTCTTTGATAGCTGAATTGATTTTTGGGTCAAAAACCGCATGGAAAGACCCAATCAAATTTACATTTGCTCATGGCGGGAAAGATGGTGT
>Ga0196965_1000527_pt1 | contig 21391 bp, 18 predicted proteins | sample S1_20metaG_FD_148668 | JGI IMG/M metagenome (GOLD analysis project Ga0196965, IMG submission 148668) | Soil microbial communities from Anza Borrego desert, Southern California, United States - S1_20 | ecosystem: Environmental > Terrestrial > Soil > Desert | place: USA: California | collected... | reverse complement strand
GATTCTCGTGGAGGATTTTGCCTTCCACCAGCCAGTCGAAAAGCCTTCGAATGGCTGTTAGATGCTGGTGGACAGTCTGCGGTGAGCCGGGGTGGCGCTCAATGTAGGCCGCGACGACGAGCGGCTCAATACTGTGGAGGTCAAGTCCGCGCTCCTCGCACCAAGAGAAGAACTGGCTGACGGCCCTCATGTAGGCTTCACGCGTGTGCTTGTTCCGGATGGTGGCGGCGAAGAATTCGAGGAAGCGCTTGGTGGCGAGGGAACCCTCGTGGGTAATGATTGCTGGCGCGAGGGATTGAAGGGCGACGTCCCGTGGCTTGTCTTGGGGGATTAATAGTTCAGTTCTGGCCATGCGAGGTTATATAACATAAAGGGCGATTATGTTATATAACTTTCAATCAATGTAACTGTTCTTAATTAGTGAAGATGATCAATATTCTGGAAGCGTTTAAGCGAGAGGATACAAACCATGTGTGTCTTCAAGAAGACGTTACCACCTTCTTTCCCTCAGGATGCAAGAGCAACAATTGGAAGATAGGATTGCCAGTGAGTAGATAGAACTTTAAGTACGCCGCGCTCAAAGCAGCAAGGAGTACATATAGTCCTAGAAATAAGGTTATGGTAGAGAACTTAGCGACTAAAATATCTTTAGGCAGACGCATGAACTGAAGTAATGCTATTAGGGTAATGGGGTTAAAAAAAAACATTATTATTTGAACACTCGCGAATTTAAGCCATTTGCGTGATGTTACATTATTCCTATAGGCCTTCCAGAAGTTGCTGATAGGGAAGATAAGCGTTCCTATTGTGTCTAATGAAAGTAAGCGTCTTCCTAATTTTAGCTGTGTCAATACCACTATGAATAAGTACATCCATAATGGTGCAATTAGAAACCAAATCAAGTCCAACTCGGAATACCATCGTATTCTGTTCCAATCTTGGATAACCCCCATGGTTACGTCGGATTGCAAGTAAACTGCAAATGCTAGGAAGGCTGTGAAGTAGATGTTACTTAACCAAACGGTGATTCTCATCAGTCTTCTTCTGGGAGGGGCGGCAGAATAAGTAGTCTCCTCAACGCCTACATGCTGGAGGGCCTTCGAGAGCGATGTCGCATAACTGTCATGGATCTGGAAGGCCAGGGCATTTAGATAGGAAGTCTCAACCCGCTGATCAAACCCCAATTCCGTCCATAACTCACGAGGCATTATGGCTAATGATTGCTGCTTGAGTTCTATGGCGGGCACACTTTTAATGTATTTAAGAAGCGACGGGAACATAACCTTAAAAGAGATCGCTCCCCAGTCAACGCGGTTTGAATAGGAGTTTATTGCCCTTGTACTCTTCTTTATGAGGAAGGAAAGATCACACATTATCCTGCTTTCCAGTTGCGAGAAGCCGCTGTACGGCGGCACGTTTTTATATGGCCACCTATCATCTTCACTCTCAATTTGCCGGATTGAGGTGGGTAAGGCCTCCTTACTCACCTGTTGAAGATCCACCTCAATAAAAGGGTTGTTCAACATCTGCGCCAGTGCCACCGAGACTTTAACGCTGCCCACCCACTCTCTAGAGCGCATTATTTGTTCCAGGTCATAGAATTTGAGTAACAGCTTGGCCGAACCGCCCGTATTTATACTCCTCAATATCTTGATGTACGCGCTGATAACTCTGGCATCGCGCTTCATGTTCTCTGGGCTATCTTCCCCGTCGAAGATTAAAGCCTCGAAGAAGGCATCCTCATCCGCAACAGCATTACTTATAATGAGTTGACTTACCCGCTCAAATGCAGTGCTGAGATGGCTCAGTGCTAAGTCGCCGAATGAGATGAGGGCATACGCAGCTGCATTCCGTGTTTCCAAAATCTCATCGAATAGTAGATCAACAATTGTCCCTAGTCCGGCAGTGACCTTCGCGCGGCCTAAAATTGTAATGTAGTCGCCTCTTATTTGTGTCGGATTTAGGTAGGGTGAGTTTAATCCGTTGGGATCTTGTACCCCCTCAATAAGATATGAGGAAAAATTCTCCCTTGGAGTTTTTGGTTCGCTTGTAAAGTCGACGGCCAATGCTGACATTGCTCCGAGCAGAGCCTCCCGGTTGTCACTATCTGTATACAAAGTGGTGGTCAGATCCCTGATAACCCGTTCGGCGATATCTGCATCACAATTCTGCGAGTCTCCAACGCAATGCCCTGCTAGTACCAGAGTACCCACGTTTCCCGCCACGCTACTCTTTAAGATAGTCTTAATCACGTCTGTCGCGTTATCTAAGAGTCCAGCATACAGAAGGATCACTTCCCTCCACTCCTGCTTGTCTAGATTGGTGAACAGTAATTCAAGTTGACGCGGGTACAAAAGGACGTGTTTAGCCACGAGATACTCTTGCAGAGTCAGATGTGAAAACCCAAAGACCCCGATGGAGCGCTCGATGAGCAATCCGCTCCTCAACTCAATCTCTTCCAACAACTCACCGGGCGGTATACCTATTCCGAGATCCTTTGAAATAGCATGAATGAGCTTTTCAATGTTCTCTTTTGTGTCTTCTCCTTTCCCACGAACTTGAAAATCGAAAGCGATTTCCCTTAAGACAGCCTCCTTTTGATAGGAAGTGGTGCGGTCAGCTTGGTGCCAGACTATGTCCTTCGACCGCTCCCACGAATCGATCAACAGGTCTAAGCATTGTGAATAAAGTATTGTCCGACCCCTCGGAAGTATGTTCCTGACAGAATGGACTAGACAGGTCAGTGAGAGGAGCATCGGGTTGACGGCTATGGCTAGGATACGGTTGTTCGAGTCTATTTGATTGAGGAGGTTCCGTGATTTGATCTCGATTGCGGGTTTAACCTTCTCTTCATAATGTTTAACCCACGTCTTTTCGAACTCTTTCTTATCAGGGGTGTCGAAATAAAGTCGGCTATGTTCGGACTGGGTGATTACTGCTCGGTGCCAACCGAGCACGAATCTTTGAATCTCATCCCGGTTAAAGTCTTGGGTCTGCAAAACTGTGAACTCCCCCGTTAGATAGGATTTCCATCCTGCGATCCGACAGGTGACGACGAAACGGTTGTTTGGGTAAGCACTGACTAGATCGTTGATCTTGTCGGCCACATTCCTGTATGTTCTTTCGTCGATAACTTCGTCTAGGCCATCAAGTAATACGAGGCAGTGACCCTTGTTCAGTGCATTCTCGAAATATTCTTTTGGAAGGTCTTTCAGAAGGTCCTTGGGGAGGATCTGTGTTTCGGGGTTTACCAAATCCTCTGTGATAGACTTATCTCTCCCTGACAATCTTCGCAGTGGTATGAAAATTGGTAGCAACTGCTCGTTAATTCCGAACCTTTCCTTTTGCCTATTCTGGGCGAACGTCAGCAACGCGTAACTTAAAGTAGTGGTCTTACCCGCTCCGGGCGATCCTAAGATCACCATTTTGGGGTATTGCAAGAGCGCTGTTGCGAAAGTGACTGCCCCCACCCCGTCTACACTCCCTGTTCCCTCGTCACTATCGAGTTCCCGTCTACTATGACCTGAGATACGTAAAGACACGAAGACCTCTTCGAGCAGAGGTCGGCTGACGCCAGTGGAACTAAATCCGACGAGCCGTAAGTGCTTATGTTTGCTGACCATGACACCTAGATATTTGCGGTAAAACCTCCTCTTCGCGAGTTTCCCTCTGCCGAACTTCCCAAGCCCGTCTAACACCCAGTTAACAACATCTTTGATTTTGTCTTTTAATACCGCGACTATCACAGCCAACAGGCCTACAATAATACTAACGAGAAGGCTGTTTTTATTGCCGAACCGCTCTGATAAGCTCTCGAGGAAGGTGGGTGATCTAACCCATACAGTGTGTGTCTTGCCTGCGGACACTTTCTTAACGACATTAATGAGTGGTTCCGGACTGGCGACACTCGCATCATCTTGAGGTACAACTGTAATCTGATACTCAGATGCGGGCAGTGGGATGCTCAAGGTACAAACGGTATTTATTTCATCTTTTTGTACGCCGGTTATCTGGACGCCCTCAGCACTAGGCCAATTAACGTCGGTGAAAGTTAAATAAAGCGGCGGCGGAGTGGAGGCACCAGGGCTTCTTTCGTACCTTTCATCCATACCCGGATAAAAGCGCACATATTTCACAGAGTTCAGATCAATGCCTTTTTCAGCCACAAAGTCCACGACACTGTCATGCTCAATGCTAGTGAATCTATTGTTAAAAGAGATTCTTAATGTTCGAGGCGGCTCGTAGTTGTTGAGATTGTTTCTGACTTCAATAGTAACGCTGTCGCCTTGCTGATCTATTCCAAGATACCTGTGAACTTCGAAGACGAAACTGATCCTTGAAGTCTGAGGGTATTGGGCGAAGCTTCGCTGGGTTGTTATCGTAGTTATTGCGGCAACACATATAACAATAAAGAATGTGCAAATTAATGTGCGAGGCTTTAAGTCGGAATCGAGCAACTTCATATGAGGTACATGTTCCTACAGGGTGTAAGGAAGTCCGGAAATAAGGTGGGTTCAAACCGTTTGGCAAGAACCTGCCGCAGGTGAGTTGAAAACGAACGTAAAATAATTGCCTTGTAGCCGAAAGTCAACAGCAAATACCTTAATAGCTGTCTTAATTTTGCTGACCTGATGGTGTTAGACCTGCTTGCTGCACTGTATCCACTAACACTCTCATGTTCTGCAAGATAAGCACTCCTAATTTACATGATTGCCGTTCTCAGACTCTTTAAGATAGTTTTGGGTCTATCATCTTTTTGGTCTGCTCTTCGAAATACTGCTAGGCAAAGATCTCTTTGCGCCTTGTGCTTTTTTAGAGATTGCAGGTAACTCATCTGGTAGATCAAGCGCATCATCAATTAAAGACTCTACTGACACGTTGGCCGCGCGGGCATACGCCAAGAGGACTAGTAGTGACGGTTCACGCCCCCCGGATTCAAAAGCAGAAACTGTTCCCTGTACTAACTCCTTAAATTCAAGCCGCCTGATCAACTGATTCTGCGATAAACCAAGTGCTTGGCGAATGTACAAAAGCTTCTCGCCTAAGCGCGCAGGCTTTTGTCTGGAGGTTCGGCCCATCAGGAGTCTCCTCCTAATGGCCTAACAACATCTTTACGTAGCTTGCCAGTAATTACATTTGTAATTATTATGTAATGGCTATTGACCTTCGCTGAAAGTGTACTTCGGCTACACTCTCCAGCGGCGCGCATCATCCGAGTTGTCGAGCTGTAGTGCGCATCATTCTCTTAATCGCTTGTCAAAGAAAAGATTGCTCTTCTGAAGATACCAAAGTGCGATGTTAAGCGTCACCATTTTTGCGTCTCATTCCAATGCCAACTCCAGTAACGCTGATATGGTGAACCTCCAATCTGGAAGAAGCGCTAATGACTGCTAGGCAGCAAAGCCGACACCGGCACGCTCAACACAATGCGCAAGATCATGAGTGGCCGGAGAAACTCACGGTCGCACAGGCGCATAAATTTTTAGGGGTCAGCCCGTCGAAAATGACTCAACTCTTGCGCCAAAATTTAATTGAGACACACGAAAACCCTCTGGACAGGCACGAGAAATTGATCAAACGAGCAGACTTGGAAGCCTTTCTGAAAGAGTACGGGCATGACTAAGAATAGTATTGCCTGAGATTGAAACAACAAGAACTCTGTTAGCTCATTCATGGAAGTAATCAAAGGTACAGCGACCTCGGTGCGCTACACCGTCAACGTCACCGGTAACAAGGACGGCATCTCGACGCGCCACCACACCATCTTCAAGGTGGGCGCGACGACCGTCATGTTCGCCTCGGCCTCCCCAGCCGTTATCAGCGAGGGCGATCGCTTAACTGTAGCGGGTAGGGTGTGCGGGCGCGTGCTGCTGGCTGAAGCCTATAGAAATGATACCGTAGGCGTTCGCGGTGATTCCGGCATGTGGGCCAACTTCGTTGGCATGGTCTGCTCTTTCCTTGCAGGAAGCATCGGTCTCGGCTGGGCACTGCTAGAGGTACTCATCCCTGAACTGCCTCGCCTCGACGAGTCACTATGGTGGCTCGTCTCCTTGGCTGGGGCGTTCCTCACAGTCCTGGGTTTCTATTGTCTCTATAAATGGCTGCGCATCCGCAGTGCCGTCGGGCTGGTTAAGGGCGGTTAAAAGCTGAACCCGTTCGACGCCTGCAGTCCGATGGTTGAGACGCCTTATGCAAGTCTTCTGTAGCGGGCAGAAGCTGACTATAACGAGATGACCTAAGCGGGTTGATTTGGAATACAGGAACCTTGGTCAAGGGTATTGTCGCCTCCTCATTGGCGTAGGCATTAGGAAGATGACGGGAAAATGACCTATCAGTACGATCAGAAGGAAGCGCGCCTGCGGCTTGCCTTGGGGCTGATGCTCGAAGAGATCGGGAAATACGAATGCGCTGCAGACGTGCTGCGGGCGGCCATCGCCTGCGACCCCCTTCTGGTAGAGGCGCACGTTTGGCTGGGCATCATCTACGAAGGGACGGCGCGCTACGAGGAGGTGGTCGGGGAGTTCGTGGAAGCCATCAGAATCGACGAGCAGGCGGCGCGGATGACCGTCAGTGCCGAGCCGGAGGAGATCACGAGGATCCGCCAGATCTTACACGCATGGCCGGTGACGCCCTCTCCTATCCCTGAGGAGGAGCATGTGTATCCGCCGGGCTTGCCGCGAGAGATACGAGAGGCGTCTGAACTGTCTGAGGCGGCGAGTAAACACATTGAGGCAGGGCGTGACGCGGAAGCGGCGGAGGCGCTGGAGAAAGCCGTGAGACTTGACCCGGTGTCGCGGCCTTACGCGGCGCTGCTGGCGTTCGCATACGTGTTGAACCGGCGAGAGCGAGTGGCATGGGCCAGTAGGTCAGTGTTGTGGGAAGTCTCGCCCGAACTAGCGCGCGTCATCTTTAAGCACTAAGTCCCCAGCTGAAGGCTTCGCTACTTTTGAGGGTGCTTATATTCTGGGCAGTGCCTGCCCAGAATATAAGCACCTAGCAGCTTCTAAGGAATGCGTACCGGAAAAGATAAACCAGAATAACTTCTCACGCGAACCCGCAACTTGTAGTAAAGACAGAGAATACAACGCGGCTTCGCTAAATCTTACCTTTAAGTCCCCTCATGGCACACTTCTTGTAATAGTCAGTCCCGCCAGCTAGAGCTTCCTGAAGTCATAATGTCAGAAGCAAAGTAGGTAATCATTTGTAAGAGCTTTTTTAAAGCTCAAGGGAGGTATTTGTGTCCCTACTGAACATTAGATATCAAAATGAGCGGATACCGCAGATTGCATTTCTCTGCACAAGCCAGACTTTCGATACACCGCCTAATACAACGCAAACAGTTTTTGAATCTGCGGATACCAATCGATTATTTCTGCTTGGATTCTGTTGTATTAACAATCATCGCCACTTCGTAAGATCCTGTTGTAGCCACCAACAATTATCATCTACTAGGGGGTATCTTCCCTGTTGGCAGGCCTACTGCTATCTATCTTCATCCAACGATAAGATAAAGCACTTGCCTGTTGGTGAGTCGCCAATAAGATCAGTCTTTCCTGCCTTTGAAACTCCAGACCAACAGGCAAAGGTGAGTAGCATGCGCGTTATAAGACGCGCCTCTATGGAGACAGCCCTGAAGAATCAACAGCGATGGCTCTCCAACATCCTCAACCGCGAGGTACTCAACAACAGTATTTAGAATTTACCCGAGGAGTGTGTTTCAACAGCAGGAAGCACGCTGAAACAACCTATGCCATTACCGAAGCCAATACGATCCAGAGCCAAGCCGAGGCGGCAAAGAGCGAGCAAGTGGAGGCAGCTGGAGAAACGCCTTGACGAACTACCAGAGCCTTGGTGCTCGGGGGAAGTTCTCAACCTCCTTGGATGGGAAACGATAAAATATAAAGAGACTGGTCACGACATTATTGTCTTAGCCGAGTTAACTACGGAGGTATCAACTCCCTGTCCCTGCGGCGCATCTTCAACGGACTTCGAGATGTGGGGCTTCACCGAGTTGACCTATGTCGTTGATAAAATGATTCGTAACCAGCGCACCCGCATTTACTTCAGACAGAGGCGCAAGAGATGCACTCGGTCTGGCTGCGGCAAGACCTTTCAGCAGCCGTTGCCTGGCGTTGACGCCCGACATGCACTTACCACTCGGCTGATTGAATACATCAAGGAAGAGTCTCTGAATATCTTCCGAACTTTCTCCGACATAGCCGATAAGGTGGGTGTCGGCGAGCAAACCATCAGAAACATTTTCACCGCCTATGCCAAGGAGTTGCAGAACTCCAGGTCTATTGAGAATCTAAAGTGGCTGGCCATAGACGAGGTCCACCCGAGCAAGGATGCAGAATATTGCGTCATTACTGATCCCGAGCACCAACAAGTCCTTGATGTCTTACCCAATAACAAGTCAGAGACGCTGATAAGGTGGTTGCTCAATCTTCCCCCAAACGTCAGGCAAGGAGTGGAGATAGTAACGATAGACATGTGGGCTCCGTATCGCTTCGTCGTGCGAAAGCTGTTACCCAATGCCCGTATTGTGGTGGACAGGTATCACGTCCATAACTTGTTGAGCGTTGCGCTCAAACAGGTCATGGACGTGGTGCGTGCCAATATGAGCTACTCCGAACAACGAGCGCACATGCGGCGTGAGTCCCTCTTACTAAAAAACTATCGCCAGTTGTCTAAAAAAAGTAAGAAGGACAAACAGGGCAAGGAACAGCCGAGTGAGAAAGATTTGGTAAAGAAATGGCTGAAGGCCGTGCCTGATATTGCATCAGCATATAAGCTCGTAAGCGATTTTTCCGACATACTACAATTGTACGACAGACAAAAGGCTGAAGAGCTTACGGACCTGTGGATGAGGCAGGCCTGTGAGTTTGTTGAACATTTCCGCGCCAAATACGAAAAGAAGTGCAAAGGAAACTGGAAGGATCCGTTCGGTAATGTTCCTGTCACTATTAGTGAGTGGCGGCCAAACATACTCAACTACGTTGAGTATAAATGCCGTTTCGGAACCAAAAAGCCTACGAACAGTTTCGCCGAGTTCGCGAATGGAAAAATCAAGCAAGCCTACAGGTTGTGCAACGGCCTAGCTTTTGATGTTCTCCGCAGCAAAGTGGTATTTGGAGGCATACTCGTAAAGCGGCGACCTCCCCATCCGCTGGACAAGAAGACTTCGCGCGTTAAACGTGTCCGTGCTGCTCGCCAAGGCGAAGAGCAGTACGTGGAGAATCCTGAAGCCAATGTGGCTCAATTAAAGAAGGCCCGCGAAGATGCTGACGATACCAAGGATTTACTTCCGAACTCAAAGGATAATCAAGCGTGGCTGGATCGTTTTGGCTCGCTAGTTCAAGCAAGGCCTGACTCCCTATTGACTGAACAAGAGCCGTCCTCTGAAGCGACCGGAATCTATGAAAGGGGCGAGACACAGCAGCGATCTACTTCTAAGAGGCCCCGCCGCAGGATGCTTAAGCATAGTCTGGATCAGATCAAGATGTTCTGAATGGGAGCAGCCTTTTCCGTAAAAGTTTCGCCTGCTTTAACCAAGTAAGGGGCTCGTAGGACTACAGCAAGTGCCGGCAAGCTAATTGGTTCCGCCATTTTGCCTGATCTCCTTAGTTTCGGCTTAGCTAATTGGTATCTGAGTAATAATTTAAGCTGAGAGATACTTGGCTTCAATGTCCGGTATGTGACTGCAGCGCTTCATGGCCCCGCTAGGGTATTCCGGAGTGATAACTCTACGCCATCCCTTAGGGTCGCAAAGTAGACACCGTTCGGCGGAAGTTTTGGATTCTTTGACTTTTATTTCCTGCTGCCTTTTCTCTTGCTCTTCCAAGTATGTGACGGGTAGTGTGTAATTCCCTTCTATCGCGGCGATCAGCCACCCAGCGGCGTTTTTTCTTGGTTTTCCCACGTTGCGGTATGGGTAAGCAGCGATCTGCGCTTCTGTAGCCTCCCTATGCTTCTTGACGAGGCTTCTGGCTTTCGTCTCTCCCACTCCGAATCGGACGAGTGTAGAAACGAGCTGCTCTTCCTCTGGAGCGAAGGTCAAAACAGGTTCCGGGAAAAGTTCAGGTTTTTCTTCCGGTAAGAAACTGGGCTGATTTGCGCTGCGGTCGCTATGCCTGATTCTCGGTACCGGCTTTCGTTGAAAAGCGACGTGCTGCCCTTTAGCCCTGATGCCAGGATCGTAGATCATCAGCCAATCGGGCTGGCCCCCCTCCCCTACTATTTTCTCGAACCGGATTTTTTCTATGTACTGCGCCGCGAGGTGCGGGCGGTGGAGCTTATACATCTGCTTTTTGATGTGCTCCCAGTCGTTGTAACGGGTCTGCGGCGCATACATGCAGAACTCGGAGTACAGTATCTTGGCACTGGTTTTGTTCTTCAAGGCCGCGTACATCTGGTAGCTCAGCAGTTCGTAAAATCGTTGAGCACCCGGTGTCAGTTCTTGCATGTAGTCATAATCTAAAGGGCGGTCTACTGCGTTGTTGAGGATTTCACGGTAGATGTCATGGAGGATGATGTACACGGCGTCGGCTTTTTCACCGCCCGGCAGCTTTTCACCCGTGAAAATGATGCCGTAGCGGGTGTCGGCTATTTCTGCGAACGCCTCCTCGCCAGCCTTTGTCTTGTAAGTGAATTTTGCCGTAATCGCGGCGAAGGCATTCTGGAGCAATGCCCTCTTGACCGCGTTCGTGTTTTTCTCGCCCGTCCCCATTCGATGGGCTATTTCCGTGAGGCTGCCGAGTCGAATCAGTTTAGGCAGCGGTTTCCCTTCCTCTTCGATCTTCCGGTTGATAATGAGCGTATCGAGCTTGTAGGCAAGTGGGCTGGGCTGGCCGTATTCACTGTTGTAGGAAACCTTCCACTGCGTTTTCAATTCCCCATTAGGCTTAGAGACTTTGATGGATATGCTGATGCTGCCCTTCTTGGACAGCCTGTGGACGGGAAACCTGGAAAGAGCGGTCTCCGTTCGAATGATGTCTTTGGGCGTGAACTTTTCCAGTGCTTCGCTCATCTCGATTCGAATCCCGTCTTCATCAGCAACAGCAGCAGTAGTTTCCTTGTTGTTGTTGTAAATACAGTAAAACAAAGTAAGAAAGTAGAGAGCTAGATAATGCTTGTACTCAGAGACTTAACCTCAAAATCGTCTCCCCAAATAAGGGAATTCGTCTCCTCAAATAAGGTAAACCGTCTCCCCAAGTAAGGGGGTTCGTCTCCTCAAATAAGGTAAACCGTCTCCCCAAGTAAGGGGCATCTTCGATAGCTCGGAAGCTTGGAACTTATTAAATCAATATCGAAATGATATTAAACTGATTCTCTTTCCAGCTTCTCTAAAACCGCCTCAAGCAGCCAGGTGTGGCGCGGCGTCTTGATACGTCGACCCTGCACGCTGGCATCAACCTTTTGCAGAATATCCTCCGGTACTCTGAGAATCACCGGCACCGTGTCTCTCTCCTGCGCCCCGTTCTTCCCTCCGACGCTTCCCCCTTTGTTAATGAGGGCGTCCACGTCAACGTGCTTGGCTGCCGCGCCGGCTGATTGCCTGGGCTTTCGTGAAATCGCCATTTTTACGCTCCTACTCCCTTTGGAACTGATACGTTCTTGGTATCAAAAATATATCTATACAGCATCAGAAATTCTTCTGTAGCTTTCGGGTCTTGTGGCTTAATTTCGGTAACGGCCAGCCCCGCGGCAGCCGCATTGCTGAATGCCTTCCGTGCACCCAGAGGCGTTTCGATAAATGAAAGCGAATCGGTTTCCCTGAGAACTTCTGCGGCTTCATCGTTATCCTGCCCTCGCGGGTCGGCGCGGTTAATGAAGGTGTACGCCTGAAGATCGGGATTCGCGGCCTGCATCTCTCCGACCAGACTGGAGACCTTTTCAAGCGTCCACACGTCGAATGAGCGGGGCACAAAAGGCACAAGCAGGAAGTCGGCGACGGTGAGTGCCGCGCGCTGGCTCGTTGTGTCGCGCCCGCCCGTGTCGATGACGATGTCCTCGTACTTGTTCGCGAGTCGCAAGGTCTCCGTCCGCACAGCTGCGCCGGTGAGCTTGATACTTGTATAACCCGCACCCTCCGGGCGGCGTTCGTTCCGTATAATGGTAAAATCAGTCGATGTCTCCTGATCGTCTGCGTCAATAAGCAAAACGTCGTGCCCTTCGGCACTCCGGATTACTGCTAGATTGGTCGCTACGGTCGTTTTACCGGAGCCACCTTTAATGCCGCCTACGACGATTATCATGGGGCGTCCTCACGAAATAAATTTGAAATCAGGTAAATATCATTTTAGAATCATTGACGCAAGGGTTTTATTATGGGATCGTCCCGCTATGGTAAAATTGCCTTTATTTCGAGGCTGAACCTTTAAAGGTGATCGGATTATGACAGTTACGTTAGAACTAAAGCCGGAAGTTGAAGCGCGTGCTATGGAGCAAGCCGCCAGTCGCGGCGTGCCGATCAAGGATTTCTTGGAGTCCGTGATTGAAGACCGTTTGAACGGCGGTGAAGGGAATTCTGTTTATCAAACGGCGGAAGAGTGGGAAGCAGCACTCGACGAATTCGCCGACAGTCCTGCGTTCGACAAAGCCGTATCGTTTATTGATGACAGTCGTGAGGGTACCTACCGAGAGAGAGAAGATAGCCAGCTATGAGCTATCTGGTAGATACGAACGTTCTGCTGCGCCTTGTACAGAAGAATCACCCGATGAGGACGGACGCCAGACGGGCGCTAGTCACACTCCGAAAGCAGGGTGAAGAACTCTCTATCACCCCGCAAAATATCATTGAGTTTTGGGCCGTTGCTACCCGTCCCCTCGATAAGAACGGATTGGGACTTACCATAGATGAGGCGACGAGGGAGACAAGGAAGCTAAAACGCATTTTCAAAATGCGCCCGGACTCCCCATCAATCTTTACTGAGTGGGAGCAGCTTGTAGCCCAGTTTCAGGTAATGGGGAAGCAGTCGCATGATACGCGCCTCGTGGGCGTAATGAAGGCTTATGGTATCTCACACATTCTGACTTTTAACACCAGCGATTTTAAGCGATTCACTGATATTACTCCGGTTGCGCCTCAAACCGTCCCTTAAAGCGCTGGTAAATAGAAATTATTTCGCTATCAAACCGATAACAAAAATATATCTTTGTGGTATCAAGTTATTTTAAGTAGCTATGTACTGGACTTATCTGTCCTACTTGAATACTTCGCTTCCTATCGAATGCCCTTGTAGTCTCTTTACTGTCATTCAGTACGTTTATGCTATTTCTCTCAAATCAAAGCTTGGGTAAGGCTGACTCATGATTACCTAATAGCCATTTCCAGAGACAACAGTTCATACAGAATAGATAACCCGTGTTCGAACAAGCCTTCAAAAACATCGACGACATCCTCCGGAAAGAGGCTGGCTGTACTACGGAACTCGACTATACCGAGCAGACCTCTTGGCTCCTCTTCCTGAAATACCTTGATGGGCTAGAGCAGGACAAGGCGATGGAGGCCAAGCTAGAGGGGAAGAAATACGCATTCATCCTTAATAAACCATACCGGTGGGAAAGTTGGGCTGCTCCCAAAGGGGCAAACGGAAAGCTCGACCACAATAATGCCCTGACCGGCGACGACCTACGAGACTTCGTCAATTTGAAACTCTTCCCCTACCTGCATGGCTTCAAACAGAAGGCGACGGGGCCGAACACTCTCGAATACAAGATCGGTGAAATTTTCGGAGAGATCAAAAACAAGATATCCAGCGGCTACAACCTGCGCGAGATCATCGACTATATAGACGAGTTGCGGTTTCGCTCCCAGACCGAGAAGCATGAGTTGTCGCACCTATACGAGGCCAAGATCAAGAACATGGGGAACGCGGGTAGAAACGGTGGCGAGTATTACACCCCGCGCCCGCTCATCCGCGCCATAGTGCGGGTGGTGCAGCCAAAGATTGGCGACCGCGTCTATGACGGTGCCTGCGGCTCGGCTGGCTTTCTGTGCGAGTCATTCGACTTCATGAAGGCCAAGCCAGGTCTCACCACCAAGGAATTCAACACGCTTCAGACCCGCACCTTCTACGGGAAGGAAAAGAAGTCGCTTGCCTATGTCATCGCGACTATGAACATGATCCTGCATGGCATTGAGGCTCCGAACATCGTCCATACTAATACGCTGACAGAGAACCTTGCTGACATACAGGATAAAGATCGCTTCGAGGTGGTGCTCGCCAATCCACCCTTCGGTGGCAGTGAGCGGAAGGAGGTGCAGCAGAATTTCCCGATCCGCACCAGTGAGACTGCGTTCCTCTTTCTCCAGCACTTTATCAAGATGCTGAAGGCGGGTGGGCGCGGCGGCGTGGTAATTAAGAACACTTTTCTCTCTAACAACGAGAACGCCTCAATAAGCTTGAGGAAACAGCTGCTGGAGAGTTGCAATCTCCACACTATTCTTGACTGCCCCAGCGGCACGTTTCAGGGCGCGGGTGTAAAGACTGTGGTGCTCTTCTTCGAGAAAGGTGCCCGCACACGAAAGGTCTGGTACTACCAACTCGCTCCCGGTCGTAATTTAGGCAAGACTAACTCGCTCAACGATGCCGACCTCGCCGAATTTGTTGCGCTGCAAAAGACCTTTGCCGATTCACCCAAGTCTTGGAGCGTTAACGCCGCGAACATCGACCCAAAGACATACGATCTCTCCGTGAAGAACCCAAACGGCAGCGAGGAAATAGCTCACCGCAAGCCAGAGGAAATTATGGACGAGATGGCTGCGCTGGATGCTGAGTGTGTGAAGGTGCTGCAAACCATCAGGGGGCTGCTATGAAAGCGGGATGGCAGACGAAAACTCTAGATCAGATATCAGTCAATCTGGACAGCAGACGTATACCAATCACCAAAGCTGATCGCACAAGTGGTGAATACCCTTATTACGGCGCGTCTGGGATTGTTGACTACGTGGCTGATTATATCTTTGATGAAGATACACTCCTTGTTTCCGAGGACGGAGCAAATCTGCTTGCGCGTTCCACTCCTATTGCGTTCCCTGCATCCGGTAAATATTGGGTGAATAATCATGCCCACATTCTGAAGTTTGAGAACATGACAACTCAACGGTTCGTTGAGCTGTATTTGGAGAGCATACCCCTTGATAAGTATGTGACAGGAGCTGCGCAACCAAAGCTTAATCAAAAGGCCCTGAACTCCATTCCGATTCCAATTCCACCGCTCCATGAACAGCGGCGCATCACCAGCATCCTCGACGAAGCATTTGACTGTATTACTATCGCCAGAGCCAACGCCGAAAAGAACTTCCAAAATGCACGTGCTCTGTTTGAAAGCCATCTCCAAGCCATCTTCACTCGGCGCGGCGAAGGATGGGTTGTGAAGAAGCTTGGCGAGGTTGCTGAAACTATTTCAACGGGCCCCTTCGGAACGATGTTGCATAAGTCAGATTATGTTCAGGATGGCATCCCACTTGTGAATCCGATGAACATTGTTAACGGGCGCATCATTCCATCAAGCCGAATGATGGTGAGCGAAGAAACGAAGGAACGCCTTCACATCTACATTCTCAAGGCAGGGGACATCGTAATTGGACGAAGGGGAGAATTAGGTAGATGCGCCCTTATCACTGACAACGAAGCAGGATGGCTCTGCGGTACTGGTTCATTCTTTGTGCGACTATCGAATTTTATGGACGGGAAGTTTTTTGTGACGCTCTTTAGTTCAAAACAATTCAGGGCACGATTGGAGAACAATGCTGTCGGCACTACTATGAGTAGCCTGAATCACACCATTCTTAATGACCTGCCTATTCTCGTACCACCTATTGCTGAACAAAGATCAATCATAGCTAAATCGGACGAGATGTTGCATGAGGTAGAACGCCTTGAATCCATCTATCAGCAAAAGCTAGTGGCACTGGACGAGTTGAAGAAGTCACTGTTGCACAAAGCCTTTTCTGGTGAATTGACTGAACAATCGCAACCATCTGCTATGATTCCATTCCCAACAAGGATACCCAACATCACGACCACGGATTTACATGCCGGTATTCTTGCGATCGCTTTTCAGTTACACGAGAAGAGGGGCACATTGAAACACTTCGGTCATGTTAAGGCAGAAAAGATCGCCCACATGGTTGAAGTACATGTAGGAATCGACTTAGATCGAACCCCAGTGAAGGACGCGGCAGGCCCAAACGATTATCCACATCTAAAGCGGGTGGAGCATCGTGCGAGAAAGGCAGGCTTCTTCGACTTCCAACATGTTGAGGGATCTGGGTATCAGGTTACGAAATCCCGCCAGTTCCAAAGCTTGATCGAGCGGACACGCGAAAAGCTTGGAAATCGAAGTCGAGAAGTTGATAGCCTGCTTGAACTGATGTTGCCGATGGATACTCAGCAAGCCGAGATATTCTGCACGGTATATGCTGCATGGAACAATCTGTTGCTCGACGGACAACAGCCTACTGACGAGAGCATAGTTCTTGAGGCGAGAGAGAAGTGGCATCCCAATAAGCTGAATATTCCCCGCGAAAAATTCTTTGCCGCAATCGACTTGTTGAGGAAAAAAGGTGTCGTCCCTACCGGTAGGGGAAAGAAAGTGACTGCTAAAGCTCGTAAACGATGAACGAAGCCGAAACCAGAGCCGAGCACATTGACCCTGCCCTCAGGGCGGCTGGGTGGGGTGTGGTCGAGGGCAGTCGCATCCGGCGCGAGTATCCAATCACGCTGGGCCGCCTTGAAGGCCACGGGCAACGGGGCAAGGGGTTGACCGCCGACTATGTGTTGGTCTATCGCAACTGCAAGCTGGCCGTCGTTGAGGCCAAAGCTTGGGGTAAGCCTCTAACTGAAGGTGTCGCACAGGCGAAGAATTATGCGGCCAAGTTGGCCGTCCGTTTCGCTTATGCCACTAACGGTCGAGGCATATACGGCATAAACATGCTAACTGGCAGGGAAGGCGACGAGCTGCGGTACCCTACGCCGGATGAACTCTGGAACCAGACCTTCGCCGAACCTAACAACTGGCGCGACCGCTTTGCCGCTGTACCCTTCGAAGATAGGGGTGGCTTCTTTCAGTCACGCTACTATCAGGACATCGCTATTGAGCGCGTGCTGGAGGCCGTCGCCGACGAACGCCAGCGCATCCTGCTTACGCTTGCCACTGGCACTGGCAAGACCTTTATCGCTTTTCAGATTGCGTGGAAGCTCTTTCACAGCCGCTGGAACTTGAGCCGCGAGACTACGCGCCGCCCGCGCATACTATTCCTCGCGGATCGCAATATCTTGGCGAATCAAGCCTATAACGCCTTCTCTGCCTTCCCCGAAGATGCGCTGGTGCGAATTGAGCCAGATGAGATTCGACGTAGGGAACGTGTTCCGAAGAACGGCAGCCTTTTCTTCACTATCTTCCAGACCTTCATGAGCGGCCCGTCCAAGAACGGCGAACCCTCTCCGTATTTCGGCGAGTATCCGCCGGACTTCTTCGACTTCATTGTCATAGACGAGTGCCATCGCGGTGGCGCTAATGACGAGAGCAATTGGCGTGGCATCCTCGACTACTTTGCCCCCGCCGTGCAACTCGGCCTCACCGCCACTCCCAAGCGCACCGAAAATGTGGACACTTATGCCTACTTCGGTGAACCTGTGTACGTCTATTCGCTCAAGGAGGGCATCAACGACGGCTTCCTCACCCCATTCAAGGTGAAACAGATTTCTACGTCGCTCGACGAGTATGTCTATACCCCCGACGATAACCTTGTCGAGGGGAAAATTGAGGCTGGCAGGCGCTACACCGAAAGTGACTTCAACAAGATCATTGAGATCAAGGAACGTGAGGCGCACCGTGTGAGGATCTTTATGGAGCAGATCATTCAGGACGAGAAGACACTGGTCTTCTGCGCCACTCAGGATCACGCGCTTGCTGTTCGCGACCTCATCAACCAGATGAAGACCAGCCGCGACCCGAACTATTGCGTGCGCGTTACCGCTAATGACGGCGCACTCGGGGAGCAATACCTGCGTGACTTTCAGGACAACGAGAAACGCATCCCCACAATTCTCACCACCTCGCAAAAACTCTCCACCGGCGTGGACGCGCGCAATATCCGTAACATCATACTAATGCGGTCTATCAACTCGATGATCGAGTTCAAACAGATCATCGGGCGTGGCACGCGGCTGTATGACGGCAAAGCCTACTTCACGATCTACGACTTCGTGAAGGCACATCAGCACTTCAACGATCCTGAATGGGACGGCGAGCCGATTGAGCCGGAGCCAGAACCCCTGACGCTACCTGTTCACCCACCCAAGCCCAAATCAACGCCGCGAGCTCGGCGGCAGAAAATTAAAGTAAAACTCGCCGATGGCAAGTCCCGAACCATTCAGCACACGATGGTTACAAGCTTCTGGCACCCAGACGGTACGCCGATGTCCGCCCAAGAGTTCATCGAGATGCTCTTTGGGAAGCTTCCAGAGTTCTTCAAGGATGAAGCCGAACTGCGCAATATCTGGAGCGCCCCTGACACGCGCGCCAAACTCCTTCAAGGACTAGCTGAGAAGGGCTTCGGGAAGGAACAAATGGCCGAGATGCAAAGAATCATTGACGCCGAGAAGAGTGACCTCTTCGACGTGCTGGCCCACGTGGCTTACGCATTGCCCCCGCTCAGCCGCGAGGAGCGCGCGGCGAAGGCAAAGATAGAGATCAATGCGCACTTTAACAGCAAGCAGCAGGCCTTCCTCGACTTCGTGCTTTCTCACTATGTGAGTGTCGGCGTGGAAGAGCTCAATCAGGAAAAGCTGACATCGCTGCTTCGGCTCAAGTACCACAATTCCATAGCCGACGCAGTATCTGATTTGGGCAGGCCGGAAGATATCGGGATCGTCTTCACAGGCTTTCAGAAGTATCTGTATCAACAGCAAACTGCTGCATGATCAATGTTAAGAAAACGGGCGGCTGGCTACAGCATGCAGCCAAGGGCCTTTATGTCACACTTCTGATCTTTCAGGTGTAAGAGTTACTTATGTGAATGCACCTTCTGCTGGCCCGTGGTGGCATTTAACTGGCTAGAAAACTATTCCACTTAATCCTCTAACTAAATGGTGGATAAATTGACCAAATTGCGCTCATCAAAAATCTTCAGGATAAAAGCAGCCTCAGCTCTCCTGGTTGGCCTTTGTATGCTGCTAAGTGGAATAGGCATTGGTTGGCTTATTGGTTTATCAGTCTCTCCTGTTTTGTATATTCTTATAACCAGCATTGTGACTATTGCGGCTGGCATTACAAGCACTTTAACCGGCCTTGAAGCAAAAGCAGATAAAGCAAATGAAGACGAATCTGCGAGCACAAAACCTACAAGTACCAAGCGTGATATTCAGATCAATCCACTCCCACTAACGACTTTAATAATAGGATTGGTAATCGGGACATCGGTAGGTGTATACGCTAGAACAAATGAATGGCTCGGGCCTAATATCGAGAAGTTGACCGAGAAATGGAAAGACACAGAATATTCAAAGCGTGACATAGCTAGAGTTATCTTTGCCCAATTGCACGGGACGATAGAAGCAGCACCTCAATCAACGGCCAATCCAGCAGCACCTAGTACGACCGGGTCTACTGAGACAACTACAGGCGCGAGGGATAGTACACAACCTCTTGGAGGAGGTTCATCTACCACGGGTGCAACAAGGAACCAAAATGTTAACTCAGGCGGGCAAACTATTAAGATGCCACAGGTAATCATAAAACCTAATAACTCACCTAATCCAAGCTCTCTAGGTGTTCTCTTTTCCGTAACAGAGGACGAACGTGCTCGTATCTGCTCATCTAATGATGCCACTCTAAGCTCAAATCTATGTTGTACAAGTGATACTAAGTTGAATCAACAAGCTTCCCAATGCGGGGAAAATATTAGCTGCCTGAGAAGACTCAAGGAGGAAGTATGTTCAAGAAGATAAATTGGCTTATATTCATTATATTCTTACTAACGCCGAGCGTAATTCAGGCAAGGAATCCATTCGTCTACCTGGTTAAAGCCTTTGATTGCCAATTTGAGCCGCGCTCCAGAACCCTCACCGGCTTTCGAGTGAATGGTATGAAGGGAATAGTTACGGCACTGCATGGAGTTGCTGACAGCCGCAGGATCATGGTCCAAAATCAGACCGGGATTCAATTCAGGCAACCTCTTAGAATCATGAGGGTAGATGTTGAGCGAGATTTGGCATTTCTTTCATCCGCTGAAATTGAAGCTGCACCAGCAGATGGATTTGAAATCGCACAGAATATTGATTGGAACCAACTAGAACGTCTGCAAGTAATCGGCCATCCTTATGGTGCCGGTGGGAAAGCAATGGAACATCTTGAATTGAGGAATCCGGCTCTCGGGAGCTTACATGATATTGTGCCACCGACCCCGCTATTGCGCTTAGTCAATAGAAGAAGCCCTTCAACAGAGATGCCGGTAGTAAGTTTGCGGGGGCTAATAGTTCCCGGTTTCTCAGGTGCTCCCCTTTTGAACTCCCAGAACAAAGTTGTAGCTGTGGCCAATGGAGGCTTGGCGGGCGGGTCAACAGGCCACGTCTGGGCAATTCCATGGCAGAATATTAACTGGCAGGATATTGCTTCAAACACAAGGTTTCAAGCCATTGCGTCTTCGCCACCTGAAGTTCTCCTCTCTTATAATATCAATGAAGATGGTGATCCCGGGACTGGTGACGTTCCTGTTGCCGGTTTCGGACTAGACGTAAACATCCCACCAAAATTTCCAATCAAAGCTGCGCGGCGAGATTCACTAAATAACGGCGAGATTAGTACAGAGGTAACAATTCCTAGTGAGGGCTCCCCACAGGTAGTAACTATTGTCAGAAGTTCAGGCAGTAGTCCTTTTTGCGGGAGGATATCAATATGGCTGCTTGGGAAAGATGATGAAGTGCTGGATCGGCGGGAAAAACGACTTCAGTGCATTCAGGGTAATAATAGTACGGCTGTAAATCAGAAAAGAGAGGCTTTCGACTTTTGGGTTTCTGAAAGAACTCGGAATCGTATATATGCGGTGGCGATGTTACACGGAGCTGGAGGCGAAGACCTTACAAAGTTAACTCCCAAGAATATTGAAAGAGCTGTTCAAATCAAGATACCAGTTGAACAATAGTCCTATATTTTAGAAGTAGGTCTTGGCTTCGTGTAAGCTAGGCTGCAAGAGTAACGTCCATTAGCGATTTCCACTATTGTGGCAAGATTTCGAAATTGAAGGTGTGCTTTTAGAGCGGTTTTCGATTCAGTGTAAGACATAGCCGCAGTGTTTGAACCATGCGCGAGCGTCCGACTTCGTGACCCTTGCGATGGCCTGTTTGATGGCCTCTTCCAATGCCTCGCGCGTGCGCGCCTT
>Ga0196965_1000526_pt1 | contig 21456 bp, 20 predicted proteins | sample S1_20metaG_FD_148668 | JGI IMG/M metagenome (GOLD analysis project Ga0196965, IMG submission 148668) | Soil microbial communities from Anza Borrego desert, Southern California, United States - S1_20 | ecosystem: Environmental > Terrestrial > Soil > Desert | place: USA: California | collected... | reverse complement strand
TCGCTTTCCTCTGCTGATCATTGGAAGGATCACAAAGAAGAAAATAAAAGCCAATACTATAAAAGGCGCTATAGAGATTCCTTTCTGATTTTTACTTATGGGTTCGCCTTTAAACTCCCCCGCTGCTAAATTAAAAATTGCGCTTGTTGTCTGATCAAATGCCTGATAATATTGACCGGATTTCAGGTTGGGTCTCAAAAACTCATCCCGGATTCGCGCGACATAAGCATCAGGAAGAGCGCCTTCTAGACCGTATCCGGTAGCAATAAATTGCTTTCTGTCGTCGAGGCTCACCAGTATGAGTACACCGTTGTCCTTTCCTTTTTGTCCTATACCCCATTGCTGGGCAAGGCGAATTGCATAATCGGAGACATCGTATTGGCCAATAGAGTTTAGCGTGACAATAGCAATCTGTGTGCTGGTGGTGTCCTCATATCCCAAAAGCTTTAGCTGCAATGCGTTTTCTTCAGAAGCAGAAAGCATTTCAGCCATATCATTCACCAATTTAGGAGGATTGGGCCTTGGAGGAAAATCCTGCGCCAGTACGGGAAAAGTAAAAAACAGTAGTAATATAATATAGTTAATCTTCATGCTTTAATTTTTACCAAATGAAATTTCATCCGAAAGTTCATTCTTATCACCGGCTTTATAAGGAAAGTGCTTTTTAAGCTGCTGGCCTGCCAAATATATACCCTCACATATTCCATCAGCAAACGATCCCTCTTTAAACTTTGCTCTCATCTTTTCCTTAATACTATCCCAAAAATCAGGAGGAACGACGGCGTTTATTCCTGCATCACCTAAAATTGCAAACTTGTGATCTTCCATTGCTACGTAAAACAGAACACCATTACGAAGTTTTGTTTTGTTCATTTTAAGTATTGCAAATATCTCCGCTGCCCGGTCCAAAACATTAATTGCACACTGATTTTCTATATGGATTTGAATCTCTCCCGAAGTATTTTTTTCTGCTTCTACAATGGAGGATACTATTGCCTTTTTTTCTTCTTGTGTAAATAGTGCTGAAGCCATGTTTTAGAATTGAACAGTTGGAGCTTTATCAGCACCCTCTGCTGCTGCAAAAGTGCCTTTTTGACTGAACTCAGCGCCTAAAAATAACCGTTGAGGAAATGACCTGACATAAGTATTGTAATCTTGCACTGCAAGGTTGAAACTTCTTCGCTCGGTAGAGATTCTATTTTCCGTTCCTTCAAGTTGAGCTTGCAAGTCTCTGAAATTTTGATTTGCTTTTAGATCGGGATATTTTTCAACTACAACCAATAAACGAGACAATGCAGAACTCAATCCTGCCTGAGCTTTTTCAAACTGTTGAATATTTTCAGGAGTAAGATTGGCGGGATCCACGTTTACGCTGGTTGCCTTTGACCTTGCTTGTATTACCTGCGTTAATGTTTCTCTTTCATGGCTTGCCGATCCTTTTACAGTGTTAACGAGGTTGGGAATTAAATCAGCCCTTCTTTGATATTGATTTTCTACTTGTCCCCAGGAAGCTTTTACGTTTTCTTCTTTGGCAATTGCGCCATTATACATTCCTGCATACACTTTATAGATTATGAAGGCGACGACTAAAAAAATTCCTATACCTATTAATAGTTTTTTCATATTTTATTTATTTGTTTTCAAATAACGATTAAAAAATAACATAATTCAAACAATTTATTAAGACGTTTAAAAAGCCAAAATCTGATATTAACTGTGAAAATTGTCAAAGAAAATCAATCTCCACCGGATTTTAGCTTTTCTGCATTGTCTGCCAGTCTTAATTGGCTGATAAATTCTCCTATTTCGCCATCCACTACGACAGGAAGATTATAAACTGTCAATCCTATTCTATGATCGGTAACCCTTCCTTGAGGATAATTGTAAGTCCTTATTTTATCAGACCTGTCTCCACTTCCAACCATTGATTTCCTTTGTGCGCCTATTTCGTCATTGTGCTTTTGAAGCTCAATTTCATACAATCTGGACCTCATAACTTTAAGGGCCTTTTCATAATTTTTTATCTGAGATTTTTCATCCTGGCAAGAAACGATCATCCCTGTTGGGAGATGGGTTAGCCGAACAGCGGAATAGGTAGTGTTGACAGATTGTCCACCTGGACCAGAAGCACAACAGGTATCTTTACGGATATCATTCATATTTAACTCTACTTCTATCTCCTCTGCTTCAGGTAATACAGCAACCGTAGCGGCTGAAGTGTGGACTCTTCCCTGCGTTTCTGTGCTAGGAACCCTTTGAACCCTATGAACGCCTGATTCATATTTTAACATTCCATAGACATCTTCTCCGGTGATATTAGCAATAATTTCTTTGTAACCGCCAGAAGTGCCTTCGGTGTAATCTACCAAATCCATTCTCAAGCCCTGCTTTTCACAAAATCTCTGATACATCCTGAATAAATCCCCCGCAAACAATGCAGCTTCGTCTCCGCCCGTACCAGCCCTTATTTCCATAATAACATTTTTACTGTCATTAGGATCTTTAGGAATAAGCATTTCTCTGATCTCCTCTTCCATAGCCTCCTTTTTAGGAACAAGTTCTTCTAATTCTATCTTGGCCATTTCTCTAAACTCCGGGTCCTTTTCTACTTCCAGGATTTTTTTTGAGCTGTCTATATTTCCGATAATGATCCGATACTCCTTATACTTATTTACTATCTTCTCAAGATCTTTATATTCCTTACTTAGCTTGCTGAAATTTTTCATATCAGCCATAGCATCGGGCTGGACAAGCTTTTCTCCTACCTGTTCAAACCGGTGTCTTATTGCCTCAAGTTTATCAATCATAAAATTTTAAATTGGCTATAAAGTTAATCAAGCTTAATTAATTCTCTATAAATTAGCTTTTTTATATTTTTATTACTTTACCTATATTTTTTTTTGTTTAAATAATATTTTTCAAATAAATGTTCTCTATTTTTGTACTTATTGTATAATATATTTACTTATTCTGACAAAAGAGACAACTTATCATTCTAAACAAAAAAGATTATGAAATGGACTAAAATAAGCGCACTATTCCTTTTAATGGCATTAGTTTCAGCGCCTGGTATTATAAAAGCGCAACAGTACCAATATCATAAGATTTACATTTATAATTTCACAAAATACATCCAATGGCCAGCCAATAAACAATCAGGAGATTTTGTAATCGGTGTGTATGGTAAATCTCAGATGCAGAATGAGCTTAACGAAATGGCCGCGACCCGTTCTGTAGGAGGGCAAAAGATAATAGTTAAAGAGATAAATGCTCCTTCAGATGCATTAGGATGCCATGTTCTTTTTATTCCTCAGGGAAAAAGTGAGGTTTTGGATGATGTACAAAGTAAGCTGGCAGGAAGCGCCACACTTGTTATTACCGAGAAACCAGGCATGGCCAAACAAGGGAGTGCAATAAACTTTGTAATAATAGGTGGAAAACTTAAATATGAACTAAATAAAGCTTCGATTGATAAGGCAGGATTAAAGGTAATGCCCGACTTAATTAAGCTTGCAATATTGGTGAATAGTTAAAAAGAAATCTAAAAGCAACATTGTACCTTTCTTTTATTAAATACTGTATTTAACACTTACACAGGAACTATATTAGCGCGTTAACATTCAAAATAAATGAAAAAATTTAGGTTTACTATAGGGAAAAAGATTTTTGCTGCCTTTCTAATGCTAATTATAATATTCACTTTGAATGGAATAATAAGCTTGGTGACTTTAGAAAAAAGTGGGAAGTTGATAAAGCAGACCTCCGACGTAGTCAGACCTTCTTCGGACACCATGAAGAAATTGAAACTTCTGGTGACTGAATCAAAAATGTACATTACCAACTGGGTATACCTCCAAAGTAATACCGCAGACAAAGAAGCCCTGAAAGAGCTGCATAACTTTCAATTTCCCGCCATTAAGGAGGAGCTTGATAACCTAAAAAATTCATGGAAAGATACCACACACAAAGTTGAAATTGACAGTGTAATTACCTCTTTTGAAACCATCCTTGAAGTTGAAAAAGGAATAATGAGCAAACTTGTTTCTTTTGAAAGTTACCAGGATCCAGGTTTATTATTTGAAGCTTCTGATGCTATTGAAGGACAAATCATCCCCATGACGGCCCGGATTATAGAGAAAATTGATGCCATTACTGAAGCACAAAATGAAACGGCTCAACAATCAGAAGCAGAAATTATCGAATCTTTCAATTCATTAAGGTGGACCATTATTTCTCTTTGGATTATAATTTCTTTTCTTGGATTAATAGCAGCGATTATTACTTCACAATCCATCACCAAACCGATCACTTATATCAAAAATGTGATTCTTCAATTAGGAAAAGGTGAGCTTCCAGAAGAAAGCAATAAAAAATTCGGAAAAGATGAAATTGGCGAAATGGCCTTTGCCGTAGAAAAGCTTGTAAACGGCTTACAATCCACTTCAGCATTTGCAGAAAATATCGGAAAAGGAAATTATAAGGCAGAGTTTACTCCACTAAGTGAGAATGATGTGCTTGGCAATTCCTTAATAAATATGAGGGATAACCTGGAAAAAGTTGCCGATGATGACAAAAAGAGAAGTTGGACAACAGAAGGTTTAGCAAAATTTGGAGAGATTCTAAGGAAGAACAACGACAACATCACAAAACTATCTGACGAAATCATTTCCAATTTGATAAAATACCTGAATGCCAATCAGGGTGGATTATTTATTTTAAACAGTGAAAATTCAGAAGAACCATATTTATACCTAAGCGCCTGCTATGCCTGGGATAAAAAGAAATATATAGAACAACAGATCCATAGAGGCGAAGGATTGGCAGGTCAGGCCTGGCAAGAGAAGGACACCATTTATGTTACCGACGTTCCTAATGAATATATCAATATCACTTCAGGCTTAGGGGCAGCAAATCCAAAATGCATATTAATTGTACCCCTAAAAGTAAATGATGAGGTCTTTGGTATAATTGAAATTGCTTCCTTTAAAGAAATTAGGGATTTTGAAAAAGAGTTTGTGGAGAAAATAGCCGAAAGTATTGCTTCCACTATTTCTTCTGTCAAGATTAATGAGAGGACTCAACTGCTCCTTGAGGAATCTACTGCTTTAACAGAGCAGATGAGATCACAGGAAGAAGAGATGCGTCAGAATATGGAGGAGTTGCAAGCTACTCAGGAGGAAATGCAGCGTTCCCAAAAAGACCGGGAAGATAAGGAAACTATCATAAATGCAACTAACATGATGTTGGAACTTGATGAAAAGTTCAACATTACATATATCAACTACTTATTTAGTGAAGTTTTGAAGTTTGACTTCCAGGAAATAAACGGAAAACCATTCGACACTTTTATAACCAATAAAGACGGGTTTGAAAAAGCTAAAGAAGAAATGGTGAAAGGCAATCCTTGGTCAACCATTTTAAATATCAAAAACAAAAGTAATAAGAGTGTAAAAGTTAAAGCTTCAGGAGGAATTATTTACGACAAAAACAGCATAAGTAATAAATATATGCTTATTTTGACGGATATAACCTCAGGATGAAAAAACCTTTTAATTACTTCTTTTTAATATTATTTGTAGCCCTCTTTAATTGCGGAAAAACAGAAAGAGTAGATACTGAATCTGTTAAAGATGCCATGAAAAGCAGGGAAATAAAAAAGGTATCGGACGCTGAAATAATTGAAAAAGGTTTAAAAAAAGGTAAAGAAGATTTCAGGCTCCTTTTAGAATGCATTAACAAAAATCAGCAAAAAAGCCGTTCTTACGCCCAGTGCCTTATCCCCGAAAGATCTTCTATGATCGATACGTTGAAGATTTTTATTCCAGGATCTAGTCCTGGGGATTTCAAAAAAGTGGAAAAGGAGCTAATTGAAGCCTATCAATATACTTTTTCCCAAAACCAATCTCTTCATCCTAATATTCAGGATTTAGACAACGACTTAATTCTATATACCGCTCCGTTTTTTACTTCAGCTGCGGATGGCAAATTTTATGAGGAAGAAACTAAAGATGAAAAGCCTCAATCTTTTGGTATTGCCTTTATCTTTTACAGCAAGAGGCAATTAATTCTAGACCTTTAATAATCGGGTCTGAAAAGTAAAAAAGCGCTTCAATAATAAATTAGATGGGACAGCGAAAAACTTCAGGGTTGTTCCTGCTCACTGTTTCAATAATCCTTTTTTTGTATTATTCTAATTTTTAGACCGTCTTCCATGTATTTTCTTCCTTCGCTGTAGGTTCGCTGTAGATTCGCTCTAGGTTCGATGTAGGTATATCTTGTACTTTCAGAAGTTTTGAATCCGTCTTTTTAATCCATATAATAAAAAAAGCTCCAATGGTTAGAGCTTCTTTTAATTAAACCAAAACTACTATGAAAAACATTATTATTTTGAAGGTAATCCTCAAAAAATAATGAATATTAATTCTCTTTAGCTGGATTTAAACCAGGAATAATAAATATATAAAAACCTTAAATGGTTGTCAATTACCTTCTTAATTTTTTTATATATTTTTATTTAGGAAGCTTTAAGTATGTATTGATAAGGCAAGCTTACAGAATCTACTTTAAAGTCCTTAAAACCTGCCTTTTTTAACTCAGCCATTGCCTTTTCCACACTTACTTTTATGTTATTGGGAGGTCCCACCGGTGTATTTTTTTCTTTAAAATCTACAATACAAAGGAATCCGTTGGACTTTAATATTCTTTTGACCTTCTTAAAATATTGCGGACGATTATTGATGTATGAATAAGTATTAACCAACAATATCAAATCCATTTGTTTGGGAAACAGGCCCGGATCAGAGGGAGACGCCAACACTGTAATTACATTTTGGCCAATTCCATAATGCAACCCCTCTTTTCTTTCTTCTATATAGTCAAGAAATCTTTTATCTATTTCTACTGCATAAACGGTATCTGCTTTTTTTGCGAGTTTAAAAGAAAAATATCCCGTACCGGCACCTATGTCAGCGATTGTTTTACCTGATAAATCCCCCAAAAAATTTAAAATAGTTTCAGGATGCTGCCATTTGTCACGATCCTCGGCTTCATACTCTTCAATTAAATCATCGAATTCCGTAAAGGAAACCGTGTCATCATGATCATCGATAGGGGTTAAAGGAACTTCTTCGTTGTATGAATCTTCTTTTTTAGAACTGCAATTGAAAAATATTATTAAGACTAAAAAATATAAGCTTGAATACTTCAACATTTATTTAAATTTAATTTACTTGTTTTCGGAAATTTCTTTAAGGTTCAATAAACTATTTTGCAATTTTTTACCTTCAAAGCTATCCATTATTAAACCTAAATATCTCCCTGCAATATTATAGCCAAAGTCACCTTCTTCAACCCAATTGACGCTTGTGCCTCCTTCAAATTCTATTAATTCAATTTTTCCGTTTGTTTTAAAGCCTTCATCCTGAAGTATTTTATCGTAAGTAATGAGCCGATTTTCAATACTAAGCATTATTTCTATCGAGCCTTCACCCCATTTTTTACTTTTCCAATTTATAACTGCTCCTTCTCCTTCTACAGTTTCTGCATAAGAAGCTGCGAAGAAGGGATCTTTTTCTTTGTTCCATGAAATCCATTTCCCCCAGTTTTGCAGGTTATTAATATATGGAAAGATAGCTTCAGGACTGGAATCAATCCAAACGGACCTTTCATATCTAAAACCATGAGGCAAAAACAATCCTACCTGGAGAAGAATCAATATAAAAATTGCTATGCCTATTAAGACCCTTTTAGTTATCTTCATTCGTGAACAAAATTAGGTATTGGCTATAGGTATCAGCTTGTTTTTCTATAGCTTCGCGCATTTTTTTTCAAATAAACTATCTTCATTTCTTAATACTTTTAGGGAATGAGGTTCGGGGAAACTCTCCAAACTTCTGCTTGCTATCCTTATATCATTCATATTCTCAAGGATTTTATTGTTTATTCACTTTTTACAATTGTGCCTTAACCTTCTTATGAATCTATTCCCACACTTACCATAGCCCCTTTTTTACCTCACGAATGTTTTAATTTTATAAGCTTGTACGAAATTTTTTGATGCAAAAAATACTATATCTTTATATTATTCAAATAAAAAGTTATTTTTTGTGAGTAGATTGAATTTTGCAGAAAAGATACTCTATTAAAAAGTAACATATTAAATAAGGTTAAATTATTCTAAAATAATTGATTTATAAGAAATTTTATTATCTAAACTTATATTCAACAAAACTATATGAGCAAAAAAAGTAACGAAGATTTTAAACCCTTTATTTCTGCTAAAGATTTTATTCCGGAGTTTACATTAAAAGCTGTTTTATTAGGTTCCTTTTTTGGAATAATTTTCGGAGCTGCCACTGTTTATTTGGGCTTAAAAGTGGGACTTACGGTTACCGCCTCCATTCCAATAGCCGTATTGGCAATATCTATTTTCAAAAAAATCGGGAATGCCACCATTCTTGAAAGTAACATTGTTCAAACGATAGGGTCAGCCGGAGAATCTATTGCTGCAGGGGTAGTATTCACTGTTCCTGCGCTTTTGTTTCTTGCAGGTGGGAAAGACTATTTTCAGTATTTTCAGATTTTTGTTCTGGCGTTGGTTGGCGGAATTTTAGGTGTCTTGTTCATGATTCCTTTGAGAAGGGCTTTAATCGTAAAAGAACACGGAAACTTGCCCTTCCCTGAAGGCACAGCTTGTGCTGATGTCTTGGTAGCGGGAGAACGCGGTGGAAGCCTTGCTCAAAAAGTTTACTTAGGACTTGGAATCGCATTTTTATACAAAGTCCTCATGTCTATTTTTGGGTTGTGGAAAGACATTCCACAATATGTTTTCGGCAGGAAATCTGCCCTACCTAATGGTACTATAAACGCTGAAATCACCCCTGAGCTATTAGGAGTAGGATACATAATAGGACCAAGAATATCAGGAATAATGGTTGCCGGCGGTGTACTTTCATGGATCGTACTGATCCCCATCATTACTATGCTTGGCGATGCTTTAACCGTACCTTTTCCTCCTGAACCTGAACTTTTGATCTCCCAGATGGATCCTTCACAAATCTGGAACCGATACATCAGGTATATCGGAGCAGGAGCCGTTACCTTTGGGGGGCTTGTTACTTTAATAAAGACTTTACCTACAATTGTAAATGCTTTCAAAGATTCGATGAAGGATCTTCGTAAAAAAGATGTAAATGCAAACCAGGTCCAGCTGCGTACAGAGAAAGATATTCCATTAGTTTATGTATTGGTTGGCAGTTTGGTGCTGATTGTATTGATGGCTGTACTTCCCAATATTCCGGTGGATTGGTTTTCGTCGGTTTTAATTATAATTTTTGGTTTTTTCTTTGTTACCGTTGCTTCCAGGATTGTCGGACTTATTGGTTCCTCTTCCAGCCCCGTCTCGGGGATGACCATTGCTACTTTAATGGCTACTTCCTTAATTTTTGTGGGACTAGGATGGACAGGAGAAGCGTATCAACCCATTGCTTTAGTAGTCGGGTCAATTGTGTGTATTGCAGCTTCCAATGCCGGTGCAACTTCTCAGGATTTAAAAACAGGATACATCGTCGGAGCAACCCCATATAAACAACAATTAGGTCTTATTATTGGCGTACTTGTTTCTACGGTCGTTATAGGTTATACCCTATTATTATTAAATGATGCTTTAGGAATAGGTGTAGTAACCCCTGAACATCCCAATCCACTACCTGCTCCGCAAGCTACATTAATGGCGACTGTGATCCAGGGGCTATTAAGCCAAAATTTACCCTGGGGACTCGTGTTAACAGGAATGGGCATTTCTGCTGTTATTGAACTGTGTGGTGTAAGTTCCCTGGCTTTCGCAGTAGGTGCTTACCTTCCGCTGTCTACTACCTCGCCAATCTTTATCGGCGGACTCATTAAGTGGTTTGCGGATCAAAAAACCAAAAATGAAGCTGAATCAGAAATAGGTCCCGGCTCGCTTTTCAGTTCAGGATTAATTGCCGGAGGTGCATTAACAGGTATCCTGGTAGCCGTTTTAATTGGCACAAATGTGGACGACTCCAGTGGAAATCCGGTTTCGCTTATTTCAATTTTTGATACTGGGTTAATTGAATCCGCAGGAAATAATGCTGACCTGATTGGCATCATTGCTTTTGCTATTCTTAGTTTTGTGCTTTATAGATTTGCGTTAATAAAAAGTAAGGTTTAGGAAATGGAGATTAAGGAATGCCCGGCAGACAATGCTGAATTTCGATCAAACTTGCTTATCTATTTACTCAATACTATAGACTAAAAACTAAATTAATATAAATGAAGAGATGGGTAGTAAAAGAAGTTCCTGAAAGAGATTTGGTACTGAAGCTTTCCTCGGATATAAACGTAAGTGAGCCCATTGCCGGACTCTTATTACAAAGAGGGGTACTTGATTACGACAGTGCCAAAAAATTTTTCCGCCCTCTTTTAGATGGTTTACATGATCCTTTTCTTATGAAGGATATGGATAAAGCTGTAAGCCGGCTTGAAAAAGCCATTTTAAAGGAAGAAAAAATATTGATTTATGGGGACTATGATGTAGACGGTACTACATCCGTCTCTCTGTTTTATGGGTTTTTAAAAAGTATTTACCCTAACCTGGATTATTATATCCCTGACCGGTATTCGGAAGGTTATGGTGTTTCGTTTACAGGAATAGATTGGGCCCAAAACAACGGAATCTCTTTAATTGTAAGTCTGGACTGCGGCATAAAGGATATCGAGAAAGTTTTATATGCCAAAGAGCGGGAAATAGATTTTATTATTTGCGACCATCATTTACCTGGGGACAATATTCCACCGGCTTTTGCAGTTTTAGACCCAAAAAGAAAAGACTGTGAGTATCCTTTTAAAGAACTTTCGGGATGCGGTGTGGGCTTTAAGTTACTTCAGGGATTCTGTCAGAAAAATAATATTCCTTTGGAAAGGTTGTATCCTTTTCTTGATTTGCTCTCGGTAAGTATTGCTTCTGATATAGTTCCGATAATTGATGAGAACAGGATTTTTACTTTTTATGGATTAAAAAGACTAAATGATGCTCCAAGGCCCGGACTAAAAGCGTTGATTGAAACTGCCGGATTGAGAACTCCTCTGGATATTTCGTCCGTTGTTTTTGGGATAGGTCCCAGAATTAATGCAGCCGGCAGAATAGAACATGGGAAAAGCGCTGTTGAACTTTTATTATCAGACTCCGAAAATGAAGCATTGGAGCTTGCAGGCGGTATAAATACAAAAAATGCCATCAGAAGAAATTTCGATGAAAGCATTACTTTGGAAGCATTGCAGATGATAGAAGCAGACATCGAATCCAAATCGGCCAACTCAACTGTTTTATTTAAAAATGACTGGCATAAGGGAGTGATCGGAATTGTGGCTTCAAGATGTATTGAAAAATATTATCGTCCCACAATAATTCTTACTGAATCCAATAACAAAGCAACTGGCTCTGCCCGATCTGTAAATGGATTTGATGTATATGAAGCAATATCCGAATGTGCAGAATTGCTGGATCATTATGGGGGGCATATGTATGCCGCAGGCCTTACGCTTTCTATAGAAAAACTTAGTGAATTTAAGCTTAAATTTGAAGAGGCTGTTTCAAAAAGAATTACTCCGGAACAACTCATACCCATGATTGAAATTGATTTCAACCTAAATTTGGGTCAGATAAATTCCAATTTCTATAAAGTCATAAAACAAATCGGACCCTTTGGTCCGAAAAACATGCAGCCGGTTTTTGTTTCAGAAAAAGTAGAAGTGGTAAGACCTGTGTCCCTGATAAAAGAGGATCATATAAAACTTAGGGTAAAACAGGGGAATTCGGCTTCATTTGATGCCATAGGATTTTGTATGGGCTCCAAGATGAATGAAATTAATAACCAAAAATATTTAGATATTTGTTATGTGATCTGTGAAAATGAGTTTAGAGGGGAACGATCGCTTCAGCTAAATTTAAAAGACATAAAAGTTTCAGATTAATTTTTACAGAAGATGGGAGTTGGAAGAAGGAAGCTGGAAGAAAAAAATTTCAACTAATAGAACATGGTACTTAAAGCCGAACATTTAATAAAAAGATATAAAGCCCGAACTGTCGTCAATAATGTATCAGTTCATGTAAATCAGGGAGAAATAGTGGGGTTACTTGGGCCAAACGGTGCGGGAAAAACCACCTCCTTTTATATGATTGTGGGACTAATAAAGCCAAACGAAGGTAAAATTTTTCTGGACGATGAGGAGATCACCTCCCTTCCAATGTATAGACGGGCAAAAAAAGGTGTAGGGTATCTTGCACAGGAAGCATCCGTTTTTCGAAAACTTTCGGTGGAAGAAAATATTATGGCGGTATTGGAAATGACACAGCTTTCAAAGCACGCTCAAAAGGAGAAACTGGAAAGTCTATTGGAGGAATTTAGTTTGACACATGTAAGGAGAAACCTCGGGATGGTACTATCAGGTGGCGAAAGAAGGCGAACTGAAATAGCCAGGGCATTAGCTGTAGATCCTAGTTTTGTTTTATTAGATGAACCTTTCGCCGGCGTTGACCCGATTGCTGTTGAGGAAATTCAATCCATTGTTGCCCAATTAAAAAAGAAAAATATTGGGATATTGATAACCGATCATAATGTAAATGAAACTTTATCAATTACTGACCGTGCTTATCTTCTATTCGAAGGTAAAATTCTAAAAGCCGGAACTGCCGAGGAGCTTGCTGCAGACGAACAAGTAAGAAGGGTTTATTTAGGAAAACATTTTGAACTAAAAAGAAAAATCTAACTTTAATAGTCTTGAGTAGTGAGTCTTTAGTCCTGAGAAAGGGATTTAGCTTTTGTGTTGTTCATTCAAAATTTAACATTTAACAATTAACATTTAAAAAGTGGAACTCCTGAATTCAATATTGACTTGGGTAATGAAGAAGCGAATTCATCAGATTGAGCTTTTCATGAAATATCCCTTTGACGTTCAGGAAGAAGTATTTAAAAAGCTTATTGTTACTGCCCAAAATACCCAGTGGGGAAGACAATATCGCTATTCTGATATCAAGTCCATCAAGGATTTTCAGGAAAGGGTTCCCGTTTCTTCATATGAACAAATATTTCCTTATATAGATCGAACCATTAAAGGAGAAGCTAATTTACTATGGCCCTCCGAAACCAAATGGTTTGCAAAGTCTTCGGGAACTACAAATTCCAGAAGTAAATTTATTCCTGTCTCTTTTGAAGCACTAAATGAATGTCATTACAAAGGTGGTAAGGATATGCTTTCCATTTTTGTAAACAATAATCCCGAAACAAAGATATTTGCCGGAAAATCCTTAGCCATTGGCGGCAGTAACCAGGTTAATTCCTTTAACGACAATTCAAACTCCTATTACGGAGACGTTTCCGCGGTAATAATGAAAAATCTTCCCTTCTGGGCCCAGTTCATTCGAACTCCAAGTCTGGAGATTGCCTTAATGGAAAACTGGGAAGAAAAGCTTGAGAAGATTTCCAGCTCTACCATTAATGAAAATGTAACCAATATTGCAGGTGTACCGACCTGGACTTTAGTTCTCTTAAAAAGAATACTCGAAATAACGGGTAAGAAAAATATTCAGGAAGTTTGGCCCAACCTTGAACTATTTGTGCACGGCGCGGTGTCATTTGCGCCATACAAAGAGGAATTTAAACGATTGATCCCTTCGGGTTCGATGAAATACCTTGAAACTTATAATGCTTCCGAAGGATTTTTTGGAATTCAGGATACTTCAGACGGCGATGACATGCTGTTGATGCTGGATTATGGAATTTTCTACGAATTTATTCCTATGGAAGACTTTGAAAGCGAAAATCCTAAAACTTTATTGTTAAGTGAAGTAGAGGTTGGCAAGAATTACGCTATGGTTATTTCTACCAATGGAGGATTATGGAGGTATAAAATAGGTGATACAGTTAAGTTCACTTCCACCAATCCTTTTAGAATTAAGATCTCTGGAAGAACCAAACATTATATTAATGCCTTTGGAGAGGAAGTAATCATAGAAAATGCAGAAGCGGCGATTACCAAAGCCTGCAAGGAAACCGGAGCTATTGTTGTAAATTTCACAGCGGCCCCTGTTTATATGTCGGAAGGAAAAAGGGGCGGGCATGAATGGATCATCGAATTCTCCAACACACCTGATAATCTGAATTATTTTATAAAAGTGCTTGATCAAACTTTAAGGGAAATAAATTCAGACTATGATGCAAAAAGGCATAAAGACCTGGCTTTAGTGGCTCCCATAGTTCATGCGGTAGCTGAGGGCACGTTTTACAATTGGATGAAAAGAAGAGGCAAGCTTGGCGGACAAAATAAGGTTCCCAGATTATCCAACAACAGAGAGTATATTGATGATATTCTTGGAATGGTTCTGGCCGTTTAGCTATTCGTATATTTAAAATTTACAACGTAGCTTTGCCGCCTATTTTACTCAGTTTATTTTGATTATAAATTCTCAATCCGACAGGCTAACACTCTTTCAGGAAAGAAAAAAGAGGTTTGATGAGTTAAAATTAACCCTTCAAAAAAAGTACAATTTAATTTCCACATTCAGAATACTTTTTTTTATCGTTGGAATAATTGCAATTGTTTATTTTGCCAATGAGGGAAACACTTTAGTTTTTTTATTTCTACTCTTTATACTCCCTGTCTTATTCGGTTTTTTTATCAATTTTCACAATAAATATAAATACAAATTCAACCAGGCTGCTTTTCTGTCCTCCATTAATGAAAAAGAAATACTAAGGTTGAAATTGGATCTTAATGCTTTTGATCCGGGAAGTGAATTTATAGATCCCAATCATCCTTACACTTCCGACCTTAATATCTTCGGGAAACATTCTTTGTTTCAGCTTATAAACAGGACAGTTACCAGTAATGGAAGAATTGAACTGGCAAAAAGCCTGAAAACTCCTTTGAAAAATGTTCATGAAATAAAAGAAAAACAGGGGGCAATAAGGGAAACATCTGAAAAATTAGAATGGAGACAGGATTTTCAGGCAAGAGGAATGCATGAGGTTCAAAAGAAGAATTCACAAAAGTTTCTTATCTCCTGGATAAAAGAGCCACTAGGACTCAAAAACCTTAATTTATTAAGAACAATATGCATACTTTTTCCTCTCGCTTTTATTTTTAGCATTGTTGCCTTTTTTTTCCTGGGATCTTCTGGTTATTTTATTCTGTTATGCGCGGCAATTAATGGTTTCGTTTTATTAACCAATGATAAAGTTGTATCTCCTACAGTAGAAAAAATCGACGAAGCTGCCCATATTTTAAGAACCTACGCTTCATTACTAGATTCAATAGAAAAAGAAGATTTTTCCAATCCCTTGCTTAGGCGATTAAAGGCAAAAATCGTTACCTCTCATGGAGTAGCATCAGTAGAAATAAAAAGACTTTCTTCAATTGTTGCCAATCTTGAAATAAGAAAAAATCCTTATTTCTTTATGACAGTGAACCTCATCACTCTTTGGGAACTGCAATGGATGCTGAAGTTGGAGAAATGGAAAAGGCAGGTAAAAGACGACATTGAAAACTGGTTGGAGGCTGTAAATAGTTTTGAAGCCATAGCAAGCTTTTCAGGATTTTCTTTTGCTTATCCCGAGATGATTTTTCCCGACATTCAGGATCAAAAATTTGTGATCGAAGGCCAATCTGTTAACCATCCATTAATCGTGGAGAAAAAAAGGATTGGGAACGGCATTTCTCTTAAAGGACTTGGGAAAACTCATGTAGTTACCGGATCAAACATGTCGGGTAAAAGCACTTATATGAGAACAATTGGAATTAATTCTGTGCTTGCTTTGATTGGCGCCCCGGTTCCGGCTTTTTCTTTCTCCATATCTCCAATGGAAGTTTTTACCTGCATGCATATCCACGATTCCCTGGAGGAAGAGACTTCTTCCTTTTATGCCGAGCTCAAAAGGATTAAACAATTGATTATAAAGCTGGAAGAGCCAAAACCTGTCTTTTATTTGTTAGATGAACTATTAAAAGGAACAAATTCGGTAGATAGAAATCTGGGCGCTCAGGCAATCATCAGGCAACTTCATAAAAAAACAGCCTCTGGCTTAATTTCTACCCACGACCTTGACTTGGGAAAAATGGAAACGGAGCTTCCCGGAGATGTGAAGAACTATAGCTTTAACAGTTCCATAATTAACAATGAAATTATTTTTGATTATAAGTTAAAAGAAGGGATTTGCCATAGCTTTAATGCAAGTAAGTTGATGGAAAAGATGGGGATAGAGATTGAAAAATAATTTTAAATGCTGAATTTTAAACATTGAATGAATAGCCCGATTTGTCAAAACAGAATACTTTAAACCTATAAAGAATATGAAGCCATTTTATCAAAATTTTAAACTGGGTGTACTTGGAGGGGGACAATTAGGAAGAATGCTTATTCAGTCTGCCATAGATTTAAATATGCAGATAAGCGTTCTGGATCCTGACAAAGATGCTCCCTGTAAATACCTTGCAGACGAATTTGTTGTTGGAGAAGTTACGGATTTTGATACGGTTTATAGATTCGGAAAAGGGAAAGATCTGATTACCATAGAAATTGAAAACGTTAATACTGAAGCATTACAAAAACTTGAAGAAGAAGGTGTAAATGTTTATCCTCAACCAAGACAAATTAAATTAATTCAGGATAAAAGGGTTCAGAAGCAGTTTTATAAGGAAAATGGAATACCAACTTCAGAATTTGTCTTAATAGAGAACCAGGAAGATCTTTTTAAACATATCGACTTTTTGCCTGCTGTCCAGAAATTAGGTAGGGCAGGATACGATGGTAGAGGGGTTCAGAAAATCGAAAAAATTGAAGATATAAGCAAAGGCTTTGATGCACCCAGTGTTTTAGAGAAATTAATTGATTTTGAAAAAGAAATTTCAGTTATCGTTGCCAGGAACGTCTCGGGACAAATTGCAACCTATCCTGTTACCGAGCTTGTTTTCCATCCTACCCAGAACCTTGTTGAATTTCTTTTCAGTCCTGCCGATATTAGTTACGAAGTCGGAAAGGAAGCGAAGCGCATAGCCATTAATATTATTGAAAAATTGGGTATTGTCGGTTTATTGGCAGTAGAAATGTTTGTGACTAAAGATGGAAAGATCGTGGTAAATGAAATCGCTCCACGAACTCACAATAGTGGTCATCAAACCATAGAAGCCAATTTTACCTCTCAGTTTCAGCAGCATTTACGGGCGATCTTAAATCTTCCATTAGGAGCTACCACCATTAAGATGCCTTCCGCGATGGTGAATTTATTGGGAGAAAGTGGATATACAGGATTGGCACGCTATCAAGGCATAGAACAAGTAATGAAAACAGAAGGTGTTTATATACATCTTTACGGAAAACAAATGACCAAACCCTTCCGAAAAATGGGACATGTAACGATTTTGGACCATGATGTAGAAAAACTTAAACTCAAAGCTAAATTTGTTAAAGACAACCTTAAAGTAATCGCATGACAAAGCCAAAAATCGGAATCATAATGGGGAGCAAGTCGGATCTTCCGGTAATGCAGGAAGCTGCAAATGCCCTGAAAGAGTTAGGCGTAGACTATGAAATCACTGTCGTATCCGCCCACAGAACTCCCGAGAGAATGTTTGAATATGCAAAACAAGCCCATTCAAGAGGATTAAAAGCCATTATAGCCGGAGCGGGCGGAGCAGCACATTTACCTGGAATGGTTGCTTCAATCACGCCTTTACCGGTAATCGGTGTACCCGTTAAATCGTCAAATTCCATTGATGGCTGGGATTCAATTTTATCTATCTTACAAATGCCGGGTGGAGTACCAGTAGCAACAGTTGCGCTAAACGGAGCAAAAAATGCAGGAATACTGGCCGCACAAATCGTTGGTGCCTTTGATACTGCTGTTCTTCAGAATATAATTGATTATAAAAATGCCCTTAAAACCAAGGTTGAAGCGGATGCGAAAGCGCTGGAATCAGGGAACAATTAAATAGGATAAATAGGAAGGGTACATTATTGCCTTTGATTTGAGTATGATTTTCGTAAAAAATTGGTACTTATAATCTTAAAAATGTTTTAAGTACCATAAAAAAAGCCTCTTTTTCTCAAGAGGCTTAACATTAACATAGGTTCAAGTTAATATTTTAATATTGATGCAAGTTTAGTTAGAATTTTAAAAATTACTAAACTGCTTGTTTGTTAAAATAGTATTGTTCCACAAGATTCTCCTTTACACTGCTGTAAAAATAATCTTCGGGGTTATTCACAATTCCCTCTTCAACAGGTCTTTGATAAAGTGTTGACAGTTCTTCATCGAATTCTATAGTGTCATTTAGTGGTTTTAAAAAATATTCGAGGGTCCATATTTTATTTGCTCCGCCTTCACTGTTTTCTTTATTGATAAAATTCACCAAAAACAGCAGCCATCTTTTTTCAGTAATTCCATCGCCTTCTAAAAGATCCATCACTTTTTGAGAAACCTCTTTTTTGAATTTCTCACAAAACATGGTTAACTGCCTTTGATCTTCGGCAGATAGTATTAGTGAAATATGGTCCGACATAAGGAGATACCCATAAACAGAGACACCGAAGTCTTTTTTAAGATTAATTAAAGAGTCAATTACTAACTCTTTAAAACTCTTTTTAACAAACACATCCAGATTATTGATGGTATTAAATCTGACAGAATAAGTAAAGGGTTTAATTTCTTCCATGGAAGCTAAAGTTAAAGTAAAGTATGAAACGGTTGGGCTATTATTTAGGTTTACTCTATTCTGAGGAGAATCGGCTTTTTCAACAAGTTGGTTGCTTTTTAAATGTGTAAGCTTTCTAAAAACAGGAGAATTTTTTAAATAATCTAATAAACAGCTAACTTCACGCCTTAATTTTCTGAATAGAATGCAGGTAATTGAAGTTAGTACTGCCGCCCATAGAAAAGAATTTATTTTACTTCCCGTTCGATTATATAAAAACGAAAAGAATTGGATCAGGCCGCTTGATAAGGACATTGAGGAGGTTTTTGATCCTAAAAAAAATAAATATTTCAGACATGGAGAATGTATCCGTTGGATTTTGAGGGATGCTTCAGGAAAAACGATTGGCAGGGTATCGGCTTTTATAGACAGAAAAACTTCAAAATCACATGATCAACCTACCGGGGGGATGGGATTTTTTGAATGTATTGATGATAGAAATGCTGCTTTTCTTTTATTTAATACCTGTAAAAACTGGCTTCAGGAAAGAGGAATAGAGGCGATGGACGGCCCTGTTAATTTTGGTGACAGAGATAAATGGTGGGGACTTTTAGTAGATGGATATACAGAGCCTAATTATTGTATGCCATGGACTTTCCCTTATTATATTAAATTCTTTGAAGAGTATGGGTTCAAAGAATATTTCAAACAATATACTTATCACAGAAAAGTCGAAGATCCTTTGTCAACCGCGATTGCTGAAAAGGCAGAAAGGATAGCAAAAAATCCAGCTTATAGCTTTAAGCATATTGAGAAAAAGCATTTGGAAAAATACGCCGAGGATTTCAGGATAATCTATAATAAGGCGTGGATAAAACATAGCGGGGTAAAAGAAATGCCAAAAGCTCAGGCAATGAGTTTGATGAAGAAGCTAAAACCTGTCCTTGATGAAGAAATCCTTTGGTTTGCTTATTATGAGGAAGAGCCTGTGGGTTTTTTTATAATGCTTCCAGAATTAAACCAGTTATTTAAACACCTCAATGGAAAGTTTCATCTATTGGCCAAGCTGAAGTTTTTATATCTGAAATGGAAGGGCGTTTGTAAGAAAATGTTTGGGGTTGTGTTCGGAATTGTACCCGAACATCAGGGAAAAGGGTTAGAAGGTGCAATTGTTATTGCTGCTGCGAAAGTAGTGCAACCCAAAGCCAAATACACGGATTTTGAGATGAACTGGATAGGAGATTTCAATCCAAAAATGATGCACCTTGCAGAAACTGTAGGGGGAAAAATATACAAGACGCATATTACTTATAGAAAGCTTTTTGATGAAACAAAACCTTTTAAAAGAGCACCGATAATTCAATGAGTGAATTAGTATTGAGAGGGTTGGCGAATGAGAAATTTTCCTTTTCTAAAGACTCAATACTCACGACTAAAGATATGACTAAGCAATATAAATGGAATCAATAAAGATTTTTGCTCCGGCAACCGTAGCAAATGTGGCATGTGGATTTGATGTGTTAGGATTCGCGGTAAATAACCCGGGAGATGAAGTTATTTTAAAACTTTCTAATGTTCCTAAAGTACGAATTACCCAAATCACCGGAGATGAAGGAAGACTTCCTCAAATTGCAGAAAAAAACACTGCAGGGATAAGTATTATCAAATACCTTGAACACATAGGTTCTGCGCAAGGAGTAGAAATTATTTTACATAAAAAAATGCCTTTGGGAAGCGGTTTAGGATCCAGTGCAGCTAGTTCTGTAGCTGGTGTTTATGGCATTAATGAATTATTAGGACGACCCTTAGATCCTCAGAAATTGTTGCCGTTTGCCATGGAAGGGGAAAGAATCGCCTGTGGTTCGGCCCATGCTGACAATGTTGCTCCGGCATTATTTGGCGGTTTTGTTCTGATTCGAAGTTACAATCCATTGGATGTAGTGAAACTTCCAACGCCTAAAGACCTTTTTGCCACCATTATTCATCCCCAGATTGAAGTTCAGACAAAGGACGCAAGGGAAATTTTAAAGAAAGAACTATTGTTAAAAGATGCAGTGATCCAATGGGGAAATGTAGCTGGGCTGGTGACAGGACTATTTACCTCAGATTACAAACTCATCGGAAGATCTTTGCAGGATGTTATCATCGAACCCGTCCGTTCCATTTTAATTCCTGGATATCAAAGAGTAAAAAATGCGGCTTTGGAAGCGGGCGCTCTGGGTTGTAGTATTTCAGGATCAGGGCCTTCAATTTTTGCCCTTAGCAAAGGAGAAGAAATAGCTGGAAAAGTAGCAAGAGCTATGCAGGAAGCTTTTGATGAAATACAAATAGAAAGTGAAGCTTACGTTTCTGAAATAAATCAAGCAGGTCCCTTAATATTGAATTGATGGAATTATACAGTACAAAACATATTTCGCCAAATGTTGGGCTGGAAGAAGCTTTATTCCGCGGGTTGCCTCCAGATAACGGACTTTATGTACCCATAACAATACCTACTTTACCAAAGGCTTTTTTTGAAAATATTGAACTTTTATCTTTCCCTGAAATTGCTTTTGAAGTAACTAAAGCCCTTTTAGGAGATGCTTTGGAAGAAGGAGAAATAAAAAAGATTACTTCAGAAGCAATAAATTTTGATGCGCCTATGGTTAAGGTTGAAGAGAACCTCTATTCTCTTGAATTGTTTCATGGACCGTCATTGGCTTTTAAGGATTTTGGCGCTCGTTTTATGGCGAGGCTTATGTCTTTCTA
>Ga0196965_1000525_pt1 | contig 21457 bp, 18 predicted proteins | sample S1_20metaG_FD_148668 | JGI IMG/M metagenome (GOLD analysis project Ga0196965, IMG submission 148668) | Soil microbial communities from Anza Borrego desert, Southern California, United States - S1_20 | ecosystem: Environmental > Terrestrial > Soil > Desert | place: USA: California | collected... | reverse complement strand
AATGGCCTTGGGGTTGACTGTGCCGTTGGAGGGGTCGGAGACGAGGGGGTGGGAGAGGAGGGTGGTGAGACTGGGCGGCGGATCCGTGACCACCACCAGCTGCGGGCGCTGGGTCGTCGACGCCCATTCCTTGCTGGTGAAGGTCGCGAGATCGTTATGGCCCGCGATCCTCGTGATCAGGCCGTTATTCGCGGTGCCGGCGCGCCACTGATCGACGAGACCGGTTATATCGACGTCATAATAGCGCCCGCTCGAGGCTGGAACGAAAGTGGCGACGGCAGTGCCGTCGTGGGCGACCCCGTCGCTGTTCGCCCAGGTCAGAGTGTTCTCCGACCAGGATTGGGTCACCCTGTGGATGCTGACCGTGCTGTTCTCGGAGCTCGTAACCCACAGGCGCAAGGTCGCGCTGACCACTCGCTGGTTTGCAGGGATCGAGGCCAGGCTGAACTGATAGAGCGCTCGAAAATCGCCGGTCGGATGGCGGCGCGTGCTCAAGGTCGTGCAGCTTCCGCAATTGGAGGTGCCGCTGCTATTCTCGCGGACGTCCGTGTCCTGGGTCGGGGTCAGGACGTAAGTCGCCGCGGCCGCCGGCGCGCCAGCCAGCAGCGCTATCAAGGGGAGGATAAGGCGCAGCAGCCGCATCACCGGTCCCCGAGGCCCAGCGACTGGAGCGTCAGCTGGTCGAACTTGAAGCGCATCGTGACATAGGGCCCGCTGCGCGTGTAGCGCGCGTCCTCGAAATCGCGGTCGTGGAAGCCGGCCAGGTTCCAGCCGACCGACAGCCAGCCATTCTCGAAGGGCGTGAAGCCGAGGCTCGGACCGGCCGACCAGGCGAAGCTGTCGCCGTCGAGCCCGCCGCGGACGGTTCCGGCGAAGCCGACGTCGACCGTGTCGCCGAGGTCGAATCGGAAGTCGGCGCCGACGACATTGCTCCAGCCGCCAATGTCCTGGTCGCCGAACCTTTCCGACACGTAGCGCGATCCCCAGAAGACGGAGATTTCGGAGCGGCCGTCGGCGGAGTAATTGACCGAAAGCGCGCTCACCAGGCGCCTCGAGCGGGCGTCGCCGCTGACCGTCAGCGGAATCCCGATCGGCCCGGCCTGCCCGGCGACCGCTCCGGCGACCCGGTCTTCGCGAAGCTCCAGTTTCTCGAGCCAGGACCAGCGGCTGGCCGCCGGACGGCGGGCCCAGCTGAGCTGGAGGTTGGCGGTGCGGGTCTCGGCGCCGTTCGCGGCCCTGGCGACGAACCAGTTGAGGGCGCCGCCGACCGCTTCGCCCTCGCCCATCTGGCGGAGCGCCGCGGCGGTGACTCCGTAGCGGTCGCCCTGGTCCCCGGCGCGATATTCGGCCCGGCCGGTGACGCTCCAGCGGTCGGCGCGGTAGGTGGCGCCGGCGGTGAGGGCGGTGAAATCCTCGGTGATGGTTCCGGCGCGGCCGCCGATGAAGCCGCCGCTCGCGACCGGGTGGAGCGGGTTGAGCACCCGGGAGGGATCGATCCCGCCGAGAGTCTTGTTGGCGTCGATCGAGGCGTCGACCGACCAATGCTCGTCCAGCACCAGCGATTGCGACAGGCCGAAGGCGGCGAAGCTGCGCGGGCCATATTCGGATATGTCCTGGACATTGCCGCTCAGCGCGATCCGGGCGCCCGCCCAGGGCTGGATGTCGAAGCCCAGGCGGGCGGTGCGGGCGTCTACCTTCTCGCCGTCGGCGATCTCGTAGGCGCCGACCAGCTGGATGCCGCTGGTGACGGCGTAGCGGGCGCTGAGGCGATGCCGGGCCGGAAAGTCGACGCTCGCCGAATTGCCGAGCGGGATCTCGGTCTGGCCGTCCACCTCGACCTTGTTGTCGAGCAGGCGCTTGGTGGCGCCCAGCTGGAGCAGTGTCGAGCGGGCGCGGCGGCCGTCGGCGAGACGGTCGTCGGCGAAGGTGAGGCCGGCGCGCGCGGCGAAATCGGGGGTGCGATATTCGACGAGGGTGCGGGCGGCGAGGCGGCGGGCGTCGCTGCCGAGATAATCCTCCTGCCAGGCGCTGCCCGTCAGCGACCAGCGGTCGTCGAGGCGGGCGCGGGCGTCGACCCCGAACTTGCGGGTGCCGTTCTCGGCGGCGCTGGTCTGGCCGAGGCCGAAGCCCGCCTCCCGCTCGCGCGCATAAGCGAGCAGGTCGAGCTTCGAGCCGTGATGCTCGGCCTCGACCTGCCAGGCGGTGGCGGTGCCGCCGGAAGCCGCGGCTGACCCGCTCTTCGCCTCATGGTCGCTGACGGCGACCTCGGCCCGGATCTCGGTCGAGGCGGAGGGGCGGTAGCGGACGTCGGCGCCGGCGAGGTTGGTGCGCGCCTCGCCATTCGAATCGCTGACGGCGGTCGCTGCGACCTGCACCTTCTGGTCGCGGCTGCGCCAGCTCACCCGGCCGCCCGCGTTGACGGTGCGGCTGGCGATCCCGTCCACCTCGTAATCGGCGACGATGAACCGCGGGTCGAGCGCGGAGCTGCGGCTGAGGATCGGCTCCTTGAAGCGCAGGATGCCCGCCGCATAGTCGATATCGTAATCGACATGGCGCGAAAGCAGCCGGCGCTCGACGATCCGGTCGGAGCGGAGGCGGTCGCGAACCTCGATCCAGACCCGTTCGCTATTGGCCAGGATGTTGCGGGCGCCGAGCGCATAGGGGCCGCTGAGGCCGTTGCCCTGCAGTTCGTCGTGACGGTGGCGGTTCGGGCTGTCGGCGGCGAAGGCGGTCGCCGATACCCGGTCGGAGCGATATTCGGCTTTGACGCCGTTGAAGGCACGGACGTAGCGGGCGAGCTCGGGCTCGTCGATGGCGGTCTCGTAATCGCCGAACAAAGCGTAGAATTGCGGGCGCTCGAGCTTCAGATAGAGCTTGCGCACCGAGGCGGCGTCGTAGCGGCGCTCGCTTCGGTCGGAGTAGACGGTGTAGTAGGCGTCGGGATCGATGACTCCGCCGAAGCGGGTCTCGTCCTCCTTCTTGTCGCTGTCATAAGCCAGCGTCATCAGCCATTTGCCACGGATTCTTCCCTTGGCGTATAAAGCGATCCGGCCGTCCGTGAGGAGCTTGTCGTCGCCCTCGCCGAGATCCTCGACCTTGCCCTGCAGCCGGTTGTAGCCGAGCGTCCCTTCGGCGAGTCCGACGATTGTCCACGGCCGCTGGCCCGGATCGAGCCAGGCCTCGAGCCGCTGCTCGCGTGCGGCCTCGCCGTCGCGGAAATTGAAGCGCAGGCTGATCGTTCCGGAGGCGGTGGTCGGCTCGAGCTCGATATAGGCCAGGCCGTCCTCGCCCTGGACCCTCCAGAAGGGCCGGGCCCGCTCCAGGCCGGCGAGCTGGCGAGCCTGCTGCGCGTCGGCTTCGACGGCCGGGTAATAAGGTGCCGGCACCTCGAAGTCGCCGGTAAGCCCGTGGCGGACCGGGCGGCCGTCGCGGTCGGTGAGGCGGACCGCGAGCACCGGCCGGGTGACCCCGTCCGCCAGCAGCACCGATTTGTCGCGGAGCAATTCGGCACGCATCGGGCTGGCGCCGTAGCGGACGGTTCGGCGAAGGGTCTCGGCGAGGCTGCCGTCGGCGTTGCTCACCTCGGCGGCGAGCTCGGACTGCCGGCCCTCGACCGGAATGCCGCGCCACAGGCTCACAGCGACATTGCCGGCCACATTCTTGCGGCTGCCCTCGAAGGCGACCGGATCCACCTCGCGGCCGCCGGCGAGGAGCTTCACCTTCTGCCCCGGCAGATGCTTGATCGCCACGCGCACCAGCGGCGCGCGCGGATTGTGCTCCGGCTCCGGAAACAGCCAGGCGACGCCCGGCTCCTGGCCCGCGAGCCAGTCGCGCTCCGCTCCGGCGGCGGCGGGATCGCTCGCGGCTTGCGGGCGGGGGGCGGCGGCGGCCGTGCGGCTCGCCCTCGGACTCACCGCGACGAGCTTGAAGTCGACGCGCTTGAGGGCTCCGCCGCGGCCGTCGACGAAACGGGAGAAAGCGCGGCCGGCGGACCGGCTGTCGCGGGCGCAGTCGGCGGCGGCGCGGTCGAGCGGCAGAGTCATGTCGTCGAGCTGGACGACATGGGTGCCGGGCGTCACCCCTTCGAAGTGGTAGCGGCCGTCGCGGTCGGTGACCGCGTAGCTGCCGTCCTCGAGCATTACCCGAATCCCGGCCACTCCCGCCGCCTTGGCGGCGTCGGCCGCGCAGCCGCCGTCGGTCACCCGCCCGAGGATCGTCATTCGGCCGGCAATCTCGTCGCGGCGGATTCGGACCGCCGCGTCCGCCACGTTGCTGGCCAGGTTCCCGTCGGCCACCGCCTGCACCCGATTGACGGCATCGCCCGCCGCGGCGCCGGGCTGCACCTGCGTCGCATAGCTGATCTGGCGGGTGGCTCCCGGAGCGACGGCCGGAAGCATGACGGTGAAGGTCGAGCCGTCGGCGGCGATCTCGGCCGCCGCCGCCACGTTGTCGACCCGCAGGCTCTCCGGCCGGAGCCGGAGCGCGGCCGGAAGGACGTCGGTGACCCGCACGGTGCCGGTCGGAAGCCGGCTATCGGCGTTCGTGACGGCGATCGTGAAAGCGACGGCCTCGCCGGGCGCGGCGGTGGTCCGCGACGATTGCTTGACGAGCTGGATCGGCGTGCGCGGTCCGTCGAGCGGGATCGAGATGCGCACCGGCTCCGGTCCCGCGATGCTGAACGGGCCCCCAAAGGAGGCGGGCACGATGGTGAAGGCGCGGCCCCCCGGCGTGCGAAGGCCCGCCAGGTCGGCGGGCGTACGGACCGATGGACCGGTATAGCCCTGCGGCGGCTCGACCTTGAGCCGGTAGGCGCCCGGCCGGATCAGCGGAAAGCGGTAGAGCCCCGGCGGGAAATTGTAGACGGTGCCGCCCCCGTCGGTGACGGTGCCGCCGGTCACGACGCTGCTCGGATAGGCCGAGGCGCCGTCGTCGCCGAACACCTCGGCCGGCTGGCCGGTGGACTCGTCGATCAGGGTGACGCGGGCGCCGCTGAGCACCTTGCCGTCGAAACTGTCGAAGACGTAGCCGAACGGGTCGGCGAGCACCTCCACCGTCGCGGTCAGGCCGCCGCCGCGCTGGGCCCCGTCGAGAGTCGAGACGGTGAGGCGATCGCCCGGCTGGACGGTCAGCCGGCAATCCTCGCCGGCCGCCGCGGAGGAAGCCATGGTGGTCTGGACGAAGCCGGCGAACTTCCCCGAATCGGCGGCGGTTTCGAAGACCGTCAGCGTCCGGCTGTCGCCGCTGGCGGAGCGAAGGACGACGTCGATCGTCTCGACGGCGCCGCCATCGCGGTCGCCGCCGGCATGCTCGACGGCGAACAGGAGCGGCTCGCCGGGCAGGATCTCGGTCGCGGCCAGAAGCGAGGCCGGATCGAGCCTCTGCCCCTGCCAGGCGTGGGCGAGCGCGGCGCGGGTGCCGCCGGCGCTGCATCGCGGCGCGCTGACGGGCATCTTCAGGCTCCCCGCGTCGGAGGCGAAGCGATAGAGGGCGAGTGATGCCGGAGGCGAAGCCGGGCCGACGTTGATGTCGACCCGGTTCGATTGCTGACTGATCTTTCCGCGGGTCGCCTCCCATTCGATCGTCGCGACGTTCGAGATGGTGCGATGGCCGAGCACGCCCGCGGCGAGCGCGGGCGCGGCCACGGCGAGCCAGAGCGCCGTGAGCAGGGCGAGCAGGATCGCCCCCGGAAGCGGAGTGTTTCGGTCCATCGCGAGGGAGGGGAGGGGGCGGCGTGTCGGCGACACGATGCCGCTCCTCCCCCTTTCCGCCTAGTTCACGCTCACCCGGAAGACGAGCGTGCGGGTCACGCCGCCGACGATGTCGTTCAGCGTTCCGGTCACGATGCCCGAGGCGTGCGAGCCGCCGCTGGTGCCGTCGGCGTTGCAGGTGCTTCCGGTCATCGTGCCGTTCAGCTTGATTCCGAAGGCCGAATCGTAGGTCGTCTCCGGCGGCAGAGTGTCGGTGATGTCGATCCCGGTCGCGGTCGCGCTGCCCGTGGAATTCGCCACGGCGATGCAATATTCGACCACCGCGCCGGGGATCATCTTCGGATCGGTCGTCCCGTTGAACGGATCGCTGATCACCCGGCTGGTCTTGGTCGCGGTCAGCGACGCCGCCAGGATCACGTAATCGTCCTCGGCGAAGTGGATGCCATCGCGGGCGACGTTGCCGTTGGCGTTGGTGTCGGCGAAGACGGTGTCGACCGCCGACGTGTTGGCGCCGGTGGTCTGGGTGATGGTCGCGCCCAGCGTGCTCGCCGCCGTCGCTTCCGCGGCCGTGGCGGTGAGCCGGACTCCGGCGACGTCGTCGGTCGAACGGCCGAGCGGCACGTCGGCGACCACGAAGACCGTCCGGCTCGTGTCCGCGGCGACCTGGTCGAGATAGGTGATCTCGACGTCGGTGCCGGGGTCGTAGGTGCCGTTCCCGTTGGTGTCGGCGTGGATCTTGACAGCGGTCACGTTGAAATTGTCGGTGCCGCCATGCGCCGCCGTTCCGCCGCTCAGCTGGGTCGCGGCGAGCGCGAAGTCGAGCGGAGCGTTGGAGGCATTGCTGACGGTGAATATCGTCGCCGCCCCGGTCTGACCGGGGGTCACTGTGGTCGCCGAGGTGCCGGCTTCGGCCACCGACAGGTTGACCTTGCGGTCGACCGTGAAGCTGTCGCTGGCCGATACCTGGTTCTGGTCGATCCCCCCGACTTTATATTCGAGGGTGACGCTGTTGGTGACGGTGGTTCCCGCGGCGGTCCCGGCCGCCGAGGCGGGGGAGGCCGCAACGGCCGCCGCCGCCAGCACGCTGGCGGAGGCGAGCAATCGCATGTTTCTGGTCATCTCTGGTCCAATCGTGTTTTGCGTGAGCGCCTGTTCCCCCCCGCCGGCGCTCGAGTGCGGGTCAGGAAATTATTCGACGACGCCCCGGAAGCTGAGCTCGCCGCGGCTGCCCGCGGCGATCGGCTGGCGAAGCGACCAGCGGATGTGGGTGACGTCGGCCGCGACGGCGGGGCGGCTGGTGCCGTCCGCCCCCACGACCTTGAGGGACGCGAGCGCCCCCCAGCTCTTGCCGCCGTCCACGGAAAGGACGGCGCTCGAATCGTCGGTGCCGGTAAAGGCGACCGCCGCCGGAATCGGGTTGGTGAGCGTGAAGCCGGTGGCCGGCTGGTCGCCGCCGTTGCGGTAGCTGAGGACGACGACGAGCCTGTCGCCCGGAGTCACCACGCCCGGCTCCTCGCGGACGGTGACGGGCTTGCCGTCGGGCCCCGGCTTGACCCGCTCGACCAGCACCTTGCTGGTCAGCGAGACATTGTCGGCCGCGGACACGGCGGCGGGTGCGAGAAACGCGAAGAGCGCAAGCCAGATTTTCATGGGCGTCATCCTTCTCAGTCGACCTTCACTTGGAACGTGATGGTGCGGGTGGCGCCGGCGGCGAGCGTGCCGAGGGCGACGGAAATGGCGGTGCCGGTGAAGCTTCCCGAATCGGCGTCGGCCGAGTCGGTGAGCGCGCTGCCCTCGAGGGTGAGGGAACCGGCCTTGTAGGTCGTGCCCGCCGGGATCGGGTCGCTGACCCTCAAATTGGCGAGGCTGCCGCTGCCGCTCACGGTGGCGGCGAGCGTGTAGGTGACGGTCGCGCCGGGCGTGGCGGCGGTGCCTCCGAAGGCGTCCGCGACCGTCGCGCTCTTGATGAAGCTGACGCTCGCCCTCGCGACCCGGTAGTAACCGTCGTCTTCGGAGGCGCCGCCGGTGGCTCCGGCGACGGCGTCGCCCCCGCCCTGGCCGAGGCCCGCGAAGCTGGTGCCGGGCGTTCCGGATCCGGTCTTGGCGACGGCGGTGAGGTCGACTCGCGCGCGCTGGCCGTCGCCGGCGGCGGCGGGGATGGCCGAGAGGACGAAGACGGTGAGCGACTGGTCGGGATCGAGCTGGGGATCGTTGCCGCCGCTCGTATAGGCGGTGTCGACTCCGGCGTCGTAGGCGCCGTTGCCGTTGCTATCGAGAACGATCGAGGTAGAGGCGGGGTCGAAATCGTCGCCGCCGCCATTGGATACGGCGGCGAGGGTGAAGCTCTCCGTGCCGTTGCCGCCGTTGGTGACGGTGAATTTGAGCGGCTGGCCGGTCGCGCCCGCCGAGGCGGTGACGTCGGAAGGGTCGCCCCACGCGACGCTGACGTCGAGAAGCTCGTCCACCTTGAGAGTGACGGCGTTGGACTCGACGCTGGCCTCGTCGCCGTTGGGCAGATCGTAGGTGGCTGTGGCGACGTTGGTGATGTTGGTGCCGGCGGGGGTGCCGGCGCCGCGCGCGGGGCTCGCGAAAACGCACGCGAAGACCGCCGAAACGGCGGCCAAAGCGGCATTTTTGCGGAACGCCGATGATTTGGCGCTCGTAGCCTGATAACGCATTGGTGCTCCCCACGAGCATTGATCCGATTTGGAGCTAATGCGGGGCGAGGCGCTAAGAATGAGTTAACGGCCGGTTAGCCGTTGGGCTTAAGCTAAGTTCGAAGGGCGGCGGTAAGGAAGATGAACAAGCTGCAGGGAGACGAAAGGGCGGGAGGGGCCACCCCGGTAGAGCATATCGACCCCACCCGGGAGCCGGAGGCCGTCGCGTACCGCCGCGACCGGCTGCTCGCGGCGTTAACCCTGATCGCGGGGGCGGGGCTCGCCATCGCTTTACCTTTCGCCCTCCGCGCCGGCGCCGAATTCTTCCTGCCGGTGACAGCCGCCCTTGTCATCGCCATCGCCCTGGTGCCGATGCTCGAATGGCTGGAGCGGCGCAGGGTGCCTTCGCCGCTCGCCGCCTTCACCTGCGTCCTCGTGCTCATCGCCATGGCCAATATCGCCGTCGCCTCGATCGTCCTGCCGGCCGCCGAATGGGTGCGGCTGCTGCCCGAGCGGATCGGCCGGGTGCGCGACACGCTGGCGCCTTTGATGGAGGTCTATTCGGACCTCGAGCGCTTCATCAACGACATCGTCGAGCAGTTCGGAACCCGGGCCAGCACCCAGCGCACGGTGGCGCTGGAGACTCCCAACTCGCTCCTCGACATCATCGCCACCTCGGCGCCGTTCGCCGCCATCCAGATGTTCTTCGCCGTTCTGGTGATCTTCTTCTTCCTCGCCGGCTGGACCCGGATGCGGCGCCGGACGATCACCGCCCGCTCGAGCTTCGACGGCGCGATGACCACTGCCCGGGCCATCCAGGAGGTGGTCGACGCCACCTCCACCTATCTCGGCACGATCACGATCGTGAACATCGGCATGGGCCTGTCGGTGGCGCTGATCCTCTATCTGCTCGACATGCCGACGCCGCTGATGTGGGGCGGCATCGTCGCCGTGCTCAACTACATACCCTATCTGGGGCCGATCGCCTCGGCGCTCCTGCTCGCTCTGGGTGGCCTGATGGCCTTCGCCGATCCCTGGTACGCCTTCCTTCCCGCGCTCTGCTTCATCGGCGTCCACCTCGTCGAGGCGAACCTGATCACGCCCTTCTTCGTCGGCCGGCGCCTGACCATCAATCCCCTGCTCATCCTCGTCGCCCTGAGCTTCTGGGCCTGGGTTTGGGGGACGACCGGCGCGCTGCTCGCGGTGCCGTTGCTCATCATCATGAAGACGGTGCTGGACGCCGCCGGCAAGCCCGACATTGCCGGCTTCCTGTTCGAGGAGGGGACATTGACCGGCACCCATCACGAGGAGCATGGCGAGGTCGAGAGGGCCGTCGCGGCAAAGCCTTAGCCTCGCTTGACAGGGAAGGGGCCAGCGCATAGTTCGCCCCCTCCCACGCGGGTGTAGCTCAGTTGGTTAGAGCGCCGGCCTGTCACGCCGGAGGTCGCGGGTTCGAGCCCCGTCACTCGCGCCATTTCCCAAATCCCTTCGCAGCGCCATAAGCCGCTCCATGACGAGCCGCTACGACCGCATCGGCGTGAACTATGCCGAGCTGAGGAAGCCCGATCCGCGAATCGCGGCGATCGTCGCAAGCGCCCTGGGAGATGCGAGGACCATCCTGAACGTCGGCGCCGGCGCCGGGTCCTACGAGCCCGCCGGCCGCCGGGTGACCGCGCTGGAGCCATCAATGGCGATGATCCGTCAGCGCCGGATTCCCGCCGCCGCCGTCGTTCAGGGGCGGGCGGAGGACCTGCCGTTCGCCGACCGCAGCTTCGATGCCGCGATGGCGATCCTGACCATCCATCACTGGTCGGATCAGGCGAAGGGACTGAGCGAGATGCGCCGGGTGAGCCGCGGCCCGATCGTCATCCTCACCTACGATCCGTCCTTCCGCGGCTTCTGGCTCGCCGACTACATCCCGGAGCTGGTCGCCCTGGACGAAGCGCAGATGCCGAGGATGAGCGACTATGAGCGCTGGCTCGGCCCGGTCGGCATCTCCCCCGTCGCGATCCCGCACGATTGCACGGACGGCTTCCTGAGCGCCTATTGGCGGCGCCCCGCGGCCTATCTGGACCCCCGGATCAGGGCGGCCATGTCGTCCTTCTGGGCCCTGGGCGACGTCTCCGGCGCGCTGGCGAGGCTCGAGACGGACCTCGAGAGCGGCGCCTGGGCCCGGCGCTACGGGCACCTTCACGCCCTCCACGCCTGCGATTGCGGCTACCGGCTGGTCGTCGCCGACTGAGAAGCGGATTGCCTCGCCGCCGCCGGTTGCGCATGGGTAACGAGTCGTTCGCCAGGAGTTCCGGGAACATGCCGCGACCGCTCGCCATCCTTTTCCTGCTCGCCGCCGCCCCGGCCGCGGCCGCGGAACCCGAGTTCGACACGGCGCTGAGCGACTTTCGCAAGCATCATCGCGCCGAGACGGCACGCGCCGGCATCGCCGGAAGCAGCTTCTATCTGGTCCGCGACGGCCGCATCGCCGCCGCCGACCATCTCGGCGAGCAGGACGCGGAGGCCCATGTCCCGGTCGATGCCGGAACCATCTATCACTGGGCGTCGATCACCAAGACCATGACCGGGATCGCGATCATGCAGCTTCGCGACCGCGGCCTGCTGAGCCTGGACGATCCGGTCACCCGCTTCGTGCCCGAGCTCGCCCAGGTCCACAATCCGTTCGGCGGCACCGACGCCATCACCCTTCGCCAGCTGATGAGCCACAGCGCCGGTTTCCGCGGCGGCACATGGCCCTGGCGCGAGCATGAGTGGCAGCCGTTCGAGCCCAAAAGCTGGTCTCAGCTGGCGGCGATGCTCCCCTACACGAGGGTCGAGTTCCGCCCCGGCTCGCGATTCGGCTATTCCAATCCCGGCATCGTCTATCTCGGCCAGGTGATCGAGCGGCTCTCGGGCGAGGATTTCGAAGTCTATGTCGACAAGAACATCCTCAGGCCGCTGGCCATGCACTCCAGCTATTTCGACCGCACTCCGCCCCACCTCCTTCGCCACCGCTCGCGCAGCTACTACATCCGCGACGGCAAGCGCGTCGCGGCGCCCTTCGACGTCGATACCGGAGTCACCGTCTCGAACGGCGGCCTCAACGCGCCGCTGCCCGACATGGCGAAATATGTCGCCTTCCTGCTCGGCGACCCGCCGCGCCAGGCCGAATACGACCTCGTCCTGAAGCGCTCCTCGCTGGAGGAGATGTGGCGGCCGCAGATCGCCGCCGGCGAGGACTATACCCAGGGCCGAATGGCGACGACCACGCGAAGCGGCCTGTCCTTCTTCATCGACCAGGGTCGCGGAGTCCGCTTCGTCGGCCACAATGGCGACCAGAACGGCTTCCGCGCCTATCTCAGCCTCTGCCCCGACCAGCGCGCCGGCACCCTGCTCGCCTTCAACACCGAGACGAGAGGAGTCCGCAACGCCCCCTCCAACCGCACCACCGCCGAATCTCGAATCGCGCTGGCGACCGATCGCCTCTGCGAGGCGCTGGCGAAGCCGGAGGGCTGATCGCCTCCACGTCGAGTCGCCGCTCGGACGTCGGTCTGGTCGGCGGGGACCCCTCCGGGCCCCCTCATCAAACCGGGACATTATACGGCCGAGGGGGCATTGCCCATTGCGCCGGGGCCCTCCCGCTCGCGGGAACGGATCGCCCGCTGGGCAGCTATGGCTGCAACGGCATCAGGAGTGTGGCATTGAAGACGGCTCGGGATAAACGACGGCCCCGCTGGGGAGAGCTGCTGATGGAGGCTCCGGCGGCGGCTCGGCTGCTGGCGGCGCAGCTGACGGGCGCGCGGGTCAGAGAGGATGTCGGGCGCGGCCGGGCGGTGATGGTGATTCCGGCTTTTCTCGCCAACGACGTCCCGACGATCCAGCTGCGGCGGACCTTGCGAGCATGCGGGTTCGAGGCCTATGGATGGAGGCAAGGGCTCAATCTCGGCGCCCGGCGCTCCAAGTTCGAGCGGCTGCTGAGGAGGATCGACATCATCGCCGCGGAAACCCGCGGTCCGGTGGCCCTGGTCGGGTGGAGCCTCGGGGGGCTCTATGCGCGTGAGCTTGCGAAGCGGCGGGCGAAGAGCGTCTCCATGGTCGTGACGCTCGGCACGCCTTTCTCTCAAAGTCTGCGTTCGAACAATGCGTGGAAGCTCTACGAGGCGCTCAACGATCATGACGTCGACCATCCGCCGGTGCCGATCGCTCCGGACGTGAAGCCGCCGGTGCGGACCGTGGCCATGTGGTCGCCCCTCGACGGGATCGTCGCTCCGGCCAGCGCGGCGGGCGAGGATTGGGAAGCGGACCGGCGAGTCGAGCTCGGCTGTCGTCACAACGAGATGGTGAGCGACCCCGGCGCGCTTCGAACGATCGTCGCCGCGCTCTCCGAAGCCTGACAGTAACCGGCGCGCCTCGGCCTTCGCGCCTGCTTCCCGGCGAGGATTGGCGCCAACTGGCGGAAATCCACCGTTGGCCCGGCTTCACGGCCCCTTCCGCCGCCGCCCCAGCTCCATCCACCGAAGCAGCGGCTTGAGCGGCAGGATCCAGACGATGCCCGCCACGATGAAGAACAGGGCCTTCAGAGGCCAGGGCAGGGGCGGCAGCGCCTCCGCCACCGTCACCACCACGAACCCCCACATCGCGATCAGCAGCAGGAGCAGGAGCATTCCCGCCGGCTTGCGCCAGCTCGGCCGGGGGGCGTTCATCGGCAGTCGATCCACTCGCCCGGAGTTGCGATGGCGTCGAGCGGGACGTCCCAGGGATCGGCGGGGATGGCTTCGGGGAGGATCTGGGGCTCCCAGGCTATGCCGATGGTGAAGACCTCGCCGCCTTCGCGAAGGTGCGAGAGGGCGCGGTCGTAATGGCCCTTGCCGTGGCCGATTCGGGCGCCTTGGCGGTCGGCGGCGACGAGGGGGACGAGGATGACGTCGGGTGCCAGAGCTTCCGCCTCTCCGGACGGCTGGAGCACGCCCCAAGGACTGGGTTCGACCGCAGGCGCCTCGCGGAACAGCATCCGCGAGTCGCGGCCCTGGAACCAGGGGAGCGCCGCCCGCTGGCCGACGCCGAGGCGGTCGAGAATGGAATAAGGGCTGATCTCGTCCTTCAGCGGGTGGTAGCCCGCGACGATCCTCGCCGTGATCAGCCGCGGCAGGACGATCTCGGCCAGCTTGCGCTCCAGCTCCGGCCGCACTCCGGGAGCGAGCGAGCGCGCATAATCGCGCCGCCGCGCCAGCGCCTCGGTGCGCAGCGCTTTCTTGTCGGGAGGGGAGGGTGACGGGACCACCATGGCCGTTTGCTTGAATATCCTCTGACGCGTCAACGTCAGGTGGGGACCATATGTGCCGGACCAGGGCCCGACCAGGGATAGCCCCCGAGGATGCTTATCGCCCAGGGATGTTCGAAAGCGCGCACCGGGCAGTACCCGTCGGAGCCTATCTAGGAAGGGTGCGAGCCACTGACAACGGGCGCGGGCGACGACCTTCCCGCCGCGGCCGGGGCCGCAATTTTGTTCGCACAAAGATCACGAAGGCACAAAGGGGCCTCGACGGCGCGAAGTCCCGGCCCTTTCGGACTGGCTGTGGAATAAGCCGCTGCGCGGACTCTTCGTGTCTTCATGATCTTTGTGCGGAACCAAATCCTTCCGGGCCTGGCCACTACGCCGGCCTAGGAAGCCTCGGCGCTCCGCTCGAGCTGTTCGGCCAGGCTTTCGACCCGGCCGGCGAGGCGCTCCAGCGCGTCGGCGATGGCGGGGTCGATCTCGGTCGTCGCCGCCTTGGGCTGGCCCGAGCGGTGCTCCTTGAGCTCGTCGGCGAGGAGCAGCGAGGCGAAGAGCAGTTGCCGGGCCTCGCTGAGGCTGCCCAGCGCCGCCGCGGCGTCCTGCGCCTTGGCGTCGACGAGGGCGGCGACCGAGCGCAGATGCGCTTCCTCGCCGTCCCGGCAGGCGACCGAATATTTGCGGGAGGCGATCTCGACCTCGACCGACGCCATCAGCGCGCCTCCGCGGATGCGATGAGGGTGTCGAGCTGGGCGAGGGCCTCGCGGACCCGGCCGCGCAAGGCCTCATGCGCCTCTCTGAGGGCGCCGTCCTCCGACGGTCCGGGGGCGGAAGGGCGCTGCGCGGCAGCCTCGATCCGCGCCAGCGCGCTTTCGATGCGGCCGATCGCCTGTGCCACCCTGTCCTGCCCCATGGCGGGTGCATAGCACGGCCTTCCCGGCTTTGAAAACAGCGGCGCCGCGGTTGACGGGCGCGCCGCCGCCGATAAAGGAGCGCTCTTGCTGGAGGGTCCTTCCGACTCTTCTCGCGCCCGCGCCGGGCGCCGCCTCTTGGGAAAGTGCATGGCCGCCGATCCGAGACTGCTCGCCAACGCCATTCGCGCGCTGTCGATGGACGCCGTCCAGGCCGCCAATAGCGGCCATCCCGGAATGCCGATGGGAATGGCCGACGTCGCCACCATCCTGTTCACCGAATATCTGAAGCACGATCCCGCCGATCCCGACTGGCACGACCGCGACCGCTTCGTCCTCTCGGCCGGGCACGGGTCGATGCTGATCTATTCCCTGCTCCACCTCACCGGCTACGCCCATCCGACGATCGACGAGATCCGGAACTTCCGCCAGCTCGGCAGCCCCTGCGCGGGCCATCCGGAGAATTTCATGCTGGCCGGGGTGGAGGCGACCACCGGGCCGCTCGGCCAGGGCGTCGCCATGGCGGTCGGGATGGCGATCGCCGAGCGTCACCTCAACGCCGTCTTCGGCGACGATCTCGTCGATCACCGGACCTGGGTGATCGCCGGCGACGGCGACCTGATGGAGGGGGTGAATCACGAGGCGGCCGGAATTGCCGGCCATCTCGGGCTGGGCCGCCTCAACCTGTTCTGGGACGACAACCGGATCACCATCGACGGCTCGACCGACCTCTCCACCTCGGAGGACATACCTGCCCGCTATGCCGCCTATGGCTGGCACGTCGTGCAATGCGACGGCCACGACTTCGGCGAGATCCGCCGGGCGATCGACGAGGCTCTGGCCGATCCTCGGCCGTCGCTGATCGCCTGCCGGACGATCATCGGCTGGGGCGCGCCCAACAAACAGGGCACTTCGGCCACTCACGGCGCCGCGCTCGGCGCCGACGAGGTCGCGGCGGCGCGCAAGCAGCTGGTGTGGGACAGCGAGCCGTTCGACATTCCGGAACCGATCCTCTCCGCCTGGCGCTCCGCCGGCGGACGCGGCGGCAAGGCCCATGAGGAATGGCGCGCCCGCCTCGCCGCTTCGGCGCAGCGCGAGGAGTTCGTCCGGCGGATGGAGGGGCGGCTGCCGCCCGACCTCGGTCTCGACTCCTGGCTCGACACCCTTGCCGCCAACCCGCGGAAGGTCGCCACCCGCAAGGCGTCCGAGCTGGCGCTCGAGGCGATCAACTCCGCCTTGCCGGAAACCCTGGGCGGCTCGGCGGACCTGACTGGCTCGAACAATACCAAAACAAAGGCGCAGAAGCCTTTGACGAAAGGGGATTATTCCGGCCGGTACCTCTATTACGGAATACGCGAGTTCGGAATGGCCGCCGCCATGAACGGCATGGCCCTGCACGGCGGAGTGATCCCCTATGGCGGCACTTTCCTGATCTTCTCCGATTATTGCCGCCCCGCCATCCGCCTCTCGGCGCTTCAGGGGGTGCGGGTCGTCTACGTGATGACCCACGATTCCATCGGCCTCGGCGAGGACGGCCCGACCCACCAGCCGGTCGAGCAGCTGATGGGCCTCAGATCGATTCCGAACCTCGCCGTCCATCGCCCTGCGGACGCTGTCGAAACCGCCGAATGCTGGGCTCTGGCGATGGAGCGGCGCGAGGGGCCTTCGCTGCTCGCTTTGACCCGCCAGAACCTGCCGCAGGTCAGGACGGAGCGAACCGACAATCTCAGCGCCCGCGGCGCCTACCGGCTCCGCGCCGCCGCGGCGGCGCGACGGGTGGTGCTGGTCGCGACCGGCTCCGAGGTGGAGGTGGCGATGGCGACGGCCGAGGCGCTCGAAGGGCAGGGGATCGGCGCCGACGTCGTCTCCATGCCCTGCTGGTCGCTTTTCGACGCCCAGGACGAGGTCTATCGCCGCGACCTGCTTCCGGACGCCGCCTTGCTGGTCTCGATCGAGGCCGGAGCGACGCTGGGCTGGGAGCGCTATATCGGCCGGCGCGGGCTGGCGGTCGGCCTCGACCGCTTCGGCGCCTCCGCCCCGGCGGAAGACCTGTTCAAGCGCTTCGGCTTCACCGCCGAGGCGATCGTGCCGCGCATCCTCGCGGCGCTCAAATCTCAAGGAGTTGAATGACATGGCGACGAGAGTTGCGATCAACGGTTTCGGTCGGATCGGCCGCCTGGTGGCCCGGGCCCTGCTCGAGAAGGCGGATAGCGGGCTCGAACTGGTCTCGATCAACGACCTCGCCGACGCCGAATCCAACGCTTTGCTGTTCCGGCGCGATTCGGTCCATGGCGCCTATCGCGGCGAGGCCCGCGCCGACGGCAACGACCTCATCATCGACGGCCGCCGGGTCAAGGTCACCGCCGAGCGCGATCCCGGCAAGCTGCCGCACGGCGACAATGGCGTCGACCTGGTGCTGGAATGCACCGGTTTCTTCACGGATCGCGACAAGGCCGGCGCGCATCTCACCGCAGGCGCGAAGAAAGTCCTGATCTCCGCGCCGGCCAAGGGGGTCGATCTCACCGTCGTCTACGGGGTCAATCACGACCGGCTCGAGGCCGGCCACACCATCGTCTCCAACGCGTCCTGCACGACCAACTGCCTCGCCCCGGTCGCGAAAGTGATGAACGACACGATCGGGATCGAGCGCGGGCTGATGACCACGGTCCACGCCTACACTAACGACCAGAAGATCCTCGACCAGATCCATTCCGACAAGCGCCGCGCCCGCGCCGCCGCCATGTCGATGATCCCGACCACGACCGGCGCCGCCCGCGCCGTCGGCGAAGTGCTGCCCGAATTGAAGGGCAAGCTCGACGGCTCCGCGATCCGGGTGCCGACGCCCAACGTCAGCCTGGTCGACCTCACCTTCACGCCCAGGCGCGACACCAGCCTCGAAGAGGTCAACGGTGCCCTTCGGGCGGCGTCCGAGAGCGGCCCGCTCGCGGGGATCCTCGACTACAGCGAGGAGCCGCTGGTCTCGATCGACTATAATCACTGCCCCGCAAGCTCGACCGTCGACAGCCTCGAGACCGCGGTGCTGGAAGGCAGGCTGGTCCGGGTCCTCTCCTGGTACGACAACGAATGGGGCTTCTCGAACCGGATGGTCGACACCGCCGCCGCCATGGCGCGGTTGATCTGACGTCAAGACGTCCGATGCCTAGCTTCCATACTCTCGACGATCTCGGCGACGTCCGCGGCAAGCGAGTGCTCGTGCGCGTCGATCTGAACGTGCCGATGGCGGACGGCGAAGTGACCGACGACACCCGCCTCCGCTCCACCCTGCCGACGGTGACCGAGCTCGCCGACAAGGGCGCGATCGTTCTCCTGCTCGCCCATTTCGGACGGCCCAAGGTGCCGAGCCCGGAATATTCGCTGTCGCTGGTCACCCGTGCCTATCAGGACGTGCTCGGCCGCCCGGTGCGCTACGTCGACTGGGAGGTGGCCGAGGAGAATGTGGCGATGCTCCGGCCCGGCGACGTCGCCATCCTCGAGAATACCCGCTTCTTCGGCGGCGAGGAGAGGAACGATCCGGCCGTCGCCCAGCGTTTCGCCCGCCTCGGCGATTGCTACGTCAACGACGCTTTCTCGGCGGCCCATCGCGCCCATGCCTCGACGGAGGCGGTCGCCCACCTGCTCCCGGCTTATGCCGGGCGGGCGATGGAGGCCGAGCTGACGGCCTTGCAGAAGGCGCTCGGCGAGCCGGAGCGGCCGGTGGCGGCGGTGGTCGGCGGCGCCAAGGTCTCGACCAAGCTGGAGGTGCTGCGCCACCTGGTGACCAAGGTCGACCACCTCATCATCGGCGGCGGAATGGCCAATACTTTCCTCGCCGCGCGGGGGGTCGACGTCGGCAAGTCGCTCGCCGAGCACGATCTCGCCGGCACCGCACTCGACATTCTCGACGCGGCGGAGCGGGCCAATTGCACCGTCCATCTGCCTTACGACGTCGTGGTGGCGAAGGAATTCGCGGCAAACCCGCCGAGCCTCAGGACCTGCAACGTCCACGAAGTCGAGGCCGACGAGATGATCCTCGACGTCGGCCCGGCCGCGGTCGAGGCGCTCGGCGACGCCCTCAAGACCTGCCGCACCCTGGTCTGGAACGGCCCGCTCGGCGCTTTCGAAACTCCGCCATTCGACCGCGCCACCGTCCAGCTGGCGCAGACCGCCGCCGCCCTTACCCAGGCGGGCCAGCTCGTCTCGGTCGCGGGCGGAGGCGACACGGTCGCCGCGCTCAACCATGCCGGCGTCGCCGCCGACTTCACCTTCGTCTCGACGGCCGGCGGCGCCTTCCTAGAATGGATGGAAGGCAAGGAGCTGCCCGGGGTGAAGGCGCTGGAGGCGGCGTGACCCGGCGGATTTGAACGCCGCGCCGCGCTGCGATACGGGGCGGCGAGTTTGAACGAATCAAAGGGACTGGCACTGATGGACGATGCGAAGATGACGGCGCAGATGGAGAACGGCCGCGGCTTTATCGCGGCTCTCGACCAGAGCGGCGGATCTACGCCCAAGGCGCTGAAGGGTTACGGCATCGAGGAGGGAAGCTGGAGCTCCGACGAGGAGATGTTCGGCCTCATCCACCAGATGCGTTCGAGGATCATCACCTCTCCCTCCTTCAGCGGCGAGAAGGTCATCGGCGCCATCCTGTTCGAGCGGACGATGGACGGCGAGATCGAGGGCAAGCCCGTGCCCGAAGTGCTGAAGGCGCGCGGAGTGGTGCCGTTCATCAAGATCGACAAGGGCCTGGAAGCGGAGGCGGACGGCGTCCAGCTGATGAAGCCGATGCCGGAGCTCGACGCCCTGCTCGAACGCGCCAAGGCCCTCGGAGTCTTCGGGACCAAGGAACGCTCGGTGATCAACCTCGCCAATCGCGAGGGGATCGCCCAAGCCGTGAGGCAGCAGTTCGAGGTTGCGAGGCAGGTGCTCGCGGCGGGTCTCGTTCCGATCCTGGAGCCCGAGGTGAACATCAAGAGCCCCGAGCGTGCCGAGGCGGACCGGATCCTGCTCGAGGAACTGCTGAAAGGTCTCGACTCGCTGCCCGATGGCGACCGGGTCATGCTGAAGCTGAGCATTCCGGCGACGCCCGGATTGTTCGATCCGCTGGTCGACCATCCCCGGGTGCTCCGGGTCGTCGCTTTGTCGGGGGGCTACAGCCGAGCCGAGGCCTGCGCCGAGCTGGCGAAGAACCGCGGCATGATCGCAAGCTTCAGCCGCGCGCTGCTCGAGGACCTGCGTCACCAGATGAGCGACGAGGAATTCGACGGCTCCCTGGGCAGGGCGATCGACGAAATCCATCGCGCCTCGACCGAGAAGGTCGCGGCATAAGCCTCCACCGCTTCCTGGCCCGCCAGTTCGCGAAGCCATCCGGGCCGGTCGGTCAATATCTGATCGCGCCCTGGCTCGATCGGATCAGCCGGGGGATGAACGAGGTCGCTCTGGCCTGCCTGCGCCTGGAGCGCGAGGATTGGGTGCTGGAGGTCGGCTTCGGCGGCGGCGGGCTGCTTCGATCGCTCCTGCTCGGCACGAAGGGCGAGGTGTTCGGCGCCGACGTCTCGGAGGCGCTGATCGCCCGCGCCCGGGCCCGCTTCGCGCGCGATGTCCGGCGCGGCCGGCTCCACCTCTATCGCGCCTCGGTCGAGAGCCTGCCGCTGCCGCCCGAGACGGTGACCAAGGCGGTGAGCGTCAACAGCCTCTATTTCTGGCCCGATCCGCCCGCCGCGCTGGCCGAGCTGGCGCGCGTGGTGAAGCCTGGCGGCCGTCTCGCCATCGCCTTCGAGCCGGCTTCGGACCTGCGCAAGTGGCCGGGCCATCGCTTCGGCTTCCGCTTGTTCGATGTGGCGGAGGTCAAGGCGCTGATGGAAGCGGCCGGCTTCGCCGATATCGAAGAGCGCTGGGGAACCGGGCGGCGGCCCGCCCGCTTTTGCTGCTTGAGCGGCGAGCGGGTCCGTGAGACCGGCTGAGCCGATGGAAGACCCGCTCGATCCCGACTTCGCGCAATTGTTCGAGCCGGGCGCCCGGCCGCCCTGCCAGCTCTACCTGATCTCGCCGCCGGACGTCGCAGGCGATTTCCCCCGGCGGCTTGAGGAGGCGCTGAGCGGCGGGCCGGTCGCCGCCTTCCAGTTCCGGGTGAAGGGGGTCGACCAGCATGAGGCGGCGCGGCTCGCCCAGCCGCTGCAGCGCATCTGCGAAGAGCGCGAGGTCGCGTTCATCGTCAACGACGACATGGGGCTGGCGAAGCGGATCGGCGCCGACGGGGTCCATCTCGGCCAAAGCGACGGCGATCCGCGCGAGGCTCGGGCCCTGCTCGGGCCCAACGCCCAGATCGGCGTTACCTGCCACGACAGCCGCCACCTCGCCATGGAGGCGGGGGAGGCGGGCGTCGACTATGTCGCCTTCGGCGCCTTCTTCCCGACCTCGACCAAGGAGACCCGGCACCGGCCGGAGCCGGCCATCCTCTCCTGGTGGTCGCGACTGTTCGAGATACCCTGCGTCGCCATCGGCGGAATCACTCCGGACAATGGCCGCGTGCTGGTCGAGGCGGGGGCCGATTTTCTCGCGGTGTGCAATGCCGTGTGGGGGCATCCGCAAGGCCCGGCAGCGGCCGCGGCGGAGTTCGTTCGGCTGCTGAGCGAGGCTTCCCCGCCGGCGCGCTGACCCGTCTCCCAAAGGTGGTGGCGGCCGGACCGGAAGGCGCTAAGCTGTTGGCCGAAACGGGATTCGGGGGGAAATCGAAAAATGCTGAAGCGCGCATTCGCCTGGCTGGCCTTCGTCGCGTTCGTCTTCGCCTTTCCGGCTTCGGCCGCCCCGGCTCCGGGCGCCACGACCTCGCCGAATGCGGAGGCGGATTCTCGGTTCCGGGCCTTCGGTGCCTGGATGCAGAGCCTGATCGCCGCGATGGCGCCGATGAACGAGGCGGCCGCG
>Ga0196965_1000524_pt1 | contig 21460 bp, 22 predicted proteins | sample S1_20metaG_FD_148668 | JGI IMG/M metagenome (GOLD analysis project Ga0196965, IMG submission 148668) | Soil microbial communities from Anza Borrego desert, Southern California, United States - S1_20 | ecosystem: Environmental > Terrestrial > Soil > Desert | place: USA: California | collected... | reverse complement strand
AACATATTTAAATATTTTTAACATATGCCCTCTTTCTTCGTCTGATTGTTTGAAGAAGAAATTTGCACTGTTTAAAAATCCATTTCTCTCACACCATGAAGCCATGGCCAGGTAAACTGCTGATGATGCGGCTTCAAGTTTTATTTGTTCATTAAGAACATTTTCTATCTCTTCTGTTAAAGAAGTTCTTAAGCGAAGTAAATCTTTCATAGTAAAGTCAGTTAAAATTATATGGCTGAATCCATGTAATTATAATTTAAAGTACGGGAATATTTAGCTAAAGTTAAAATGATACGACTAATATGGAATTAGTCTAAATCAGGGAAGCGTAAGTATTTAAAGGTGTTTTTGACTTTTAAGGATCAGATTAACCAATATAAGCAGGTGTAAAATACAACCGCTCTTTTATAATACTGTTTAATTCGAGCATTACTTTTGCCCCGTTAATCAATTCTTTGAAAGCAACCAATTCGCAAAGTGTGAGGACATAAAAATCATTGCATTTTCCCATTTTTATGATTTCACAGTCTGCAGAATGCAGGCAGGTAATTCTTTGTGCAAGGTTTATATTGTCAACAGTACCTTTTAGCTTAAGGAAACAGTTTGTTTTATATGCGGTCATCTTTCCTCCGAATTCTATCCAGAAGGCGTTTTGAGAATCACTTTGATAAACACATCCCTTCTCCGTACTGTACACCTCCACTAAATCCTTAGGTAATTGCATTCCTTAAGTTTTAAAATTAAACTAAGCAAAAGTAAGGCTTATTTATATTCAGTCCAAATAAGAAATGAATAATGTAGAACGATTATAAATAAAAAAGGGTCTAAAAAGTACATTTTCCGTCTTGTTGAATTTATTTCAGCATCTCAAGTTTATCAATAAATGAATTATAGATCCCGAAATAAATGCTGAAAGACTTTTTGGGCCTTAATATTATACCAGTTTTTTATACTTTATTCGCTTAGGTTCTACATCTCCGAGTCGTTTCTTTTTATTTTCCTCATAGTCGGAAAAATTCCCTTCAAAGAAAAATACCTGAGAATCTCCTTCAAATGCCAGAATATGTGTGGCAACTCTGTCCAGAAACCATCTGTCATGCGATATGACTACTGCGCATCCTCCAAAGTTATCAAGCGCTTCTTCTAACGCCCTGAGTGTATTTACATCGAGATCATTAGTAGGCTCATCCAGAAGCAAAAGGTTTGCTCCTTGTTTTAGGGTCATGGCCAAGTGCACTCTGTTTCTTTCGCCACCTGAAAGCATTCCCACTTTCTTTTCCTGGTCAGATCCACTAAAATTGAATTTACTTACATAAGCTCGAGAATTTACCTGTCTTCCTCCCAACATCATTTGTTCTGTTCCTCCTGATATGGTTTCGAAAACAGATTTATTAGGCTCAAGATTGTCGTGCTCCTGGTCAACATAAGCAATCTGAACAGTTGCACCAATCTCAAACTCTCCCGAGTCGGGTTTTTCATTATTGGTGATAAGATCAAACAAAGTTGTTTTGCCCGCTCCATTTGGTCCGATCACCCCAACAATACCTCCTTGTGGAAGATTGAAGTTTAAGTTTTCAAAAAGAAGCTTATCTCCGAATGCCTTGGAAACATTCTTAGCTTCAATTACTTTACCTCCCAGGCGTGGTCCTGCCGGGATAAACAATTCCAGCTTTTCCTCCTTTTGCCTTGTATCTTCTCCGACAAGTTTGTCATAAGCGGATAATCTTGCTTTTGATTTTGCCTGTCGTGCTTTAGGCGCCATTCTTACCCATTCCAGTTCTCGTTGTAAAGTTTTTTGTCGTTTTGATTCGGATTTCTCTTCCTGAGCGAGTCTATTCTGTTTTTGTTCCAACCAGGAAGAATAATTTCCCTTCCATGGAATTCCTTCACCCCGGTCCAGTTCAAGAATCCATCCGGCCACATTATCCAGAAAATACCTGTCGTGCGTTACCGCTATTACTGTCCCTTTATATTGTTTTAAATGTTGTTCAAGCCATAATACAGACTCAGCATCCAAGTGGTTGGTGGGCTCATCCAATAACAATACATCCGGTTCTTTTAAAAGCAATCTGCAAAGTGCCACCCTTCTTTTTTCTCCTCCGGAAAGGTTACCTACAATAGCTTCAGACGGCGGGCACCGAAGGGCGTCCATGGCTTTTTCCAATCTATTGTCCAGTTCCCATGCATTTAAATGGTCCAGCTTTTCCTGTACCACACCTTGTCTTTCAATCAATTTAGTCATTTGATCATCCGTCATCTCCTCACCAAATTTCATATTGATCTCATCGAATTCTTTTAAAAGATCAACCACCTCCTTTACCCCCTCTTCTACAATTTCACGGACAGTCTTAGAAGGATCAAGTTTTGGCTCTTGTTCCAGCATTCCTACCGAATAACCTGGTGAAAAAACAACTTCTCCCTGATATTCTTTATCTACGCCTGCAATGATTCTTAATAAGGAGGATTTTCCAGATCCGTTAAGTCCAAGCACACCTATTTTTGCTCCATAAAAGAAAGATAAATAAATGTTCTTCAAAACTTGTTTCTTGGGAGGGTGAATTTTATTCACTCCCGCCATTGAAAATATTATTGTTTCATTACTCATTCTTCCTTAACTTTAAAGGCTACAAATATGCTAAAAATAATTAATTACTGGGTTTTTTTGATTTGAATTAACTATTTTGCGGAAATAACTAGTATAAATTCTAAAGACTTGAACCAAGAAGATATAACTACATTAATCCAGGAAGCTTCAAAGTATTCATATGTGAAAGACGGCCTGGTTTATTTAAAAGCCTATCTTGATTTTCCTGATAGAAAAATAGGCGAAGTAAAAGAAAGTGAGGAATCATCCATAAAGTATTTTGTGGACCGGTTTGAGATCGCTAAAAGGAAAGTCAATGAGCTGTCACGGGCAATAGAAGAAGCTCAGAATAAGGGTTCGTACTTAATGAAGCTTATTCACCTTAAGGAATATTTAGGAAAATTTGACGCTATAGGCAATTATATTGAGCTATTTAAAAAGCTCGATGAAGAAGAAGTAATGCTTCAGGAAATAATTGCCCAGAATAAAATAAAAAATCTTGAGATTAAGAAGGCATTAACCGATGAGGCGAAGCAACTTTTAAATTCAGAAGACTGGAATGATGTCTCTGAAAAATTTAAGGAGCTTAGGACTAAGTGGATTAAAACCGGAAATGCCAATAAAGATGAAAATGATGCGCTTGAAACAGAATTCAAGGACATCATTGAAAGTTTTTTTTCCAAGCGGAAGGAGTTTTTTGAGGAAAGGAACAGAAAGATCATTGAACAGGTCAATAAGTGTACCAACTTATTGAAATCTGCCGAGGCGCTTTTGAAGGAAGAAAAGACGCCCGAGAACATAAGGAAAATGAAGTCGATTCAGCAGGAGTGGAAAGCGCTTGGCCAACTGCCCAAGCAGAAGAAGAAGCAAATGAATGACTCTTTTAAATTTGTAACCTCAAGATATTTTAATGCATTAAAACCCAATGGAGGCGGAAGCTTTGACAGAGGAGGCATTGATCCGACTTTAAAGATATGGGATAATCTTGCCAATCAGGCAGAAGAAGTGTCCAGAAACTTCTCTAATGATTCTTTAAGAAAGATAAAAGCTATCCAATCTCAATGGCAGGCTCTTGGACAAATCAATAAGAAAAAACGCGGCGCTTTTGCTTTAATAGAGAAGTTCAGGACTTCTGTTTCCAAGGTTTACGAATATGAGTTTTTAAATAAAACAGCGTTAAGAAGGTTTGGTCTGTTCTTCAGAAAACCTGAAGCGGAGCAATTGAAACTCAAAATTAGTTTAATGAATGAGTTGATCAAACAAGCAAACGTTGAACTACAGTCATTTGAAGAAAACCTTTATAGCGTTCCCAACCGTGACCCTGAGTTGAGTAAAATGCTTTCATCTAAATTAAATGCACAGAAGAGAAAGATAGAAATTATGAAGATAATTTCAGATGAACTTAATGAAAGGCTCGAACAAGTCAGATAAATCTATAAAATTTTATTAATACTATTATTTAATTTACTTTCTTAGGAAAGTTTTTTCGGGGAAAATTTATTTTAATATTAAATGAAATTAGATAATTGTTTGTTTTCTTAAATAAAATTTTATTTTTGCACGATTATTTAAAAAGGAGGTAATTACCATGTATTGGACACTTGAACTCGCTTCTTACCTTGAAGACGCCCCTTGGCCGGCAACCAAAGATGAATTAATAGACTATTCTATCAGGTCTGGCGCTCCTCTTGAAGTTGTAGAAAATTTACAGGAACTGGAAGATGATGGCCAGCCTTATGAAAGCATAGAGGAAATATGGCCGGATTATCCAACAAAAGAAGATTTCTTCTTTAATGAAGACGAATATTAATTCTTAACATAAGAAATAATAAATTTGAGTATTAAGGCTGCAATTTATTTTGCAGCCTATTTAAAATTTCTTGTGCAACAATCAAATCCTCAGGTGTTGTCACTTTAATATTATCGTAACTTCCATTTATTAATTCAATTTTATTTCCTGCCGCCTCTGCTACTGTTGCATCATCAGTAAACGTTAATAAATCTGCTTTTCGATAACTTTCCTTTATTAATGGAATTTTAAAAGTCTGAGGAGTCTGTACGATTTTGTAGTTTGTCCGATCTACCGCTTTGTTTTCTGATAGGTCTACCTTTCTGATCGAATCTTTTAAATCAACGACAGCAACGGCAGAACCATGTTTCCCGGCAATATCAAACGAATTCGAAATAATTTCTTTTGAAACAAAAGGCCGAACCCCGTCATGAATTGCAACAAGTCCTTCTCCTGGCAGTGAGTTTAAACCGTTTATCACGGAAGCTCCCCTTGTATCGCCGCCTTTTACCAGGTTATGGACGATGGTAAAATTAAATTTCTTGCATAAATCCTCCCAATATTGAATGTGATCACCGGGTAATACTACAGTGATGTGAATATTCTTATTTGATTGATAAAAAGCAGCTATGGTGTGCATAAGTATAGGCATGTTCCCAATGGGAATAAATTGCTTGGGAATGGAATATTTCATCCTTGATCCGGAGCCACCCGCCACTATAAGTACAAATTGTTCTTTTTGATTCATAAAAAAAAGCTTCATATATATGAAGCTTTTAAATGTATAATGTTACTGCTAATACAAACTTAATAAATCTTTATTTGTTGTTTTTAAATAATCAGCATGGCATCACCATAGCTAAAGAACCTGTAATTTTCCTTTATGGCCAACTGGTAAGCTTCCATAACAAGGTCATAACCTCCAAATGCTGCAGTCATCATAAGTAATGTTGACTCGGGCATATGGAAATTGGTCACAAGTGCATTACAAATTTTAAAGTCATAAGGCGGAAAAATGAACTTATCCGTCCATCCGGAATTTGGTTTTAGCTTGTTGTTGGCAGAAACCGAAGATTCAAGCGCCCTGATAGATGTTGTTCCGATACCGCAAACCCTTTTCTTTTGTTCAAGTGCATTATTTACAGCTTCTGCAGTTTCTGTTCCTACAGAGAAATTTTCGGAATCCATTTTATGTTTTGTCAAGTCCTCCACATCAACTGGCCTGAAAGTACCTAGCCCAACATGCAACGTAACAGGATAGATTTGAACCCCTTTGATTTCAAGTTTTTTAGCCAACTGTTTTGTGAAGTGAAGCCCGGCAGTAGGAGCTGCAACAGCGCCTACGTGTTCAGCAAAGATTGTCTGATATCTGTCCCTGTCCTCTGGTTCCGCCTTTCTTTTAATATATTTTGGAAGAGGTGTTTCACCTAATGAATCGATCAGGCCGTAGAAATCCTCAAGTCTTCCATCATATAAAAACCGGATAGTTCTTCCACGGGAGGTTGTATTATCTATAACTTCAGCCACCAGATCGCCATCGCCAAAATACAGTTTATTTCCGACACGAATTTTTCTTGCCGGATCAACCAATACATCCCACAAAAATGTTTCTTTATTTAATTCACGCAATAAAAACACCTCAATTTTAGCTCCTGTCTTTTCTTTATTACCGTAAAGTCTGGCTGGAAAAACCTTGGTGTTGTTCATGATCATTACGTCTCCCTCACTGAAATAATCAACTATATCTTTGAACACTTTGTGTTCTATAGTCTTCTTCTTTCGGTCAAGAACCATCAACCTTGATTCATCTCTGTTTTCACTAGGATATAAGGCAACATGTCCCGGTGGTAGCTCAAACTTAAATTCGGATAATTTCATTCGTAAAGGTGTTTAATTTTAATGGTACTCATTGCCTGCCCCGAATACTTTCGGGAGAACTGTCATCGTTTTTCATCCTTTTGCGAGGTTGCTCCTCATGACGGTTTTATTGGCAAACAGGTTTTATTTTATAAGAACAATGAAATATCAATCCTTAAAAAATAAGACTGCAAAAGTAATGATTTGTTATAAGAAACATAAATGAAGGAATATATAATTAAAACAATTTTTACCAATCAGGATATATTATTTTAAGAACAATGTCAGTACTTAAAATGCAGCGCTTTATCCAGTATTATTGCCACTCATAAAATTAAAATTACTCGATTGTTTTAAATGGTATAAATTTAAGAGATTCAATAAGTCATGCGAACAATTAAACTCATTTTCGAAAGTTTCATTTTTGCTTTTGAGGCCTTAAAATCCAATCTATTAAGAACAACACTTTCATTATTAGGTGTAACGATTGGCATTTTTACTATAGTGACTGTTTATTCATTAATAGATGGGATTGAAAGAGGGTTTAGAAAAAGCTTCTCTTTTGTAGGGGAAAATGTAGTTTATGTTGAAAAGTGGCCATGGAGTTTTGAAGGCAATTATCCCTGGTGGAAATACGTGAACCGTCCTCAGGTAAACTACGAAGAGTTTAAGTTCCTTGAAGAAAATCTCGAATTGACCGAGGGCACTTCCATTTTTTCAAGAAAGGATAACATTACCCTTAAAAGAGAAAGTAATTCAATTGAAAACATAAATCTTGTCGGCGTTTCTTACGGTTATAATCTGGTTACTGATATACCCATTGGGAAAGGACGGTATTTCAATATTCAGGAGGTAGAATTGGGAAGAAATGTAGCAATTATTGGAAGTAACATAGAGGAAACTTTATTCCCAAACCAGGAAGCAATAGGCAAAGAAATTAAAGTACGCGGGCTGAAGTTTGTTGTGATAGGTGTAATGGAACGGCAGGGTGAAAACTTTTTGGAAGGATTGCCCAGTAAAGACCTTGAGTGTTATATTCCTTATAAGTCATTCACTAAACTGTACTATACTTCCAGTGACGAGGGAATTGGTTCATCCGTAATTATCAAAGGAAAAACCACAGACCCAGGATTAAACGAACTCGAAGGAGAGATTAAAGGTCTTATGCGGGCAAAAAGGGGATTAAAACCTATGGAAGAAGATAATTTTGCTGTAAATAAGTCAGAAATGCTATCGACAGCCATCAACGCAATCTTTAGTTTTCTGGGAGTAGCAGGAGCCATTATTGGAAGTTTTTCTTTAATTGTAGGTTGTTTTGGTATAGCCAACATAATGTTTGTTTCTGTAAAAGAACGGACAAACCTGATAGGCATACAGAAATCACTGGGTGCAAAAAATTATTTTATTCTTTTTCAGTTCCTTTATGAAGCGGTTTTTTTGAGTATTATAGGCGGAGGGGTAGGTATATTTTTAGTGTTTTTAATTACACTTTTGCCGCTTGGCTCACTTGAGATTTATTTATCGTTCAATAACGTATTTTTAGGATTAGGCATTGCAACTATTATTGGGTGTATCGCGGGTATTATACCAGCTGCTTTAGCTGCAAGGCTTGATCCAGTTATTGCCATCCGCTCTAAATAACGGGATTTTTAGTGTGTTTTGGCTTAATTCTTTAATCGCTTCCTTTCGAGGGATTGTGATGGTTTTTTAACATCACTACTTGTCCTGATCTTTTAGGGATCTCACAATTCAATCTGTTATTTTGATGGCTTGATAGTTCCATTGCTTTTTGAAGAATTGTATAATCAAAAGAAGTCCAAGCGGATAAAAACTACATTATTTCATAATCCGTTTGTTATCTAAAGGTTGGCCCTACATTAACAAATTGTTAAGTTTAATAAAAACCTATAGAAAAGGGGCAAGCATTTAATTCTTTTAATTAAGGAGAATATGAAAGGAGCTAAGTTTATAATCTCGCTTTTTTTAATATTTATTTCCTGTTTTTCTTTTTCACAGAAGAAAGATAGCCCAGTTTTCATTGAGACGAGGCCTTTTCAAAATACTTTCCAGGAAAAGATATTTACTCAGCTTAAAACAGAGAAAGTGAATCCGCTCGCGGCGTTTCTATCTTTGGACCCCACTATGAGTGATGAAAAATATAAGCGAGTAGCAGCAAATTTTAATTTGTTTTGTGAGAAACTGAAGGCAAAAAAACAGCGAAAGAAAGAAGAGAAGTTTCTAAAGTATGTTTTTTTTAAAGTACACAAAAAATACCTGAGGGAATACCAATTAAACTCTCCTCTGTTTAAAACATTTGAATTAGGCCAATATGATTGTGTTTCCGGTACGGCTATTTATGCATTGATTTTACATAACCTCAACATTCCTTATATCATCAAAGAAACCAAATTTCATGTTTATCTTCTCACAGAAGCAGACGACAGGCAGGTTTTATTTGAGACTACAGATCCTGAAGATGGATTTATTACTGCACTGGCAAAGATCGAGGAGAGTGAAAAGAAGTACCAGGAAGATGAAGGTAGAAATAACAACTATTACGTATTTAAGTCATCAATTAATGAAGCAATAAATTTAAAAGAACTTTCTGCGTTGGAATATTATAATATGGGCGTAGCGAGCTTTAACCAAAAGAACATAGTTTCTTCGCTCGATTTTTTTGAAAAAGCGCTTAGACTTTACAAATCGCCCAGAATACAGGAAATTTTTATTAGGACACTGGAAGTATTGGAGAAGGAAGCCTATCAGTCAAAAAGCATAGGACTGGCTAACCGTTATCGGTATTATTCCAAAATAATTCAACAATAAGTTGTGTATTGGCTACCTCGTTAAGGACAAAATATTTGCTGAGTGGTCAGGAAATTTTTTTGAAAGCTCTTCTCTTTTAGCAAGCTCAAAATCTTTGAAATCAAAACCAGGAGAAACAGTACATCCGACCAGAGAGTATAAGACTGGGTTATTTACTTTGGCGGCAAACCAGGTATTCGCCGGCAGGCATATTTGAAATTCTTCCTGATTATCCGGATTTGATCCCAATAGTTTTTTTTCAAGGATACCTTCTTCAGAAAGAATGAAAATGGTAAGAGGACTGCCATAGAAAAAATGCCATATTTCCTCTGATTTTATTCTATGATACGCGGAAAAGTCATCTCCTTTCAACAAATAGTAAATGGAAGTGAATACGTTTCTTTTGCCGCTAAAACCTTTTAAGCTTTCTTGCGGTATTTCAAAATTCGACCTGTGTATTTCTTTAAAATATCCGCCTTCAGGATGCTTTTGGAGGCCCAACTTATCTATCCAATATTCGGCAGTTTGAGGAGTCATAGCAAATCAAATTTAACAGCAAGTTAAAAAAATCAGATTATAATTAAGTTCGATATTTAATGAATTAAGTTTCCAAATCTTTCATTAAATCCCACTATTCCTTGAAGTCCGCCGGTATGAACTGCTATAATTGTACTGCCATTGGGGAAATATCCCTTTTTTATTAAGTCATAAATACCAAACATCATTTTACCAGTATAAATGGGGTCCAATTGAATTCCATGTAACGCTTTAAACCTGTTAATAAAATCAATCAATAGGTTATTAAATTTTGCATATCCGCCAAAAGCATAATCGTTTGTAATTTTCCACGAGCTTTGGTTGTCACCGGTTAATTTGCGGACTTCATCTGTCAGATAGTCTGAATTTTTTAGTGCAGAAAATCCAAGAACAGAAAAGGCATTTTGTTTATTTGATTGTATTAACCCTGCCACTGTTCCTCCCGTTCCTACAGCACAGCAAATAAAACTGAAGTTAATTTTAATATCATTAATTATTTCTGACGTTCCTTGTATAGCAGGTTCATTCGTTCCACCTTCAGGAATAAAAATAAATTTTCCGAAAGTCTGTTCTATTGCTTTAAAATCATCCTCCGATAGCCCCTGTCTGAATTTATCCCTGGGAAAATAGATGATTTCCATTCCATTTGCTTTTGCTGAATATAAAGTTGGATTCAGGGGCAGGTGTTCTTCTCCCCTTATTACACCCAATGTTTTAAAACCATATTCTTTTCCTGCAGCAGCCACTGCCGCTATATGGTTTGAAAATGCTCCACCTACCGTTAAGATTGTTTTCAGACCAGATTCTTGGGCTTTCAAAAAATTATACTTGAGCTTTCTCCACTTATTGCCCGAAATAAATGGATGAATTAAATCTTCACGTTTTACATATAAACTCACGCCAAAGGGTTGTAGTTCTTCGTCTTTAATTAATTCTACATAAGCTTCTCCGGGATTATCGAACATAGGGCAAAGGTAGCAAAGAGGTAAAAAGATCCATACAAGTGTTTATAGTAAACGTATTCCCATCCTGGCAATTTTAATTATTCGAGGTTAACCTCCTCGCAAGAGCAATTCTTGAGGCAAAGACAAATTTTTTTAAAAAGAATATTAATAAAATCAACGACTATCATTTTTTGAAAGTCGCTCATTTTATAATTGTTTATTCAATTTTTTGTACAACCTAAAAAAATAATTTATGAACAATCTAGAAAAATTTGACTCCCAGGAGTTGACCATTGATGAAATGAAAAGCATAAACGGAGGTTTTGTCTGTGGCGGCCTTTGTGTTTTCGGCATTGTAGCAGGCGCCGGTTTAGTTGGTGTTGGTGTAGGATATGCACTGGCTTGGGCGTTGGACTAATGCTAGTGGATAAATTTTTTAATTAATGTTTAAACCTAAAAACCGAAAAAATGAACAATCTAGAAAAATTTGACTCTCAGGAGTTAACAATCAGCGAAATGAGAGAAATAAATGGTGGATTTATTTGTGGAGGAGTTTGTATTGTAGCTATTGCAGCGGGCGCTGCATTTATAACAGGTGTTGGCATAGGTGTTGCCCTTTACAACGAGTAGATTTTCAAGAGTTAGCTTTGCTTCCATAGCAAAGCTAACTTCCTTTTTAATAAAGGGTAAAATAAAACTTACAATTATTGCCGTAAAAGAATTTGATCGTTAACTCTCCTATAAATAAAACACACATGGAATTTAAAATACCTTCTTTCGAAATTACTAGCGATAACCAGACAATTATAATTGCTATTGTCTCAGCATTTGTATTCTTGGGACTATCAGGCTTAGGGTTATCAGCAATTAAGAAAAATTATACTTCTCTTGACAACACCTCGAAGACCGTTAGGAAAAAGTAATAATAAAAAACCTATTATCGGTTCATTCATTTGATTTATTAGCTTAAATTAAAAACTAAAGAGAGATCTGAGCTAAGATTTCAGTTAATTTTACCATAATATGTTGTAAGACAGATGCTAAAAAAATTGTTTTATGGTTTTGGTTTTGAAGCCGAGGGTGAATTCTACAAAAAGTTCGGTGTTCACAAATTCAAAAAGATTGTTCCCTTTGGAGACTACTGGCTTTCACTGTACAACTATTTTTTCTCGCAGCAACTGCGGCTTATTTCAAACCAAAGGAGTGCTGAAGTATGGGTGATTTTTACCCTCTCTGTCGAAATACTTCATTTGTTGGGCTTGATAATCATGTTGTATTTTATGGTGGATTCTTTGGAACAAAATGATTATTCGGGATTTATTAAAACCACACTGATCAATGTACTGATAAACTTGTATCCGCTTTTTGTCCAGCGATACAACAGGTTAAGAATATTGAAAATTTTTAAATTGACATTACAGGACTTACAAAATGTCAAGATTGTAATCTGAGGAAGCTAAAAATAGAAAAAAATGAAATCTGATACACATAACAAAAGAAAGTGAAATTCAAGGAAAGAAAATCGTTTCCGATGAATATATAACAGATTTATTTGTCTACACCAAGATGCCCAAAGTGAGCCTTCTTTTTAGGAAAGACACAAAAAAATTATACACTGTAGACGAAGAGCAAAAGAAGTTAATAGAAACCAAAACGAACGATCTCCAGGTAAGCCAGATCCGTCAGGTAAAGTCAATGATTATGACAATGGACATACAGGAAAGCGAGGTTGGCGAAAAGAAGAAATATAAAATCGAAGGTAAGGGCAATTCCATTGCCATTAACGGTGAAGTGATGACGATACGGATAAAAGGATTAGAGGAAACAATAAATCACCTTGTTTACCAGGATACAAAGAAAACATCCTTATTTGAACTCTCCCTGGAAGAAGATGAATTGATCGAAAATAGTTTTCTAACGATGAATATTCAAGGCAATGCAGTTCAATCAAAAACAATCACCACAAGTATTCGCGTCATTGAGAACAACAGGAATGAATTTGACCATATATATAATTACCATTTAAACTAATCAACAGACAATTGTGAAGGCTTGAACATGAATTATTCTTCTGCGTCAATTTTAGAACAGGATACTTTAGTTAAAGTAGCTCAATTTGCCATCAGGTATCTAAAGCTAAGTATATCTGATACTAAAATTGAAGATCTGCTTTTGAAGCATCCAGATTATCCTAATATTTCTTCTATTTCCGGCGTTCTGTCCAGCCTCAATATTAAAAACAAAGCAGTCCGGATAAATAGTCAGCAACTTCTGGATTTGAACCCATGTTTCTTTGCATTTTTAATGGGTCAGGGTTTGGTATTTGTAACGGAAATTTCTTCCGGTGGCGTAAAATATTATAGCCCAAATAAAGGAATGGTTTCCGAGTCCGTTGACCGGTTTAATGAAAAATGGAATGGAATAACCCTCCTTTTTGATTCAACAGAAGCCAGTAAAGAGAATAACTTCAGACAAAAAAACCTCATAAAAAAAGGCAAGGCCATTCGGACGATAGCTGCTGTTGGGCTATTGATAACCCTTTTGTCATCGCCTTTCCTTATTGCAGGATTTCGCATGGCCGGTCTTTTATTTTTAGTAAAATTTTTAGGTGTAATACTATGTGTTGCCTTGGTAAAAATTACTTTGAATGGTGAAAGTAGGCTGTCGAAATTTTGTCAAATTGGTGACAAATTCAATTGTAAGGCGGTTTTGAATTCCTCAACTTCAAAGTTGTTTGGTTGGATTTCATTATCAGATATTGGTATGGTTTATTTTGCAGGAGGGGTTGTTTCAATTTTACTTGGCATATTATTAAATCTATCCCCTTCCGTTGTTGCAATTCTTTCAATATTGGCATTTGTAACATTGCCTTTTACCCTTTATTCCGTATATCATCAGGCATTTTCAATAAAAAAGTGGTGTCTGCTATGCCTCACCGTTCTATCTCTTCTATGGATAGAGGCTATAGCTATGTTTATTTATATAATGGATTTTGGATTACTTGTTCCTGATATAAAGGGACTTATAATTATTCTTGTTTCCTTCATGAGTGCTACAGTTGTTTTTTCTTATGCAAAGGAGCTTTTTGCAGCAGGCAAATTATTCAAAGATTATAAGTATAGATTTTATAGGGTAATTGGTAATAAAGAGGTTTTTAACGTATTACAAGAAAAAGAATCCTTGATAACTAGTGATTTTAATGGGAATCATATTGCAATTGGTAAAACTAATGCAGAGAATAAAATATTATTCGTGTTAAATCCATATTGCGAAATTTGTGGTAAAGAATACAATCAATTGATGGAACTGTATCGTAATCACCCTTCAAATCTCAACATCTCAATTCTTTTTGCGGGAAACTTAATAAAAGATGATTTGATAAATAAAGTATCTTCCTTAATGATTGAACTATACTATTTGCTGGGAGAATCGGAATTTTGCAAAGTCTTAAGCAATTGGTTTGAGCAACAAAATTTTGAAAAATTAAAGGCAAAACATCAAATCCAATATTCGGACCGTTCCTTAAAAACATTCAATGAACATTTGTTATGGCTTCATCAAATGAACATCAAACAAACACCATTTCTATTATTCAATAATAGAAGACTTGCTTCTCCTTACTCAATAGAGCAATTAAGTAATTTTCTATAGTTGGATTTAAGCGTCATATAATTTTGAATTCCTAAAAGGAATTGACTGGACCAGATAAGAAAAGGAATTGAAAAAGCCTGCTTGAATATCCTTTGCCTCTCCTTCCGATATATCCTTGGTATAAAAACCAAATTTAAAGGTAACCTGTGTTTCATATACATAGGTTTGTCTGGAAATATTGTAAATAATAGGTGCGTCCAACTGTCTCATTGTATCTAAAATTCGATAAAGAGTGGTCTCAGATACCTCTAATTTAGTGGCAAGTTGCTTTGGAGTTCCCGTGCATTTTAGTCGGATTAGTCGGTCTATTCGCTCCAGGATCTTAATTTGTTCTGATAACTTACTCATAGATAGTTAGTTTATTAATACAGGCATTTGTTGCTGCCACAGGTTATAATATTTGCTTTTCAGTTGATATAGTTCTTTATGGGTTCCCTGACCAATAACTTCTCCTTTTTCCAAAACAATAATCTTATCAGCATTAATCACAGTGCTTAATCGATGCGCAATTAAGATTACGGTTTTCTGCTTTTCTTTTAATAATTGAATGCTTTTCTGTACATATTGCTCAGAATTAGAATCCAAAGAAGAAGTCGCTTCGTCCAATATCAGAATTTCGGGATTTCGGTATATTGCCCGGGCAATGGCAATGCGCTGTTTTTGACCTCCTGAAAGACTAACTCCATTTTCTCCCAGATAAGTATTAAACCCGTTAGGAAGAGTTTCAATAAATTCCATAATTCCTAAGTGGATACATATTGTTACAATCTTTTTCATATCGGGATCAAAATCGCCGACAGCAATATTGTCTATTATATTTCCGTCAAACAGATCAATTTTTTGAGGAACAACAGAAACTAGTCTTCTCAGACTGTCATTGCTCACATAGTTTAGGTTATAATTTCCTATAGTAATACTACCAGAAGAAATAGGGTATATGTTTTGTAATAAGGACATTAAGGTTGATTTTCCTGATCCGCTTTCACCAACTATCGCGGTGACTTGCCCCTTGGGAATATCCAAATTCAGATTTTTAAACACGGTAACCCTTGAACCATAGCGAAAATGAATATCTCTAAAATGGATGTCACCAATCATATCCGGAGTAAGGGTTATCCTTTTTTCTTCGTCTTCTCTTTCCAGATCCATTAATTCAAAAAGACGGTCGCCAGCGATTAAAGCATCCTGAATGGTTTTATTCATTCCGATCAAACTTCCTACAGGCCCTGTAAAATAACCGACGATGGCATAAAATGACAATAACTCTCCCGGAGTAATAATCCTGTCCATTACAAAGTAAGAACCGGCCCACAATAATATGATGGTGAATAGTCTTGAAATAAATTCAGAAGAATTAACAGAGAATGTAGTGTTTAGGCCTGAGACATAAACCCGCTTTAGGAGTTTGATAAACCGCGTTTCTGTCTTGCTGTTTGCATAGCTTTCCAATCCAAATCTTTTTATGGTTTCAACCGAGTTAAGCGATTCTACCAATTGAGATTCAAGATCGGCAGCTTCTTCCATTAGTCCCCTTTGTGTTTTTTTGTTGAGCCTATTTGTAATAAAATATATAAGGCTGTAAATAGGAATTATGGAAAGCATGATAAGCGCCAGTTTCCAATAGTAAGTAAACATTAGGACAAAGGAAAAAACAACAATAAAGATGTTCACCGATAAATTGACAGACACATCATTAATAAAAGTCCTGATTTTTACGGCATCATTCACCCTTGAAATTATTTCTCCTACCCGCATGGTATCAAAAAATTGTTGGGGTAGTTTTAAAAGGTGTTTATAATAGCCTAAGATAAGTTGGGCATCAATTTTTTGCCCTGTCTTTAAAGTAAAGATAGTCTTCATTACTCCAAGAAATATCTGAAGGAATAACAAAACAATCATTACCACACTTAGCAGGTTTAAAAGATTGCTGTTGCCTTCCACCAAAACATTGTCAACAATTTTTTGTACATAAATAGAGGTGGACAATCCTAACAGTGTGTATATACAAGCGCCAAACAACGCTTGAAACATTATGACTTTATGTGGTCTTATTAAATACCAAAACCTCCGACCCACAGATACTTTTTCATTACCTGTTTTAAATTCAAGGTTTGGCGCCAGTAAGATAAGTACTCCGGTCCATTGTTTTTTAAATTCTTCATGCCCAATTCTGTGCATATTGCCATCTGCCGGATCCATCACCTCTATATATTTTGAGGTGACTTTGTATATCACCACAAAGTGATGTAATACGTCTTTTACTATTACATGAGCAATGGCCGGGACGGGAATTTTAAATAAACTTTCAAAAATACCTTTTACCCCCTTTGCAGTAAAACCAATTTTGTTGGCAGCTTCAATCATTCCCAACACATTGGTGCCTTTCTTGTCGGTAGATGCATATTGCCTTATTCTTGCAATGGGCAGCTTATAGTTGTAATGAGCTGCTATAGAAGCAATACAAGCAGCACCGCAATCAGTAATGTCATGTTGTTTGATCTTTATTCTTTTTTTCGTCATATGTTGGAAGACAATATTTTTTTCCGGTTAGGGTTTAACCAGTCATCTACATTGTCATATAATAGTTGAAAAAGGCTACGTTCAGCGATGAGAAATCTGGCTCTTAGTGTCATTCCTTTTTTTACTTTTCCAACATAACCATTTTCCAACTCAAGGAAATTCTTATCCATGGAGCACTTTATCTTAAACAGGGGTTGTCCATCGGTCACAATTATATCATTTGAAATATCTGTTATCTTCCCGGTTATTATCCCCCATTCATTATAATTAAATGCATCTATCTGAAAGCGCGCCTTGGATCCTTTTTTTATTAATCCGATATCAGCAGGAGTAACATAACATTCAACAATAAGACCTGAATCCGGAGAAATTTCTGCGATTTTTTGGTTGGCATGGATAAAACTTCCACTATATATGCCGATAAAATTTTGGATAGTTCCTGATAGCGGCGCCTTAATTACATATCTTTCTTTATCTCTCTGGAATCTACGATAATCCGCTTCTAACTCTGTCAATTCCCGCTGGTAGGAATTAAGGTCTGATTGCCACTTAACCGTTTGTGATTTTACAAGCAAATCAATATCCGTAGCTGCCTGATCCAAATTAAATTTATTGTTATCATATTCTACCCTTGAAATTACTTTCTCATTAAATAGGAGCTTATTTCTTTTAAATTCCTTTTCTGCCTTCTTGTAAGCATTGTTTGTTTCCGATAGCTGCTGTTGAAAATGTAGATAGGATTGATCGTATAGAGTGGTTTTAAGATTGCTTATATTACTAAAAGGGGAAATTGTCATTTTGTTTATTAACAACCGAAGGTCATCGATAAATCGGGTTATTTTAACGGCACGGTTTCGATTGGTGTGAATTTGTTCCTCTATAATTGGCGATTCAAGAACCAACAAAGTTTGGTTTTCAGTTACCGGTAAATTGTCTTTTATGTTTAATATTTTCACCCTTCCGGAAACAGGTGAGTTAATTATATTTTTCTCGGTTAAGGGCCGTATTAGCCCATTGCTTTTTACACTTATATTAATGTAAATAAAAGGTAAAGAGGCAATTGCTCCGATAAGAAAAAGCAGCACCGATAAATAAATTACTTTGCTTGATACAGAAAAATCATAAAAATGGCTTTCAGCGCTATATTCTATAATTTCTTTTGGGAAGAGTTGCTGTTTCAAATTTTATGAGGTATTTATTTTTGTAGAAATTTCAGATTCATCGATCTCACTTCCCAGCATAAATAGTAACCTTTTACGCAGTTATAAAACTGGGGTTGTTTTTTTGAGGGAAAATTTAAAAAAAATAGTATTTGTATGACACTTAAAAAAAGTCAAATTTTGAACCTTGTTTTTTTAATATAACATAAATACAATCCATGAATTACGACGAAGGAAAGCTTGAGGAAGAGGAAAACGATGATCTTTTTGAGCATTACAGAATTGTTGCTGATAAAGGTCAAAGCTTTGTTCGTATTGATAAGTTTTTAATGGACCGCATTCCCAATGCTACACGAAATAAGATTCAGAATGCCATCAAATCAGAAGCGGTAAAGGTGAATGATAAGGTTATTAAATCGAGTTATAAAATAAAGCCATTTGATGTACTGACCATTTCTTTGCCAGAACCACCAAGGGATACGGAGGTTATTCCCGAAAATATTCCTTTAAATATTGTCTATGAAGATGAGGATTTGCTGATTGTAAACAAAGCCTCAGGCATGGTAGTGCATCCTGCCCATGCAAACTGGACGGGAACACTGGTTAATGCTTTGACATACCATTTTCAGCATTTGCCTACTTCCCAAAATGGAGAAGGCCGGCCAGGTTTAGTTCATAGGATAGACAAAGATACCTCGGGGCTCCTTGTAATAGCAAAGACAGAATTAGCCATGACACATTTGGCCAGGCAGTTTTATGACCATTCCATTGCCAGAAAATATTATGCTATTATTTGGGGAACACCCTCCTCTGAGCAGGGAACAATAAATGCAAATTTAGGTAGGAGCTTGAAAGACAGGAGAGTGACTGCTGTATTTCCTAATGGCGAATTCGGAAGGCATGCCATTACCCATTATAAAGTGTTGAAGAGCTTCCAATACGTTTCATTGATAGAGTGTACTTTGGAGACTGGCAGAACACACCAGATCCGCGCCCATATGCAATATTTGGGTCATCCTATTTTTAATGATGCTACTTACGGTGGGGATAAAGTTTTAAAAGGAACCATTACCAGCAAGTACAAACAATTTGTGGAAAATTGCTTTAAGTTAATTCCTCGCCAGGCGCTTCATGCCAAATCTCTGGGGTTTATTCACCCTACAAAAAAAGAATTTCTTCATTTTGAGTCAGAACTCCCTCAAGACTTTCAGGATGTGCTGTCAAAATGGGAAAATTATATATCCTATCGTTAATGAATGTTTTGAGAAAGAACTTCAAATTTTAATCCCTCATTTTATCGTTTATATAAGATAAGTGATAGACAGAGGTTTGCAATAACAGATTAGCTACAAACAGGTTATTACTTATCCACAACAGATTCACTTGAGTGTTTTAATTTAACTAATTGATTATTAATTAAATATGTCAATTCAATATTCGTGTGTGGAAAACTTTTCAAAAATGTGGATAACTTTGTCTTGACTTTTTGGAATAGAAAATTTCCGACATTAAATGTTAAAATTATATTATCAAATTTTGACTCTATCGAAAAAAATATGGAAAAATATAGATATAGTAGAAAAATATTAATACATTTCGAAAGCTTAATTAAATCTGGTCTAAATGATTTATAAAAAGTTAGTGTTATTTTTTATTGCAATGTTGTTTTCATTGTACCTCTATCCTCAGGAATATAAAGTAGGAAGTATCATCAAAGATTTTAAACTTTTGGACGTGACGGGGAAGACGGTTTCCTTGTCAGACTATAAAAATGCAAAGGGTTTTATCATCGTATTTACAAGCAATACCTGTCCTTTTTCAAAACTGTATGAAGAACGTTTAAATAAGCTAAGTTTAAAATATCAGCAAACAGGCTTTCCGGTTATTGTAATAAATGCAAATGACCCTGCAATGCAACCTGGAGAATCGTTTGATAATATGAAATTAAAGGCCGAGGAAAAGCAATTTGTTTTTCCATATCTTTTTGATGAGGGTCAGAAAGTCACCACCCTATTTTATCCTTTAAAAACGCCCCATGCTTTTGTGGTGACCAGGGAAAGCAACAATTATAAAATTGTTTATTCCGGTGCAATAGATGATAGTCCAAGCAATGCAGCCACTGTTAAAGTAAATTTTGTTGAAAATGCCGTAGATGAATTATTAGCCGGTAAAAAGGTTTCCATAAGTACTTCTAAACCTATTGGATGTACAGTTAAGTGGAAGAAAGGCTAGCTATCTGCGCCTGTCTCAGAATACCAAAAGGCGAATGAGGAGCGGCTCTCCGTGATTAAAGAATAAATTGAATCAACTTTCGTGCTTCTTATTGAATTAGCTTAAGAGATAAAACTATCTTTGCAAAAAATAGTTGTTATGGACGGAAATAAGGCATTGTATAATCTCCTTCAAAGTAAAACCTTTTTGATTGCAGGGCCATGTGTAATTGAAAGCAGAGATATGGTGATGACCATTGCGGAGGCTGTTACTAAGATTTCAGAAAAATTAAATATTCCCTACATTTTTAAAGCTTCTTTTGACAAAGCCAACCGGACCTCTCTCGATTCTTTCCGGGGAAACGATTTTGATGCCAGTTTGAAAATCCTGCAAGAAATAAAAGATACTTTTAAAATCCCGGTTACTACAGATATACATGAAAGTTATCAAGCCTCGGAAATGGCCTCTGTTGTTGACATACTGCAAATTCCTGCTTTTCTCTGCAGGCAGACAGATCTTCTTTTGGCAGCCGCCAAGACCGGAAGGATTGTTAATATAAAAAAAGCACAGTTTTTATCAGGTTCCGAAATGATGCATCCTGCTAAGAAAGTTGCCAGCACAGGAAATGACCTGATTATGTTGACTGAAAGGGGAAGCATGTTTGGATACAACAATCTTGTGGTAGATTTTACAAACCTGGTTGAGATGCGGAAATTAGGTTATCCCGTAGTAATGGATGTTACCCATTCTACTCAAAAACCAGGTGGAATGAATGGAAAAAGCGGCGGAAACAGGGAATTTGCTCCTTATATGGCGAATGCAGCAGCGGCAGTTGGTGTAAACGGTTTCTTTTTCGAAACGCATCCTGACCCGGATAAAGCACTTTCCGATGGTCCTAATATGATCAAGCTTTCGAATTTTGAAGAAATTTTAAAAAAGGCGCTGGCTATAGATGCATTAATAAAAGGATAAGGATGGTTGATAATCTGAACAAAGTAAATGACGTGGCTGCTCAATTCGAGCATATAGGTGCAACCTTTGTCACCCCTCCTATTGAAATTGCCAATAGATTAAAAAAAATTAAAGCCTTTATTTTTGATTGGGACGGCGTATTTAATGACGGAATTAAAGGACATGACCGCTCCAGCGGATTTTCAGAAGCGGATGCCATGGCTTTGCATATTTTAAGATATGCCTATTGGAGGCTGACAGGACAGGTTCCTGTTATCGCTATTATTACCGCTCAGAAAAATGAAAGTGCCATAAAATTTGCCGAAAGAGAACATCTTGCAAGGGTTTATTATAATTTTAAAGATAAATACATTCCTGTAGAGCTGTTGTCCCGCGACTATGGTTTTAGTAAAGAAAATATAGCCACAACTTTCGATGACATTATTGATTA
>Ga0196965_1000523_pt1 | contig 21487 bp, 23 predicted proteins | sample S1_20metaG_FD_148668 | JGI IMG/M metagenome (GOLD analysis project Ga0196965, IMG submission 148668) | Soil microbial communities from Anza Borrego desert, Southern California, United States - S1_20 | ecosystem: Environmental > Terrestrial > Soil > Desert | place: USA: California | collected... | reverse complement strand
GAGAAAATACATTACAACAGGAAGCTGAAAAAGTAACCCACAGCCAAACACCACGGCAACAACAGTTGAAACGTACGAGGTAATATCAAACTCATTAACGATCATGTCGCTGATTTGATAGTTTGCGAGAAACGAGATCATGACCGGTGCGAGCACATAGTAGCCGAAGAAAACGCCCGCGAAAAACAAAAGCGAAATCGAAAACACCGCTCCGCGGGAATATTTCTTTTCTTTTGAATATAGACCCGGCCTGATGAAGCGCCAAAACTCCCAAACTACGTAAGGAAATGCAGTGATCAGGCCAATCACAAATGCCGACATGATATGCATCGAAAACTGCCCCGTCATGTACCTGCTTTGTACTTTAAAGGGAATTTCCTTTACACACAACGTTTCCTCCGAATTGAATAAATGACCAAGCTTACAAAGCCACTGGAATGTCGGAAAGTCGATGCGTGCCGGCGCGAAGATTACATTTTGGAAGATCCACGGAGCCATGATAAATGCGGCGATCGTAAAAACGAGCACGGCACCAAGTGCACGTACCACATGCCACCTTAGTTCCTCGAGGTGATCGAGAAAACTCATTTCCTTTTCATCATCCAACTCCTGGTCCAGTGGCATCGTCGATCGTCCCTGTTAATACAATGGAAACTTTTCCATTATCCTGTTTACTTTCTTCTTAACTGATTTGAGATGCTTTGTATCGGCTGGTTTTTGAAGGGCTTCGTCTATGAGTTCTACAACTTTAACAACGTCTTTTTCCATCATTCCGCGTGATGTTATCGCTGGCGTTCCGATCCGCATCCCTGAAGTAACCATTGGCGATTGCGTATCAAATGGAACCATGTTTTTGTTGATGGTGATATCGGCAACGATAAGTGACTCTTCTGCTTGTTTACCTGTAAGGTTTTTCGAGCGAAGGTCAATCAACATAAGATGATTGTCAGTACCGCCTGAGATGATCTTATATCCCTTTGCAACAAAAGCATCGGCCATCGCTTTGGCATTCTTCGCTACCTGCACGATATAATCAAAGTATTCATCAGAAAGAGCTTCCTGAAACGCGATGGCTTTTGCAGCAATGACGTGTTCAAGCGGACCGCCCTGCGTTCCCGGAAACACACCAGAGTCGAGTACAGAACCGATCTTGCGCAATTCTCCTTTCGGTGTTTTCAGGCCAAACGGGTTGTCAATATTTTTTCCAACCATGATCATTCCGCCCCGCGGCCCACGCAGGGTTTTATGTGTTGTTGTTGTAACAATATGACAGTGTTCCATCGGATCGTTTAACAAGCCTCGCGCAATGAGCCCAGCCGGATGAGAAATATCAGCCAGCAACACTGCACCAACACGATCAGCGGCCTCGCGAAGTTTCTTGTAATCCCAATCGCGGCTATAAGCGGAAGCGCCACAGATTATCATCTTCGGTTTTTCCTTCTCAGCGAGGGCAATTACTTTATCGAAATCAATGACGCCTGAAGCTTGTTCAACACCGTAGAACGTAGGCTGGTAAAGTTTGCCCGAGAAATTTACTGGAGAACCGTGCGTCAGGTGACCGCCATGTGAAAGATCGAAGCCGAGTATCTTATCTCCAGGTTTCAAACATGCCAGCATCACAGCTGCATTAGCCTGAGCGCCGGAATGAGGTTGCACGTTTACCCATTCTGCACCGAACAATTCTTTGGCCCTGTCAATCGCCAGTTGTTCGATTTCATCAACCACCTCACATCCGCCATAATATCGCTTGCCCGGAAGTCCTTCAGCATACTTGTTCGTAAGAACCGTGCCCATAGACTTCATGACTTGCTGAGAAGTAAAGTTCTCTGACGCAATTAGCTCGATACCGTTTTGCTGGCGTTGTTTTTCTTTCTCGATCAGATCGAAAATAACTTTATCTCTTTTCATGATGGGTGGTTAAAGGAAAGGCCCAAAAATAGGAGAGATAAATTCTAAATCATAAAACGGTTTACAAAAAAGGATTTTTATGTTCGGTTGACCTGTGCTACCACGAGCCACTGCTTCCCCCTCCGCCAAACCCGCCGCCTCCTCCGGAGAAACCACCGCCCCCACTAAATCCACCACCTCCCGAAAATCCACCACCATACCAGCCTGCACCTGAAGACCAACCACTTCCACGACCTCCACCTCCGCGCATCTTTGAAATCAAAATGACTACGATGAGGATAATAATAATCGGTAAGAAACCACCACGCCTGCCTAATTTGGTCGGTTTATTGTCGGCTTGATACTCACCGGCGATTGCTTTTTGAATTGCGATGGTTGCCGCCATGATTCCACTTTCATAGTCTCCTTGCCTGAAGTGTGGCGCCATCTCATTTCTGATAATCTGATTTGCCAGCGCATCAGGAAGCGCGCCCTCGACGCCGTATCCGGTTTCAATACGTACCTTCCGATCTTTCACAGCAACAAACAGCAGCACGCCATTGTCCTTTCCTGCCTGTCCGAGTTTCCATTTCTCAGCAACCTCAAGTGTGTATTGTTCGATCGGATAATCATCGAGTGTTTCGATGATTAAAACAGCAACTTGATTGGAAGTCGAATCTTCGTCGCGTTTTAGATGGGATTCGAGCTGATTGACAAACCCTGGCGAAAGTATATTGGCCTCGTCATGAACACGCGTTCCCCACAATTCAGGAATAGCGGGTTGTGAAAAACAAAAAACCGGTAAGAAGAAAGTAAATATGAAAAGTCTTTTCATGTAACCCCTATCGTTAACTAATGCGCAACTCATCCCCTAATTCATTTATGTCGTCCGCGGCCTTATGAAATCCTTTTTCCAATAAGATTGCACCGCACCTTTTGATACCTGCTTCCAGACCCTCGACAACTTTGTCCTGACGGATAAACGATATGAGATTGGCGACCATCGCGTCCCATTCTTTTTGCTCAACAACTTTGCTGATACCTTTATCCGCAATGATGATAACTTCATGTTCAAAGAAGGAAATGAAGATCATAATACCTGTTCTTTGTTTCGTATTAAACACCTCCTCTTCCAGAAAACAAGCTTCTGCTTTCTGCCGCGTACATTCATCCATTACCGCCTGGCTGAGAAAAAATCTTTTTAGAGGTGTCGAAAAGTCCGGGAGAAAATAGCCGAGCAATGAAAAGATGGTGACCACAAAAAAGATGAACATCGGGTCATAGTATAAAGTGTGACTCGGATCGATTACATATCTGTCGAGCAGTATCATAACAACAAAGGAAACGGCACCGAACACGAGACTGCTTTTGTAGCGTGCCTGATCGTAGTCTCCGCTTCGCTCAACAATTACGGGAACGATTTCACCGGAAATTGCGTCCTCTGCTTCTTTTACAGCCGCACGAATCCGGTTGAGGTCCTCATCTTTGAATTTGTTTCTAAGTTTCATTTTTAGTGTGCTTTTTACAAAAGCTGCTTTTTGTAGAGTTGTATTGTATTCTCGAGCCCAAGATAAAGCGCGTCGCTGATCAATGCATGGCCGATGGATACTTCGTCAAGGTATGATAAGGATTTTTTTAGAAATGCAAGATTTTCAAGGTCCAGATCATGCCCGGCATTCACGCCGAGCCCAAGCTCGTGTGCAAGTTTCGAACATGCCGAATATGCCTTGACTGCTACATCTTTGTTTGCACGGTAACCTGCCGCGTACGGTTCGGTGTAGAGCTCTACACGGTCTGCCTTTATCTTTGCGGCGCCTTCAATCATCTTTAAATTTGGATCAACGAACACGGATACTCTTACGCCTAGCTTCCTGATCTCACTAATAATTTCGGAAAGAAATTGCACGTGCTTTTCGGTATTCCATCCTGCGTTTGATGTAATTGCATCAGGTGCATCAGGAACAAGCGTTGCCTGGTGTGGCCTTACCTCACTGATCAGGCGAAGATAGCGTTCGTCGGGGTAGCCTTCGATATTAAACTCCGTTGTCACAACCTCCTTCAGAGCGATGACATCATCGTAACGGATATGTCGCTCATCCGGTCTTGGATGAACCGTTATTCCCTCGGCACCAAAACTCTCACAATCGATCGCAGCCTTTATAACATCCGGATTATTTCCACCCCGTGCATTCCTGAGTGTGGCAATTTTATTAATATTGACGCTGAGTTTTGTCACAGCCAACTGAGTTTCGGTTGTTTAAAATCTGGCGAAAATTAACATTAACTGGAATATTTATGAGCCTTAAGCAACAAATTGATGGTGATATTAAAAACGCAATGCTTTCAAAGAACAAGGAAGAGCTTGAGGCGTTGCGCAGTATCAAATCAATGATCTTACTGGCTGAAACAGAGAAGGGCGGCTCCGGTGACGTGAGCGCAGATACCGAGAATAAGATTTTGATGAAGGCCGCAAAACAACGGAAGGAATCTGCAGACATTTTCCAGCAACAAAACCGACAAGACCTGGCTGATAGGGAGCTTTTTCAACTTGCGATCATCAACCGATATTTACCTAAGCAGCTATCTGAAGCTGAGATTATTAGCGCCTTACAAAGCATCATTGCCGAGACTGGCGCAAAAGATCCGCAGGATATGGGTAAAGTGATGGGCATGGCGACAAAAAAGCTGGCCGGCCAGGCAGACGGGAAAGTTATTTCCGAACAAGTAAAAAAACTCTTGAACGGGTGAGTTGGGTTGACATTGCCATCCTTGCAATCGTTGCTTTTGGCGCCTATAAAGGTTATCGTGATGGCTTTCTTATGGAACTGTGCACATTGCTGGGTATCATTCTCGGAATCATCGGCGGATTTAAATTAATGGGCGTGGCGCTGATCTATTTGCACGATAAATTCGATGTCGATGATAAATACCTGCCTTACATTGCGTTCGGAATCGTATTTCTAACCATTCTTCTGTTGGTTACATTACTGGGCAAAGCCCTTCGCGCGTCCATAGATAAAACTTTTTTAGGTCGGATAGATGAAGCTGCCGGAGCGGGACTTGGATTGATAAAAACCATTTTTGTACTCAGCGTCCTGATATGGATTGTCAGTTCTATCAATGGCGCGTGGATTCAGCCCTGGATCGAAAATTCACCTTTGCTTCCACACATCGCTGCTTTTGCGCCTTTTGTTACCGATTGGATCGGAGAGTTTATCCCCGCCTTTGGCGATGTCTTTCGACTGTAAGATTAAGACCGTTTATTCTTTCTTTACCCTAAAATTTTAACTAATTATCATTCATATTTGTAGATATGGCTATTACTGTCAAAGAGGACAATTCTTTCAAGTTTGTAGACGAAGGATCCGGAGAAGTGTTGTTACTCCTGCACGGGTTGTTTGGCGCCCTCAGTAACTGGGAGGGAGTTGTAAACCGCTTTTCAAAAAAATTTCGTGTTGTCATTCCAATGCTGCCGATCTATGAAATGCCGATCAAGGAAGCGGGGCTGGAAGGATTAAGAAAGTTTGTCGAAGATTTCGTTGCGTTCAAAAACCTTGATAACATGACCATCATGGGAAACAGCCTTGGTGGTCACGTTGCATTGTTGTATACATTGAAGAATAGCAGCAAAGTACGAAAACTGATCCTGACCGGAAGCTCTGGGCTCTTTGAAGATTCGATGGGGGGTTCATATCCGAAACGCGGAAACTATGACTACATCAAAGAACGTGTTGCATACACATTCTACGATCCCAATGTAGCGACGAAAGAACTCGTTGACGAAGTCTTTGAAACGACCAAGAGCATTCCGAAGTGTATGCGTATCGTGGCTATCGCAAAATCTGCGCAACGTCATAACATGGCAGAAGAGATACCGAATATAACCGCGCCGACGTTATTGGTTTGGGGTCTGAATGATACAATCACACCCCCTATTGTCGCACATGAATTTAACCGGCTGATTCCGAATTCCAAGCTGCGTTTTATCGATAAGTGTTGCCATGCGCCAATGATGGAGCATCCCGAAAAATTCAACGAGCTGGTCGAAGAATTTTTAGTGAGCTGAGATTTGTACGTGGAACGTTTTTTAATGAAAACATTCAATAAATAAATTGCTATGATAGCCGAGGATCTCATCAACCATATGATCCCTCCTCTGAAGGGAAGTGACGACGCGCACAAGGCAATTGTATGGATGGAAGAGTTCCGATGTAATTATCTGCCGGTTGTTGATAACTCACACCTCCTCGGATTCATTTCCGAAGAGATCATCCTCGAGACAAATGACATTGAAAAACATGTCGGCGATTTTAACCTTGTAGGACTCAGCTGTTACGTCCACCTCGACACACATTTTTATGACATCCTGAAAGTAGCCACAGACAACAAATTGCAGATGGTCGCCGTGTTAAACGAAGATCAGCACTATTCTGGGGTAATTACAGTACAGGATACCCTTACATCTTTTGCGCAAACAGCGGCCGTGCAGATGCCCGGATCAATCCTTGTGCTCTCAATGAAATATCATGATTATTCTTTGGCAGAGATCAGCAGACTCATCGAAGAAAATCACGCAAAGATCCTTAGCTGCATTATCAAAGAAGATCCGCTTGATCCGGGGAAGATTCGTCTTACTATTAAGATCAATCAGACAGAAATGTCAAGGATTGTGGCTACCCTGGAGCGCTTCAATTACAAGGTCATCGGCCGGTACCAGGAAACAAAACCAATCGAAAACGAACGCGAGCGAATCGATATGCTTCTCCGATACCTTGACATCTGAGGCATCGTGGTGATCAGACCTACTAGGTATCTTTCAAAACCGGTGAATCACAATCCTGATGAAAATAGCCATCCACGGAAAAGAATTCAAGAAAGAGACGGCGCCTGTTGTTCTACAGATCTTTGAGATCCTGCATGCTGCCAACTGCCAATTGTATGTTTCCAAAAAGTTCGAGGCCTGGTTGAAACATCCAGGGTTCCGCAACTACCGATGGAATACCTATGTTCCCGATGCATCCGTGCTCGATGGAATGAATTTCATGATCAGTCTCGGTGGAGACGGCACTTTGTTGGAAAGCGTCACCCATATTGGAGAAAAAGAGATTCCTGTTCTGGGGATCAACACGGGCAGACTTGGCTTTCTTGCTACCATCAGTAAAGACGATGTTCAACAGGCTTTGCATAAAGTGCTGGCAGGCGCATATTCTCTCGACCAGCGCGCTGTTCTGAAGATGGAAAGTGATCAACCGATTTTTGGCAAAATGAACTTCGCGCTTAATGACTTTTCCGTTGTTAAGAAGGACAGCTCGTCGATGATCACGATCCATACTTTTATCGACGGCGAATTGCTAAACACTTATTGGGCCGACGGAATCATCATTGCCACGCCCACTGGTTCCACAGGTTACTCACTGAGCTGCGGTGGTCCGTTAATTTTTCCCCGCTCCCGAAATTTTGTAATCACGCCTGTCAGTCCTCATAACCTTACCGTTAGGCCTATCGTTGTTTCTGATAATTCGGAAATATCCTTTCAGGTAGAGGGCAGAAGCCGTAAGTTTCTGGTCTCTCTTGATTCGCGTATTGCGACCGTTGATCATACCGTTAAGCTTTGCGTTCGAAAGGGTGATTTTTCCGTTCAGCTAATTCAGTTGGAAGGTCAGCATTATTTCAAAACTTTGAGGCAAAAGTTGAATTGGGGGTTGGACATCCGCAATTGATTTTGTTACATTTGTAGTTCCCTCATTGTGAAATACTTAAAAACTGAACCTCGCTGGATGAGAAGAATTCTTTGCCTGCTGATCGTTTGTCTCGTCAGCTCAATGGGTTTTGAGGCTTATGGACAACTAAACAGGAAAGCAATCAAGAAAAACAACAGGCGTATTGGCAGCTTTCGCGGAAAGAAATCTCATTTTGGAAAGGATAAGATTTATAACGCTGTAGGTATTTCTTTAAACGCACTCAACTACTTTGGCGACCTCGCCCCTACCCCTAGCCGTTTTAGCACCGATATCGGTTTTACTCGTCCCGCGATCGGACTCTCATTCTCACACAGATTCGGCCCGCGCTATACATTAACAGCGGCTTTTACCTATGGAACGCTGCGTGGCGATGATGCAGATTCAGCTGATCCATCGGACGAAGAAAACGCAATTTTTCGTTACGACAGAAATCTTTCATTTAGAAACCGGGTAAAGGAACTCTCGATCGTCGCCAATTTCGATCTGTTCGAAAATATGGCAACCTACATCTCGAGGGTAAAATGGACTCCATACGCCTATCTTGGAATTGCCGTCTTTCATCATAATCCGCAGGCCCAGGCCCCGGCAACAGATGTGAACGGAAATCCTTTGCCCGAAGCCGGAGAATGGGTGGACCTTCAGCCATTGGGCACCGAAGGTCAATTCTCTGATCTTGACCCATCAGCGGTAAATCATGGCATAAAACCTTATAAATTAATTCAGCCCGCTATACCAATGGGTTTGGGTGTTCGTTTCAGAATCAACGAACTCATGGATTTTTCTGCAGAGCTTGGATTCCGATATCTTTTTACTGATTACGTCGATGACGTGAGTGGCAACTATGTAAATCTGGATGAGCTTAATAGTGAACTTGCCAGAGCAATGTCTTACAGAACCGGGGAAGTAGATGGCCACGCAACGCTTGCGGAAGGTGGAGTAATGTCCGGTGGATATGTCGTCTGGCCCGGTTATGGTCATGAACACCGGGATAATTTTCGGGGTAACAAAGATGATCGCGATATTTACATGGTTACAACTTTCAAGCTAACTTCGATTATTGGAAAGACGTTTCATCGCGCTAAATTCAGATAATGCGAATATCGCTTGTTCCGGTTGTTATCGTTTTTGCCTCGCTTGGCACCTGCTTCGCCCAGCGATCAGAAGTTGGTTTTGGCATTGGCACTTTCAACTATACGGGCGATCTCAGTCGTAACTATAATATCCTGAACAGCAAACCGGCCGGAACGTTACTTTACCGTTCTAACCTGAGCCGCGTGGTTAGCTTCAGAGGTGCCGCTACCGCTGGCAAGCTGGGTGCTTTTGATAAGCGCCAGAAGAATGACCCTTTTGCCAACAATCGTAGCGCTTCGTTTAACATCTTTTTGCTGGAGTTTTCCGGGGTGATGGAATATCATTTTCTGAATTGGCGTGAGGACCGTCGAATACTGCGGTTTACACCGTATATGTTTGCTGGTCTGGGTGTTTTTGGAATGTCTGGCAGCCGCAGCAAACCCGAGGCTTACAGCGACATTCAAGGAACTATCCCATTCGGTATAGGTGCCAAGTATGTCATTAACCCTTACTGGTATGTCGCACTTGAGTTCGGCGCACGGAAAACATTTTTTGACTATCTCGATAACATCTCATACGGCGACCAGCGTTTCAAGAATTATCAATATGGAAATCCTGAGGATAACGACGCCTATTACTTTTTCGGTATCACGCTCACGCGCACTTTTTATGTGATTCCTTGTCCGACTAATCCATACAAATAGATGCTTTAATAACTTGTGAATTAAAAATTTACGTTTCACTTTTTTGGGCTAATTTTGCACCCTTGTGGCGTCTTATAAAGAACATATAGACTTCAATAACCTTCCCAAGCACATTGCCATCATCATGGATGGGAATGGGCGTTGGGCTAAAAAGAAAGGTGCAATGCGCATATTTGGCCATCGAAATGCGGTACAGGCCGTGCGCGATGCCACTGAAGGCTGTGCCGAGCTTGGAATCAAATACCTGACGCTGTACGCTTTTTCAACTGAAAATTGGAACAGGCCGAAAGACGAAGTTGACGGCCTGATGGAATTATTGGTCTACACGTTGAAACAGGAGATCAAGACGTTGCAGGAAAACCAGGTGAAACTGAAGATCATCGGCGACAAATCACACCTGCCCATTGATTGCCAGAAGAATTTGGACTGGGCGATCGACCAGACCAAACAAAACAGCGGGCTAACCCTGATGTTAGCCCTTAGCTACAGCGGCCGCTGGGAAATGATTGAAGCTGTAAAAAAAATTGCTAATGATATTGCCGCAGGTAAGCTGCAGCCTGCGGATATTAACGAAAAGACTTTCGAAAACTTTTTGGAAACTTCTGGCATCCCAGATCCTGAGCTGCTTGTCCGTACCAGCGGTGAAATGCGGATCAGTAACTTCCTTCTTTGGCAAATAGCCTATACTGAATTGTTTATCACGCCAACTTTATGGCCTGACTTCAGAAAGGAAAACTTATACGAAGCGATCTGGTCCTACCAACAGCGGGAGCGAAGATTTGGAAAAACGAGTGAACAATTGAATCCTGTCAGTTAATGAGAAGACTCTTAATTATTTCCCTTTTAATATCAGTAACAATCAGCGGGTGGGCACAGTTCAGAAAACGGGACCGCGGAAATAATGCTTCCCAGGAAACGGAAAACCAGCTTAACTATGCCAATCCCAGGGAATATGTAATAGCAGGTATTGATGTGACGGGTATTACCATCCTGGACAAGAATGCCATGATCTCCATTTCGGGTCTTAAAGTTGGCGACAAGATTAAGATTCCCGGCGATGCAATTTCAAATGCAATCAAGAAAATCTGGAAATACGGACTGGTGGGCGATGTCACGATTGAAGTTTCAAAAGTAGAGGGCGATAATGTTTACCTGATTATTGAACTCACCGAACGCGCGCGTCTCACGTCTTTTTACTTTACGGGTATCAATAAGTCCCAGGAATCCGGATTAAAGGAGGACCTAAACCTGATTCGTGGGAAGATTGTAAATGATGCGATGATTCGTAATACGGAGCTCGCAGTAAAAAAATATTTTGTTAAGAAAGGGTTCCTTAAAGCAGATGTAAAAGTATTTCAGGAGAAAGATACAGCCCGGTCAAACACTGATGGCATCAGGCTTCGCATTGCTGTAAGTCCAAATGCCAAAGTTAAAATTCACCGAATCTCTTTTTATGGCAATGAGCATGTTGATGGCGGCACGCTCAAACGCCGAATGAAAAAAACAAAAGAGTACCCACGCATAACGTTGCACCGCGCAATTCTCAGGGAGCTTTTCAACCGCGAAACCTATACAGGGGAGTCCTATCCGGTAACATGGAAGGAAACAAAGCAGTTTTTTACCGACAATATCAAGCTTAACATCTTTGCAGCTTCAAAGCTCATTCAGGCAGAATACGAAACTGACAAGCAGAACATAATCGACTATTACAACTCTAAGGGTTACCGCGATGCCGAAATTATTTCGGATACCATTTTCGACCATAACAAGCGCAGCGTAAACATTGACATTGCGATCAATGAAGGACCAAAATATTATTTCCGCAACATTATCTGGACTGGCAACTACATTTACAACGACAAGCAGCTGAATGCTGTGCTCGCTATTAACAAAGGCGACGTTTACAACAAGGATCTCATCGACAAAAAGATTCACTTCAACCCGAAGGGTATCGATATCAGCGGACTCTATATGGATGACGGATATCTCTTCTTCCGCGTCACGCCTGTAGAGGTGGCTGTGTCCGGAGACTCCATCGACATCGAGATGCGGATTTTTGAAGGAGAACAGGCAACCATCAATGAAGTGACAATCGTTGGCAATGATCGGACAAATGACCACGTGATCCGTCGTGAACTAAGCACGATTCCGGGTCAAAAGTTCCGTCGCAGTGATCTGATCAGAACCCAGCAGGCACTTGCACAGCTTGGGTACTTTGTCCCCGATAAGGTGACCCAAAACATGATGCCTAATCAGGATAAAGGAACTGTTGATATTGAATGGCAGGTGGAAGAGCAATCTAACGACCAGGTAGAGTTATCTGGTGGGTGGGGTGGATTTTACGGTTTCGTTGGAACACTGGGTCTTACGTTCAATAACTTTTCAATCAGGAACGTTCCACATTTCAAGAACTGGCGCCCGTTGCCTGTTGGGGACGGACAACGCTTATCACTACGCGTACAAGCCAATGGACGACAGTTCCAGAGCTACAGTTTTTCATTTACGGAGCCATGGCTCGGAGGACGCAAGCCGCATTCTTTCTCAGTTAGTTTAAACAGTTCCGTTCAGCGCGGTTACGGATACTACTCACGCGTCAGTTCAGAAGATGAGCCTTTGCTAAAGATCAATTCCGTCACGGTTGGGTTGGGTCGTCGCCTTGAATGGCCTGACAATTATTTCACGCTGACGAATTCGCTTTCATATCAGCAGTATTCGCTTCGCAATTACACGAACGGTGGCCTGGGCTTCAGCGATGGAAATGCTAATAGCATTACGTTTAACACCACGCTTGCGAGAAGAAGCGTTAACGAAATCATGTATCCATCGAGCGGTTCTGATGTTTCGTTGAGTCTCACACTTACACCTCCATTTTCAATGTGGAGAGATCTTGACTATGTGAATGCTCCGGCAGCTGAACGATACAAATGGTTTGAATATCATAAGTGGATGTTCGACGCAAAGTATTACCTGCCGCTTGATTCTAAAAAGAAACTTGTACTCGAGGCCAAAGCGCATTTCGGTTTCATTGGATCCTTTACCAGCAAAGCCGGTATCGGACCATTCGAGAGATTTTACCTTGGTGGCGACGGCCTGGCGGGCGGTTTTGGAGCGTTCCTGCTTGGGCAGGATATCATTGGCTTGAGAGGCTACGAAAACAACCACGTCACACCACCGCTTTATGACCGTTATGGATCTGGCACGAGAGAAATTCAGGGCGGGATTGTGTACGACAAATTCGGACTCGAGCTTCGCTATCCGGTAACAACAGGTAATGCTGCAACTATCTACGGACTAATATTCACCGAGGCCGGTAACAACTGGAACAATTATGAGGACTTTAATCCGTTCACGCTGTATAAGTCTGCCGGATTTGGTGCGCGCATATTTATGCCGGCATTTGGTTTGATTGGCTTGAACTGGGGCTATGGTTTCGATGCCTTGCCGCACAGTGGCGGAAAGGTGAGCGGGCCGCAGTTCCACTTCACTATCGGGCAGCAAATCAGATAGTTATGAGAGCCGGTTTATTAACGTTTTTTTTGCTCATTTTCGGCCTGAATTTTGTCCATGCCCAGCGGTTCGGATACATTGATACTGATTTCATTCTAAACAAAATGCCTGATTACAAGAAGGCGCAGGATGAAATAAACCAACTATCGGAAGCGTGGGAGAAGGAGATTCAGGAGATGGCAAAAAAGATTGAAGCCATGTATAGTGGACTCCAGGCTGAACAGGTGTTGTTGACAGAAGAAATGAAGAAAGAACGCACCGCTGCCATTCAGAAGAAAGAAAGCGAATTGAAAGAGTATCAAAAGAAGGTGTTCGGATTCGGGGGATTGTTCTTCCTTAAAAAGCAGGAACTGATCAAACCGATCCAGGACAAGGTGTGGGACGCGGTTGATAAAGTTGCCAAGCAAAACAACCTTGCGATTGTCTTCGACAAAGCAGGCGAGCTTGTGATGATCTATACCGATCCGCGATACGATTATACAGATTTTGTATTAGACGAATTGGGTCTTGGTGACCCTAACGATAAGATTAAAAATTAAATTGAAACAAACTCCGATGAAAAAGATTGCCTTATTCTTTGCCCTGATGATCACTGCGTTTGTAAGCCAGGCGCAAACTGCTCAAACGAAAATTGGATATGCAGACGTTGACTATATCTTCAGCCAGATGCCTGATGCGAAAAGAATTGATACAGAATTGAAGTCATTACAGACACAGCTGAAGAATCAAATCGAGACAAAGTCACAGGAGTTCAGCAAGAAGCTACAGGATTACAATGCAAATGCTGCTACGATGCTTGACGCTGTTCGCGTGAACACTGAACGTGAGTTGCAGATGCTTCAGCAAAATCTTGAGAAGCTCCAACAGGATGCGCAGACTTCGCTCCAGTCAAAACAACAGCAACTCATGGAGCCAGTTTATAAGAGCGTTGGCCAGGCTATTGAAGACGTTGCGAAAGAAAATGGATTCACATTCATCCTTAATCAACAGATTGGCGGACTCGACGTCATCCTTTACGGTGATGAGAAGATGGATGTTTCTGATCTGGTACTGAAAAAGCTTGGCGTAACGAAGCCTGCAACAGGCGACGCTGCCACAACGCCAAAACAGTAATCGTTGGAAAAACTTTATATTAAGGCCCCGTTCAGGGGCTTTTTTATTTGTCATGATCAGACCGCGAAATCTATTGCCGGGAGACACGATTTGTGTCGTGGGGCCGTCACGAAAAATAGCTGCCGGGCAAACCGAAGTCGCTAAAGCAGTCTTTGAGCAATGGGGATTAAACGTAGTCTTTGGTGCTCACACATTTGCAGATGAACACTCGTACCTCGCATCAACTGATGCACACCGGGTTGCAGATTTGAATGACGCCATTCGAGATAATCGCGTCAATGCAATTATTGCAGCGCGCGGCGGTTACGGCATCACACGAATTGTTGACAAAATAGACTTTTCCGCACTCAAAGACCAACCAAAGTGGATGATCGGCTTCAGCGACATTACCGCATTGCACCTGGCGATGTTTAGCCGCGACCTGATCAGCGTACATGGCATGATGCCACTGTTGTTTGGTGAGCCTGATGCAGAAGTCTCAATCGAGAGCCTAAAGCAATTGCTCTTTGCCGGTCATCATCAATACCATCGTAATTCAAATCCCTCCAACCGCCCCGGAGTAACTGATGGTAGATTGATTGGTGGAAACCTGTCATTGATCGTTGAATCACTCGGGACGAAAACAGAAATTGAAACGGATAATTGTATTCTGGTTATCGAAGAGATTGATGAGTACAAATACAAAGTCGATCGCATGCTTCATCAATTGAAGCGAGCAGGCAAGCTATCCAACCTAGCAGGTTTAATCGTTGGTCACATGACGCAAATCAATGATTCATCCCTTGCGTTTGGCGAATCCGTCGAAGAAATAATTTGCAATGCAACTGATGAATACAGATATCCCGTTGCGTTCGATTTCCCTTGCGGTCACGCACAACCAAATCTTGCTTTTATGCACGGCGCGCTGTACTCCTTGTCTGTGGAATCGTCCGGAAGCACCGTCACCAGTAGATCAATAGTCTTATAAAAGGAAGTCGATCAATCCGTAAACACCCAGTGCGATAAGGGTGAATCCGGGAACACGTTTTACAACGCGGTCGTTCGAAAAGTAAAGTACCATTCGTTGCGCGAAATACGCAGTGGCGCACAGCAATGAAAAAGCGCCTAGAAATACGCCAAGCAAGTAAGCGTGAACTTCAACTGACGACTTTAACGTAACAAAGCCTAAGCTTTTGAGGTATGCCGTAACGCCAATCCAGAAGGGAAGCGCGAGTGGATTCAAAATTCCCATGATGACACCTCGTCTGAGTCCGGAGCCCGATAAAGACGACGGCTTCGGAGAGTTTACAGATCGGAGATTAAGAATACCGAAAAGTAGCATAGCGAAAGCAGCAACCAACTGCAGCCACCTTTCTGTCTCGCCGGACGATGTTATTACCTTTTCAAATGTGACAGCAATCCACGCGTAGGGGTATTCAATTAACGAAGCAGCAAATGCGAATCGCACAGCTAGCTTCGTTCTCTTTTCGAGTCCCAGTTGAAGGGCAGTGAGATTCAATGTGCCTGGCGGAATTGATCCAAGGAACGAAAGTGAAAACGCCGTCAGGAAAGTTGACAGGACAATCATGCTGTTGTAGCTTCTTTAAACTTTCGGTAATAAGCGCGCGCTTCCTGTAAAGAGAGAAAGCGATGACCTTTTTGTTTGTTTTGCTTCGCGATCACATAAATGTTTTGCCAATGTCTCAGTAGGACGGACACCGCGCCAAAGAAGGAAAACCCGGGTTGATAGATGTGAGCAGGTTCGGCACCGCAACCATTTAGCTCCAGAATTTTGACGTGGCCCTGGTAAAGATCTTCCAACGATGCACACCGCAAATCGAATCGCCCGAAATAAAAGCCGTCGATCTGCAGGCTGATTTGATCAAAAGTTTCAGACAATTCCCGGTTGATCAGATGATTCATGTTCAGAAATTTGGTGCCCAGGCAATGATTACCAATTGACACCAGTTCGATGTTTTGTCCCGCAGGAATTATCTCATTTAATCGCTCTTTGAATTTTACTTTCAGCGCCTGCCATTGCAACCGCGCCCGATCCTTCGACATTATTAACTCAGAAAGTGTGGCCACGCCATTCCCGGTAACTGAAAGCATTTCTTTCCCTACAACAGAGGTGACAACGCCACGCGGCTCATCCGGAAATCTCGTATAAAACACGCCGAATTCCAGCGGAAGATCAACTAATTCCTGCACGACGAAATCGGTTCTTACCTCGGATAGATATACATCTATATCTTGGGTATCGAATACTCGTCTTACCATGAATCCGCGCTCGCCAATGTCGGGCTTAAAGACCAGCGGCACGTGAAAACCATGTTCATGGAGAATTTTTTGAACGGTCTCAGTCGTCGTTGGTAAAGATATGCGAACAGTTTTCGGCACATATCGCGACGGAATTTTTTTTAAGACATCGTATTTCGATTCTCCAAACATACCACCCATCGTGATGCCAGGATTCGACGCGGTGAAGAAAACCAATGAACGACTTTTCAGAGAAAGCCAAAGCCAATAGAGCATGACTGGAAATTGAAGGATCCCGAAAGGCCAGTACTCCCAGTTGCAAAGCTTGACAAAAAAAGCAGCGGTTTGAATCTTGCGAAAAAGTGACATACGGCTATGATGCCGCGCCGACGGCTGCGCTGTAACGAATGGTTGACGTTGCAACGCCGAACCCTTGGGGCACTTCAACATACGGGGCAACGTCACGCAAACCGATCTTGATTATTGCCATGTGATGCACCGCATGTTCAATGTTGTATACAATCTCGCGCATGGCGTTCGTATTGATCGTAACAACTGAATCATCGCCCGTTTGATATCCAGCTTCAAGCATAAGCATTTTATCCTGATCCAGTCCTCCGACAAAAGCTTCGATCTGCGAAAGTACCGCGGCAGCGGTCGCCTTGTCAGATTCTATCCGCTTATCATGGGCGCGTTTGTCATAGTTTACAATCCCGCTGTTATACCCTTCGCGAAAGCAGATAAAAAATTCCAATGTATGTCTTACGTGCTGGCCGATAGTACTTCCACCTAATACGTTGGATGGCCGGGTGAAATCTTGCTGCGTTATTCCATTGATAATTGCAGACAATTGACCAAGAATTTGCAAACAAGCGTGTGTGAGATGCATGATAGTGGTTGCGAGACAAATATAGGGTAAAAGAACAAACAAAAGGAATACCACACAGCGCGTCAGACGTACTGCTGCTGCCGCATTGGTTATCCAGGGCTTTTCGGTTAAGCGACAGTTTTTACAATAATGGAAGTGAAATTGGTAACAAAAATGGCACAGACCTTGTTGATTATAAGACGAACATACCGAGGTTGATTATGAAAAAGATAGTTGTTGTGCTGATGTTGTCCATCATCTCCTCACAGGCATTTGCTAACATCTCAGGCATCGCCATCCAAAGTGAAAAAGATATCACCATGCAGGTTTACGTAAACGGAAAGTTGTACAACAAACAACCAGGAACGTTTGTTCGCATTAAAAGTCTGCCGGGATTATTTCATGTTGAAGTCCGAGTTCAAAATCCGTATGATGGAAAATGGTATCTGGTGAAAAAGGATATTACAGTCAAGAGGGGATATGAATTCTATTACAGAATGCATTTTGAAAAAGGCAAACGTCCTGCCATTGTAGAAGTGCGAAAATATCCTGTTTACAGCAAGTACTTTCTGAACCCAGGATTGTATAATCGAAATCCCGTTTCGTGATCATTTTCGATTCTTATTTCTGGAGAGCACAATAACCAGAACCACCAGCACGAAGATTGTAAAGGCATTTCCTTCGAGGATACCATCACTCCAGAAGCAACCAGTGATCAGGTCAAACAACCATCCGATCACACTGAAGACCGCGCCAAAAACGCTTCCGATAACTGCAAAGATCACACTGAACAAGCCACCAATAATTGCTGCAAGTATTCCAAATGCACCTCCGATTATACCGAAGCCTACCGGTATCAAAATGATGCATAAAACGACAATGAGAATAACGTTAAGCGAATTCGTAGTCATAACTGAATGTTTGCCGCTGACGCAACGCAAATGCTATTCCATTGTTGCCGAAGCAGGAAATCCGCGCCTGGAGCAAAGAAAAGCCCTGTCGCAAAACAGGGCTTGTTCAATTTTGTACAACGCGGTGTTCAATTAATGATCACACCGCCGATTTTCTCAGAAGGGATATTCATTTTTTTCAATGATATGGTCGGCAACTTTTCTGCGCGCGTTTTTCAAATTGTATGGTTCGGTTTTCGTAAACCGTTTCAGACCGAGCAGCATTAATCGAAGTTCATCTCCGTCCGCAAAAGCATAGATTGCTTCCTTGCCCGCAGATGAAGCTCTCTCAATTGCATGATGCAGGTAAATGACGGCCATTTCCTTTTCGATCTCACAATTTGCTTCTCCTTTCATTGAGATCATTTTCTCAACCCGCAACAATGTGGATTCTGCAACATATCCTTCGATAAGCATGTCGGCAAGATTCATGAGTACTTCCTGCTCGTCTGAAAGCTTCATCATAAATTTCTGCACGGCAGCGCCCGCAACCATCAACCCGGCTTTTTTCAAATTACGCAATGCTTTTTTCTCTTTCGCAAAAACGCCTTCATCGTCAGCTGAGTTAAAATCCGGAACAGCCATCAGTTCCTTTTGCACCGCCATGGCAGGCGTCATCAGATCAAGGTGTCCCTTCATTGCACGTTTCAGCAGCATGTCAATCGTAAGCATGCGGTTGATTTCATTTGTGCCTTCAAAAATTCTGTTAATCCGTGCATCGCGGTAAGCGCGATCCATCGGACCTTCTGCCGAGAAGCCCATTCCACCATAGATCTGCACACCTTCATCGACAACGAAATCAAGAACCTCCGAACCATGCACTTTAAGGATTGCACATTCTATCGCAAACTCTTCAAGCGATTTCAATCGTGCTTTGCCAGACTCCATTCCGCCCGCAACAAACGCGTTATAAGCATCGTCGATGTTTTGCCCGGCGCGATAACAAGCTGACTCGGACGCAAACACGCGCGTTGCCATCTCGGCGATCTTATGCTTGATTGCACCAAAATTCGCTATCGACGTATTAAACTGCTTGCGCTCTTTTGCATAATTAACGGCAACCGAAATAGTTTGCTTCGATCCACCCAATGCTGCAGCGCCGAGCTTGATTCGTCCGACGTTCAGAATATTCACCGCGATCTTAAATCCATTCTCTCGTTCGCTGAGCAGGTTTTCAACAGGAACTTTACAATCGTTGAAGAAAATCTGACGGGTAGAAGATCCTTTGATGCCCATCTTATGCTCCTCTTCGTTCATGGTAATACCGCCGAAAGATTTCTCGACAATAAATGCACTCAGATTCTTATCGTTATCGATTTTCGCAAAAACAACAAAAATGTCGGCGAAGCCTCCGTTGGTGATCCACATTTTTTGCCCATTGATAACGTAATGCTTTCCATCAGGTGTCAGCGTCGCTTTCGTTTTACCTGAATTAGCATCGGAGCCTGAATCGGGTTCGGTAAGGCAGTATGCTGCCTTCCACTCACCACTCGCAAGCTTAGGTATGTATTTCTTTTTCTGTTCTTCGCTGCCGTAGTAGAGAATTGGTAAAGTTCCGATACCGGTGTGCGCAGAAAGTGCCACAGCAACCGAGTGCCCTGCGCCAATGATCTCTGACACAAGCATAGTTGTGTTGAAATCCATTCCAAAACCGCCAAGCTCCTGCGGAACGGATGTTCCGAGCAGCCCCAGCTCCCCGGCTTTATCGAGAATAGACGGCATCAGCTTAGGATCCTTCATTGAATCAATTTCATTCAACCTTGGCAAAACTTCCTGCTGAAGGAAATCTTTACAAGTCTGTGCGATCATTCGTTGTTCTTCGTTCCATTGTTCAGGAATAAAGACTTCATGGGCTTCGGTTTCGCGAATAAGGAATTCTCCGCCCTTAATCGCTTTTTTTGAATCTGTTGCTACCGCCATATCTACTGGATTTAAGTCTTATTTATTTATGCATTTAAAGCTTAGGTATTCCAACAGCTAAAACTGTTGCTTTTTCGACTAGTTTAGGAGTTCGTAGACTCCCGCCACGCCTTGTCCGCCGCCAACACAGGCTGTAACAAGGCCGTACTTCTTCTTCCGCCTACGTAATTCGTTGAACAATGTCAGCGACAATCTGGCACCGGAACTTCCTAACGGATGACCCATCGCGATGGCTCCACCGTTTACGTTGAGTTTCGATGGATCAATGTTCAAATCACGGACAACAGCGAGTGATTGCGCCGCGAATGCTTCGTTCAGTTCGATCAGATCGATATCATTCATTTTCAATCCTGCGCGATCAAGCGCTTTCGGCACTGCGGCAACAGGACCGATACCCATTATTCGTGGATCGACTCCGGCAACCGCGTAGCTCATCATTCTGGCAATCGGTTTTAGATTCAATTGCTTAACGAGCTTCTCCGACATCACTACAGCAAAGGCCGCACCGTCAGTTGTTGGCGATGAATTACCAGCAGTCACCGATCCGCCCATCGCGAAAACGGGCTTCAATTTTCCCAGCGCCTCAATGCTTGTTTCCGGACGAGGACTTTCATCTGAATCAACAACAAATTCTCTGGTCTTTTTCTTGCCACTTTCGTCGACATAAACTTCTTTAACGTTAACAGGAACGATCTCTTCCTTGAACTTTCCCTCCTGCTGCGCCTTGATCGCCTTCATGTGTGATTCGTAGGAAAATATGTCCTGTTCGTCACGTGAGATTTTATATTGAGCGGCGATCTGCTCGGCGGTTAAACCCATGCTTGTATAGTAAGTCGGATTCTCTTTCGCGATGTTATAGTTAAGAACCGTTTTCCATCCCATAACAGGAACAAGAGACATCGACTCTGTTCCGCCTGCGATGATACAGTCCGCCATTCCGGCCTGGATCTTTGCAGAGGCAATGTGTATAGCTTCAACGCCCGATCCGCAGTAACGGTTAATTACCATCCCGGCATTGTCGAGACCTAGTGCCATCAGGGCGATGATCCGACCCATCTGCATTCCTTGCTCAGCCTCTTGAACGGCATTGCCGACAATCAGATCGTCGACCATTTTTGTTTCGAGGCCGGGAATAGATTGAACAAGATTTTTGATTATCTCCGTCGCGAAATCGTCAGGACGTGAGAAACGAAATCCGCCTTTTTTTGCTCTTGTGTTTGCTGTGCGCTTTGCTGCAACGATGTATGCGTTCATAGTCTTGTAATGTTCGTTAAGCTTTGTCTACAATAAGCAGTTGACACTGTGCAGTAGGCAAAACCGCTGCATTATCAAATTGAAACTTTTTGTTCATTGTAACTGCTTTTTAATTTTGAGGGTAAATATTTTTCCGGGTTGTCGATCATGTGACCGAGTAGCTTTCCTATTTCGTTTGATCTGAACATGAGATCATCCTGTTCATGATCCGAGAGGAAATTACATGCCGATGCA
>Ga0196965_1000522_pt1 | contig 21496 bp, 16 predicted proteins | sample S1_20metaG_FD_148668 | JGI IMG/M metagenome (GOLD analysis project Ga0196965, IMG submission 148668) | Soil microbial communities from Anza Borrego desert, Southern California, United States - S1_20 | ecosystem: Environmental > Terrestrial > Soil > Desert | place: USA: California | collected... | reverse complement strand
CCGCGTCCCCGGGAATCCCGGAATTCGGCGTCCCGCCCGTCCCACGGTGTCCGCGAGGGTCCCGGTCAGCTGCCGACGTAGGCCGCCAGGTGCTCGCCGGTGAGGGTGGAGCGGGCGGCGACGAGGTCGGCGGGAGTGCCCTCGAAGACGATCCGGCCGCCGTCGTGGCCGGCGCCGGGACCGAGGTCGATGATCCAGTCCGCGTGCGCCATGACCGCCTGGTGGTGCTCGATGACGAGGACCGACGTGCCGGAGTCGACGAGCCGGTCGAGCAGGCCGAGCAGCTGCTCGACGTCGGCGAGGTGCAGGCCGGTGGTCGGCTCGTCGAGGACGTAGACGCCGCCCTTCTCGGCCATGCGGGTGGCCAGCTTGAGCCGCTGGCGCTCACCGCCGGACAGCGTCGTCAGGGGCTGGCCGATCGTGAGGTAGCCGAGCCCGACGTCCACCAGCCGGTCGAGGATCGCGTGCGCGGCAGGGGTGCGCGCCTCCCCCTCGCCGAAGAACTCCTCCGCCTCCGTCACGGACATCGCGAGCACCTCGCTGATGTCACGACCGCCGAGGTGGTGGTCCAGCACCGCCGCCTGGAACCGCTTCCCCTCGCACGTCTCGCAGGTGGACTCGACCGTGGCCATCACACCGAGCTCGGTGTACACGACGCCGGCGCCGTTGCAGGTGGGGCAGGCGCCCTCGGAGTTGGCGCTGAAGAGCGCCGGCTTCACGCCGTTGGCCTTGGCGAACGCCTTGCGGATCGGGTCGAGCAGGCCGGTGTAGGTGGCCGGGTTGCTGCGCCGGGACCCGCGGATCGCGCCCTGGTCGACCACCACCACGCCCTCCCGGTCGGCCACCGAGCCCTGGACCAGGGAGCTCTTGCCCGACCCCGCCACCCCGGTGACGACGACGAGCACGCCGAGCGGGATGTCGACGTCCACGCCCTGCAGGTTGTGCGTGCTGGCGCCGCGCACCTCCAGCGCCCCGGACGGCGTCCGCACCGAAGGCTTCGCAGCCGCGCGGTCGTCGAGGTGCCGCCCGGTGAGCGTGCCGCTGGCCCGGAGGTCCCCGACCGTGCCCTGGAACACCACCTCCCCGCCGCCGGTACCGGCGCCGGGCCCGAGGTCGACGACGTGGTCGGCGATCGCGATCGCCTCGGGCTTGTGCTCCACGACCAGCACGGTGTTGCCCTTGTCGCGCAGCTGCAGCAGCAGCTGGTTCATCCGCTCGATGTCGTGCGGGTGCAGGCCGATCGTCGGCTCGTCGAAGACGTAGGTGACGTCGGTCAGCGAGGAGCCGAGGTGGCGGATCATCTTCGTGCGCTGCGCCTCGCCGCCCGACAGCGTGCCCGCGGGCCGGTCGAGCGAGAGGTAGCCCAGCCCGATCGCCGGGAACGAGTCGAGCAGGTGCTGCAGGCCGGTCAGCAGCGGGGCGACCGAGGGCTCGTCGAGCTCCCGCACCCAGTCGGCCAGGTCGGTGATCTGCATGGCGCAGACGTCGGCGATGCTCTTGCCGTTGATCTTCGACGCCCGCGCCTCCGGGGCGAGCCGGGTGCCGTCGCACTCGGGGCAGGTCGTGAACGTCACCGCCCGCTCCACGAAACGCCGGACGTGCGGCTGCATCGCCTCGACGTCCTTGGACAGCATCGACTTCTGGATCCGCGGGATGATGCCCTCGTACGTCAGGTTGATGCCCTCGACCTTGATCTTGGTCGGCTCCTCGTACAGGAGGGTCCGCATCTCCTTCTTGCTGTAGTCGCGGATCGGCTTGTCCATCTCCAGGCCGGCGCCCTGGAAGAGGCGGCCGTACCACCCGTCCATGCTGTAGCCCGGGATGGTGAGGGCGCCCTCGCTCAGGGACTTCGAGTCGTCGTACAGCGCTGTCAGGTCGATGTCGTTCACCGAGCCCATGCCCTCGCAGCGGGAGCACATCCCGCCGAGCCGGGTGAACGTCGCCTTCTCGGACCTCGTCTTCGCGCCGCGTTCCACGGTGATCGCACCGCTGGCCCGCACCGACGGGGTGTTGAACGAGTACGCGCTCGGCGGGCCGACGTGCGGCTGGCCGAGCCGGCTGAACAGGATCCGCAGCATCGCGTTGGCGTCCGTGGCCGTGCCGACCGTGGAGCGCGGGTTGGCGCCCATGCGCTCCTGGTCGACGATGATCGCCGTCGTCAGCCCCTCGAGCAGGTCCACTTCCGGCCGCGAGAGCGCGGGCATGAACCCCTGCAGGAAGGCGCTGTATGTCTCGTTGATCAGCCGCTGGGACTCTGCGGCGATGGTGCCGAACACCAGCGAGCTCTTGCCCGAGCCGGAGACGCCGGTGAACACCGTCAGTCGGCGCTTCGGGATCTCGACGCTGACGTCCTTGAGGTTGTTCTCGCGCGCGCCCTGCACGCGGATCAGCTCGTGACTGTCGGCGACGTGCACTGCAGGCGGGTGCGCGTCCGTCCTCGTGGCCATCCCCATCGTCTCTCCATCCGTCGGGCGGGGCCGCCGTCGCGGTCACCGTCGGCGTTGCACTGCTCGACCCGACCGGCGTCGAGCGGTGCGTCCGGTCCGCCTCCGTCGGCGCGGTCGCGGCACCGGTCCGCTGTCTACCTGATCGGCGGTGCCGACCGGGGACGGCGCGACGCTCGTCCGGCCATCTCGGGCAGGGGTCACCCTGCACGAAGGAGGTGACACCCCCGCCAGCGGCAGCGCGACCCTCTCGGGTACCCGGTCCCCGGCCCCGCAGACGACGACGGCCCCTGACCGGCGTCTCCCCGGGTCCCGGGCGCTGCTCGTGGCAGCGACGGACACGGCCGACGGTTGAGCCGGGCGGGCCGGCTGGAGTAGAGATGCGGCACGCCGCTGCCCCAGGAGGCTGCCATGAGCCGCAGGCACCGTGTGCTCCGGTCCGCGATCGCTGCTGCCGCAGCCGCCGCGGCCGGCCTGCTCACGAGGTCGATGGTGCGGGGCGTCCGTCGCCCCTGAGACGGGGCGAACTCGTCGTCGACCCCAGCGCGACCGGTGGCGACGTGCCCCTCGCACCCGGAGCGCACCGGCCTCGACCTGTGCGACTGCTCCGCGCCACCGGCAGACGACCGCTCCCGCGGGCACGGGATCCGGACCTGGGACGATCGGCGGCGTGTGCACGGTGGTCGTGCGGTGGACCCGCGGCGCGCCGGTGCGGTTGCTCGCCCTCCGGGACGAGCTGACCAGCCGGGAGTTCGACGACCCCGGACGGTGGTGGCCGGAGCACCCCGCCCTCGTCGGGGGCCGTGACCGTCTCGCGGGCGGGACGTGGTGCGCGACCCGCGTCGACACCGGGGTCACCGCCCTGGTGCTCAACCGGCCGCAGCAGCCGGTGGCCGACCCGGGAGCACCGAGCCGGGGGGCCCTGCCGCTGCTGGGCGCCGAGCGCGGACCGGACTGGCAGTCGGCCGTGCGCCTCGACGGCATGGCCAGCTTCCTGCTCGTCCTGGCGGCTCCCGACCGCATGACCACCTGGGACTTCGACGGCGAGCGGCTGGTGACGACCGAGCACCCGGAGGGCACCTGGATGGTCACCTCCGGCGGTCCCGAGGACCGCAAGGCCGACCGGTTCCTGCCGCTGTTCACCGACACCGACCACCCGGACGGCTGGCGCCGGCTCGTGCAGGGAGGACCGCCGCTGGACGACCCGGGCGCCCTGACGGTCCGCCACGAACAGGACGGCCTGGTCTTCGCGACGGTCTTCGGCGCGCTCATCGAGGCCCGACCGGGTCGGCTCCGCATCGAGTACAGCCGCCGGCCCTGGCTGGATCCCTGGTCACCGGTCGTGTCCTGGCCGTGATCCGGTCGCGGCGTTCGTCCGGGACCCATCACGACCCACCGGTTCTCCGTCGCAGTCCGTCCCGCGGCGTGCCGTCTCGCGCCCGGTGGGCTGGTCGTCGCCGGCACCCGACTGCTGCGCGATCGTCAGGCTGCAGATCCACCGCAGGAGGACCTCGACCGGACGCCGCGAGCGTCGTCGATCAGCACGTCGGATGACCACGCACGGGAACCCCGTCAGGACGTCGGCGGACTGCTGCCCTGGCTCGCCCGAGCACCCCCGTTCGGGGTTCGGCTTCCGAGATGTCGGTGCAGCGCCGGCTGATGGCCGCACGAGCGCCTGCGAGCGCTCACGACGACGAGTTCTCGTCTCGCGATCGGTCGCGCGTCCGCGGGACGGCGGGCGAGCACGTTCCCGCTCCGGTCGATCACGCCTCGGCGGCGTGGTCGAGCAGCGTGTCGACGAGCCGCTCCCACCCTCGACACCTGGCTGCCCGAGCTGATGGGCCGCGCCGGCTTCTCCACCAACGGGTCGCTGGCCTTCCTGCTGGTCCCCAAGGGCGGCGCGGTCCTGGGCGCGCTGGCCGCCTCCTGGTTCGCCGACCGGTTCGGCCCCAAGCGCGTGGTGGCCGCGGCGTTCGAGCCTTCATCGGCGAGCGGGCCGGGCCGGCCGGCAGTCGGCCAGCGAGGACTTCAGCGACATCCCGACCGCACTGGTCGTGCCCTACACCTACTGGTTCATCGGCGGGATCGACGCCGAGGTGTACGACGCGGCCGAGGCGGCCGGCCGGGTCGCCCAGGACGTCCCGGTCAACCACTCCGCCTCCTTCGCGCCGGTCGTGCAGCCGACCCTCGACACCGGCACCCAGGCGCTGGTCGTCGCCGCGCTGGCCTGGCTGGCCGCGTAGCGACCGCCGGTCAGCGCGGCCCGTCGTCGTCGGGCCGCGGATCGACCGCCCGTGGGGGCATCGGTGCGTCCAGGTCGTAGTGGACACCGATCATGCGGATGCCGAAGCACAGCAGCGCCGCACCGACCGCGGTGACCGGGCCGTGGACGTCGAGCAGGGTCAGCACGACGGTGGCCGTGGCGCCGATCAGGGCGGGGATGGCGTAGAGCCCGCTGCTCAGCACCGACGGGACCTGCCGGACCATGACGTCACGCAACGTGCCGCCACCCACGCCGGTGAGCGCGCCGAGGAGGACCGCCTGGGCCGGGCCCAGGCCCAGCTGCAGCGCCTTGCCGGCACCGGTGACGGCGAACAGGCTCAGCCCCGCGGCGTCCAGCACGGTGATGGGCGTGTTCAGCCGGTCGAGGTGGCGGCCGGCGACGAAGGCGATCAGGCCGCCGCCGGCCGCGACGGCCAGATAGCGCCAGTCGTTGAAGGTGGCCGGCGGGACGTCGAGCAGGACGTCCCGGATGATGCCGCCGCCGAGCGCGGTGATCATGCCCAGGGTGACGACGCCGACGATGTCCAGCCGGGCCACGCGCAACGCGGTCAGCGCACCGTTGAGAGCGAAGGCGAACGTGCCCAGGAGGTCCAGGGCGAGCAGCACCGGGAACCCCGTCGTCATCCGGCGGTTCTACCAGCGGCGGCGATCGGGGTTGTCCCCTGCCCGACGTCCGTACGGGGGTGTGCAGGTCCGGGGACGGCGGCCGCGACAGCGACCCGGCACCCGCCCGCCGTCCCCGCGGCGGTGCACCGCCGCGCAACGGCACCGGGTGCGTGCAGCCCGGGGTTCGGACCGCCTCGGGACGGGCAGCCAGCGGTGGACGTCCACGTGACCGGAGGAGCGTGCCGCCGTGCCGACCCGTCCGCTGACCCGCATCGACGGCGCCCTGCCCATCGAGGACCACGGACTGATCGGCGACGGCACGACGTGCGCGCTGGTGGCCCGCGACGGGTCGATCCCGTGGCTCTGCCTGCCCGACTTCGACAGCCGGCCGTTCCTGGCCGGGCTGCTCGACCCCGAGCGCGGCGGCAGCCTCACCGTCACGCCGGTGGACCTGCGCGAGGCCGGGCAGCGCTACGTCGAGGACACCGGCGTCCTGGTCACCGAGCTGCACGGGCCCGAGGGCGTCCTGGAGGTGACCGACGCCATGACCTTGCGCTCGGGTGCCGACCTCGACGAGCTGGTGCCCTCCGGGCGCGGTGAACTCCTGCGGCTGGCGCGGGTGGTCAGCGGCACGGTGGAGGTCGACGTCCGGCTCGCACCGCTGGACCCGGTGTCGGTCACCCGCGAGGGTGGGGCCTGGCGGATCCGGTGGTCGGCCCGTCCGCAGCTGCACCTGCTGCTGTGGTGCTCGCACGAGCTGACGCCGGCCCGGGACGGCTCGATCCGCGGCCGGGTGACCCTGCGAGCCGGGCAGCAGCTGACCGTCGCCCTGCACTGGTCAGGGCACACCCGCGTGCTGTACCGCAGCGACCCGGCGCAGCTGGTGGACCGCACCGTGGCCGCCTGGCGCCGCTGGGCCGGCCGGCTGCAGTACGAGGGGCCGCAGCAGGACCTGGTCCGGCGATCGGCGCTGACCCTGAAGCTGCTCGACCACCACCCCACCGGCGCGCTGATGGCTGCGGCGACGTCCTCGCTGCCCGAGGCGATCGGTGGCGTACGCAACTGGGACTACCGCTACACCTGGGTGCGCGACGCGGCCTTCTCCACCTACGCGCTGCGCCGCATCGGCATGACGACCGAGTCGGAGTCGTTCCTGGCCTGGACGCTGACCAACGCCGAGCGCGACGGCCGGGTCAGCATCATGTACACCCTCGACGGCGGGCAGCCGGCCACCGAGTGGGAGGACGTCGCGCTGGCCGGCTACCGGGGCTCGGCGCCGGTCCGCTGGGGCAACGGCGCGGCCGGCCAGCGGCAGCACGACGTCTACGGCGAGCTGCTCGACGTGGCCTACCAGTGGGTGCGCTCCGGCGGTGAGGTGACCGAGCACCTGTGGCAGCTGCTGAGCCGGCTCACCGACCAGGCCACCGAGCGGTGGGACACCCCCGATGCCGGCCCCTGGGAGATCCGCAGCACCGGCCGGCCCTTCACCTACTCGGTCGCGCTGTGCTCGGTCGCCGTCGACCGGGCGCTGCGCATCGCCGAGGCCCGGAGCCTGCCCCATCCCGGGGAGCGCTGGCGCGCCGAGCTCGACCGGATGCGGGCCACCCTCCTCGACCGGGCCTGGGACCCCGACCGCAAGACCTTCACCGAACACCTGGCCGACGCCGAGGGGACGGGACGAGGTGGCCTGGACGGATCGCTGCTCGCCCTTCCGCTGCGCCGGGTGGTCGCCGCCGACGACCCGCGGATGGTGGCCACGGTGGACGCGGTCCACCGCGAGCTCGGCGCAGGCGACGGGCTGCTCTACCGGTACCTGCACGCCGAGTCGCCCGACGGGCTGCCCGGTCAGGAGGGCGCCTTCCTGCTGTGCAGCTTCTGGCTGGTCGACAACCTCACCGGCCAGGGCCGGCTGGAGGAGGCCCACGAGCTGTACGCGTCGCTGTGCGGGCGGGCCACCGAGCTGGGACTGCTGGCCGAGGAGGTGGACCCGGGCAGCGGCGCCTTCCTCGGCAACTTCCCGCAGGCGTTCAGCCACGTCGGGGTCGTCTCCAGCGGCTGGGCACTGGCCCGAGCCGAAGAGGCCCGGCGGTGAGGCGCTCCCTGGTGGTCCTCGGCGGCTCCGGTGACCTGACCGGCCGGCTGCTGCTGCCCTCCCTCGCCGCCCTGACCTCCACCGACGGGCTCGCCGAGGACGTCGGGCTGCGCGCGGTCGGCCAGGACGACTGGGACGACGACGCCTACCGCGACTGGGCCCGCGCCCGGCTGGCCGTCCACGCTCCCGAGGTCGACGAGCGGGTCCGGGAGCGCCTGGTCGCCCAGCTGCACTACAGCCGCGGCGACGTCACCGACGCCGGGCAGCTGCGGGCGGCGCTGGAGCAGGTGTCCGGCGTGCCGGTCGTCTACCTGGCGCTGCCCAACACGGTCTTCCACCCGACCCTCGAGGCGCTGGTCGAGGTGGGCCTGCCCGACGGTGCCCGGGTCGTCGTCGAGAAGCCGTTCGGCCGCGACCTCGCCGACGCCCGGGCGCTCAACCAGGTGCTGCACCGGCTGGTGCCCGAGGACGCCGTCTTCCGCATCGACCACTTCCTCGCCATGCAGACCGCGCTCAACCTGCTCGGGCTGCGCTTCGCCAACCGCCTGTTCGAGCCGGTGTGGAACGGCGCCCACGTCGACCGGGTCGAGATCGTCTTCGACGAGGCGCTGGCCCTGGAGGGGCGGGCCGGCTACTACGACACGGCCGGGGCACTGCGCGACATGCTGCAGAACCACCTGCTGCAGCTGCTCGCGCTGGTGGCGATGGAGCCACCGCACGCCATCGACGACACCACCTTCCCCGCGCACAAGGCCGACGTCCTGCGCGCCGTCCATCCGCCCGCCGACATGGCGCGCGACACGGTGCGCGCCCGGTACACCGCGGGCTCCGTCGACGGGCGGAGGCTGCCGGACTACACCGCCGAGGAGGGCGTCGACCCCTCACGCGGCACCGAGACCTACGCCGAGTTCACCGTCACGGTCGACAACTGGCGCTGGGCCGGAGTGCCGTTCCGGCTGCGCACCGGCAAGGCCCTCGGGACCGACCGGCGGGAGATCGCCGTCCACTTCAAGCCGGTCCCCCACCTGCCCTTCGGCACCGGCCAGCCCGAGCCCGGCGTGCTGCGCATGCGCCTGGAGCCCGACGGGATCGCCCTGGAGCTCAACCTCAACGGCGCCGGTGACCCCTTCGACCTCGAGCGCCAGGTGCTGGAGGCCGACCTGCCCCGGCAGGAGCTGCCCGCCTACGGGATCCTGTTGCGTGAACTGCTGGCCGGACACACGACCCTGTCGATCAGCGACGTCGAGGCCGAGGAGAGCTGGCGCATCGTCGAGCCCATCCTGGCCGCCTGGGCTGCCGGCGAGGTGCCGCTGCGGGAGTACCCGGCCGGATCGGCAGGACCGGTCGACTGAGCGACCGGTCCTGACCGTCAGTCGGGCTCGGCCGCCTACCCCCGCAGCCAGCGGTCGAGGCTGAACCGCAGCGGCGCGCTCACGGGGGCGTCCACGGTGACCTCGCCGGCCCGCTCGAACGTGAACGTCAACGGCAGGGACTCCGCACTGCGCAGCGCCTCGTCGATCCCGGCCAGGACCACGACCGGCCCCTCGGGCCCGTCGGTGAACACCGTCTCCCCCGCCGGGATGGTCACCGACGGGTTCGTGGTGATGTCGCCCTCGTCCACCACCACGCCGGTGAAGTCCGGACCGGACACGCCGACGAGCTGGTCGTCCTCGCCACCGTCGTTGACCATCGCCACCCCGAGGAGAGCGGCCGACCCGACCTCGTAGATGCCCCCCGGTGGGTTGTCCAGCCGGATGTTGCGCAACTCCACGTCACCGACCGAGGCCTCCACGCCCGGGCCACCGACCGGCACGGCCGGCTGCTCGTCGCCCCCGCAGCCGGCCAGCACGGCGGGCACGGCCAGCAGAGCACCGAACACCGCACCGGCGCAGCGCCGGGGTGTTCCCGCCGCACCGACGCCCGGTGTGCTGGCGCGACGTCCCAGGACGGCTCCGGTCACGTCGGTCCACCTCTCGACGGTCGGGTGCGGACGGCACGGGGTCACCCCCGCAGGAGGCACCGACACGGGTCCAGGCTGGACACCACGTTCCCCTGCGTGGGCGAGCAGGCGGTCGACGCGATGGTGCAGGGATCGCGCGGCGAGCCCGGGGCCCGACGTCGGGCTCACCCCACTTGCACTGTCCACTTCGCCGGGCGGACCGTCGTGCGACCGGCGCTGGACATGCCAGGCGCGACGGACTGCTGCGCAACGATCCCGCGGCGGTGGTGACGCGGCCCGGCATCGAGAGCAAGGACGCCCCTCACCTGACCGCGGAGTAGGGGCAGGCGCTCCTGCAGGCGATCCGGGGCGACGGGCTGGAGACGTTGTGCCGGGTGATGCTCGACGTCGGCCCTCCGGGTCCGTGGCCCCTCTCCCGGACGTCCCGGGGCCTGCAGTTGGACGAGCCCACGACGGACAGGCCCCGCAGGACCGTGCCCCTCCCCCGCTCGGCTCGACGAGCGCTCCGGTGGTGACCGTTGCTGTACTCCGACCGCGTTGCTGTACTCACGCGAGAGGCGGGCCGGTCCTCACGGCCGACCCGCCTCCGGCCTGCGGCCCCTTGACCCCCAGTCACATTCGAGGGATTCGCCAGGGTTCGCGAAAGTGCTGTAACCGCAGCTCAGCGGCTTGCGGTGTTCGTCGCCGTTCGTTCCCATGCGCGGCCGTTCCGAGCGCGTTGCTGTACCGGTTGCTGTGCTGCTCCCCCGCGTTCGCGCGTGTTGCCGGCTCGGGCGTTGCCCTCCAGGATCCGTCGGCGACCGGCTGAGGCGAATCGAGCTGGTCCTCGCGGCTGTCCAGTGGCGCCGGGAGGGATCAGACGAACGCGAACAGGCGATGTGGGTCCGCGTCACTCAGGTCCAATACCTCGGCCAGCAGCTCGAGGGTGTCGGCATCCTGGCGGCTGATGGAGCGACCGAACGGTCCCCGCGCCCGCGCGACCCCTTCGCCGACGGCGAGAAGAGTGGATCTCATCGAGCGCGCGGCACCAGGGCCGAGCCTGGCCGACACCGTCGCCGCCGCGAGCAGGCCGGTGGTGACGGGGCGACCGTCCCGCTCGTAGGCCGCCACGATGTCGGGATCCTCCAGCGTCGCCTGAAGCGCCTCGCTGCCGAGCGAGGCGGTCGTAGGCAGCGTGGCACGCACGGCATCCCAGATCGCCTCCAGCTCCCAGGTCTCCAGCCGCGTCCGGCCGACCAGTGCGCCGAACATCCACAGCGGTGCCAGCCGCAGAGTCTGCTGGTCCGATGGGGCAAGGGTCCCGTACAGGGTCACCAATTCCTCCTCGGTGGCGACGTCGTCCGCAGTGTGCACCCGCTGGTATCAGCGAGACAGGCCGAACTGCCCTAACGAATACGGAGAGTCCGCGGACTCGCCGGGCGGCGTACTCAGCCGTCACACCCGGCATGGCTGCGCTCCATTGCTTCTTCGGCAGGTAGAGACCGGTGATCGTTCCTTCGACCGCGCCGGCGGCCATCGCCACTGTCTCTGACGTCGCCTCACGACCTGGTGCATGGTCAGCCGAACGGCTTGACTGGGCGATCGGCGACAGCAGCGGCACGGGGCAGCGTCATCGACTCACCACGACCCTGCCCCGTTCTGCACACCGCGATCAGCCGGTCCCGGGCACCGGCGCTGGTCGCCCGCTGGCGCGGCCGATCCGCCAGGCGTGCGCCCTCGCGCGCCTGCCAGCACGGCCCCAGCTGGGCGGCCAGGTCAGCCAGGACCTGCCGGGGCAGTCCGGTCACCCGCGTCACCGGGTGTCCGGAGCATTCTCATCCGAACGGGCATCGATCAAGATCGCTAGCCGTTACACCTCTGACTCAGACGGATGCTCGTCCATCCCACGATGAGCACGGCCAGTTGAACCACGTTCTCAGCCGGCGGACGGGGACGCCCAGTCGATCCACCAGGGCGTCACGGGACGACGCCCGGGCTGGATCCAGGCCACGCGGCACGGTCGTCATCGATGCCCCTCCCCCACGCACCCTCGAGGCCGAGGACGCGCCGGCCACGGAGCTCTACGAGGTCGAGGCGAGCAGCACCTCATGAGCGGGCAAGAACTCGGTAAACGGGCCCCGCGTGGAGTACCTGCCCGGACCGGGAGGCCTAGCGTGCCCCGCCATGGGCACTCCGACGACCCTTGGTATCGGCCGGGCTGAACGGCCCGTGTCAGCCAGACACCGCAGCTCCCGAACCGCCGACAAGGTCCGCATCGCCGGGCTGGACCTCGCGCGCGGCCTGGCGATCCTGGGGATGATCGGCGCTCATCTGGACCTGACTGAGAACCTGTCCTGGTCACCGTCGAGCTGGCAGGCCCTCGTCTTCGGCCGGTCCGCGGCGCTGTTCGGCGTCCTGGCCGGGGTCTCCATCGCGCTGCTCTCCGGAGGGACGCGTCCACCGTCCGGAGATGAGCTGGTCCGCGCACGCATGCGCATCATGGTCCGCGCGGCCTGGGTGTTCCTCATCGGCGGTGTGCTGGAACTGCTCGGCACGGAGGTGTTAGTCATCCTCGGCGTGTATGCGGTCCTCTTCGTGCTCGCGCTGCCGTTCCTCCGGTGGTCCCCGCGCCGCCTGCTGATGCTGGCCGCGGGCCTGGCGGTGATCGCCCCGCCCGCGTCCCTGCTGCTGGCCCAGGTGGCGGTGGTGGCCGAGGCCGAGACGGCGTTCGCCTCCCTGATGCTCACCGGCGCCTACCCCGCCCTGTGGTGGTGGTCGTTCGTCCTGGTGGGACTGGCTATCGGCCGACTCGACATCTCCAGCCGGCGAGTCCGGGCCGTCCTCTTCCTGACCGGCACCGCGGCGGCGGTCACTGGCTACTCGCTCGGCTGGCTGAGCACCCAACTGCTCGCCAACGGCGTGGCCTTCCCCGAGCCGGTGGATGCGTCCGGGCGCATGCCCGGGTGGGACGAGGAGAGTGTCGGGCAGTGGGACTGGACCTGGCTGAGTGGGTCGCAGCCGCACAGCGGGACAGCGTTCTGGCTGCTGGCCTCGGCCGGTTTCGCGACCGCCGTCATCGCGGTGTGCCTGGTGATCGCCGAGGCTCTCCCACGCCTGACCTACCCCGTCGCATCCGTGGGCGCGATGGCCCTGACCGCGTACAGCCTCCAGATCGTGGCCTTCCGGGTCTTTCCACCAGACGGGTCCTTCGGCGGCCGCATCTGGCTCCTCCTCATCGCCGGCGTGATCCTGTTCGCGGTCGCCTGGCGGCTACTGATCGGCCGCGGCCCGCTCGAGCGACTGCTCACCTGGAGTTCCAACCGGGTAGCCGCGTTGGCCGTCCGCACGTCCGCGCCACCCGTCTGACGGCTCCGCGCTCGCACACAGACGATCGCGGGACTCCACAGCGCGAGGTGACGTCACACAGCACTCACGAGATCAGGGCCGGCTCATCCGCCTCTGGTCCGTGGGGCACAGCGAAGGACACCATGGAGCGCTCCATGTCGGGAATGAACCGAGCGCGATACCGGGGGGACCGCGGACTGAAGACGACGCTCATGCGCACTCGAATGATCGGGCTGGCGGTGTGGGCATCCCTTCTCGCTACCGGGCTCTTCGGCGTACCGCTGGCTGTGGCGGTCCTCCAGGACGCGGGGCAGGAACAGCGCAGGGAACTGGGTCGGCTGGCCTACTCGGTGGCGATCGAGGCGGCCGCCGATGTCGAGGACGAGAGTCGACTCGATCAAGGGCTCATCGACGAGCAGATCCAGGACTTCGACGGGCACGGTGCCGTCCAGGTGGCCGTGTACGACGAGGGCGGCGCGTGGCTGGGCGGTTCCCGGCCGGATGGCGACAGTTCCCTGCTCGATGCGGCCCTCGAGGGCGAGGTGGGAGCCGGGACCGAGGGTGACCTGTTCGTCGTGGCCGTGCCGGTCACCCACTCCGACGAGGTGGTCGGTGCGGTGTGGGCAGCAGCTCCGAGAAGCGCCGTCCTGCAGGACGTGCTCCTGCTTTGGGGTGCCATGGCGATGCTTGCGGCACTGGCCGTCGCGGCCGCCTGGCTCGTCGGGCGCCTACAGGCACGCCGGCTGGCGCACCCGCTGGAGGACCTGGAGGAGAGCGCCCGCCGGCTGGGGGACGGCGACTTCAGCGTCCGCAGCCGCCGCAGTGGGATCCCGGAGATCGACGCGGTCGGCGCCGCGCTCGACGCAACCGCGATGCGCCTGGAGGATCTACTCGCCCGCGAGCGGGCGTTCTCCGCCGATGCCTCCCACCAGCTGCGCACCCCCCTGGCCGGCATGCGGCTGCGCCTGGAGGCCGCGCTCGATCAAGCCGCCGTCGACCCTCGCCCGGCGATCGCCGCCACCCTGCTCGACGCCGACCGGCTCGAGATGATCATCGACGAGTTGCTGACGCTGGCGCGCGCCGGGCAGGCCGCGTCGGCCGTTCCGATCGACCTCGGCGCACTGCTCGGCGAGCTGTCGCCGGAGTGGGGCGCGCGGCTGGCGCTGCACGGCCGGGATCTCGAGGTGCAGGTCGACCCCAGCGCCTCGCGCGCCCGGGCGTCGACCGCGGCGGTCCGCCAGGTGCTCGGCGTACTGGCCGACAACGCCACCACACACGGCCGCGGAACGGTCACCATCGCGGTGCGGGATGCCTCCGGAGCCGTGGCGATCGACGTGTCCGACGAGGGCCCCGGGCTACAGGACGCAACGGGGGCGATCTTCGACGGACGTGCCGACCGGCACGACGGACACGGGATCGGACTACGCCTGGCGCGTCGACTCGCGGAGGCCGAGCAGGGCCGGCTCACCCTGTCCCGGATGGCTCCGCCGGTGTTCACCCTGCTCCTACCGGCGGTCCAGGAGGAACCACCGGGGGTACCGGTGGTGGGTGTCACCACTGCACCGCTGGATTGACCGCTGAGCGAGCGTGAACGACCACACCCGCAATCTCGGGATGACGAACGACATGCCGGCGACAGGTGCAGGGCCACACGAGGGTCGCCCGAGCGGATCAGCGACTCGACCAGCGCGACAACTCGTCACTGTCAGCCGCGACGCCGGGAAGACGCCGACGACACGTCGTGCAGCCTGCGCCGATTCTCAGCGACGACCCAGACCCCGACGGCTGTCCCACAAAGGTTCCTGTCACCACGACCACCAACTGCTTCTCGCCGGCCAGGACTTGCCGCTTCAGCGTCAGGGATTGCAACGCGGGCCGCTGCGACATCACCGCTGTAGCCAGCCCGGCGAGGACACCAGCCATGACGCCGCAGCACCAACTCGAAGCCGAGGACAGCGTGCGAAATGCCCCAGCGAGCCCGCATGCTCATTTCCCAGCTGGCAGGTCGGCCACCCGTATCGACCACCACCAAGGCGCTCCTCGCAAGGTGGGGCGGCGCCCAGTGCAGCGATGGCGGTGGGGACGTCCGGTGTGACGTGCCCGTCGGTGTCGATGGTGATCGGGATGCTGAGAAAGCAGGGCCGTCCACGTCTCGGGCAGCTTCCCGCAGCGGGTGCCGGACGGGGTGCGGAGCAACTTCCCCACGGTTGGGCTGCATCGGGCCCGTGGCCGGCCGGCCGGTGTGGCTCGACGAGCTGCCGTGATCGAAGTCCGGCGCGATCGTCCCAGCGGCTCGCCTCAGGGAGGAGCCGCCAGGGCGAGCCAGAGACCGGATCCGATGCCCAGCAGGACCGAACCGACCGCGGCTGAGTGCAGGACGACCGCCGGGCGCTGCACCGTCCGCCGGAACGTCCCGACGGCCGTCCTCGGTCCGGTCGGCTCCCCCTCGTCAGGCCTCCGTGTATGCGCGGAACTCCCGACGGCACCGGGCGTGATCCAGCGCAGGTAGTAGAAGAGGCTGGCCACCGTGTTGACCGCCGCGAGCACCACCAGCCAGCTCAGTCCCCCGTCCCAGGCAGCCGAGAAGACGGCGAGCTTGCCCACGAACACGGCCGTCGGTGGCGTGCCGACCAGCCCGAGCAGGCAGACGACCAGGCTGACCACCAGCCACCGCCTCCGTCCCACCGCCGCCGTCCAGTCCGCGATGGTCCTGGCTGTGGGTGCCGCGGCGACCGCGGCGAAAGCGCCGATGTTCGTGACGGCGTAGCCGGCGAGGTAGACCGCCAGCGCCGGGACGGCGAGGTCGGAGCGGGCGGCGACGGCGACCACCATGAACAGGTACCCGACCTGGCTCACCGTGGAGTAGGCCAGCAGCCGCAGCACCTCGGTCTGGCTGAACGCGGCGAGGTTGCCCAGGGTCATGCTGGCGGCGGCCAGCACTGCTACGAGCAGGGGCGCGTTCACCGGGACGGCGACGAACGGCTCGGCGAGCAGGCGGAACGCCGCCGCGACGGCACCGAGTTTGGGCACGGTGGTGATGAAGGCGGCCATCGCCGGCGTGGTCCCCGCGGTGACGTCGGGAACCCAGAAGTGCACCGGCACCGCGCCGGCCTTGAAGGCAACCCCGATCAGCACGCCGAGCACGCCGACCGCGACCAGCGGAGCCGAGGCCTCGGGCAGCCCCGAGGCCAGGGCGGCGTAGCCGGTGGAACCGGTGGCGAGCAGGAGGGCGGCGATGCCGATCATCATCAGGACGCCGCTGAAGGCACCCATCAGGTAGTACTTCAGGGTCGCCTCGGTACCTCGGGCGTCCTTGGCGAAGCCGGCCAGCGCGTAGAGCGGGAAGCTGGCGAGCAGGAAGGCGGCCATCAGCAGCAGCAGGTCACTGGCCGCGGCCAGGGCGACGGTGCCCAGCGCGCCCAGCAGCATCAGGACGTAGACCTCGGTCTCCCGGGGGTGCCCGGCCACCGACGGCGCGGCCAGCAGGATGGCGACGGCAGTGGCCAGCGCCACGGTGATCCGGACGATGCCCGTGGTGGTGTCGACCGTCCAGGTGCTCTCGAAGACCGCCATGGCCGGGTCGGGCAGCACCGATGCGGCGGCGGCCGTGCTGCCCAGGCAGGCCAGCACGGCAAGCGCACGCACCCGCCACTGCCGGCGCTGCGGCGTCCACAGCCCGAGCAGCAGCCCGCCGACCGCGCCGGCCAGCAGGAGGAGCTCGGGCAGCAGCGCCAGGAACTCCGCACCCGGGCCGTCGGTCACCGGGCCACCAACTGCGCGACCGCCGCAGCCGCCGGTTCCACGACGTCGAGCAGGAGACGGGGGAACAGTCCGAGCAACACCGACAGCGCCAGGAGCGGGACGACGGCGGCCACCTCCCGCCGGGACAGGTCCGGGAAGCGATGCGCACGGGTCTCCGGCTGAGCCAGTGTCGCCGTCGCTCTGTCCCGTCCGCCGGGCTCCGGCGGCTGGACAGCAGCCCGCTCCGCCGAGGCATCGGGCGTCGACTCGCTGGTGTCCTGGTCGCCCGGCACGACCAGCGGCCCGGTGAGCAGCCGCTGCAGGGCCAGCAGGAACAGGCCTGCGGTGACCAGGATCCCGATGACCGCGAGGACGGTTGCCACGGGGGCGGCGGGCAGCGCGCCGGCGAAGACCTGGAACTCGGCGATGAAGCCGGACAGGCCGGGCAGGCCCAGCGAGCCGAAGGCGGCGACGGCCAGGGCCGCCGCGAAGACCGGCGCCGGGCGGGCGAGGCCGCCCCACCGGCCGGAGTCGTAGGTCCTCCCCCGTGACCAGAGCACGCCGCTGAGCAGGAACAGCGCTCCGGTGAGCAGGCCGTGGCTGACCATCTGGTACACCGCGCCCACCGTGGCGACGGTGCGGGCGCCCTGGTCGGCGGAGGCGACCAGCCCGGCGGCGCCGAGGCCGAGCAGGACGTAACCCATGTGGTTGACCGAGGTGTACGCGATCATGCGCTTGACGTCGGTCTGGGCCAGCGCCACGAAGGCGCCCCACAGCACGCTGACCACCCCGAGGACGACGATGACCATCGCCCAGCGCTGCCACGCCTCGGGCAGGATCGGCATCGCGATCCGCACGAACCCGTAAGTGCCGAGCTTGAGCAGCACCCCGGCGAGGATCGCCGACCCCGGCGCCGGGGCGTCGGTGTGGGCATCGGGCAGCCAGGTGTGGAACGGGAACAGCGGTGTCTTCACCGCCAGTCCCAGCCCGATGGCCAGCAGCACCAGACCGCCGGCGACGGGGGAGTCGGCCAGCGGCGGGTCCTGCGCCAGCGCGACCATGTCGAAGGTGCGCTCCTCGCCACCGAGGAACAACCCGATGAAGCCGACGAGCAGCGCCAGCGACCCGACGAAGGTGTAGAGGAAGAACTTCAGCGCGCTGCGCCGGGCGTTGCCGTGTCCCCAGCCGGCGATGATGAAGTACATCCCGACGATCGTCAGGTCGAAGAAGACGAAGAACAGGATCAGGTCCAGCGCGGCGAAGGTGCCGAGGCAGGCGGTCTGCAGGAACAGGAACAGCGCGGCGAAGCTCCGCGGCCGGTCCTCCTCCCTGAGCGACCACACCGCGCAGGCCAGGAACAGCACCCCGGTGAGGGCCAGCAGCGGCAGCGAGAGCCCGTCGACGCCGATGTGGTAGCCGGCGTCCACGGTCGGGATCCAGCGCACGTCGACCTCGTAGGCGATGCCGTCGACCACGCCGGCGGCCTCGTCCCCCGGCTCGTAGCGCCACCACATCCACCCGATGAGGGCGAGGTCGACGCTCGCGGCCGCCATCCAGATCCCGGACACCGCCCGACCCGACAGCCGCGGAAGGGCGAGCAGCAGCCCCGCGACAACCAGCGGCAGCAGGATCACCACGGTCAGGAACACGGTCACCTCACCAGCAGCAGGAGGGCGAACAGGAGAGCCAGACCGGCGACGGCCTGGGCGTAGTACTGGTGCAGCAGCCCGGTCTGCGGACGACGAGCAGCGGCACCGGCGCGTCGGGTGGCGCGGGCCAGCCCCCGCACGGCGCCGTCCACGACCGATCCGTCGGCGCGGGAGAGAACCCCGGCCAGCCGCCGGGCCCCCACCGCGACCCCCTCCACCGCGCGGTCGATGACCCGGTCATCGACCGCGGCCAGCACACGGGCGGCGGCGAGGGCCGGGCGCGGGGACAGCAGCGTGCCCAGCCCCGCCCAGCCACCCAGTGGGCTGCGCTCGAGTGCGTGGACCGCACCGGGCCGGCGGCGGGTGAACACGACGGTGGCGGCCAGCGCGACCACCGCCAGCCCACCGGAGAGGACCAGCTCAGCGAGGGTCGGGGACGGCTCTCCCTCCACCCCCAGCAGGACCTCGACCGGCTCGACCACCGCCGGCAGCGCCAGCACGCCGAGGCCGGCCGCGAGAACCGCCAACACGGCGGCGACACCGGTGCCGGCGGCGGGCACCTGGCGGGTGCCGTCCTCCTCCTCGTCGAGGTGCTCCTCCCCCGCCGGGCGGGCGAGGACGACGGCCAGCACCCGGCCGGCGTAGACCGCGGAGAGCACCGCGGCGGCCAGGCCCACGATCCGCAGCGCGGCGCCGTCGACCCCGGCGAGCACCTCGTCCTTGGTCGCCCACAGCGACAGCGGCGGGACCCCGGCCAACGCCAGCGCGGCCACGGTGACCGCGGCTCCGACGCCTGGATGACGGCGCGCGGCGCCGCGCAGCCCGGCGAGCTGCTTGGTGCCCAGCGCGGTGAGCCAGGCGCCGGCAGCCACGAACAGCCCGGCCTTGACCGCGGCGTGGGCCACGAGCTGCGCGGTGCCACCGACGGTCGCCCCGACTCCGGCGGCGAGCACGACGAAACCGATCTGGGCCGCGGTGCTCGCGGCCAGCAACTGCTTGAGGTCGCGCTGGGCGACGGCCACCGCGCCGAGCACCAGCGCGGTCAGGGCGCCGACCCAGGCCGCCGTCGCCGCAGCCCAGCCGGTGGCCTCCAGCAGCGGCTGGGTGCGCAGCAGCAGGTACCCACCGGCGGCGACCATGGTGGCCGAGTGCAGGAGGGCGCTGACCGGGCTCGGCCCCTGCATCGCGCCGGAGAGCCAGGCCGAGAACGGGAGCTGCGCGGACTTACCGAGCGCCGCGGCGAGGATCCCTGCGGCGGCGAGGTCCGGCCACCCGCCTCGCGCTCCCGGCAGGTCGGCGAGCACCAGGCCCCCGGTGCCGGCCAGGGCCGCTCCAGCGGCGACGTAGAGTCCCAGGTCACCGGCCCGCGTCGCGACGAACGCCCGGGTGCCAGCGCCCAGCTTCCCCGGGTCCTGCCAGCGGTAGCCGATGAGCGCGTACGAGGTCGCCCCCATCACCTCCCACGCCAACAGCAGCGCCGGCACGGTGGCGGCGGTGACCGTCGTGAGCATGGCCGCGATGAACAGCAGGAAGTAGCCGAAGAACCGGGCCCGCGCCGCGTCAGCGGGCAGGTCGACGGCGGCGAACACCGTGGTCAGCAGGCCCACCGCCGCGACGAGGACCACCAGCACCGCCGACAGCCCGTCCACCACGAGGCGGAGGTCGCCACCGGGCACGATGCCGAGGAACGGCACGGACAGCCGAGGGCGAGCAGCAGCCACCACCACGGACGCGGCCACGGCGCCCGCGGTGGTGACCACGGCCAGCGGTCCGGCGGCCCGGTCGGCGCGCCGGCCGGTGACCAGCAGGACCACGCCCACCAGGGCCGGCACGCTGACCAGGAGGCCGAGCAGCGTGCCGCTGCCCACCGTTCCGCCGTTCATCCGCGCAGGTCCGTGGCCATGTCGACCATGTCGACCTGGCGGGCCCGGTAGATGGCGATGGTGGCGGCGAAGCCCATGGCCATCTCCACCGCCATGACGACCAGGGCGACGACGACGAGCATCTGCCCGTCCGGGACCTCGGGAGCCAGGAAGTACCAAGCGGCCGCACCGGCCAGGAGGACGCCGTTCAGCGCCAGCTCCAGCCCCATCATGATCATCACGATCGACTGCTGGGACAGCGCGCCGAACACACCCACACCGATCAGGGCGGCGGCGACGGTGAGGACGATCTGCAGGACCAGCTCGGCGGTCATCGCGGCAGTCCTCCGGGGACGGGATCGTCCGGAGCGGCGGCGTCGAGGTCGGCCCCGAAGCGGTCGTATCGGCCGCGGGCGGTGGCCAGCACCGTGCCGGCGATGATCGTGGCGAACAGTGCCACGCCGATCACCAGCATGACCAGCATGTGGCTGCCCATGATGGCCTCACCGAGCTGCACGGTGCTGTCGGCCGGCGGCTCGCCGCGGCGGGTCGGCCACTCGATCGTCCAGATGCCCACGGTGAGCACGGTGAAGACACCGGCGCCCAGGACGGCCGACCCGCGCGGGTTGTGCACCATGGTCATCGGCATCAGGCCGGCCGGGTTCATCATGAACATGACCATGAAGACGGCCATGATGGCCATCTCGATCGTCATCATCAGCGCCGTCACGAACGCCAGGTACGGCAGCTCCAGGGCCACGAGAATGCTGGCGACGGCGAGGAACGACGCGAGCAGGGCGAACGTCGCCCGCGCCATCGAGTCGACGACGAACACGACGATCCCGGTGGCCACGGACAGCCCGCCGAGCGCGATCACCGCCGCCACGGTCCAGCCGGACACGTCGGTCAGCACGGCTCTCCCCTCCTCAACAACGGTCGTCGCCCGTCAGGCGTAGAACCCGGTCAGCACGAGGACGGCCACGACGAGTGCCTGCAGCAACGTGGCGGGGATGAGGACCATCCAGCCGATCTCGACGATGCGGTCGGGCCGGATGAGCGGGCTTCGGCGTCCGACCACGACGAGCAGGACGACGAGCGCGACGGTCTTGAGCAGCTGCCACACCGGCCCGGGCAGCCACGGACCGGCGTCCCCGCCGAGGAACAGCGCCGCGGCCATCGCCGCCGACGCACCCAGGAAGACCGCCCGGCCCAGCTCCAGCAGGAGCCGATCGACCCCGGACAGCTCCGAGAGGACCCCGCCGGCGATGTCCGGCCCGGCAGGTGCCGCGAAGGGCCCCCAGAACGCGAACGCCGCGGCGCTGGCCAGGAACACGACGAACGCGACCGGCATCGTCACCACGAACCACAGACCACCCTGTGCGGCCACCACCTCCGTGGTCCGCAGCGATTGGGCGCCCAACCCGACGGTGATGAGCGCGAACATCAGCGGCAGCTCGTAGGACAGGCCCTGGATGAGGAACCGGTACCCACCGGTCAGCGCGTGGACGGCGTTCGGGCCCCAGCCGACCAGCCAC